>Ga0209278_1000951_pt1 | contig 18953 bp, 19 predicted proteins | sample JI81BgreenDNA_FD_187504 | JGI IMG/M metagenome (GOLD analysis project Ga0209278, IMG submission 187504) | Wastewater effluent complex algal communities from Wisconsin, to seasonally profile nutrient transformation and Carbon sequestration -... | ecosystem: Engineered > WWTP > Effluent > Algae... | reverse complement strand
CGGCCGTGGCCGGCGCGACGACGAGCGTTTCAAGGCCGGGATCACCCGTCGGGGTGGCGCTGTCGTCGCCCGCGCCCGAACAGGCGGAGAGCGCGAGGGCCGCGACGAGGGCAAGGGCGAGGGGCAAGCGGCGGAGACGCATGGCAGGGCCCTTCAGCGGAACGCGCAGCCGGACGAGAGGCCCAGCTTCTTGAAGACGACGGCGGCAGGGCAGAAGCCGGTGAAAGCCGACTGCAGCAGGTTGAGGCCGATGAAGACCGTGAACAGGAAGAACCACGGCGAGATGAAGTGGGTGAGAGCGACGGAGAGCAAGGTCATCACGCCGGCGAAGGCGAAGACGGCACGGTCGAGGTTCATGGTAGGGCTCCGGGGGAACAAGGTGCGAGGAATAGGTGTTTCGGAAGGCGGGCCGGATCGCGAGTCGCTACTGCTTCAGGCGCTCGATGCCGAGCGCCTTGAGCACGTATTTCTCGTAGATCGGCTCGGTGTTGCCGGACTTCATCTTGGCGATGAAGTACTTCTCGAACGCCACCTTGGCGACGTGTACCCACTTGCCGACCTTGGCCCAGGTGACGTTGCGCGGCGGGATCTGCGGCAGCGCCACGAAAGCTGCCCCCGTGTCGCCCATGTCGGCGAGGCAGATGGCGTTCCAGGTCGGCACCTCGTCCGGCTCGCGGCCGGCGAGCACGGCGGCGAGGTTGTGGGCGATGGCGGTGACCATCGACTCGATCATGAAGCCCGTCTTGGGTGCACCCGTCGGCACCACGGTGGGCTCCACCGGCGGGATGGCGACGCACACGCCCGCGGACCAGACGTTCGGGAAGGCCGGATGGCGCTGGTGTTGGTCGATGAGCACGAAGCCGCGCGGGTTCACCAAGCCATCGATCCCGCGCACCGCATCGACGCCGGTGAACGGCGGCATGATCATCGCGAAGCGCTGGGGGATCGCATGGTCCTTCACGGCGTTGCCACGCTCATCGAACTCGGTGGCGCTCACGGTCTCGGCAGTGACGCCGGTGATCTTCGCGTTGGCGATCCACTTGATATGGCGCTGGCGAAGCTCGCTTTCGAGAAGGCCCTTGCTGTCGCCGACGCCGCCCAGACCCATGTGGCCGATGTAGGGCTCGGGCGTGACGTAGGTCATCGGCACGCGGTCGCGCAGCTTGCGCTTGCGCAGATCGGCGTCGAGGATCATGGCGAACTCGTAGGCCGGCCCGAAACAGCTCACGCCCGGTGCGGCGCCGATCACGATCGGCCCTGGATTCTTCAGGAAATCCTCGTACGCGGCCCATGCGGTGGCCGCATGCTCGGTGGTGCAGATCGAGTGGCTGTGCGCGTCCGGGCCGAGGCCGGGCACTTCGTCGAAGGCGAGGCGCGGACCAGTGCAAATCACCAAATGGTCGTAAGCGAGCTCCCGTCCATCCTTGAGGACGACGAGGCTTCGCGCCGGGTCGACACGCGCGGCCCCGGTGCCGTCGAAACCGATCTGCTTCTTGGCGAGATGGCCGGCGACGTCGATCTGGATATCGGCGGCCTTGCGCCAGCCCACCGCCACCCAAGGGTTGGAGGGCGTGAAGCTGAATTTGCCGCCCTCGCCCACGACAAGGACGTCGTGGTCGCGGCCCACAGCGGCGCGGATTTCGTAGGCGGCACTCATGCCCCCCAGCCCTGCCCCGAGAACGACGATCTTCGCCATGGCGCGCCCCGCTTTGGTTTGGTTGTTTTCTAATTTAGCACGCGCTAAAGTGAAGTCAAGCGATGCCCACGGAGGCCCCATGTCCCGCGCGAACGACCCCCGCCTTGCCGACGACGGCGGGGTGTGCCGCTTGGCCGGGCCAGCGGCCTACAATCACGGCGCTATGCCAAACACCACGAACAATCTGCCGCCGATGGCGGCTGCCATGGCCGCACAGGCCGAGGCCGCCGCCGAGCTCCTGAAGACGCTGGGTAATCCACAGCGCTTGCGCATCCTCTGCCTGCTGGTCGAGGGCGAGCATTCGGTCGGCGAAATCAACGCCCACGTGACACTGTCGCAGTCGGCGCTTTCGCAGCACCTTGCGGTGCTCCGCGAGCAAGGACTGGTCGAGACCCGCCGCGAGGCGCAGACCATTTTCTATGCGCTGGCCGTCGGGCCCGCGCGTGCGCTGCTCGGGACCCTGCACGATCTCTACTGCCCAGCCCCCGCCGCCAAAGCGCCGACGCCCCGCAAGGCCGCGAAACCGCCTGCTACGAAGGCCCCCAAGGCCCCGCTTCGATCCGGCACCCGGGCCCCGGGCAAGCGCCAGAAGGCCTCGTAGTGGACAGCCTCAAGTTCCGCGCGCTGTTCGCGGTGATCATGGCCTTGCTGATGGCCTTCCTGATGAGCGCGGTGCTCACGGCGGTCAACACCGGCCTCGATGCCGGCTTCATTGGCCGCTGGCTGCATGCCTTCATCGTGGCTTGGCCGATTGCCATCGTCGCGGCCTTTTTCTGCGCGCCGATTGCCCGCCGCTGGACGGCACGGCTGATCAGCGGCGCGGGACCGCGCTAGGCCATCCCGCCCCGCTCCGGCGCTCAGGACGCCTTCTTCATCGAGAAGTACCAGTCGGTCGTCTCCAGCCCTTCGCCGAGGCGGGCCTCGAGGTCCGCGACCGTCTTCGGCGCGCCGACCAGCACCTTGTCACCCGGCTGCCAGCCTTCCGGCGTGGCCACGCCCTGCGAAAGGCTGGTCTGCAGTCCGCGCACCAGGCGGAGGATCTCGGCGACGCTGCGGCCGTTCGTCATCGGGTAGTACACCATCGCGCGGAGGATGCCGTTCGGGTCGATGATGAACGTGGCTCGCACCGCCGCCGTGTCCGAAGCGCCCGGGTGGATCATCCCGTAGGCGCGGGCGACGTTCATCGACAGGTCCTCGATGATCGGGAAGGGAATCTCGACGCCGAACTTCTCCTTGATGTTCTGCACCCAGGCGAGGTGGGAGTAGATCGAGTCGATCGACAGACCCAGCAGTTCGCAGTGGATCGCCGCGAAGTCGCCGGCCGCCTTCGCGAAGGCGGTGAACTCCGTCGTGCAGACCGGCGTGAAATCAGCCGGATGCGAAAACAGCACCAACCACTTGCCGCGGTAGTCATCGAGCGAACGCGGGCCGAAGGTGGTCTGGGCCTGGAAGGCCGGCGCACGCTCGTTGATGCGCGGCAGGCCGTAGGCGACCGGTTCGGCGGCGGCGGCCGGGGCCGAAGGCGGGGTCGCGACGGGCGCGGCCTTCGGGGCGACGGGGAGGACGTTGGATTCAGTGCAGCTCATGGCGGATCTCCTGGGGATGGCCGCGCCACGCGCGGCGGATGGATTCAGAGCGAGTCGAGGGGAACCCTGAGGTAGCGGACGCCGTTGCTCTCGGGTTCCGGAAGAGCGCCGGCCTTCATGTTTACTTGCAGGGACGGGACGATCAGCGTCGGCATGCCGAGGGTGGCGTCGCGGGCGGTGCGGAGGCGCACGTAGTCGTCCTCGGCGATGCCGTCGCGCACATGGATGTTCGAGGCCCGCTGCTCGGCGACCGTGGTTTCCCAGCGGATCTCGCGGCCACCTGGGCCGTAGTCGTGGCACATGAACAGGCGCGTCTCGGGCGGCAGCGACAGCACCCGGCGCATCGAGCGGTACAGCGTGCGCGCATCGCCACCGGGGAAGTCGGCACGGGCCGAGCCACCATCCGGCATGAACAAGGTGTCGCCGACGAAGGCGGCGTCGCCGATCACGTGCGTCATGCAGGCCGGTGTATGGCCCGGCGTGTGCAGGGCAACCGCCTGGAGCGCGCCGATGCGGTAGCGCTCGCCGTCTTCGAAGAGGTGGTCGAACTGGCTGCCGTCGCGGCGGAACCCCGGCCCTTCGTTGAAGATGCGGCCGAAGGTGTCCTGCACCACGTCGATCCGCTGCCCGATGGCGATGCGCCCGCCGAGTTCGCGCTTGAGCCAGGGTGCCGCCGACAGATGGTCGGCGTGAACATGGGTCTCGATCAGCCACTCGACGCGCAGGCCCTCGGCACGCACCACGTCGGCAATGGCCTGGGCCGAGCGGTGGCTGGTGCGGCCGGAGGCGTAGTCGAGGTCGAGGACGGGGTCGACGATGGCGCAGGCCGGGCCGTCGGGCTCACGCACCAGGTAGCTGACGGTATGCGTCGCGGCATCGAAGAAGGCGGTGACGCGCGGGGCCGGGCCGCCGGGGGCTGCGAGGAGGTCGTTGGCGTTCATCGCGATGTCCTGGTTCGTCGTCATGGGAGGCACTCTAGGTCGCTCATTTGATTGATAGAAATGAATAGTTCCGATCGCTGTGTCTGGTAACGTCGAACACATGGACAACCCGCCCAGCCTTCGGCAACTCGAATACCTCGTCGCCCTCGACGCCCACGGCCATTTCTCGGACGCCGCGCGCGCCTGTGGCGTCGGGACACCGGCCTTCAGCAGTGGCCTCGCGGACCTGGAGGAACGCCTCGGCGTCCGCGTCGCCGACCGCGACCGCCGCCACGTGGCGATGACGCCGATCGGGCGACGGCTCGCGGCCCAAGCGCAGCGCGTGTTGGCGGAAGCCACGGCCTTCATCGCCCTGGCGAGCAGCGACTCGCGACCCATGGCGGGTACCTGGCAGTTCGGCAGTATCCCGACCATCGCACCGTTCCTGATGCCGAAGCTGCTGCCGGCGATGCGCGAACGTTTTCCCGAGCTCGACCTGCGGCTGTCCGAGGACAAGACAGCACCCTTGCTCGCGGCACTGGAGACGGGACATCTCGACGTGCTGCTGATCGCGTTTCCCTACGAGGTGCCGGGCTGCGACACCGACTGGCTGTTCCATGACAGCTACCGGTTCGCCTGCAGCCCCCGCTGCGCACTGGCGAAGTCGGCGCGGATCGGCCCGAACGACATCGCCTCGCAGCCGCTGATGCTGCTGGAGGCATCGAACTGCCTGCACCACCACGCCCTGCCCGTGCTGGAGACCGCGGCCGCGGCGCCGCAGACGACCTTCGCGGGCACCAGCCTGCAAACGCTCGCCGCGATGGTCGCGGTGGACATGGGCAGCACGCTGCTGCCGACGCTCGCCATCGAAGGCGGGCTGCTGCAAAGCGCCGACGTGGTCACGCGGCCGCTGGGCTACGAAGGCGGACGCCGCACGCTGGGTCTTTGCTGGCGTCACGGCCACGCGCGCGCCGCGGAGTTCCGCGAGTTCGGAGCGGCGATTCGTGCCTGGGCCTCGACTACCGGGATGGGCGAACCCCTCGCACTCGCGGCGAAGCGTCCGTCGAAACGCGGCGGTCGTCGCGGGCCGCCGCGCGGCTGAGCGGGATCGGGGAGGGCGACGGCGCGGCGACTTGTGCATTAGAAGATACTAATTTATATTCTTCGAATGTCCATACCTCCCGCCACCGCCTGAGGTCGCCCCGATGCTCTGGCTCGCCCTGCTCGGCGCAGTGATCGTCGGCCTGTCCTTGGGCCTGCTCGGCTCTGGCGGGTCCATCCTCACCGTGCCGCTGCTGGTGTATCTGGTGGGCCAGCCGGAAAAGGTGGCCATCGCGGGCTCGCTGGCGGTCGTCGGTGGCATCGCCCTCGCCGGCGCCCTCCCGTCGGCATGGCGCGGCGGCGTCGAGTGGCGGAGCGTCGGGTGGTTCGGCGTGCCCGGCATGCTGGGCACGATCCTCGGCGCCCACCTGTCGCGATGGATTCCCGGCGAGGCACAGCTGCTGCTGTTCGCCGCCGTGATGCTCGTTGCGGCCTGGCGCATGGCCCGGACGGCACCGGCGTCGACGACGGCGGAAACGCCGCGCTCGCGGGCATGGATCGTCATCGACGGCCTTGGCGTGGGCCTGCTCACTGGCCTCGTCGGCGTCGGCGGCGGATTCATGATCGTCCCGGCCCTCGTGCTGCTCGGCGGCCTGCCGATGCACCGCGCCATCGCCACCAGCTTGTGGATCATCGCGCTCAACGCGTTCAGCGGCTTCGCGAAGCACCTGTTCGTGCTCGATGCCGCGGGCTTGACCCTCGACTGGACCCTGCTGGCCCTGTTCACCGCCGTGGGCGCCGGTGGCAGCCTGGTCGGCCAACAGCTCGCGGCGCGCCTGCCGCAGGCATTGCTCCGCCGCGGCTTCGCCGTGTTGCTGGTGGCCATGGGCCTCTACATCATCGGGCGGGAACTGCCCGCCCTGCTCGCTTACTGACCCTGGTCGCGATGCGCGGCCGCCCTCCCGAGGAGACTCCGAGAATGAAGACCGTGCAGGACCTGGTGGCGAACGCGAAGACCCGCATCCGGGAAATCGACCACGCGGAACTGGAAGCGCTGCGCGCCAAGGGCGCTCCCCTCGTCGACGTGCGTGAACCCGGCGAATTCAGCGAAGGCCGCATTCCCGGCGCGGTCAATATTCCGCGCGGCGTCCTCGAGTTCGAAGTCGATGGCCATCCCGCGGTGAACGGCATCAAGGACCCGGCGCTGTCGCATCGCGAGACGCCCGTGATTCTGAGCTGTCGCAGCGGTGCCCGCAGCGCGCTCGCCGCCGCCGCGCTGAAGGATCTCGGTTTCGCCGAGCCGGTGTCGCTCGCCGGCGGGTTCATGGGCTGGACCAACAGCGGCAAACCCGTGGAGCGCTGATCGCGAGAAAACTTCCGCTGCGCTCCTAGCGGGAAGACCCTCGGCGAATGGCGGATCGCCGGATGCGCCTCAGGGACTATCATCGATCTTGCGGGCGATGTAGAAGCCGTAACTCACGAAGCTTTGGAATCGCTCGTAAAGTTCGATCTCCAGCACCTCGGCCGCAACGATGGCCTTGGCGGCCTCGCTCGAACTGTGACGTTCCAGGAAGGCCGGGAAGCGTCGCTGCATGGGTCGATAGTAGGCATCGATCCAGCAATGCTCCGGCAGGACGAAGTACCCAACGGGCTCATAGCCGGCACGTTCGAGCACGTCCATCTTGGACGAAGCGGTCGCAACTTCAGCGTATTGCGCGCGCCAGTGCTCCTCCAGCTCGGTCGGCCGGCGAGACGTCAACCACGTGAGTTCTGAGACAGCCAGCAGACCGCCTGGTTTGAGAAAACGTCGCCACTGCCTCACGCCGTTGGCGAAACCGATGTTGTATATGGCCCCTTCCGACCACATCACGTCGAGGCTTCCATCCTCGAACGGCAGGCTATCCATCGAAGCGCTCATGGTGGTGATGCAATCCGACAGTCCAGCCCGCTCAGCGCGCGATCTCAGCGCTCCAAGGAACTCGGGCAAGGTGTCCACAGCAACGATCTGAGACCGAAGATCTTGCGCGAGGACCATCGTCGAAGCACCGGTACCGCAACCGATGTCTGCGACCTTCAACTGGTTCGATGGCGATAAGCCCGCCAACGCGATGGCCTTGCGCGTTTGCATGGCATCGCCGGGGCCCTGACGGTCGGCCCCGATATGAAGGTCGATAAGCAGATTCAATTCATCCATGGGGTCATCCTTTCCGTTGGTAGAGTCGGCATTTAGGGGCTGACAGATTTCCATAGGACACTCACTCGACTCTTCAGGCGAGTGCACGCTCCGACGGGCGACGTATCGGGTTGACCGGTTGTACGAATGCGGGCTGACGCCTCTTCACTCCAACCTTGCAAGCGGCCAACGCTCTCGCCGCCAGCCCGACGGCAAGGCCTCTGGCGCATGCGTGACGATCACGCACGCACGCGCCTCCAGCCAGGGCCGGAGGCGCGGCACCAAGTGCGCCATCACCGCCGCGTCGAGGCCCCGGAAAGGCTCGTCGAGGATCACGACGTCGGGATCGCGCAACAGGAGCGCGGCCAGCTGCAGGCGCCGCGCCTGCCCACCGGAGACCCGCGAGCCCCGCGGGCCCAGCCGGTAATCCAAGCCGTCCCCGGTCTTCTGGAACACCGCATCCAGCGCCACCGCCTCCAGCACGCGATGCAGCGCCTCCTCAGCAACATCGCGCAAGCCGAGGGCGAGGAACTCGCGGACGGTCAGGTCGAGCAGATGGTCCTCCTGCCCCAGGTAGGCCAGGCGCGCATAGCGTTGCGGCTCCGGCAGCGCGAGCCAGTCCTCGCCCTCGAGTCGCACACCACCCGCCCGCGGTGACAACTCCCCCGCGAGCGTGGCGAGGAGACTGCTCTTGCCGCCACCGCTCGGGCCATGGATCACGCAGGGCGCGCCGGGCGACAGGCGCGTGGTCCACGCCGGCACGCCCGCGGGCTGGCGTGGCGCCCGCAGGCCGTCGATCACCAGCGTGCGCTGGGCCGCCGGCTCGGCCACGGCGGCCGGCAGCGGCGACCGCGCATCCGCCGATGCCTGGGATTCCAGCGCCATCACGCGCGTCGCCGACGCTTCGGCCTCGCCCAGGCGCCACCACGCGCCGGGCAGGCCCGCCAGAGCCTCGCCCAGGCCCAAGGTCATCAACGCGACCAAGGCGAGCGAGGGCGCATCGAGCGTGCCCCAGCCGCTCGCGACAACCGCCACCATCCAGAGGCCCACCAGCGCTTGGACCCCGTGCTCGGCCCAAAACGCCCAGCGCTCCTGGTCACGCTCGCGACGCAGGACATCGAGGGCCAAGGCGTTCAATCGTGCGCATTCCGAATCCGCCTTGCGATAGGCAAGACGCTCGGCGAGGCCGTTGAAATGATCGTGGTGGGCCACCCGGAGCGCGGCCCGCGACGCCACCAGCGCCCTGCCCTGATGGCGACCCTTCGCGGCAAACGCGAACGCGACGGCAGCGATGCCCACGCCACCGGAACCCAAGCCGACGGCCATGGCCGTCGAGCCCCACGTCGCCATCGCGGCGACCGCGACCAACAGCGTCAGCGTCGCGGCGATCAAGGGGCCCACCACGCGCAGGGGAACGCCATCAAGCGTGTCGATGTCGCGCATGAGCCGGGTCACGAGATCGGCATGGCGCTCGCCACCCAGCGCCTCGGCCCAGCGCCGCGCGGGCGTGGCCGAGACCGTGGCGAACAGGCGGACACGGAGGTCGGCCAGCAGGCGAAGCACCGCTGCGTGGCCGATGACGCGCTCGGCGTAACGCGCGACGGGCTTCACGAGGGCCAATCCGCGGATCGCGGTGGAAGGCGTGAAGATGTTGAGCCCGACCAGCAGTCCGAGGCCCGCGAGGGCGCTGGCGGCGATGAACCACCCCGACAGGGCGAGCAGGGCCGCGGCCGCCGTCCAGGTCACGGCGAGGCAGGCCCACGCGGCCGACCAGCGGCCGATACCGGGGCGATAGAGGTTCCAGAGGTAGCGGGTCGTGCTCACCGCCCCCCCCTCACGGTGACGCAGCGATCGCACCGCGCCAACACGACCGGATCGTGGCTGGCGACCAGCACGGCCACGCGGGCCGCGCGCGCCAGCCCGACGATCTGTTCGAGAAGCCGGTCCCGGGTGGTTTCGTCGAGCGCCGCCGTCGGCTCATCGAGCAACCACAACGGCGCACCGGAAAGCACGGCACGGGCAAAGCCGATGCGCTGCGCTTGGCCACCCGACACCCCGGTAGCCTGCTCGCCGATCGGGGTGTCCAATCCGTTCGACAAGGCCCCGGAGGCGGGTCCCAAGCCCACCGATTCGAGGGCCGCCACCAGCACTGCGTCGTCGACGTCGCCGTCGCACGCGATCTGGAGATTGGCCCGCACATCACCGTGGACGAGAGGCACGCGCTGCGGCACCCACGCCCATCGATCGCCGCGCGCGACACGCCCGGCATCCGGAACGAGGAAGCCCGCCGCCAAAGCCATCACCGTCGACTTCCCGCTGCCGCTCGGCCCGCCGAGTCCGACGATCTCCCCGGGCCGCACCTGGAAACTCAATCCCTCGAGGACCGGTCGTCGCGGCTGGCCGTAGCCGTGGTGCACCGCCTCGAACACCAGGGCCGCATCGCCGTCCGCCGCGCCCCGTGACGCCACGCCAGGGGAGGAAACGTCCGGATGATTCGCCAGGCTCGACAAAGAGGCGGCCGCCGCCAACGCGGCGCCGCGCTCGTGATAGGCCTGCGCGAGTTGACGCAAGGGCAGGAAGCCCTCGGGCGCCAGCATCAATACGAAGAAGCCGGTCCACGCATCGAGGCTCGCCGCAGGGCCGAAGGCCACGAGCCCCAACAGCGCGAAGCCGACGTAGAGCGCGACGAGGCCGATCGCCAAGGCACTGAAGAGCTCGAGCGTCGACGAAGACAGGAACGCGACGCGAAGCACCCGCATCACCAGAGCGCGATGGCCCTGCGCAGCCTCCGCCACCGCCTGTTCGGACTCGCGTAGCGCACCCATGCGTCGCAACCAGGGCAAGGTCTCCAGCCGCTGCAACAGTTCGGCACCGAGCTGCGCTTCACGCGCCTGCTGGGCTTCCTGCACCGTCTGCGTTCCGAGGCCGATCAGCACCATGAACACCGGCACGAGCGGGATCGCGAGCAGCAGCAGCAGGCCCGCGATCCAATCCTGCGAAAGGACGACAAGGACCACGGCGATCGGCACCCAGCGCGCCCACTCGCGGGCCGGCACGTAGCGCGCCAGGTAACCGTGCAGCGCATCGACCTGGTCGAGGTGATGCTGCGCCCACCAGGCCGTCGAGCCGAGGGCGGCGAGCGCCGCCGGCCCCTGGTGCGTGGCCTCCGTCATCCATCGTGATCGGAGCGCATGCCGCACCGAGGCGGACAGGCCCTGGCCGGCGTGATCGCGGGCCAAGCCCCCGACAAACCGCAGCACCACACCCGCCACCAGACCGGACCAGACCAGCGCCGACGGCGCCTGTCCCGCTGGGGCCAACGCGGCCACGAGCAGGCTGGCCAATCCGCCGTAAAACAACAGGATCCCGGCTAGGGCCGCGAGGGCCCCGGCACGCATGCCCCACCACCCGCGCCCATGCTCGCGCGCAAGCGCTTCCAGCCAACGGGCCTCGATGACGGCGCGAGACGTGCCGCCGATCGATTCGACGTCGGCGTCAGTGGTAGCCGACACCCATCCTCACCTTGCCGCGGAACACGTAGTACGTCCACGCCGTGTACATCAACACGAAGGGAATGACGAACAGCACGCCGACCAGCAGGAACAGCTGGCTCTCCGGCGCGGAGGCCGCGTCGTGGAACGTGTGGTTCGGCGGCACGACATAGGGCCACTTGCTGAACAGCAGGCCGCCGTAGAAGAGGCCGAACAGGACGATCGTGCCGATGAAGGGCAGCGCGTCACGCCCTCGCGCCAACGAACGCCAGACGAGGGCAGCGACCGCCACCGTCGCGGCCGGCAGCACCCACAGCCATGACAGGTTGCCGAACCAGCGGTCATGCACGTAGGCGTCCATCTGCGGCGTCCACACGCTGACCACCACGAAGAAGCCCATCACCACGGCGAGCAGCCGCACTGACCAGCGCCGCATGCGCTGCTGCAACTCGCCTTCGGTCTTGAGCACCAGCCAAGTGGCGCCGAGCAGCGAGTATCCCGCCACGAGACCGAGGCCGGTCATGACGGTGAATGGGGTCAGCCAGTCGAAGGCCCCGCCGACGTAGCGCATGTTCTCCGTCTCGAAACCCTGGATGTACGCGCCGACCACGGCGCCTTGGGCGAAAGTCGCCACCAGCGAGCCGCCGGTGAAAGCGAGGTTCCACATCGGACGACCCTTCGCCGAGGCCTTGAAGCGGAACTCGAAGGCGACGCCCCGGAAGATCAGGCCGGCCAACAGCAGGAACACGCCGATGTAGAGCGCCGGCAGGAACACCGCGTAGACGAGCGGGAAAGCCGCAAGCAGGCCAGCACCGCCGAGGATCAGCCAGGTCTCGTTGCCGTCCCAGACCGGAGCGACGGAATTCATCATCACGTCGCGCTCGTCCTCGCTGGCGGCGAAGGGGAACAGCATGCCGACGCCGAGGTCGAAGCCATCGGCCAGAACGTACATCAGCAGGCCGAAGCCGATGATGGCCACCCAGAGATAGGTGAAGTCGAACATGGGGCGGTCTCCGGCGATCAGGGCTGGAAAAAGGAAGGCGAAGGCGTCGAAGCGGCTTCGATCTCGACGGCCGACAACGGACGCTTCGGTCGGCCGCGGTCATCGCCATGCGCCGGCAACTCGGTGATGCCGTGCTGGATCACCTTCCGCAGGTAGTGGAGCCCTGCAGTGAAGACCACGGCGTACACCGCGACATAACCCGCCATCGTCAGCAGCACCATCCAGCCCTGCAGGCTCGGCGTGACGGCCTGCTCGGCCGTCATCACGCCATAGATCAGGAAGGGCTGGCGACCGGTCTCGGTCACGAACCAGCCGGCCAGCACCGCGATGAACGGGGCCGGGATCATCCACGTCAGCACGCGCAGGAAACGCGGCGACGAGCGCAACGTGCCGCGCCAGACGTGCCAGGCGCCCCACAGGCCGACGAGGATCATCAACACGCCGATGCCGACCATCACGCGGAAGCTCCAGAACACCATCGCCACCGGCGGCCGCTCTTCGGGCGCGAAATCCTTGAGTCCCTGCACGACGCCATCGGGGTCATGCTTGAGGATGACGCTCGCGAGCTTCGGAATGCCGACTTCGAGATGGTTCTTCTCGGCCTGCTGGTCGGGCAGCGCAAACAGCAGCAGCGGCACCTGGCCGCCGGTCTCCCAGTGGCCCTCCATCGCCGCGACCTTGGCCGGCTGGTGCTCCAGCGTGTTCAGGCCGTGCATGTCACCCACGAACATCTGCAGCGGCGCGATGACGGCCAGCAGGACGAGCGTCATCTTCAACGCGCGCTCGGCCGACTCCACCGCATGGCCGCGCAGCAGGTACAGCGCAGAAACGCCGGCAACGACGAATCCACCGGTCAGAAAGGACGCCAGCGCCATGTGCGCGAAGCGGTAGGGGAAGGACGGGTTGAAGATGGCCTCGGCCCAGCTGGTCACGTGGACCATGCCCTCGCGGAGCTCGAAACCCGTCGGCGTCTGCATCCAGGAGTTCGCGGACAGGATCCAGAACGAGGAGATGAAGGTTCCGATCGCGACCATGTAGGCCGACAGCAAGTGCAGGCCCGGCGGCACCTTGCCCCGCCCGAACAGCAGGACGCCGAGGAACGCGGCCTCGAGGAAGAAGGCGGTCACCACCTCGTAGGCGAGGATAGGGCCGAGGAAATTCGACGACGCGTAAGCGAAGTTGCTCCAATTCGTGCCGAACTGGAAGGCCATCACCAGGCCCGAGACGACGCCCATGCCGAAGACGACGGCGAAGACCTTCGTCCAGAACGCCGCGAGGCGCTCCCAATGGGGACTTCCGGTCTTCAGCGAGATCGTCTCCAGCACCGCGATGTAGCTCGCGAGACCGATCGTGAAGACCGGGAAGATGGCGTGGAAGGAAACAACAAAGGCGAACTGCAGGCGGGAGAGGAAGACGGGATCGAGATCCATGGTGCTGGCCTGTTGGAGGGGCGAAGACCGCTGCCCGGGGGTGAACAGTGAGAAAAGCGACCGATCGAACCTAGCAAAGCCGGGCGATGCGGGCGAACCCGAGGGTGTCGATGCGAGAAGCGGTGACTCAGGGTGGTGATGCCGGACTTTTATATCGCAATGTTCTTATATTAGGATTGACTCAACTCAAAACGGAAGCGTCCCCAATGCTCACCATGCTTCGCAGCCTGCTGGCAGGCCCATACCCATCGGCGTCTGCCGACGAAGCCGCGCGTTTGCTGGCCTCGGGCGCCATCCTTCTCGACGTCCGCGAACGCTCCGAGTGGGAGGCGGGATACGCGCGCGGCGCCGTGCATGTCCCTCTCGGTGAGATCCACGCCCGGGGCCGCCGCGCCCTCGACGCCAAGGGCATTTCACCAAGCCCGGGCGACACCCTCCTGTTGATCTGCCAGAGCGGGATGCGCAGCGGTTTGGCGTGCCAGGTGCTGGGCGTCGACGCGGCGTTCAAGACGATCAATGTGAAGGGCGGCATGCTCGCTTGGCAGCGCGCGGGACTGCCGATGGAGCGCGGGTCATGAGCCGGGCCCTGGGATGGCGGAGCGGCTGGGTGCTCGCGGCCCTCTGGTGGGGCATGGCCCCGGCACACGCACAGACCGAAGGGCTCGAGGCCGCCGCCCAAGTCCGGGCCGCCGAAGCCGCCAAAGCCTTTTCCGGCGAACTCCGCGCCACCTTGGGCGCCGCCATGGCCGAAGGCGGACCCGTTGCGGGAGTTCGGGTATGCCATGAGGACGCCCCACGGATCGCCGAGCGGGTGTCCACGACCCACGGTGTCTTGATCGGCCGTGTCGGCGTTCGCTCGCGGCAGTCGGCGAACCGTCTCGAGGGGTGGCAGAAGGCGCTGCTCGCGACATGGCAGGCGTCGCCACCGACCGGGACACCCGCGAACTGGCCACCCGTGGCATCGACGGACCCCGACGATGGAACGCTGCGATGGGCGAAAGCGATCGAGACCGAAGCGGTCTGCGTGGTCTGCCATGGCCCATCGGTCGAGCCTGAACTCGCCGCGACGATCCAGCGCCTCTATCCCGACGACGAAGCGACCGGCTTCGAGGCTGGCGGCCTGCGCGGCCTGCTCTGGGTGGAAGTGCCAACGTCAGCACCCACCAGTCCGCCGCCGTCCGACGCGCGCGTGTCGATCCGGATGGATCCATCGCAGGCGGCCGCCCTGCGTGCGCAGATGCGCGCCCACCTCGAGCGGATCGAGGGGGCCTTGTCGGCCCTCGGCCATGACGATGCCGCGGCTGCCGGGACGCTGCTCGCCCAGGGCGCCGCGGGCGGAGGGCATGGAGGCAGCAACGATTTCCGATCCGCCTTGCCGGACGGCTGGCCGCGCTTCGCGCGACCGATGCATGCCGCGATGGGCCATGCCGCCGAAGCCGCGACCGCCGAGGACATCCCCGAGGCATTGCGCCATCTGGGCGAGGCCGTCGGCCAATGCAACGCCTGCCATGCCACCTACCGCCTCGAGGCCACGGAGCCCTGATCCATGACGCCGGCATCGTCCCCGGCATTCGCCCTTCTCGCCCGGCTTGGGGGCCTGCCTTCGGTCGGCACGCTCCCCCTAATGCGGGGCGGCCACGCGCGGCGCCTCAACGGAGCGCCTCATTCGAGCCCGGCCATCGAGCGCCTCTCGCTACCCGCTCGCACCACGCTCTTCGATGTTGGGGAACCGCTGGACGCCCTGCATATCGTCTTCCAAGGCTCGCTGAAGACCGTGGTGACGGCGGCGTGCGGCACGACACGCATCACGTCCTTCGTTCGCCGGGGCGAGGTGGTCGGCTTCGAGCAGCGTCGCACTGGAGGTCACGCCGCCGAGGCGATCACGCTCGAACCCAGCGTCGTGCTGGCTCTGCCCGTGTCGAAAATCGAGGCCTCGTGCGGCGACGATCCAGCACTGCTGCACCTCTGGTGGCGGGTGTGTGCCGCGCCCATGGAGCGGCACGCCGCCCAACTCATCCTGCTCGCGCGACGGCTGGTGCATGAACGCCTCGAGCGCTTCCTTTGGTCACTCGTCCCCGCGCCGACCGTGATGGCCGAAGGCGCACCGCGCCTCCACCTCGCCATGGGCCGTGGAGAAATCGCCAGCTACCTCGGCATGACGAACGAGAGCGTCAGCCGGGCCTTCGCCAAGCTCGTCGACGAGGGGCGGATCCGCGTGCGTGGCCGGCATATCGATCTGCTGTCCTGCCCCAGCGTGCCGTCGCGACTTGCCGAGGACCCCGCCGTTCGTCGAGCCTGACGCCAAGCCACCCCAAGGACCCGCCAATGCGTTGGCCCCTGATCCTGCGCCAGCAGCGCCTCGGCTTTGCCGGGATGCTCGTTTTCGGGCTCGTGCTCCTCGGTTTCGGCCTGCACCCTGTGCTGCGCGACGCCCTGCTCGACGCCCACGGCGTGCAACTCGTCGCCACCGTGGTCGATGCCGGGTCCGTACCTTCGTCCGGAGGAACCCGCGTCGGATTCATCCGCTACACGTTCAAGGACGCGGAAGGGACGTCCCACGAGGGACAAAGCAGCGGCTACTCGGGGATCGTCGGTGAGTCCGTGCTGGTCGAATACGCGCCGTCCTTCCCCTTCGTCCATCGTCTGGTCGGCGAGGACCGCCGGCTCCCGGCAGGATGGCGCTGGGGCATCGCCGGCTTCGGTCTCTTGCTCGGCGTCGCCGGAATCCATGGCTTGATCGTGCTTCATCGCACGATGCGGCTCGTCCACCATTTGCGGCGCGCGTCGCCGCGGCTCACGGGGCGCGTCCTCCGTCGCTCGCACGACGGCCGCACCATCGATTACGACTACCAGGTCAGCGGGCGCACACGCCGGCGCCGCACCCTGCCGCTGCCGGCCTCCGCCTGGCAGGACGTCTCGCCCGGCGACACCATCGCCCTGCTCGCCACGGAGGCGGAGGCGACCGAGGTTCTGACGGTCATCGAGCGGGACCACTTCGCTTCGTCGCCGCCCCGCTGAGCCCTGCGACACATCGTCGCAGGCCGCCACGGAATTGATCGCACTCAAGGAACGGCGAGGCGCCGAAAGAGACCCTGCGCGCCTCGATCCCTTGGGCCTTGCCATGCACCTTCGCCGTTCCCTGCTCGCGCTCGCCATCGTTGCCGGTCTTCCCGGCTTGGCGACGGCCGCTCCCTCGCCGGACGCCACGACCCTCGATCGCGTCGAGGTGCACGGGGATCACCTGCGGCCACTGCCTGCCGCCGAGAAAGCGGACAACGGCGACAGCCACGCCCACCAGGGCGCCGACGTGGCGGCCCTGCTCTCCCGGGTGCCCGGCGTCGCGCTGCAGGGGGCGGGTGGCGCCTCCAGCCTGCCGGTGCTGCGCGGGCTCGCCGACGACCGTGTGCGGATCGCGGTGGACGGGATGGACCTGCTCGCCAGCTGCCCGAACCACATGAATCCGCCGCTGTCCTACCTCGCGCCCTCGCAGGTGCGGAAGGCGGCCGTGTTCGTCGGCCTCGCTCCGGTCAGTCTCGGTGGCGACAGCCTCGGTGGGGCGATTGCCATCGATGCGACACCCCTGCACTTCAACGAGGCCGGCAGCGGCTGGGCCGCGGGCGGCCAGCTCGGCGGCTACGCCCGTCGGCAGGGCGATGCGCGCGGCGCCGATCTCGCGCTGCATGCCGGCGATGCCGACACCAGCCTCGCCCTCGTCGCCAACCATGCACAGGCCGACAACTACCGCGCCGCTGCCGCATTCAAGGCCGTCGCCGGCACCGGCCGCGACGGTCACGTGCTGCCCTTGGACGAAGTCGGATCGAGCGCCTACGAGACGCGCAACCAGCAACTCACCGTCGCGCAGCGGATCGGCGAGCAACAGTTCGACGTGACGCTTGCCCGACAGGACATGCCCTTCCAGGGCTACCCGAACCAGCGCATGGACCTGACCGACAACCAGGCCGATCGGGTGAACGCGCATTGGGGCGGCACGCTGGGCGAGCTCGCCATCGACGCGCGCCTCTGGCATGAGCAGGTGGACCATGCAATGGACTTCGGCCCGGACAAGCGCTTCTGGTACGGCATGGCGTCGAACGTGCCCGGCGTCATGGGGGAAGGAAGGCCCTGCGCGCCGATCTCGGCGACCTGCGCCGCTGGCATGCCGATGCTGGCCGAGAGCCGGACCCAGGGCGCCAGCGTGCGCGTCGACAAGACGACCGCCGGTGGCGATGCCCTGCGTGCCGGCGTCGACGCGCTCGCCTACCGCCTCGACGACTACTGGCCGGCGTCTGGGGCGAACATGTGGCCCGGCACCTTCGTCAACATCAACGACGGCCAGCGCGATCGCGTCGGCGCGTTCGTCGAATGGGAGTCCACGCCGGCACAGGGCTGGACGCGACTCATCGGCCTGCGCCTTGATCGCGTGGTCAGCAATGCCGGTCCGGTGCGCGGTTACGACATCGATCCGGCACCGCCCGGCTCGTACATGATGACCGCGGCCGACGCCGCGGCCTTCAACGCGCGCGAACGCCGTCAGTCCGACCTGCACTGGGGCTTCGCAGCGATGCTTCGCCGCAGCTTCGAGAGCGGCGTCAGCCTCGAAGTCGGCGCGACCCGTCGCGTGCGTTCGCCGAACCTGCACGAACGCTACGGGTGGTCGACCTGGTCGATGGCGGCGCTGATGAACAACACGGTGGGCGACGGCAACGGCTACGTCGGCGACATCGGACTGAAGCCCGAAACCGCGCACTCGGTCTCCGCCACGATCGATTGGCAGGACCGCGAGAACGGCCACTCGGCGCGGCTGTCGCCCTACGTCACATGGGTGGACGACTACATCGATGCCGTGCGCCTCACCAACAACGCCACGGGCTTCAACGTGCTGCGCTACGCCAACCAGTCCGCACGGCTGCATGGCGTGGACGCCAGCGGGACGTGGACGCTGGCCGATGGCGCGGCCGGCCATTGGGCGCTGGAGGGTAGCGCCAGCGTCACGCGCGGCCGCAATCGACAGACCGGCGACGGCCTCTACAACGTAATGCCGCCTCAGGCACGCCTTGCGCTCGTACACCATCGCGGGCCCTGGGAAGCGCGCCTCGGCTGGGAAGGCGTGCGCCGCAAGACCGCGCGCTCCGCGGTGCGCAACGAGATCCGCACCGCCGGCTACGGCTTGCTCGGCGCCTCGCTGGCGTGGGCCTCGGAGGACCTGCGCATCGATGTCGGCGTCGAAAACCTGCTCGACCGCTTCTACCAGCACCCGCTCGGCGGGGCCTACGTGGGCCAGGGCGCGACGATGATGCTGGCCGGCGTGCCCGCAGGCATCGCCGTGCCCGGGCCGGGGCGCTCGTGGCGCGCCGGCTTCCGCTGGTCGTTCTGAAGCGCTGACTCAGGCGGCGTCCGCCACCAACCACGGCGCCAACCGCTCGGCGTCGAGGTGACCCGTCTTGACGTAAAGCGTGGTGCCCTCGCGGCTGAAGGGCGTGTGCCGCGAGCCATGCGGGCTGCGCAGCCAGGTGCCGGCGGGGTAGCGGCCGTGTTCGTCCTCGAACACGCCGCGCAGCACGAGGATCTCCTCGCCGCCCCAGTGCGTGTGCGGCTTGAAGACCGTGCCCGGCG
>Ga0209278_1000949_pt1 | contig 19011 bp, 18 predicted proteins | sample JI81BgreenDNA_FD_187504 | JGI IMG/M metagenome (GOLD analysis project Ga0209278, IMG submission 187504) | Wastewater effluent complex algal communities from Wisconsin, to seasonally profile nutrient transformation and Carbon sequestration -... | ecosystem: Engineered > WWTP > Effluent > Algae... | reverse complement strand
CACCTCTGGTGGGTGCTTGGGCTGATGTTGATGTTCAAATGGATGGCGCTGGTCGATGTCGTGCGCGCTGAATTCCTGCGCGCCCGCAATTTCGACTATGTGCGCGCCGCCCGTGCACTCGGCGTGCCGGAGCTTACCATCATGGTGCGGCATGTGCTGCCCAACGCCCTCACCTCGGTGTTCACCTACGTGCCATTCCTGATTACCGCCGCCATCACCCTGCTCGCCTCGCTCGACTTCCTCGGCTTCGGCCTGCCTTCCGGCTCGCCCAGCCTTGGCGAATTGCTGCAGCAGGGCAAGAATAACCCGCAATCGCCCTGGCTCGGACTCGTTGGGTTCTTCACGCTGGCGATCCTTCTGTCGCTGTGGCTGTTCATTGGCGAAGGCGTGCGCGATGCGTTCAACCCCCGGAAGATTTACGCGAGGGCGAAATGATGGTGATGCTTCGCATAGAAGGGGGCGAACCCCCCTTCGCTACGCTTACCCCCTCGCTTCGCAAGGCTCGCGGCTCGCGCAGCTTCGGCGCTACGCATCGTATCCTTTCACCGTCATTCCTGCGCAGGCAGGAATCTAGGGCCATCGTATGACCACGCCGCTGCTCTCCATCAGCAACCTCGACATCGCCTTCGGCAGCGGCGACACGGCCACGCATGCGGTACGCGGCGTATCGCTGCAGGTGAACAAGGGCGAGATGCTCGCCATCGTCGGCGAATCCGGCTCGGGTAAATCGCTCACGGCGCTGTCCATCATGCGGCTGCTGCCGCCCGAGGCGCGCATGCGCGGCGATATTCTGTTTCAGGGGCGCGACATCGCCCACATGTCCGAGCAACAGGTAGCGCAGCTGCGTGGCAACCGCATCGGCATGATCTTTCAGGAGCCGATGACGGCATTGAACCCGCTGCATCCCATTCGCCGCCAGATCGTGGAGGCCTATAAATGGCACCATAAAATCAAAGGCGAACCGGCGCAGAACAAAATCGCCGACCTACTGGAAAGCGTTGGGCTGTCGCACCTGAACCATCGCGGCCGCATCTATCCGCACCAGCTCTCCGGTGGCGAACGCCAGCGCGTCATGATCGGCATGGCCACCGCCTGCGACCCCGATTTGCTGATCGCCGACGAGCCGACCACCGCACTCGATGTGACGCTGCAACGGCAAGTGCTGCAACTGCTGAAAGAGCTGCAGCAAAAGCGCGGCATGGGCATCATCCTTATCACCCATGACCTCACCGTGGTGCGCAAAGTGGCCGACCGCGTGGCGGTGATGAAAGACGGTGAAGTGGTGGAAACCGGTACGGTAGAAGCGGTGTTCACCAACCCGCAGCATGCCTACACCAAAATGCTCCTTGCCGCGACGCCCAAGGGCACAGCCCCGCCCATCCCGAAAGAATCGCCAGAGATCATCTACACGCCGGATCTATCGGTGCGCTTCCCCATCAAGAGCGCCATTCTGCGCCGCACCGTCGGCACGGTGGATGCGGTGCAGAACGTGCGCGTGCGGCTGCAGCGCGGCGAGACCATCGGCATCGTGGGCGAATCCGGCTCGGGCAAAAGCTCGCTGGGCTATGCGATGCTGAAACTCATCGAAAGCGACGGGCCGATCGTGTTCCTCGGCGAACATATCGAGGGGCTTCGCGGCCAGAAATTGCGCGCGCTGCGCCCGCACATGCAGCTGGTGTTCCAGGACCCCTACTCCAGCCTCAACCCGCGCATGACGGTGGGCGGCATTGTCTCGGAAGGGCTGAAACTCCACCGGCCCGATCTGAGCCGCGAAGAAGTGCGCCACGAGGTGCGCAGCATCCTCGCCAAGGTGGGCCTCACCGAAAGCATGATCCAGCGTTACCCGCATGAGTTCTCCGGCGGCCAGCGCCAGCGCATAGCCATTGCGCGCGCCATGATCCTCAAGCCCAAATTCGTGGTGCTGGACGAGCCGACCAGCGCACTCGATATGTCGGTGCAGGGGCAGGTGATCGAGCTATTACGCGACCTGCAGGAAGAGCATGGCACCAGCTATTTGTTCATCAGCCATGATCTGCGCGTGGTGAAGGCCATGGCGCGCTATGTGATCGTGCTTAAGCGCGGGCAGGTGGTGGAAGAAGGCGAGGCCCAACATATTTTCGCCCGCCCGAAAGAGGCCTACACTCAGGCACTGATGGACGCGGCGTTTGGTGAAACGCTTTAAGGCCTCGCTCGCTCTAATGAGCACGCTCACGGAACGTTAGTAACGACGTCAGCAGTTTTGCCTAGAAGCCCATACTGAACGTACCCCAGCATGCAACATTGGGGTTATTCAACAGATATTCTCCCACCGCCGGGTCAGTGGTCACGTTGGTGCAGGTGCCACCAAGGAAATAGGTGCGCAACTTCCCCGTACCGGGGCGGCCATCATCCATCTTGGTATCGATGTTCCACATTTCTTCGGGCCTGAAAACGACAGCTTCATAAATGTCTGGCGTCGCTTCCTGCGTGCCAAATTGCAGCGTGTGACCGTAATGCCCGTCCCACGAATAGGCCGTTCCCGACAGCGTTCCCCAATCATACATGGTGTAGCCCATATTATTAATCTTACTGCGCGGCGTGTTCACCCCCAGCGCCACGGTGCGAGAGCCACTGGCCGCCCCCGCTGCCACCCCCGTGTAATTCCCTTCGATCAACCCCGCATTCGCAAGATGCTGCCAGTAGCGGAAACTTTCATTGCCGATGGTGGTGATACTGTACGCAATGGAGCCATTCCCATCACCATTGCAGGTCGCCACCGTTGTGCTGCTGGCGATATGGCAATCATTGCCGGTGCCATCCCCGCTATCCGCCGCACCCCAAAAGGCGACGGCATTATTCATATCGCCCGGCAGCGCGAAATATTTGTCGCGGAAGGTTTGGGTCGCCGTCACGTAACGCCCGACCTCGGTTGGGAAGGCCCGCAACTCCGCAGCGCGAATGAGGGACTGGCCACCGAGAATCCCACCCGTCAACAGGCCAAGGATGACCAGCACAATGGAGAGTTCAACAAGTGAGAATGCGTGTTTCATGACTACCTCAATGTAAGCCGCAGGCTGCAGGCGGTCGTTGCAACATTCAAAGCATAGGTCGCGTTGGGATACGCCCCTGTGAAACAGGCCGCGCTGTATGCCGTATCCGTCTGCAGCGCCCCTTGGTCGGGTCTGCTATCGTCCATCTTGGTGTCGATGTTCCACGCCTCCTCAGGCTTCAATACCACCTGACGCGCAACGTTCGCCTCTGTACCAAAAAGCAGCTGATTTCCATTGCTCTGTGTGGAGTGTGTTTCTCCGTAAGAGCCACCTTGGGTGACATAAACCAGATCAAACGCAGTATTGCTAATGCGGCCGCGAGGTGCGTTGCGGCCCGGAATTGTCATTTCATCGCCATCGCCATTATACGTGCCCTCAATGAGGCCAGCATTAGCCAAATGCTGCCACGCACGCCGCGGCTCCCCTAAGACTATGGTAACATTATACGATTCGACATTCCCATTCCCATTCCCATTGCAGGTTGCTGGCGTGGTGCTGGGTGTGTTGAAGCAGGTAGCGTCCGATCCTGTGCCGCCATTGCTTTGCCAGAAAGCCGTGGCGTTGGTGATGTCCCCGGGCAGGCCAAAATATTTGTCGCGGAAGGTGTAGATCGCGGTCTGATACCGATTAAAATCGCTCGACACACTGCGCAGCTCGGCCGCACGAATGAGCGACTGGCCGCCCAGAATCCCACCCGTCAGCAGGCCGAGAATGACCAGCACAATGGAGAGTTCAACGAGTGAGAAGCCCGACCGACGATACAAGGATCGCCTTGCTAAATTCTGCGTTTTTTGGCGTTGATACATCATTGGAGTATTTCTCAAAAATTATTGCGCGACATTAGAAAACAACTGACGGCTGGTTGATTCAGTCGGTAATCCGCGTTCAGATCAGCGCTGTTCGCGGCGGTCGTACAATTCGCAAACAACCCACCGGAAAGCACTTTGCCTTGTGCTGGACGACCATCGTCCAGCTTTGTGTCGATGTTCCAAAGCTCTTCTGGCTTAAACAGCGACGTGTTGGGCCAGTCATTTGCCAACAATCCGCCCACGACCATGGCGTTGCCATACTGACCATCGAACAAATACGCATCGCCCGTCACTGAACCCCAATAGCTGATATGCCAGTGGCCGGTACCCAGACGCGATTTGGGCACATTGGCCGAGGTCGCGGAATACACATTACTGCCATGGGTTACACCATCATAGGTTCCCTCGATTAATCCGGCATTCGCGAGATGCTGCCAGAATCGGAAGGACTCATTCGCGCTGTTACCCACTGCGTAGTACGAAACCTGACCGTTCCCATCGCCATTGCAGGTGGCCGTGGTGGTGCTGGGCGTGACTTCGCACACGGAAGGTGTTGCATGCGCCACGCCCCAGAAACTCTGCGCGTTCGTCATATCACCCGGCAAGGCAAAATATTTATCTTGGAACGTGCGCGTTGCCGTAACCCAGCGATTATATTCGGTAGTGACGGCACGCAGCTCGGCCGCGCGAATGAGCGACTGGCCGCCCAGAATCCCACCCGTCAGCAAGCCAAGGATGACCAGCACGATGGAGAGTTCAACGAGCGAGAAAGCATGTTTCATGCTTCGAATATATCGCAATTCACCCATGGAGTCATCAGGGCAATAAAATGACGCTGCCCGTGGTCTGGCGGGCCTCCAGCGCCGTGTGGGCAGCGGCCGCTTCCGTGAGCGGGTAGGGTGTGGGTGCCGCCACACGTAGCGAGCCATCCGCCAGTTTAGCCAGCAGCACACGTGCGGCTTTCTGGTAGGTTGCCTCGTCGCGCATGTAATCCATCAAGCTGGGGCGGGTGAGGTAAAGCGAGCCGCGCTTGCCAAGCTCACTCAGCTCCATCGGCGGAATCGGCCCGCTGGCCTGGCCGTAACTCACCATCATGCCTTTGGGTTTCAGGCTATCGAGTGAGCCGGTGAAAGTGCTTTGCCCCACCGCGTCATACACCACATCCACCCCGCGCCCATCGGTCAGCGAACGCACGCGCGCCGCCACGTCTTCCTGCCGATACAGAATCACCGCATCGGCCCCGCATTGGCGGGCGATGTCGGCTTTGGCAGCACTCCCCGCGGTCGCGATCACGCGGGCACCCAGCTGCTTGGCCCATTGCACCAGCAGCTGGCCCACCCCGCCGGCTGCGGCATGCACCAGCAATGTATCACCCTTGGCCACGGGGAAGGTCTCATGCAGCAGATACCACGTGGTGAGGCCCTTCAGCATAGCGCTGGCGGCGATTTGATCACTCACCGCATCCGGCAGAAGCACACATTCCTGCGCTGCGATCACCCGCGCCTGCGCGTAGGCACCCACCGGCCCGCGCCCATAGGCTACGCGATCGCCGGGTTTCAACCCAGTTACACTGGCACCCACCGCCTCCACCACCCCGGCGGCTTCCATGCCCGGCGTGGCGGGCAGCGGTAGCGGGTAGAGCCCGCTACGGTGATACACATCGATGTAATTCAGGCCGATGGCGGTGTGCCGCAGGCGAATCTGATTCGGCCCGGGTGCCGTTAGCGTTACCTCCACCGGCTGCAGCATCTCTGGCCCACCCACTTGCGCACATTGCATTGCCACGACCATTGTCCGTCTCCTTTTGTCGTCATTGCGGGCAGCGCCAGCGAGATGGCAACCCATCTTATTGCTTGGCCAGAATGGATTGCTTCGCTATCGCTCGCAATGACATGCAACCCATTGCCAACACCACCATCTATGCACTCGCCACGCCCCAGGGCAAGGCTGGTGTCGCCGTGCTGCGCATTTCGGGCCCCGCTTCGCGCGCGGCGCTGGCGCATCTGGGCATCGCCGCCACACCCGCGCCACGCATGGCGACCTTGGCAACGCTCACGTGTGGCGGCGCGCCGATCGACCAGGCCTTGGTGCTGTATTTTAAAGCACCGCATTCCTTCACCGGCGAGGATGTGGTCGAGCTGCATCTGCATGGCAGCATCGCCGTCATACGCGCTGCGCTGGAGGCACTGGCCCACTGCCCCGGCCTGCGGCTGGCTGAGCCGGGGGAATTCACGCGCCGCGCGTTTCTGAACAACAAGCTCGACCTTGCACAAGCGGAAGGGCTCGCCGATCTGATCGACGCGCAGACCAGCGCACAGCACGCCCAAGCCTTGCGCCAGCTGGGCGGCGAAGGCAGCCGCCGCGTGGCGGCGTTGCGCGAACAGGTGATCGAGCCGCTGGCGCTACTCGAGGCCTATATTGATTTCCCGGATGAAGACATCCCCGAATCGGTGCTGGCCGAGACCACCGCGCGGGTGGATGCACTCCGCCGCGAACTCGCTGCCCTGCTGGATGACGGGCGGCTGGGCGAGAAAATTCGCGACGGGCTGGAGATCGTGATTCTTGGCCCCCCCAATGCCGGCAAATCCAGCCTGCTGAATGCGCTCGCCAAGCGCGACGTGGCGATTGTGTCTGACGAGGCCGGCACCACGCGCGACATGGTGGAAGTGCATCTGGAATTGGGTGGGTTTGAAGTCACGCTGATCGACACGGCGGGCTTGCGCGAGGCTGCTGGCAGCATCGAGGCCGAAGGCATTCGCCGCGCCCGCGCCCGCGCCGCGCAGGCGGATTTCAAGCTGGTGCTGCTGGATGGCACGCGTGCCACGGCGGACTATCCCGGCATTGCCCCGCTGCTCGATGATTCGGCCCTGCTGGTGCTTACCAAATCGGATCTACCCGCCACCGCCAGCATCGCTGATAAGCCCCATCTTGCCATCTCCACCACCACCGGCGACGGGCTGGATGCGTTGATCGCCACGCTGCGCGGCCGCGTGGAAGCGCTGATGGAATCGGCACCCGCACCGCTCATCACGCGCGCCCGCCACCGCGAGGCGCTTCACGAGGCATTGGCCCTGCTGCAAGGCTGGCACATGGATAAGCCACTCGAGCTAGCCTGCGAAGAATTGCGGGCAGCAGCGGCCAGCCTTGGCAAAATCACTGGCAAAATCTGGGTCGATGAGCTATTGGACCTCGTTTTCCGCCGTTTCTGCATCGGCAAGTGACGGCAACATAAGGCACGCTGGGCGTTTGAAGCCCGCAAAACAGAACGGTATTAGGGTAGAACGATGCAGTACGATGTGATTGTAATCGGCGGCGGTCACGCCGGGACTGAGGCCGCGGCAGCGGCGGCGCGCTTGGGTGCGCACACCTGCCTGCTAACGCACAAACGCAGCACGGTGGGCGAAATGTCCTGTAACCCTGCCATCGGCGGCATTGCCAAAGGCACGCTCGTGCGCGAGATCGACGCGCTGGACGGGGTGATGGGCCGCGCCATTGACCGTGGCGGCATCCATTACCGCATGCTGAATGCCAGCAAAGGCCCGGCCGTGCGTGGGCCGCGTGCGCAGGCCGACCGCAAGCTGTATCGGCAGGCCGTACAGGCCATCTTGAATGAATACGAAACCCTTGAAATCCATGAGGATTCAGCCGAAGACCTGTTGTTCGATACCGCAGGCAAACTCGCGGGCATCCGTGGGGCATCCGGCACCGAATACAAGGCGGGGCGCGTGGTCATCACCACCGGCACGTTCTTAAATGGCCTCATCCATTGCGGTGAGGCCAAAACCTCGGCCGGGCGCGTAGGCGAAGCCCCTTCCATCGGGCTGGCCCAATCCATTCGCGCCGTGGGGTTCACCATGGGCCGCCTGAAGACCGGCACCCCTGCCCGGCTGGATGGCACCACCATCAACTGGGCCGCTTGCACCCCGCAACCGGGTGACAACCCCCCCATTCCGTTCTCGTATCTCACCGAGCGCGTGGAGGTGCCACAGATCAGCTGCTACATCACCCATACCACGGCCGAGACACATGCCATCATCCGCGAGAACCTGCATCGTGCGCCCATGTATTCCGGGCAGATCGAATCCACCGGGCCACGCTATTGCCCCTCAATTGAGGACAAGGTCGTGCGCTTCTCCGATCGCGAACGGCACCAGGTTTTCCTGGAGCCGGAGGGCCTGGACGACGATACGGTCTACCCGAACGGCATCTCCACGTCACTGCCAGAGGAAGTGCAGCGGGCGATGATCAAGACCATCCCCGGTTTGGAGAATGCCCGCGTCATTCGCCCCGGCTATGCCATCGAATACGACTATGTGGACCCACGAGAGCTCAAACCCACGTTGGAGACCAAGAAGCTGCCAGGCCTTTATCTCGCTGGGCAGATCAATGGTACGACGGGCTACGAAGAGGCGGGCGGCCAAGGGCTGGTCGCAGGGCTGAATGCCGCACTGGCGGCACTGGAGCGTGAGCCCTTTATCATCGACCGGTCGGAAGCGTATATCGGCGTGATGATCGACGATCTGATTACCCTCGGCGCGCCAGAGCCTTACCGCATGTTCACCTCGCGCTCGGAATACCGGCTGAGCCTTCGGCCCGACAATGCCGATTTGCGTTTGACCGGGCGTGGGATCGCCATTGGTTGCGTCGCTGTTCCACGTGAAACGATGTTCCGGCAAAAGCAGCAGCTTCTGGCTGAGGCTTTAGAATTTGCTTCACGTGAAACATTGACCCCCAAACAAGCATCCGCCGCGGGCCTGACCGTGAATCAGGATGGGCAGGTCCGTAGCCTTCTTGACCTGCTTGCCTACCCCCATATCGGGTTCGATGACCTCGCCGCCATTTGGCCGGTCATCAATGGCTGGCGGGCGGATATTCGGGAGCAGATCGAGATTGAAGCGCTTTACAAAAGCTATCTGCAGCGGCAGCAGGCGGACATTCTCAGCTTCAAGGAAGACGAGCAACTCACCCTCCCCGATTGGTTGGATTACGATACCGTCGGTTCACTTTCCAATGAGATTCGCAGCAAGCTGAAGCAAGCCCGTCCGACGACACTTGGCGCCGCAGGGCGCATTCCCGGCGTCACACCGGCGGCGCTGGCTGCCGTGCTGTCGCATGTGAAACGGCGCGACCGTGCTGCCTCCTAACCATGAAGCATGCTGCCCCGCATTGGGTTGACCGCCCTTCCGCTTCCGTCATACAGCAGCTGGAGGCCTATGCCACCCTGCTGTTGAAATGGAATGCCCGCATCAATCTCATTGGCAAAACGACCGAGGCCGATCTCTGGCAACGCCATCTGTGGGATGCCTACCAATTGGTGCCGCTTGTTCCACGTGGAACAGCCAACCTTGCCGATCTCGGCTCTGGCGGCGGTTTGCCGGGATTAGTACTGGCCTGCGCCTTGCCCGATATCGCCTGCACCCTCATTGAGCGCGACATGCGCAAATGCGCCTTTCTGCGCGAAGCAGTGCGCACGCTGGGCCTTACCAACACCCACATTATTCACGGCGATGTTCGAGAGGTTTCGCAACGCTTTGGCTGCATTACCTCGCGCGCGCTTGCAAGCCTCGATACATTGTTTGCAATGGCTCATCCACTGCGTGAAGTAGATGCAATTTGCCTCTTCCCAAAAGGCGAGCAATACGCTACAGAGTTAGCACAGGCCCGGGCCAATTGGTCGTTCGATCATCGGGTCATACCAAGCAAAACCAATGAAAAAGCAGGCATTGTTTCGGTAACGCAACTTTCGCCTGCCTAAGCAAAACACAAAGGGCAGCATTTATGACGCGGATCATTTCGGTGGTTAACCAAAAAGGCGGCGTCGGCAAAACCACGACGGCCGTCAACATGGCCACCGCACTCGCTGCCATTGGCAAAAAAGTACTCATCATCGACCTTGATCCGCAGGGCAACGCTTCCACTGGCCTCGGCATCGATCAGGCGCAGCGCCAGCATACTTCCTACGATGTGCTGGTCGGCGCGAGCACATTAGAGCAAGCGGCCCTAAAAACCGCCATTCCGCGCCTGTTTGTGGCCCCGGCCACCATCGACCTCACCGGCGCGGAAATCGAGCTGGTCACCATGGAAAACCGCGAATACCAGCTGAAGTACGCCCTGCGCCACATGCCCGCGCTGTGGGATTATGCCATCATTGATTGCCCGCCTTCGCTGGGGCTGCTGACTATCAATGCGCTGACCGCGTCGGATGCGGTGCTGATCCCCCTGCAATGCGAATTCTACGCGCTGGAGGGCTTAAGCCACCTGCTGAAGACCATTCGCCTCATTCAAACCAAACTGAATCCGGCGATCGCCATTCACGGCGTGGTGCTGACGATGTATGACCGCCGCAACAAGCTGACCGAGCAGATCGAGGCGGATGTGCGCGCCTTCCTCGGCCGCGACGTGTACGAGACCGTCATTCCTCGCAATGTGCGCATTTCCGAAGCGCCAAGCCACGGCAAACCCGCCCTCGTCTATGACCTGAAATGCCCCGGCAGCCAGGCCTATCTACGGCTGGCGAAGGAACTGATCCAACGCGAAAAAACATTCACCACCCCTACCCCCAACCCCAAAGCGGCGTAACGCGGCGAAGATGGTGATGGCGCGGTAAGTAGACCGCGCGCGCCATCAGCCCGCGAAGCGGCGTGAAGGGCTAGGCAGCTTGCCGATGCCCGAAACAACAAAAGGAGTTCTCTCAATGGCAACGGCAGCAGCAAAAAAAGGCTTAGGTAAAGGGCTCGCCGCCCTCATGAGCGACGAGGTCGTCAGCCCCGCTTCTGCCCCTGCCCCCACGGGCGATGGTGCGCTTGCCACCCTGCCGGTTTCTGCGCTGCAGGCAGGCAAATACCAACCCCGCCGCCAATTCGATGCCGAAGTACTGCACGAGCTGGCGGATTCGATCGAAAAGAACGGCATCATGCAGCCGCTGGTGGTGCGCAGCATCGGCAATGACCGTTATGAGATCATCGCCGGGGAGCGCCGCTTCCGTGCCGCGCAATTGGCCAAGTTGAGCGCGGTGCCCGTCATCATCCGCGAGGTAAACGATGCCCACGCGCTGGAGTTAGCACTGATCGAGAACATCCAGCGCGCGGACCTAAACCCGCTGGAAGAAGCCGCGGGCTACCAGCGCCTGATGCAGGAATTCAAATACACGCAGGAAAAACTGGCCAGCGTGGTGGGAAAAAGCCGCAGCCATGTGGCCAACCTGCTGCGCCTGCTGGAATTGCCTGAGAGCATTAAAAAACTGGTGGATACGGGCAAGCTTAGCATGGGCCATGCACGCGCGCTGCTGACGGCCAAACATGCCGAAGCACTCGCCACGCGCGTGGTGGAGGAGGGGCTGAATGTCCGCCAGACTGAGCAGCTGGCCGCTGGTATCGAACCTGCCGCTATGAGCGCTGGCGCGGCCAAAACAGCGCCCAATAGCCAAGGGAAGGCCGCACCATCCCGCCGCGGTGGGGAAGCCATGAAAACCGAGGAAGTGCGTGAGATCGAGACCATGCTGGCGGAAAATCTTGGCCTGCGCGTCAGCCTGAATACACGTGGCGCACAAGCGGGCGATGTGGTGATCTCCTACGATTCGCTGGCGCAGCTGGATGAGATCCTGCGTCGCCTCGGCGGCACGATGTATTAAATCGCCCGCGGCGCCAGCATGGAACAGGCAATGGCGCTATTGCTGAGGCGGTAATCCGCATTGTAATCCGTTGAGGAGGCGGAAAGTGCGCACGACGTTGCCGTGCCCCATGACGATTGCGATCGGGCCATGATTTTACCGCGACCCGGCTTGCCATCATCAAGCTTCGTATCGATATTCCACAGCTCTTCCGGCTTGAAGACATCATTGATCGGCGGACAGCCACTCACCTGCCCCCCCATAAAGAACAGGTTCGATTCTGCCAGTGTGTAGGTAGAAGCGTCACCCGGATGTCCAAAATATTCCAGCGACCAGCCCGCATTCGATAAACGGCTGCGCGGTGCGTTGGTGCCAACGACCACCCCTTTGCCCGTGCTGCATGCCCCAACCGTGTCGGCGATGCCTGTGTAGGTACCCTCAATCAGCCCTGCTAACGCCATTTGCTTCCAGTTCTGATACATCTCGCCCGTCACCCCATTGGCGGTGGGCGTGCCAATGAAGCCATCGCCATTGCCATTGCAGGTGCCGGGACTGCCATTGGGCGTGGCACCATCCGGGCAGGCCGCGTTATCGTCGCCCCAGAATTGCGTCGCATTCGGCATGTCGCCCGGCACGGCAAAGTATTTGTCGCGGAAGGTCTGCACCGCCGTCACATAGCGGCTATATTCGGTGGCCACACTGCGCAATTCCGCCGCGCGAATGAGGCTTTGACCGCCTAAAATGCCGCCCGTGAGCAAGCCGAGAATGACCAGTACGATCGATAATTCAACGAGTGAAAATGCAGCTCTCATACCGCAATAATATCGCACCCCCACGATACTGACGAGCAGAATTTTATACCACCTCTATGGGACGATGTATTCGCAGCTAAAAGGCCTGCACAAAATAGAGCGCACACCAATTGGTGCTATCGGATAGGTTATAGTTCCCGGTCGTATCGTTCAGGTTATCCGACGTGGTGCAGTTATTATCCGCGCCCCAATGCGGCATCAGCTTACCCGTTGCAGGGCGGCCATCATCCATCTTGGTGTCGATGTTCCAGGCTTCCTCGGGCTTTAAAACACCCACCAATGGGGTGTTATCGGAATGCTGCGCGCCGAATACCAGATAGTTGCGGTAAATCGGGGCAGACGTTCCGTAAAAACACAAAAACGACCCGCAATTATTGCTGCCAACACCCCAGCCCGCATTGGAGAGTTTGCTGCGCGGGGAGTTCACGCCGATGCGCACATCGGTGCTGGCATTGGGCCCCGCTAGACCCGTATAGGTACCCTCGATCAGCCCCGCCAAGGCCAAATGCCGCCAGAACTGATGCATCTCGACGGAAGCGCCAGCACCCAGCGTGTTGTCCCAAATCACCTGCCCATCTCCATTGCCATCGCACGCACCGGCGCTGTTGGTGCCGGCACCGCTGGTGGAGACGCAATCCGCATTGCCATTCATGCGCAGCCAGAACCGCGTGGCATCACGAAAATCGCCGGGGGCGGAGAAATATTTATCGCGGAAGGTCTGCGCCGCTGTCACGTAGCGGCTCTGTTCGGTCGCGACACTGCGCAATTCCGCCGCGCGAATGAGGCTTTGCCCGCCCAGAATGCCGCCCGTGAGCAAGCCGAGAATGACCAGCACGATCGACAATTCAACAAGTGAGAACGCAGATTTCATGCCACAAATATACCGCAAAGCATGGCCGGAAGCGAATGGATTTTACGCCGCGCGGCGGGGCTGGCCGGGCAGGGCAGCAATACGCATCAGGCCATGCGCCATGCGCGTGGTCGCCTGATCGGCATGGCGCTTGGAATCCAGCTCCAGCAGCTGCAGCATGGCCATCGCATCGGCGCAATGCTGCAGATTCCAGCGGGCGGCGGCTTGTTTTAATGCCGGTTTGGCTTTGAAGAAGACGGGCGGGCGTAGCGATTCGATCGCCGCATCGGCGCTCATGCCCTCGGCGCGCAGCTGCGCCAGCTGTTCCAGCCGTGCCAGATAGCGCATCACGCTGCGCACCAGCACCACGCCCGCATTGCCTTCCAGCAGCAGCCGGTCGCTCAGACGGCACAAGCCCACCACATCACCCAGCGCGACGGCCTGGCAGAGATCATCGAACGAGCGGTCATTATTCTCGCCAATGGCGGCGCGCGCATCCTCGAACGTCACTTCTTCGGCTTCCTCGTCGAGATAGAGCGACAGCTTCTCCAGCTCATTCAGGATGATCTGCCGATCGCCGGAAAGCTGGCTGGCAAGGTAGCGCATCACTTCGGCGTTGGCACGCAGGCCGTAGCCGCGCAGCGTATCACGAATGAGCCCCTCGAGGTTCGTGCCCTCATCTTTGTAGCAGGGTACGCAGCCAATATCGCCAGCGCGCTCGGCCCATGTTTTCAGCTTGCTTGTGCCGCTTAGCGGGTCGTTGGTGTAGAGGATCAAGAAGTTGCTGGGCGCACGCCGTTGCAGCGCCTCTTCAATGGCAGGCAGATGCGCATCTTCCACCTCGCGCACCAGCACCACGCGCTTGTCAGCCATCAGGCTCATGGCGGCCAGCTCATCGGCCAGCAGGGCAGGGTCTTCTTTCACTTGCTCGGGGGTGAGTTCGCTTTTGGCCATCGCATCAGCCTGCGGGCCAAGCCAGCTTTCGGCAAGCATCGCCACACGCTGGCGCACTTGCCCACCATCCATGCCGTAAATCAATGCTCCGGCGGCTTTACCGGGATTGCGCAGGAATCCATCCGCCTCGCGCGCGCCGATTTTCATACGCCGGAGCCCGTTTTGGCGTTCAACTGCGCCAATAGGTTCGCCATCCGCAGTTTATAATCCTGCGCCAGCTCGATGATGCCGCGTTTGCGCGCATCTTCCTCCGATACATAGGTCGCGTAATCGGCGGTCTCAGAAATGTTATAACTGGCGGTGCGGATGATATTGCCTTGTGCGACCGCCTTGCGGTCCAGATTGCGCACGAGCTGGTAGGTGCTGCGGTATTCGATATCGCCGCGGCCGGCGGTACCATCCGGGTTCACGAACAGGTAGATTTCGCTTTCTGCCACCTGCACCTGCAGGGTGTAGAGCTTTTCGGCGCGTTCGTAATCCGGGTTCGCGCCACGCTCGATCTCGGCTTTCAATAACTGCCCCAGGCGGCTGGTATTGGTCTCGATACGCACGCTGGAGAGGTCCAGATCCTGCTGCGCGCGATAGGCGCGGCCATGCACCGGCTGAAAGCCACAGGCGGCAAGGGTAAGCAAGGCGGCGATGAGGAGGGCAGTACGCATCATAGCTTTCCCTAACACGTCATCGCGAGGAGCGCTAGCGACGTGGCGATCCAGCTAACAGGAAGCTGGATTGCTTCGCGCACGCTCGCCATGACAGAACTGAAACCTAAGCCGCCACCAGATTGACGATTCGATTGGGCACCACGACCACTTTTTTAAGCGATTTACCATCGATCGCCGCCTGTACGCTAGGGTGGGCAAGGGCGGCGGCTTCTGCGGCCTCCTTGGGCAAATCTTTGGCCAACTCCAGCGTCGCGCGGAGCTTACCATTGACTTGCACCGCGACGGTCACGGTATCGTCTACCAGAAGGGCGGCCTCGGCCTTCGGCCAGGGGCGCGTGGCGATCAGGTCGGCATTGCCCAGCGCATGCCAGAGTTCTTCCGCTAAATGCGGCATGAACGGGCCGATCAGGTGAATCACCGCTGTGATGGCTTCGGCAATGTCGTGGGATTGGGGGCTAGGGATGGGGGACTGGGCAACGGAAGCGATTTCCTTCTCCAGCAGGTTGGTCAGTTCCCGAATGCGCGCCACGGCCTTATTGAAATGGAAAGCGGCGATGTCTTTGGTCACCGCATCAATGGTCTTGTGGGTCTGCTTGCGGATGGCGGATTGACCTTCGGCGCCCAATCCCCAATCCTCAATTGCCGCTTTTGCTTCCGTTACCAAACGGTACAACCGCTGCACATAGCGCCAGGCGCCGTCGATGCCCGCATCGGTCCATTCCAGGTCGCGCTCGGGCGGCGAATCGCTGAGCATGAACAGCCGCGCCGCATCGGCCCCATAGGCTTCAATCATGGCGCGCGGATCGACCGTGTTCTTCTTCGATTTGCTCATTTTCTCGGAACGGCCCATCGTCACTTTCGTGCCGTCGGCCAACTGGTAGCCACCCGCACCATCGGGCAGGGCATCCACCGGGTAGACCCAATCGCCGTTCGCGTCCTTGAAGGTGGCGTGACCGATCATGCCTTGGGTCATCAGGCCCGCGAAGGGTTCGGCCACCTCCAGCACGCCCACGCTGGTGAGTGCCCGGGTGAAGAAGCGCGAGTAGAGCAAATGCAGCACCGCATGCTCGATGCCGCCGATATATTGCTGCACGGGAAGCCAGCGTTTGGCCGCTTCGGCGTCGATCCCGTTTTTGCCACCGCCACTGGCGTAGCAGGCAAAATACCAGCTGGATTCGAAGAAGGTATCGAACGTGTCGGTCTCGCGCTGGGCGGGCTTGCCGCAGCTGGGGCAATCCACATGCTTCCAGCTCGGATGGTGCGCCAGCGGGTTGCCGGGCTTGTCGAAGGTCACATCCTCCGGCAGGGTGACGGGCAGCTGGTCTTCCGGCACGGGCACGGCGCCGCAATCGTCGCAGTAAATAATCGGAATCGGGCAGCCCCAGTAACGCTGGCGGCTGATGCCCCAATCGCGCAGGCGGTAGTTCACTTTGCGCGCGCCCACGCCCATGCGTTCCAGCTCGGCGATGGCTTTTTCTTTCGCCTCGGCCACGCTCAATCCATCGAACAGCGGGGAGTTCACCAGCGTGCCATCTTCCACGTAGGCTTCGGTTTGTGAGGCCGGGGTGCCGTCGATCACCGGCAGAATCGGCAGGCCATATTTCGTGGCGAAGTCGAAGTCGCGCTGGTCGTGTGCCGGGCAGCCGAACACCGCGCCGGTGCCGTAGCCCATCAGCACGAAATTGGCGATGTAAAGCGGGTGCTCGGATCCGGTGAACGGGTTCACCACTTTCAGGCCCGTATCGAAGCCCTTCTTCTCGGCCTTCTCGATGGCCTCTTCCGACGTGCCGAGCTGGCTGCATTCTTTAATAAAAGTAGCGAGTGATGGATGATGGGCGGCGAGTGCTTTGGCGATGGGGTGTTCCGGCGCAATCGCCACGAAGCTCATACCGTAAAGCGTTTCAGGCCGTGTGGTGTAGACTTCGACCGTATCACCCGCCACCATGCACCCGTCACACGTCACGCGCAGCCGCAGGCTGCAGCCGCTGGATTTGCCGATCCATTTCTCCTGCATCGTGCGCACTTTGTCGGGCCAGTGGGTGAGGGTGGACAGGCCCTGCAGCAGTTCCTCGGCATAGTCGGTGATCTTCAGGAACCACTGGTTCAGCGTGCGCCGTTCCACCAGCGCACCGGAGCGCCAGCCGCGCCCGTCGATCACCTGCTCGTTGGCCAGCACGGTGTTGTCCACCGGATCCCAGTTCACCACCGCTTCCTTGCGATACGCGATGCCGGCTTTCAGGAACTGCAGGAAGAATTTCTGCTCATGCTGGTAATATTCTGGCAGGCAGGTCGTTACCTCGCGCGACCAGTCATAGGACAGGCCAATGGCCTTCAATTGCTCGCGCATGGTGGCAATGTTTTGCAGCGTCCAGGCGCCGGGATGCACGCCGCGCTGAATGGCGGCATTCTCAGCCGGCAGGCCGAATGCGTCCCAGCCCATCGGGTAGAGCACGTTGTAGCCCAGCGCACGGCGGTAGCGGGCCATCACGTCGCCCAGCGTGTAGTTGCGCACATGGCCCATATGGATGTTGCCGCTGGGGTAGGGGAACATCTCCAGCACGAAATAATCCGGCTTGCCGTTGGGTGAAGGGGTGTCGAACACGCCGGCGCGTTGCCAGTGCTGCTGCCAGCGCGGCTCAGCGTCGCGGGCGTTGTAACGTTGCGGAGCGGAAGCCATCTACGCCTCCCCCTGGAAGGGGGAGGTTGGGAGGGGGACCGTTCGTGCACATACGACCCGTTTTATCCCAGTCAGTCCCCACCCTAACCCTCCCCTTCGAGGGGAGGGGATACGACGCCATTGCCACATATTACGCCCCCAACTGCTGCACGCGCATCTGGCGGGCGCGGGTGAGCACGGCGTCTTCCAGTTTGCGGGCCATGGCGGCATCCACTGGCGCGTCGGCCCAGCTGCCAGCCTTATTTTTCTGCTGGCGGAACACATTGATCTTCAGGCTGCTGGCGCGCAGGTTGCGATCCAGAATCAGCGCATTCACCTTGAAGCGTTCGCCCGGCGATTCGGGGTCTTCGTACCAGTCGGTCAGGATCACGCCGCCGAACGGATCGGCCGAGGCAAGCGGCATGAACGCCAGCGTATCCAGCGTGGCACGCCACAGGAAGCTGTTGACGCCCAGCGGGTTGTGGCCACCGGTGCCGCCATCTTCATCGGCCCCGCCGAGGGTGAGGCCTTCTTCCCCGGTCAGCTTACCCCAGCGCATGCGCTGGCGGTCGATATCGGCCTGCGGAAAGGCCGTATCACCGGGGGTGACGATGTCGTTCTCGTGCGGCTCGTCGCACGCGGCGAGCAGGAGCAAGGCAGCAAGGCTGGCAAGTGCGTAACGTGTGGTCATGGCGTCCTCATTTTGGAGCGCCACCATAGCGCCGCGCGGGCGTTTTGCAAGCGGGCTTGGGTATCCCTAAACTTCCTCATCGTGTCATGCCGGGCTTGTCCCGGCATCCGCGGTGCAACTCACTAGAGATTCAATGTGGAATACAAATCTTCCCAATGTGGATTCTCACGCTCGATGGCTGAAATTTTCATCGCCCGCCCCCAACGCTTTATGGCCTTTTCCCGGCGAATCGCTTGCTGCACATCGGTATGCGATTCCACATAAACAAGGCGATGGACGTGGTACTTCTTTGTAAATCCATCAACCACACCCTCTTTATGTTCCCAGATGCGCCGTGGCAGGTCGCTGGTCATGCCCACATAGAAGGTGCCGTTGTAGCCACTTGCCATGATGTAGACATAATATGCCATGCCCGAAGCTTACGGCACGGCGGACCCCGGCACAAGGCCGGGGTGACATCTATCTAAAACACTTCACCAGCCACATTTTTCTTTGTCATGCCGGGCTTGCCCCGGCATCCGCGGTGCAGCAATCTCAGTGCCGCATCGGTGGCACGGCAGACCCCGGGATAAACCCGGGGTGACAGAATACAGACAAACAAAAAGGGTGGCGATTGCTCGCCACCCCTCTCGTTAGTCTAGGCTTTCGTAACCTTAGAACGCGAGTTGCGTACCGAGGATTACGGTGGTGCCGTCGTTGTCTTGACCAGCAGCTGCGCCGTCGAACTCGTAGAACGACACTTCAGCGTACGGGGTCAGGCCCGGAGCCAGTTTGTAGTCAGCGCCCAGTACCAGGTTCTGGAAGTCGTTCTCAGCTGCACCAGCTTCGAAGGTCGAATCCAGGTAGGTAGCCGACAGGCCGAACGCGCCGAGGTCGTAGCCGACACCCGCGGTCCAGTAGTCTGCTTCATCGTTGGCAACAGCGTTGGCAACATCGGTC
>Ga0209278_1000948_pt1 | contig 19021 bp, 15 predicted proteins | sample JI81BgreenDNA_FD_187504 | JGI IMG/M metagenome (GOLD analysis project Ga0209278, IMG submission 187504) | Wastewater effluent complex algal communities from Wisconsin, to seasonally profile nutrient transformation and Carbon sequestration -... | ecosystem: Engineered > WWTP > Effluent > Algae... | reverse complement strand
TAACTTGCAGCAGGTGCAGGTACACCTGACACTAAAAGAGCAATTGCCAGTCAGCCGCAACGAACAAATTAAAGTGCGATCGACTCTCACTAATCCGAAGATAGTAGCAGGTGAAATGGGACTGCTAGAATGGATAATGTCTCTGCCGCCGCAAGCAAAGCAAGAGTTATATTACCAGTTTGTTGTCGAACATCCTCCCGACTTAACTGTCACGGGTTTAGATATTTAATATTAAGTAGGTAAAAAGTTGTTTCTAATCAGGACTAAAGTCCTGATTCGTCACCACGTATGAGGACTGAAGTCCCGATAAACTATCAAATTTACCTGTAATTGGTAAACTGCAAAGCCATCGGATAGTCTTCTTGCTTCAAGCGTTGAATCACCAACTGCAACTCATCCTTATCCTTAGCCGAAACCCGCACTGCATCACCTTGAATCGAGCCTTGAATCTTTTTAAACTCATCTCGAATTAATTTAGTGATTTTCTTGGCAATTTCCTGGTCAATCCCTTTTTTCAGTTTGATTTCTTGGCGTACTCTAGTACCACTAGCAGCTTCAATTTTCCCATAATCAAAAATTTTCAGAGACAAATTGCGCTTGGCGGCTTTAGTTTGCAAAACAGTGTGAATTGCGTCGAGAGTAAATTCGCTGTCCGTATTGACAGTAATTGCTTCAGCGCCCAATTCTAGAGTGGTTTTTGTATCTTTCAAATCGTAGCGGCTTTGAATTTCCCGCACAGTTTGGTCAACAGCATTGACTAATTCTTGCCGATCGAACTCGCTGACAATATCAAAGGAATAACTAGCAGCCATAAATTAGTAATTGGTAATGGGGCATTGGGCATTGGGCATTGGGCATTGGGCATTGGCCAAACAGGGCATTGGGCATTAACAACTAACCAATAACCAATAACCAATAACCAATAACCAATAACCAATGACTACTGAAAATTAGCCGTTAACAGCCATTAAACTGAAATAGAATAAAGAAACAGTGCAAGAAGAACTAATCGCAAACATGAGCGATCGCCCCAGTGGCACATTGAGAATATAGAAAACCGAAAACAACAACCGGGCGATCGTAAAAGCGATCGCAGCCCAACCCGCCGGTTCCGAATCTACCCCCGTCACAAAAGCCATCAAAGCCGCCGCTGAAAACAGCATAAACGTCTCAAACGAATTTTGGTGAGCCCAAGTTGCCCGCTGAGCGTAAGCAGGCAACCTCTCAAACATAGCGCGGGGGGCTGCTTGGTCATAGCCTAGCTGCAAGCGGGCGAACGCCACCACCAAAAACGGTGCGTACACCAGCGCAGCCGCAGCAGCAATACAATCAAGCAGAATAACCGACACAGGTAATCCCAACAGCATCATCCGCCTCGCAGTTCAATCAAAATAGAACAGAGTAACCACCTTGCGCTGTTCCTCCGCATCCTGGCAAGTTTTCAGCAAAGTGTGGCTTTCGTGAAAAGCAAAACATATCAGTTGCTGGCAGCGAGAAATAATCTCCTGATTGCACATGGCGCTTGCTTCCGGGAGAGACAAGCTATCATTTTTGGGATTTTCTACCAAATGTATCACTTGTTCGAGTTGGTCGCGAGACTCCCGAGGCTGGCGACTCATGCTTTGTGGCAAAATCACCGTCAGCAGATTAGGATCTGCTCGCATTGCCCCCCGAATTGCGGCTGAATTGGTGCCTGTAGCGCCAGAAGTGATGAGCTGATTGCCTCCCAGAACTATGGCGTAGCTCAGCATCTCAATTAGCTGCTGGTGGGTAATAGGAACGTGGCGAGAACCCAAAAGAGCAATCCGCTTGGAGCCGGTTTGCTGGATCGCCGCAAGTTCTTGTAAAAAATCATCTACTCTGGGTAGCTCAATTGATTGACTCAAAGAATTTATTAAATTAAATAAAACTACGTTGTGGATTTTAGCAGACTCACTAGCCATTGCCGCCAAAAAGAAGTTAAGAATTGCTGATTTACGGGATCAGACTAGAGGAGCGGGAGAGTTGAGGAAGCCAGAGATCAAGGTAGAATTCAAGAAAAATTGAGAATTTAAGAATTTTACCTTTTTATTTATTTAAACAAAAAGTTCTCTCTGCCGAATACCTTCTTCTCTCAGCTCCGGCTCTCTTCTTAATGGACTCGATCGCCCAGGCCCAAGGATGCCATCATGCCATCAAGGTCAAAATGTTCTGCCATTAGCTGAGTAACGCATTCCACCTTGATCGGTTCGTGCAGGCGCACGCTGCCAAAGGTGCTGTCGATAATTTCTACCGTGGTTAAGGTATCCAAATCAACAGACAAAACCGGAATTTCCATTTCTTCTGCCCTGCCAATCACTAGGGGAGAAGGAGGCAAGTGGCCTGTCAAAATTAAGCACTGAGTCGAGCTCTCCAGAGCAGCTAGCTGAATGTCCGTGCGATCGCCCCCCGTCACCACCGCCATATTTCTCGCTTTGCGGAAATACTTCATAGCCGAACTAACATTCATCGCGCCAATTGTCAAGGTTTCCACCATCAAGTCCAAACGGTCTCGACGGCACAGCACATCAGCTTTTAATTGGTGCACCAATTCTTTGACGCTGACACTTCGCAGCAAAGCACTTCTCGGCAGCATTCCCAAAACTGGAATACCCGCAGCCTCCAGAAAAGGCCGCACAGTCGCCGTTACCGATTCGAGTTTGTCCGAGGGAACGTCATTGAGTACCACGCCCAGCAACCGCGAACCCAAACGCTGTTTAGCCGACAGCAAATCGTCTATATACAGATCGATCGGGCGAGCTACCAACAGCACAGAGGCATCAACTGTCTCAGCGATTTGAGCCAAAGACAAGTCAAACAGACTGCCTTCCTCCAAATTAGCTGGGCCTTCTAACAGCGCCAAGTCTCCGCTGGGAGCTTGCAAATATTGCGCTAAAGACTGGCGGTAATCTGTCTTGTCTTCTCCCCGCAAACGCTTGTGAACCGTCTCTTCATCCAAATACAGCAGTGTTGACGGCATCTGACTTTCTGAGAGATTCAGCGTCTCTACGGCGAACCGCACGTCTTCGTCCTCTATCCCAGCTCCGGGCGAGCTCAAACAGGTTCCCAGAGGTTTGCCGTAGGCGACTGCCAGTCCTTTTCCCCGGAGTCCGAGTGCCATCCCTAGGGCGATGGCAGACTTGCCACTGTAAGCTTTTGTGGAACCGATCAGCAAATATTTAGTCAATTTGGGTACGCCTTCAATCCTCAATGTGCACCTGTCTATTTCAATAAATTTAGTTTTTCAACAGTATTTCTGAACTGAGCCTCAATTTAGAAATAATATATTATACTCGATTATACTCGATTTTGTCGCTTTTGGGCAGATTGTTTTTTGGCGAAAATTTTTTATTTACCTGTTCGCAACCATTTTCTTCCCATTCTTTTTACTTGATTTTGGAAAACCAGTTTTTAAATTGTTTGTTTTGCCAGCAGTTTTTGATAATTATTTATCGCTGATATTTTTTTAATCAAAAATTTTAAATTATAAATTTTTAGTCATGTTTCTTGCTATAATTAGATATTAATACCGACTTTTATCAAATAAATATAACAGGGTATAAGTGGGAATTTGACTAGGAATAACCTATTAATAGGGCTTGGTGCAGTTTTTGTTGGGTATATACCAATCCTCGCATCATTTGTGAATTTCTTACCCCCTCCGCTTCGTAAGGGAGGGTTGGGGTGGGGTAAAAAAAATACGACTCCTGCAAGGATTGTTATAATACAGGTATTTTGTAGGAATCAAGCCCGGTGCTTGCCCGATCATTCTTGCATATAATCGACAATCGATATAGCAATCATAAATAATTCATGTAAATTTGTAGGGGTAGTGCTAAGAGTGCCTACCCCCTATCTATCGGGGCAACTGGGCGTGGGATTGCCCCTACAATAATTACGCGAATGATTTAGGGTTGCTATATGTATTATTAGTTATTCATTATTAGTGCGATCGCCCGCGTTAAAGCTGAACACTGGCAATGCGAGCAATAAGCTCCTTATAATCGGGATTCTAGCTTCTAAACACATAAATTGTCGGGCGGCGCGGGCTGGAATTTCGGCAGCCTTTGGGCTGATTGCGATGCTAGGCAGATCGCCGTCAAGGGCTGTAGATTAATTTTCCTTGGGCGGATCTACAGCGCTTTCCTCTCAGCTACCGAGTCGCAAAATTTGAACGAAATCGGACGGCGCGATTCGCCTAACGGCGATAGCTTCGCTCGCGCTTACTCGCACAGCACCCATGTCCGAAATAGACTTTTGGACTTTTACCAGAACAAAGTACAGTAGTTTTCAATTGGATGAAATACAGGTAGCGAACTCTGTATCACGCTCAACTGAAAACTGCGGTAGATTTACTTTAGCAATGGGGATAAGTGCTGACCCCCAAAGGGATTATTGAGAACGATCCAACAACTCACTTACTATTTCCGCTTCTCAAATAAAATTGGCTCCCCAATCATGTAATGTTGCCGTCGTGGCTTTACACTATTGGTGGGTCAGTTATAGCGCCCGTCAATCGATTTGAGATTTGAGATTTGAGATTTTAGATTGAAGAAAGCAAGCCCACTGATAAATCCGGGGGCTGGCGATCGGGATTCTGAGCTTTTTTCTCGATCCCCGAATCAATCCGGGGGCCCCGGATTAAATTGCTTGATTGTCAATTGCGGACTTTCGGGAGTGCGACTATCGATTTTAGATTTTAGATTTGAGATTTTAGATTGAAGAAAGCAAGCCCACTGATAAATCCGGGGGCTGGCGATCGGGAGCGAGGAGCTTTTTTCTCGATCCACGAATCAATCCGGGGGCCCCGGATTAAATTGCTTGATTGTCAATTGCGGACTTTCGGGAGTGCGACTGCGGTGAAAGTTATTCATCCATTCGCATCAGCTTGCGGTAAAACGTTTTAGAAAAATCGACAGTACGAGTTCGCTGAAAAGTCAGGAGAACCTCAATTAAGCAACTAACAAACTCAGAGCTTTGCATAGTCACTTCGTAGCTGAGTTCAGCATTGCCGTCAAACAACACCCGACAGCGGGTTAAGTCGATCGGCAGCGACGAGATATTCCAACTAGCGACAAACGGCACGCTCTCCCCGCCGTCAATTTTTCTTGCTCCCTCCAAGGTTTTGAGCTTGTAGAGGCCAATAGCGTGCGGTAAAAACTTACGCCTGGGCTCTTGACAGAAAGGCGCGTAGACTTTCACTTCTTTGTCATCGGCTGGCTTGAGTTGAGGAATAGACATATTTCCACCTCAGACAATTATTACTAACAGATAGTTTAGATCCCCTGAAAAAACTAGCAGATATTCCAGGTCGATCGCAAGCAAAAGTCAGTCGATTTTAGATTTTAGATTTTAGATTTTAGATTTACAGCACAAAAGATGAATCTGCCAGCAAGAAGGGGAGTTTAAAATTTGGGGTGGCGAACAACTGAAGTCTGGAGGCTTGCATCCATTTGCGGGTAAAGCCAAATAGTTTATGCAGTATGCAGTGCCGGTTTACCAGGGCCGTACCAGCAACAGGTTCTCCTGCGGTGCCCTGCAAGCGCCTGCTTTCGACAAAAGCCCAGAAACTGATACAGTAGATGCTTATATCTAAAATCAAAAACTATTGGTGGTTGAATCAAGTAACCTATGCAGGAGAGTTCTTGGCCAGAAAACGACGCTCGCAGCGAGCTTAACTTGGACATCTCTGATTTAGCTCAAGAAGAGCTCAAGAGTTTGACCTCGCACTCGAAGCTCAGCAAAGTATTTGCTATACCAGACATGGGCGACAGGGTGTTTGACGCGGAAACAAAAGCAGAGCTCCCGGTTGCGGTTTCTGTGCCGGGAACTCCCTCTTTTCCTCAAAATCTGTACCGGGGAAGGCGCGGAAAAGCCGCCGCAGTGCTGGCTGCGATTTGGGCCGGCACGATCGCCCTGCACTTGATTTCTTGGGGTGCGTGGGTAGTGTGGGGGTTGACGGGACTGCTGTGGATGCAAGCATTTCGAGTTTTGTTTGCCCAGCCCAAGCCCGCACTGCCGCCTCTTGCGGATGAAAGTCGAGAGGATTGGCCCTATGTGTCGCTGCTGGTAGCGGCGAAAAATGAGGAAGCGGTGATTGCCCGATTCGTAGAATCCATCTGCAATGTAGATTATCCGATCGACCGCTACGAGGTTTGGGCGATCGACGATCACAGCAGCGACGCCACGCCGCTAGTATTGGAACAGCTAACCAAAAAGTACCCCCAGCTCAAAGTATTTCGCAGAGGAGCAAATGCCAGCGGCGGCAAGTCGGGAGCACTGAATCAAGTGTTACCGCTGACTCGCGGGGAATTTGTGGGAATATTTGACGCCGACGCGACGGTAACGCCAGACTTGCTGCGCCTGGTACTGCCGGTGTTCGATGCAGAAAAGGTAGGGGCTGTGCAAGTCAGAAAAGCCATCGCCAATGCTTCGGTAAATTTTTGGACTCGCGGCCAAGAAGCAGAAATGGCTCTCGACAGTTTTTTCCAGCAGCAGCGGATTGCGATCGGCGGCATTGGAGAATTGCGCGGTAACGGCCAATTCATGCGCCGCACCGCCTTGGAAGGCTGCGGAGGCTGGAACGAGGAGACGATTACCGACGACCTGGATTTGACGGTGAGGCTGCACCTAGACCGATGGGACATTGAATTTCTCGCTTTCCCAGCCGTGTCAGAAGAAGGAGTCACTAACGCTCGCGCTCTGTGGCATCAGCGCAATCGCTGGGCAGAAGGTGGCTATCAGCGTTATCTTGACTACTGGCGGCTAATTTTGCGGAACCGCATGGGAACTGGGAAAACTTGGGATTTATTTGGATTTTGGGTATCTCAATATTTCTTACCCACAGTAGCCCTACCCGACTTTGTGATGTCAATTGCGCTGCGCCGGATGCCGATCGCCAGTCCCATAACTTTTATGACCCTTACATTGTCGGTGGTGGGAATGTTTGTCGGTTTGCGCCGCACTCGCAAAGAAACCAAATTTGACGTAAGGCGAGTTTTTCTCACCGGGCTGCAAACGCTGCGGGGTACTGTGTATATGTTCCACTGGCTGCTCGTAGGGACTGTAACGGCTCGGATTGCGGTACGGCCCAAGCGGCTCAAATGGGTCAAAACCGTCCATCAAGGCGCTGTTAATAGCCTCAAGTAAACAATTCGCAGAAATATCTCGGCACAGTATGGCCGAAAGTCCGAAGATTTTGCGAGACAAAAAAACACCAACGCTCGCCAAATATCTCCCTGCCAGATCCTAAGAGTAAAATTTGGCAATTTCGAGAAAAAAACACTTTGAAACAGCTTAGGTAATAGGTAATCGGCGAGCGGTAATAGCGAATAAGTAATCGGCCATACAAAAGTCTAAAATTAAAAGATAAAAGCGAGAATTTTTAACTTTTAACTTGACAAAAAACCAATTACTATCTATTAATTATGAATTGCCAATTAGGACGAATTGCTTGTTGCCAACTACCCGTCACCCGTAATTGATAAATGGATTTGTTAGAGTACCAAGCTAAATCATTATTTCGCCAGATGGCAATTCCGATTTTGCCGTCGCAGCGGATTGACAATCCCGCTGACCTCAAAGGACTGAAAATTCCTTACCCCGTTGTACTCAAATCGCAAGTGCGGGCTGGGGGACGGGGCAGGGCCGGCGGTATCAAGTTTGTAGAAAATACGATCGATGCAGTAGCAGCAGCCCAAACAATTTTTAATTTGCCGATCGAGGATGAATATCCCCAAGTCCTGCTGGCAGAAGCAAAGTACAACGCCGACCAAGAATTGTACTTAGCGGTACTCCTAGACCCCGTAGCGCGACGCCCGGTGCTTCTGGGGTCGAGCCAAGGAGGTATGGATGTCGAAGGGTCGATCGACCAAATGCAGCAAGTTGCCGTAGATCAAGAATTTTCCCCATTCTACGCGAGGCGTCTCACGCTGAAAATGGGATTGCAGGGAGACTTGATTCAATCGGTGAGCACTATTGTCGAAAAAATGTACCGACTGTTTGTCGAAAAAGATTTAGATTTAGTAGAAATCAATCCTCTCGGCATCAGTCCAAGGGGAGAGGTAATGGCTTTAGACGGTAAAGTCACCGCCAACGACGATGCCTTGGGACGACATCCAGATTTGGCAGCACTCTCGGAGAAGAAGCTCTTGGGCGGGTTGGCACGGGAAAGAAGAAGTCCCCATGCTGGGGGCGATCGCTCCCATTCCCAGTCCAAGGTTCAGCAGTCGCCGGAGTTTGACCCCAAATCTAAATCCCCAATCTCGAATTCCGAATCCCTGCAATTAATCGAACTAGACGGGAATATTGCGATTTTGTGCAACGGAGTGGGCCTGACAATGGCAACTCTAGATGCTGTAACCCACCAAGGAGGAAAACCAGCTAATTTTGTGAATATTGGTTCCCTAGACCGCTACTATGCAGCAAATGCCCTGCGCGATCGCGTGGAGTTGGGTCTGGAGTTAGTCGCTCAGGATAAAAGCGTTAAGGTGATACTTGTAAATATTTTGGGCAGCGCCTCCAAGACTGAGGAAATAATCGCTGCAGTAGCCGGCTATTTGGAACGGAAAGCTCGCGCTAACCGCCACATCCAAGTTGTGCTGCGACTGGTAGAGATCGATGCTGATGCTGTTAAAAAGCGTTTGGGACAGTTGCCGGTGCAGCTAGCTAGCACTTTGGATGAGGCTGCGGCCGCTTCTGTATCCTCCGCCAAGTAGGGGCAGTCGATCGGCAAAAAATGAGATTTCTTTACAGATGAAGGCCTTCTGCTTTTTACAGATCGAGTGTCAAGTGGGAAAAAGTCAATCACCCGGCGCTGCTCGGAGTACCGAGACAGCGCGGGCACAGAAATTGCCTAGTTGACCAGTCTAAGTGGTTCGCCCACTACGTTTAAGGTAAGTGTTGAAGTACCTACCGGAGGATGCGTGCTAGTCTTCCGCTCTAGAACTTAAAAGTTAAACAGGTGTAAGGGTTAAGCCAGTGCTTTTAAGATAGTTACCGACCTTAAACATTGACGAAGCAAACATTACCCCGTAAGGGAGGACTTAAATGTCTAATTTGGTTTTTGTACTTGATACCAAAAAACGACCGCTCAATCCAATCCGCCCAGGATTGGCACGTAAATTGCTAACTATTGGCAAAGCTGCTGTCTTCAAAAGGTATCCATTTACGCTAATTTTGAAAGTAGAGGTAACAGTACCGCAAAAACCAATCACTCTCAAAATAGATCCTGGCTCTCGAACTACTGGAATTGCGTTAATACAAGGAGAAAACGTAATCTTTGGTGCAGAGCTAACACACCGAGGACAAGCTATTAAAGCCAGCCTTGAATCTCGCCTTTCATTGCGTAGAGTCAGGAGAAATCGCCATACCCGCTATCGTCGGGCTAGATTCTCAAACAGGACTCGCCCTAAAGGTTGGCTAGCCCCAAGTTTGCAGCACCGCGTCGAAACAACACTGACATGGGTGACTAGATTGATGAAACTCGCCCCCATTGCTTCTATTGCTCAAGAGCTTGTCCGATTTGACTTACAGCAATTAGAAAACCCAGAAATTTCTGGAATCGAGTACCAACAAGGCGTTTTGCATGGCTATGATATCCGCGAGTATTTGTTGAACAAATGGGAGAGAAAATGCGCTTACTGTGGTGAAATAAATACACCATTACAAGTCGAGCACATTCATCCCAAAGCCAAAGGCGGAGCTAATCGCATTTCTAATCTTTGCCTTGCTTGCGATGCTTGCAACAAAAAGAAAGGTACTCAAGATGTTGAGCAATTCTTGTCTAAAAAGCCAGAGATTTTGAAGCGGATTCTATCTCAAGCAAAACGTCCGTTAAAAGACGCAGCAGCCGTCAATTCGACTCGTTGGACATTATTTAATCGACTCCGTACAACTGGCTTGCCTGTTTCTACAGGTAGTGGTGGCTTAACGAAGTTCAACCGCATTCAATTAAATTTACCTAAAACTCATTGGCTAGATGCAGCTTGTGTCGGAAAGGTTGAGTCATTGAAGATTTTAACAAGCAAGCCACTATCGATCAAAGCAACTGGTCACGGGACACGTCAAATGTGCCGCACTGGCAAATTCGGCTTTCCATCTCGCTATGTTCCCCGGTTTAAGTTTGTTAAAGGTTTTCAAACGGGAGATATTGTCAAAGCGATTGTAACCTCTGGCAAGAAAATTGGTACATACGTTGGACGTGTTGCCGTAAGAACCAGTGGCTCATTCAATATTTCCGCCGAGCGAATTAGTGTCAGGGATTAGCCACAAGTATTGTTCAGTTATTCACAGAAAAGATGGTTATTCGTATGCAGCATAAACCTTGCCCCCCTTTTCCTCTCGCCGCTGACCTGGGTACAGGTACAGCGGGAGTCTCCAAGGGGGAAGAAAGATGAATTTAACTCCTGAAAGCAAAGTCCTAGTACAGGGCATTACAGAATCTCCCGCGTCCACCCGCGCCGCCCTGATGATGAAAGCATACGGCACGAATGTAGTCGCCGGTGTTAGTCCCGGTCGGGGGGGGCAGGAAGTGGAGGGAATTCCGATTTTTGATTTGGTAGAACAAGCAGTGGCGGCAGTGGGTCAGGTTGACACTGCGGTAATTTTGGTAGACGCTTACTCCGTGCTGGATGCGGCTCTAGAAGCGATCGCCGGAGGAATTCGGCAAATCGCGATCGTCACAGGGGGAGTGCCTCCTCTGGATATGGTGCACTTAGTCAGAAAAGCAGAAGCCACCGAAACTTTGGTAATCGGGCCCAACAGTCCGGGGATTATTGTGCCCGACAAACTGCTGCTGGGAACTCACCCCAAGGAATTTTACACTCCCGGCCCGGTGGGAGTGATCAGCCGCAGCAGCAGTTTGACTTACGAAGTTGCCCTAGAACTGACGGAGGCCCGGTTGGGACAGTCGATGGCGGTTTGTATTGGCTGCGACGCGATTGTCGGTTCTTCTTTTATGCAGTGGCTGCAAATTTTGGACGAAGACGACAGTACGGAAGCGATAGTTTTGGTGGGGGAAGTTGGCGGGTGGAGCGAACAAGCTGCTGCTTCTTACATCGCCTCGGCGATCGACAAACCCGTGGTTGCTTATCTGGCCGGCCACTACGCTCCCAAGGGCCCGTCTTTGGGCCACGCCGGCATCCTGATCAGTTCTCGCGCGGCTGCCCAGAAAGCCTTTGGAGTTTCGGCCCCAAACAAAATGGCGGCCTTTGAAGAGGCGGACATACCTGTGGCAGCTCGGCCTTCTGAGGTTCCGAAGTTGCTCAAAAAATTGCTCGATAAAAATTGATTGCTTTGGGAGTTTTCACAACAGTCCTAACCGTCTTGGCGGTTGCGATCGGGGTAGGGCGGCAGGGCTGTTTCATTCTATTGTAGGGGCTGCCCCCGTGGCAGCCCCTATATTTGAAACACCGATTCCCTCGTCCGTGGAGGGGGTAGGCACGGGGAGTAGGGGTAGCACTACCCCTACAAAACGATGATTTCCCTGAGAATGAAACAGCCCTGGGTAGGGCGGGGGCAGGTTGGGTCTCAAAAGTGTCTGCAGAATGCCACAACAGCCCCTTCAACCCGCCTTTAGGACAAATTTATAATTTTTTCACCAAAGCCCTCTGACCGGCGTCACAGGCTGCGGTGCGGGTGCTGGCAATGGCGCGGCGCGGCGCGGCGCTGGAGGCGGAGTTGTGGGCTGTACGCTGCGGCGAGGTTCGATCGGACTTTCGGTGGAATTTGTTTCAGTTGTGCGAGTTGTCGATCGCGTCACATCTTCAAGCAGGCTTCGCAGAGTTCCAGCTATACTCTGAACTTTCCCAACAGCGGTGCGAAGGCTGGCAACATCTACGTAAACCTCCTTGAGAGGATACTTTTTCAGGATTTCTAGCAGCGATACCTTACCGTCATCCCCGGATGCCAGGATCACCGCTGCCCGCAAAGCTTTCCCGCTTTCTGTGCGGCGCTGAGTCCGAATTGCTTGACCGATGTCGTCAGTGATCTTTTCTCCTGGGGTGCTGTAAACTACCCTCGCCAGATTAGCAGGCTTTAAACCAATTTCTAAACCCATGAACCCCCGCAGTAATTGCGCGTCCATTTTGGAGAACCGGATAATTTGTTGGAGGGTTGGCGTCGTCGTGCCGTTTTTAGCAAATTCTTCTAAGTCGCTGACATTGATGGCTTGTCTGATCGGGCCAAATGTGAGGACTACTTTTTCGGCCCCTAATGCTCTACTGCTGCTAGATAATATGCTCCCGCTTGCTCCTAAAACTAGGGCAATGCCGATCGATACAAATTTTGTTAATTTCATATTCACCGCAACATTAAAATTATTTTTTCGAGATTTGTACATTTTTGTACATTGTACAGTATAGATGCAGCAGTTATATTCTACAAGGTCGCCAGTCTAATTTGTGCCCGCGTCACACCGACAATCTCGACCGAGACTTTTTCTTATCTTGACTTTAAGAATAAGTAAGGATAGTCAATTAAATAATTTCCCTTTTTTCTTGTGGGATGGGCCTAAGAGCCCGCCCAGAAAGGACGGGCTCTTAGGCCCATCCCACAACAGTCATGAAAAGTGGATTTTATTTAATTCTCATCCCTAACCATATCTGCCGACCTATTTTTGATTCTCTTCATTCTGCCTTCTACCTTGTACATCAGAGTGCCTTCTACATCAGAGTGCCTTCAGCCTTCTACATAAGTGCCTTTTAGAAATTATGTTGAAAACCAAGCGCAAATCCAAGAAATCCAAACACAAGCACAGCGAAAAAACCACAGCGCTCAGCAAAAAAGAAGTAACTGCACAAAAACGCAAAATTTCCCAAAAGCGCAATGAAGTGGTGCAGGCGATCGCCATAAGCTGCTTAATCACCTTTGCTCTCAGCATTCCCCTGTTTTTCGTAGCCGGCCCTAAGATTGCTATTGGAGGAGGCGCAGCCGCAGCCATCTTGCTGCTTTCCTACAAATACCCCCGTCAAGCTTTGTGGACTTTTCTAATTTACCTGCCTTTCAGTGGTACAATTACCTACGCAATTGGCGGCGGCAATCCTGCATTTCAAGTAGCCAAAGATGCTTTCTACATACCAGCTCTCATCGCCCTAATTCAAAGCTGCAAAAATAAACAGTTGCCCCTGTTCATTCCCAAACAAATGCTTTCTACCTTCAGCATCCTGTTGATGATGGCAATGCTGACTTTAATTTTTGTCAACGGGGAGATGCAGCTCAACCCTAGGGGCGGCGACAAACCAATTCTGCAAGGAATTCTCGGCTTAAAAGTATTGATAGGTTACATACCGCTGATTGCTTGTACCTATTATCTGCTCCGCACTAAGAAGGATTTGGTGTTTTTTAGTCGAATGCACATCGTTTTGGCGATCGTTTGCTGCCTTCTCGGTTTGATTCAGTACCTGTTGCTGCAAAGTGGAAAGTGTGCGGGAACCAGAGGCATGATCGGAGCAGAATTATATAAAGCAACGTTGGAAGCTAGATGTTTTGTCGGCGGTTCCTTGGTGTTCAGTCCAGAAGTCAAGTTTGTCCGCTTGCCGGGAACTTTTGTCGCGCCTTGGCAGTGGGCGTGGTTTTTAATTTCTAATGCTTTTTTAACCTTTGCCTCTGCCTTTTGCGACCCTTCCTTCTGGTGGCGAGTTATCGGTTTATTTGGCATGGCATTAGTATTTGCCAATGCAGTTATTTCCGGTCAAAGAGCTGCTTTAGTTATGGTTCCCGTTGCTACAGCAATCCTGCTAGTTCTCACCGGTCAATTAGTTAATTTAAAACGATTTATTCCCATCGGTGCTGGACTGGCGATTCTGCTGTTTGTCGGTGCAGCTATTAACCCGGGAATTATCGAGCAGCGGTGGGATAGTTTTGTTAGTCGCTGGAATGCTGCACCGCCCCAACAGTTTCTCTTTAATCAGTTCGAGCAGAGCAACAATTTTATCATTGATAGACCTCTGGGCAGAGGTGTGGGACGAGCAACTAATTCAACGCGAATATTTGGTGCAACGCAGCTAATTGAAACTTTTCAACCTAAGTTGATATACGAACTAGGTTATCCGGGAATGATTAGTTTTCAGATGATGCTTTTACACTTAGCTTTTCTAACTTTTAGAGCTTACCGATCTGTCAAGGACAAAAGTTTGCGGAGTTACGGAGCTAGTTTTTGGGTGTTTGTTGCCTTTATTACGATCAATACTCAATACTATCCGCTGGATGTAGATCCAGTGTCGGTGTATTATTGGGTTTTAGCTGGAGCGATTTTAAAGTTGCCCAAAATTGATAAACAGGTACAGGATGAAAAACAGCAGGAAGTTGAGTCAAATGAATTGCAAGTTCACCAGCCATTAAAGGAGAAAAAAATTCTTTCATCTTCCCCAATTTGAGAATTATTCTGAGTGTTGAGTTTGGTGGATTTTTTCTTGTTAAGTAACCCGCTTTCGCTGCGGGGGAATGCCAATATAGCCCGCCCTGCTGGGTTTATCTGTGATCGAACCCACCCCTACAGCATATTGTGGCTCTTAAGTTTACTGCGGTTGCCAAACCGGATTGCCAGGATACAAATCTTTGTCGTTTGTCAATTTAGTCAATCCTGAACCGTCCAGATTAATTACATACAACTTGCTTTTTTTGCCTTCGGTTTCATTATATATAAAAGCAATTTGGTTGCTGTCAGAATACCAAGCTAATTCTGAAATTTGTGACGGTTTTAGCCTGGTAGCTAGTTGATTTAGCTGGTTGCCGTCAGCATTGATTGTGTAGAGTTTTTGATTGTTGAACTCTCCGGCGACGAAAGCAATAAATTTGCCATCCGGCGACCACGAAATTTCGTCGTAGTTTCTGGGTTTTTGGGTGAGGTTCTTGGCTGTCCCCCGGTTAATGTCGAGCAGGTAAATATCTTGCTGTTCGCCTGCTGAATCGCCTGGTTTATTGTAATAGTAAGCAATGCGGCTGCTGTCTGGCGACCAAAATAATTTGACGTTGTAAACCTGATGTTGCGGGTTGTTTGTCAAATTTTTGAGGTTGGTTCCATCGGCATTAATGGTGTAAATTTGCTGTTTCGGATAAGCGCCGAACAGGAAAGCTATTTTTGTGCGATCGGGCGACCAAGCAAGTTGACTGCCGCCGGATATATATTCGCCGGGAGTTTTAGTTAGTTTGGTCATTACCGAACCGTCGGCATTCATTTTGTAGATATTTTTATCCTTGACAAATGCTACTTGCTGACCGTCCGGCGAAAGGTAAAATTCTGATGAAATTTCTGTTTTAGGCGGCTCTCCTCCTACTTCCAAATTCCTAACTAATTTAGTTCCTTGGATGCCAGAAGTGTCGCTTGTATAAAGTGATTGACTGCCGGGAGTATCAGAGGTAAACCCGTCGCAAGAACGGGCAAAAATAAATTTCTGGCTGTTGGAAAACCAAGCTATTTCAAAATTAGGTGCTTTGCAACCACCCTCAGCAAACTGTTTAGTTAGTCGAGAACCGTCAGCATTGACTGTATAGATGTCGCTGTATCCGCCAACGAAAGCCAGTCGCTGGCCGTTGGGCGACCACACGAGGGGACTGTTAACATCTATATTAGGTGTAAGTTCGCGGCGACCGGAACTGGTAGCATTGAGGGCAAATAAACTGTTTCTGGGCTCGCTGCCCCGCATCTGGAGGGCGGTAAACGCTAGTATCCTTGGTTTTTGGGCTGCGGTTGGGGGAGGGCTGTGAAGGCTCAAAAACAAGCTGATTAAGACTGTTAGGGAGATGAGGGCGATCGCACTTATCGGCCATAATTTATGGAAGCTGAAAAGTTGCAGAATTTGCCACAAGCTTTTCAGGGGCGGCCAAGATTCCCAACCCCTAGTCCCCACACTCAACTGAAAATCTTGTGGAACAAGCTTTTGTGGAACGGGCATCTTGCCTGTTCCATATCGCAGAGGGAAATGCAAGTTAAAACGCATTTTATCGATTCCTCTGCTAATTTTCAAAGTGTTTGTCGGTCTATATGCCGCGACAGCCTCAAACTCTGTTTAATTCTGCCAATAATTAGCTCAAACATTTTTTTGCGGGACGGATTCTTGCTGCTGGGTGGCATCCCTAACTCGCAACACATTAAGTTCAAGTCAGTTGCACTCATGGCCAACAACTTTTGCCTCACCTCTTCTTCATTACCATTCTTAGCTTGTAAACGCAGTTCTTCATAAACTTCTAGAACATTAGCCGCCGATAAATTAGCAGGTTTATTAACATCAGCACCCCTAGGGATATCCGAAGCTTTTGAGCCAGCAGACATCACTCCCCGCTTGACTTGAGTCTCAAGCCGGGTTAATTTTCGAGCAACGTCCCGCAAGATTTCCTTAAGTTCGCCAATTTCCTCAACCAACCCCCCGCTTTCTTGTTCGGAAGCAGCCAAAATTTCTTTTTTACTCATTTCAGATACTCCTCACACTCGCGCCATAGTTTTTCAAATTCTCTCACTAATTCTCGCGGCAGTTCTCCCTCATTTATCGCCCGTTTTAGCCCGACGCTTTCCCGAATCGTCGATTCTAAAAATCTAACTTCTATGTTATTATCTTTTGATATCTCATCGCAAAGTCTCTTTACTTCTCTCATGTAAAACTGAACTTCATTTGTCAGCAATCCTCCATAGGTTTTAGCTTTATTCATAAAGACTGCTATCTTAGGAAACGGATAAGGCTCAATCCGTTTCTGAAGCGAGTTTAAAACTAAACTCAATCCCCTAGAACCAAAATAATCGGGATTGACGGGAATTAATATTAAGTCGCAGCAAGAGAGTACGCTGTAGGTGAGGAGACTGAAGGAAGGCGAACAGTCAAAAAGCATCAAGTCGTATTTGGGGAGATTGGCAGAGTTGGCGATTTTGCCGATGAATCGGCGGATGAAGTCTTTAACACTTTTCCCCTCAAATCCATCGATATCCAACCAATACAATTCTTCAACTGAAGGGACAAAATGCAACTGTTCGTCAATCTGATAAATGGTGTCGAAACCAACGGGAAATTTAAAATTCTGTCCGGCTTTTTTAAAGACTTCTAGGGCGTCGTAAATTGTAAGTCTATGCTTGAGAGATTTTTCGTACCACTTACCAAATTTGTCATCTAAATGACCTGTATTTTCGTTAAGTCCGATCGCCTCTGTGAGCGACATTTGCGGATCTAAGTCTAACATCAAGACTTCTAAGTCGGTTCCTTGGGATATAATATTTCCCAGACTCCAAGTGACGGTAGTCTTTCCGACACCGCCTTTGAAGTTGATTACGGCTATTGATTTAGGACTCATGGCTGGCTTTGTTTGGATTTTGCTCAAATATAAATTAAAACATATTGTGGCGGTTAGTCGATCGCGCGATCGGCCACTAGCGGAGCCCTCGAAGAGGATCGTAGGCCCGATGTGTCAATTCAGATGAAAAGAAAAGTGCGATCGAGAAATTAATAATAAAATAAACATCAAATTATGTCAAATAACCGGCAAGTAAATATTTACAGAGATAGATGCACAAATAAATCGGAATGCGTAAGCTGAAATTGCAGAATCATCAGACAAGGTATGACGCGAGAAGTTACAGATTCAGAAGGGATTGTTTGGAGTTGCCAAGAGGCATATTCTGGTCTTTATGACAAGCCCCTGAACCGCGAAAAAGCTCAAGTAAAAGGCTCGGATGATGCTTATTGGGTTGTCTGCACTCCGGCTGGCGGCGCAAAGTCCGTGCGGCTTCAGCTACAGGGCGATTGGGAAAATTCCTGTTCCGATGAGGCATTGCTAAGCTCGATCGAAACACAGCAGCAGGAAGATGGATGATAGTTCGATCGCTACTTTGAAACACGACTTACGCTTATCAACCGGGTTTTTCTGAATAGTCGATCGATGTAGGTTGGGTCCAACGCCAACTTGAAGTCTTTTTTGTGCAAGCGCGTTGCGGAGGGTTTATTCTTTAACCCAACCTACGTATATGATATGCGATAGATCGGGCGCGATCGAAGTTTTATTAAAGTAACATCAAGCACACAGCAGCAATCCTTCTCTATAAAGAGGCAATTACGCGGAAGTATTCCTAGAGTTGTCTAAAGTCGATCGCTCCCAAAAGTCGAATTTGCGACAGAAGATTTATGAAAATTCACCATTTAAATTGCGGGTGTATGTGTCCGATTGGCGGGGCGCTGTTTGATGGCTTCAGATGGAGTCTGACGGCGCACCTCGTTTGCCACTGTTTGCTAGTCGAAAAAATCGAGGACTTGTTCTCGCGGATATCGGCTTCGGAATCCGAAATATCGAGTCGCCTTATTCGCGTCTGATTCCGTTTTTTATTAATTTAAATCGCATTCAGTTCGATCGCAAATACACCGCAGTCGATCGAATCCAACAACTCGGATTTCCCCCCCGAAACGTGCGCCACATCGCGATCGCCCACCTCGATTTCGATCGCGCACTCCGGCGGCAAGCGAGGATTTCCCAAAAGCGACGGTGCACGTAAAGCAGTTCCTAATGGAGGGCGCGCAACACCGCTTCCGCTTCATCGGGCGGGGGCGCTACCGCGCGCAACAGTGGGAGGATTCAAAATTTTTTTAGCGACGCACCATACCACTTCTAACGGGGATGAATAGCTTTCGCTTAAAACAATAGAAAATTTTCGATCGCTGCCTCGATCGCCGGCAATTTCTACCCGAGTTTGTGCCCGAGTAATTTTTTTATCGCAATTGTTCCCTATCTTAGATTATACCAATTTAAAAAAAAATGCAACAGTATTCTCGTCTTTTCCCTTTGCAATGGATGGTTAGGGGATCGAAAAGTGTTGCATAAGTTTAGAGAAATAGTTTTATAATAAAAAACAAGACAACAATAAGAGGTATCGAGAGCATGGTGACAAATATTGGAGGATTGCCAGTCAGAGAAGATGTTATCGTGACAATTGCTGGCACTGTATCGGGTTTCCGTGAAGATGAATTTTTACTCCGAGATAATACCGGCGAAATTTTGGTCGCACCGAGGAACGGAAACCAGGTGAATT
>Ga0209278_1000947_pt1 | contig 19055 bp, 18 predicted proteins | sample JI81BgreenDNA_FD_187504 | JGI IMG/M metagenome (GOLD analysis project Ga0209278, IMG submission 187504) | Wastewater effluent complex algal communities from Wisconsin, to seasonally profile nutrient transformation and Carbon sequestration -... | ecosystem: Engineered > WWTP > Effluent > Algae... | reverse complement strand
CGGGCCGCCGCGCGCCGGTTCGGCGTCGGGCTGCGGGAAGTCGGCCTCGAAGACCGACCCGGCTGGGGCCGGACCCGGCTTGATGTCGAGAACGACGATCCCGGGCTGATACTCGAAGGGAAAGACGTGACACTCGCAACCAAGCAGCAGTTCCAGCGCTCCCGTGGCCGGGTCCCGCTGCAAGGCTTGCAGCCGGGTGCGGGCGATCCGTTCCCAGACCCGGGCAAGGTCGTAGTCGGGCTGGGTCGCCGTCCGGGCGGCGAAAGCATACCCCTCGGGCGTGCGCCCCAAGGTCCAGTCCATCGGGTCGGGCAGTTCGATGACCAGCCGGGTGAAGTCGCCATGCTCGCCAGAGAGGACCCGGGCGGACTGCGCGCTGGCGGCCGTGACGCAGAAAGCCAGGACAAGCGCCGACAGCGCCGCCGCCAGGATCAGGCGCGCCACGCGTGTCATGCGGCATCCTGCTTCAGGTTGCGCATCGCTTCCTCCAGCTCGGTAAAGCCCGGACGGACCTGGTGCGGCGTGTTCTGGCGACCGACCTCGATGCAGATGTTGGCCGGATGGCGATGCAGGTTGGCGATCAGCACCTCGCGGATCAGCTGGTAGAAGTGGATGTCTTCCTCGACCACGGTCTTCACCCTGGCGGCGAAGGGACCCATCAGGCCATAGGCGAGGAACACGCCAAGGAAGGTCCCGACCAGAGCGCCGCCGATCATCTTGCCCAGAACCTCGGGCGGCTGGTCGATCGAGCCCATGGTCTTGATCACCCCCAGAACGGCCGCGACGATGCCAAGCGCCGGCAGGCCGTCGGCCATGGTCTGCAGCGCGTGGCTGGAGTGCATCGCATGGTGCAGCGTCGCTTCCATCCGCTTGTCCAGCACCTCTTCGACCTGGTGCGGATCGTCGTAGTTCATCGATGCTGCGCGCAGCGTGTCGCAGATCAGATCCATCGCCTCGTGGTCGTGCTGGATCCTGGGATACTTGCCGAAAATGGCCGAGGTCTCGGGCGATTCGATGTGCTCTTCCAGCGCCACGGGATTGGCGCGGGACAGGCGGATCAGCTCGAACAAGAGACAGAGCAGGTCGCGATAATCGGCGGTCTTCCATTTCGGACCCTTGAAGACCTTGCCCACGTCCTTCAGCGTATGTTTCACCGCCGGCATGTCGTTGGAAATCAGGAAGGCGCCCACGGCCGCGCCGCCGATCATGATCATCTCGAACGGCAAGGCCTTGAGAATGATGCCCATCTTGCCGCCGGCAAGGACATATCCCCCGAAGACCATGACGAGAATGACGGCGATGCCGACGAAGCCGAGCATTGTGCAATCCTTGACGGTTCAGTTGCGGGCAGTATCCGGGCGGGCGGTTAAGAACCTCTCACCAACGGGCTATTCCTTCGGAACATTCGCGTTTCGCCCGGCGACGATGACGCTGACGCCATAGGCCGCCTCGGAGGACATGCCCGACAGGATCGCGGCCGCCGATTCGGGCGGCATCCGGCCCAGGAAGCCGGCGGCGAATTCGGGCGACATCGTCTCGAAGAGGGCAGCGGCGTCCTTGGGCTTCATCGCCTGGTAGACGGCGGTCAGTTTCGCGATGTCCTCCTCGGCGGCACCGTCGGCCAGGGCCAGCGTCGCCTTCAGCTCTTCCTCGACCGCCTGCATCTCTTCCAGCCGACGGGTGATCGCGGCATCCGCCAGCGCCAGGGCGGCAAGACGGTCTTGCAAAGCGGCTTCGCGCGCGGCCAGTCGGTCCTCCCGCAGGGTCAGCGCGGCGGCGAGGGCGCTTGGCATCTCGCAGGTCTGGGGCTCTGCCTCGGTCTTGGCCGCGGTCCCGGTCTCCTCGGACTTGGCCAGCGCCGCGCCGATTCCCGAGCCAAGCCGCAAGGCCCCGGACGAGGCGAAGAGCATCGCCACGATGAAAAGCGCGCCCTGGCCGGCCCGGCGGCGGGCCGTCATTCCGCGGCCTCGAGCGTGTCGCGCGGACTGCGGCGGCGGACAAAGCGCAGGCGGCGTTCCTCGTCCTGATCCTCGGCCACGGGGGCGCGGGGCGGCGGAGCCTTGGGATCGGGCAGATCATGCAGCGAGGCAACCAGCAGTTCCAGCTTGCGGGCGACGGCCTCGCCCCTGGCGGTCAGCGCCTCAAGGCTTTCGGCCGAGCCGTTCGCCGCGCCCCGGGCCTTTTCCAGCGCCACCGTCATGTCGTCGACCTGGGCCGAGAGCACGGCAATCGCGCCGCCCATCCCGCTTTCGAGCGTGGTGAACCGCTTCAGCCGGGTGGCCAGGACATAGCAGTAGATCGCGGCCCCGAACGAGCCTGCCATGAGAAGGATATCTGCGATGAATTCCATGATGCCCGCCTAGTTCAGCACGAATTCGGTGATCAGAAGGTCGCGCACCAGGCCGTCACCGACCACGACCTGGATGCGGCGCAACATCTGCGCCCGCAGTCGCGCCATCGCCTGTGGGTCCTCGATCGACGCGGTGTCGATCGCGCGCAGATAGCTGTTCAGCACATCGAGGATGCGCGGCGTCAGCGTGGTGACATCGGCGGTCGCGGTATCCGCCACCTCAAGCTGCGCGGTAAAGCGCAGATGCTCGCTTCCCGAATCGGGCCCGAGCGAGATGACGATCGTTTCAAGCGGCACGAAGGCGATGCCCTGCAACGGCCCGGGCCCGGTCTCCTCGGCCGCATGTTCGGCGCCGCCGCCCAGGATCATGCCTGAAAACGTTGCATAAAATCCGCCCCCGCCCAGCAGGACCGCCAGGACAAGCCCGATCAGCAGCGGCTTCTTCGACCGCTTCTTCGGGACCTCTTCAACTGTGGCTTCGGCTGTGGCCATGACCGCCTTCCGCTTCTTTGGACAGCTCGACCATAGGCCAAAGGTCACTAACCGATTGTTAAGCCCAACCGGACAAAGGTGAGGCCACGGCAGAACCGCCGGTGCCGGAGAATCGCCTTGCAGAACGTGATCGCTACCTGGTCTTCGCTTGATCTGCGCCGCCGCATCATCATTGTCGGCGCGACGCTCGCCATGTTTGCCGCCGTGCTTGGGCTTAGCCGCATGGCGGGCCAGCCAGAAATGGGCCTGCTTTACGCCGGGTTGGAGCCTGCAGCGGCCGGTGAGGTCGTGGCGGCGCTCGATGCGCGGGGGGTGGCTTACGAGATCTCGGGCGACTCGATCCTGGTGGATGTGTCGCAACGCGACGCCCTGCGCATGGCGCTCGCGTCCGAGGGGCTGCCAGCGGCCGGCGGCGGGGGCTACGAGCTCCTTGATTCGCTTTCCGGCTTCGGCACCACCTCCCAGATGTTCGACGCGGCTTACTGGCGCGCCAAGGAGGGCGAGATCGCCCGGACCCTGCTGGCCATGCCCGAGGTCAAGGCCGCCCGCGTCCATATCGCCAGCGCGCCGACCCGGGCCTTCCAGCCCGAGGCGGAAGCGACGGCCTCGGTGACCTTGACCACGACCTCGGGCTCGCTCAGCGAGGCGCAGGCGCGGGCGATCCGGCATCTGGTCGCAAGTGCGGTCGCCGGGATGAAGCCCGATGCCGTGCAGATCATCGACACGGTTTCGGGCCTGATCGGCGGGCAGGACACGGCGGAGTTCGACAGCGGCGACGCCGCCGACCGGGCTGCGGCGATCAAGGGGAATGTCGAGCGGCTGCTGGCCGCAAGGGTGGGCGCCGGCAAGGCGGTGGTCGAAGTCTCGGTCGAGCTGGTCTCGGAGCGCGAGGCGATCACCGAACGCAAGTTCGACCCCCAGGGCCGCGTGGCCATCTCGTCGGAAACCGAAGAGCGCAGCGGCTCCAGCACCGAACCGGGGGGCGATGTCACCGTCGCCTCGAACCTGCCCGAGGGCGATGCGGGCAGTGGCGGTCAGGGCAAGAGCGAGAACGTCGAAACCCGGGAACGGGTGAACTACGAGGTCTCGGAGACCCAGCGCGAGGTGCTGCGCAGCCCGGGCGGCGTGCGGCGGATGACGGTCGCGGTGATGGTCGACGGCGTGGCCACGGTTGCCGAGGATGGCACCCGCACCTGGACCCCGCGCGCCGAGGAAGAACTGGCGACCTTGCGCGAACTTGTCGCCTCGGCCGTGGGGCTGGATGAGGCGCGGGGTGATGTCCTGACGCTGAAGTCGCTGGAGTTTCAAGAACTTCCCCTAGCCGAGGGCACCGAAGCGACGGCAAGCCTGCTGCCGCCTCTGGGTCAGTTCGACATGATGTCGATGATCCAGACCGCCGTGCTTGCCCTGGTGGCGCTGGTCCTGGGGCTGTTCGTGATCCGCCCGGTGCTGACCTCGGCCAACCGTGCCGCGCTTGCGGCCCCGCAGAGCCAGCTTGCCTTGCCCCCTGCGGCCGCACCCTCGGCCGCCGTGATCGAGGGCGAGGTGGATGACGGCTTCGACTACGGCGCCTTCGCCGATGTCGGCTCGACCGGAGGCGGCGAGGGCGCCGAGGAAGACCCGGCCACCCGCCTGCGCCGGCTGATCGAGCAGCGCCAGACCGAATCGATCGAGATCCTGCGCAGCTGGATGGAAGAAGAGGAGCCCGCCTGATGCCCGCCCTGCGCCTCGAGATCTTCGACACCGCGCCCGCAAGCGACGGGACCCTGCAGCCCCTGGTCGAACAGACGGCGGTCGAGGAAGCGAAGGTTGCCAGCTTCGAACAGGGCTACTCCGCCGGCTGGGACGATGCGGTGGCAGCGCAGCAGGGCGACCAGACCCGCATCCGCGCCGATCTGGCGCGCAACCTGCAAAGCCTGTCCTTCACCTTCCAGGATGCGCGAAGCCATGTGCTGCAATCGCTAAGGCCGCTGATCGTCGAGATGATCAACCGCCTCTTGCCCGAGGTTGCCCGGGAATCGCTGGCCCCGACCGTGCTGGAGGCGCTGATGCCCATAGCCGACGATCTCTCGGACGCGCCGCTGACGCTGGTCCTGAACCCCGCCGTCCGGCCGCAGGTCGAGGAGCTGGTCACCCAGGCGACCGGCCTGCCGCTGGTGATCGAGGAGGAGCCCTCGCTGCCCGAAGGCCAGGTCTACATCCGCTTCGGCCAGATCGAGACCAAGGTCGATCTGGACCAGGTGACCGCCGACATCGCCGCCGCCGTGCGGGCTTTCTTCAACCTCAACACCTGAGCACCCCATCATGGAAGACATCGCCGACAGCAATCCCTTCTCGCAGGTGCCGATCGAGGTGACCATCTCGGTCGGCCGCGCCCGTCCGCTGGTGCGCGATCTTCTGCGGCTCTCCAAGGACGCCGTCCTGCAACTGGACCGCAGGGTCGACGACCCGGTCGAACTTTACGTCGGCGACCGGCTCATCGCCCGGGGCGAGCTGACCGAGCTTGAGGGCGAGAACGCCGGCCAGCTGGCCGTCCGCCTGACCGAGGTCGCCAACCTGCGTGGCGGGCTGTGAGGCTTCGGGCAGCCCTGGCGGTCGGGCTGGTCCTGATCGCAGGTCCGGCGCTGGCGCAGCAGCTGTCGATCGACCTTGGCGGCGGCACCGGCGCGGGCGAGGCGGGGCAGTCGCTGTCGCTGCGGTCGGTGCAGCTTCTGCTCTTGATCACCGTGCTCAGCATCGTGCCGGGGCTGGCGGTGATGGTCACCTGCTTTCCCTTCATCGTGACGGTTCTCTCGATCCTGCGGCAAGCCATCGGCCTGCAACAGGCGCCGCCCAACATGCTGATCATCAGCCTGTCGCTGTTCCTGACCTGGTTCGTGATGGACCCGGTTTTCACCGAGGCCTGGGTCAAGGGCATCGAGCCGATGACCAACGGCCAGATCGAGGTCGGGCCGGGCATCCAGGCGGCCATCGCGCCGTTCCGGAGCTTCATGGCCTTGCGCGTCGACCCCGAGACGCTGCAGACGCTGCAGGACCTGCGCTCGACCACGGCGGTCACGCCGGCCGAGGCGCCGCTGTCGCTGCTGGTGCCGTCGTTCCTGTTGTCGGAGATCCAGCGCGCGTTCGAGATCGGCTTCATGATCTTCCTGCCCTTCCTGATCATCGACCTGGTGGTCGCGGCGATCCTGATGTCGATGGGCATGATGATGGTGCCGCCCGCGGTGGTCTCGCTGCCCTTCAAGCTGGTGTTCTTCGTGGTGGCCGATGGCTGGGCGCTGGTCTCGGGCGCGCTGGTCCGCAGCTACTTCTAGCCGGTCAGGCCGGCAGCATTTCGGCGGCCGCCACCCACCAGTCCGGCCGGGCCTGCCGGACCAAAGCCTCGGCCCGTGTGGCTTCGGCCTGCGAGGCGTAAAGCCCGAAATGCGTCGCGCCCGAGCCTGACATCCGCGCCAAAAGGCACCCCGGCGTCGCCGCAAGCGCCGCCTGCACTTCGGCCAGAACCGGAGCGATGGCAAGGGCGGCGGCGGCAAGGTCGTTGCGGGTGTGTTGACCCAGCCATTCGGCCAGGGCTGCGGCGGACCCGGGCCAGCCCTGCGGCAGAGCGGGGATCGGCGGGTTCTCGCGATGGGTCAGCGCGGCAAAGACCTGCGGAGTCGGCACCGGGACGCGGGGATTGACCAAAAGCACCCAGACCTTCGGCAAGGGCGACAGGGGCAGCAGCACTTCGCCCACGCCCTGCATCCTTACCGGCCGCCCCAGCAGACAGACCGGCACATCCGCGCCCAGCGCCAGCACCTCGTCGGCCGCGGGAAGCGGCCGTCCGGTCAGCCGGGCCAGCGCGCGCAGGGTCGCCGCCGCATCCGCCGAGCCGCCGCCGATGCCGGACGCCACCGGCAAGGCCTTGTCGAGCGTCAGCCGCGCCGGCACCCCCATCACCCGCGCCGCCGCGAGCACAAGGTTGTCCGTCCCCGCCGGCACCGTCGCGGCTTCCGGTCCGGTGACCCGCAGCGAAAGCGCTTCGGACGCGGCCGCCGTTACCCGGTCGCCCGCCCCGGCGAAGACGACAAGACTGTCCAGGAGATGATAGCCGTCGGCCCGGCGACCGGTGACATGGAGACAGAGGTTGATCTTCGCCGGCGCAAATTCGGTAATGGCGTCAGTTGCCATTCTCGGCCGCCTTGACCGGGCCTTTCGCCGCCTGTTCCTCGGCCATCACCGCATCGAGACCGATCTCCAGCTTGCGCAGGATGCGGGCGGTATCGGCCTCGGTCGGCTCGAAGGAAAGGGCGCGGCGCCACTGGAACTGCGCTTCCAGCTTGCGGCCCACCATCCAGTAGACGTCGCCCAGGTGATCCGTCACGATCGGATCGACCGGCTCCAGAAGCGAGGCCCGCTCCATCGGCTCCAGCGCCTCCTGGTAGCGGCCCAGTTTGAAGAGCGCCCAGGCCAGGCTGTCGATGATGTAGCCCTGGTCCGGATCGCCGGCCACGGCCGCCTTGATCATGCCCAAAGCCTCGTCCAGCTTTTCCCCGCGGTCCACCAGACCGTAGCCGAGGTAGTTCAGCACCTGTGGCTGCTTCGGGTTCAGCGCCAGCGCCTGGCGGAAATCGGCCTCGGCGGGGGCCCAGTCCTTGGACTGCTCATGGCAGATGCCGCGGTAGAAGAAGAGCACCCAGTCATCGGGCTTGGGCTCGCCGCGCAACTGGATCGCCGCGGTATAGGCGACCTCGGCCTCGTCGAACCGCTCTTCGGCGCGCAAGAGGTCGCCCAGAGCGAACTGCACGCCGACCAGATCGCCATGCGACTTGGCCAGCGTCTGCAGCGCCTCGATGGCGGCGTCGGGCTTGCCCTGCGACCGCAGCGCCCCGGCCCGTCCGATCTCGGCGGTGACGAAGGCCGGGTCTTCGGGCGGAAAGGCGGCATAGGTTTCCGCCGCAAGCTGGTGCTGGCCGAGCTCCTCAAGCACATCCGCCGTCAGAAGCAGCGCATCCGCATGATCGGGGCGCAGGTAGCCGGCAACCCGCAGGTGGATCAGGGTATAGACCGGGTCAGCCTCGCCGTTCAGCGCCGTCGAGATCGAGAAGAACACCTCGGCCATCCCGTCCCGCGCCGACGTGACCGTGTCGAAGGGGATCGGCTCTCCGGCCTGCAGGCGAAGCCGGACGGCATCGACCATCGGGTCCGGAGTCTCGCCGAACGACCGGTTCAGCAGCTCGACGGCTTCGGCGTTGCGCTCCAGCTGGCTGAGGATCTGGGCATGGGCGAAGACCCCGCGCCGCATGACGTAGATCGGCCCGGCGGCCCGACCCGAGAGGATTTCGTCCGCCCCCTCGAAATCGCCGACCGAGGCCAGCGCCAGGGCCTTGTGATAGTAGCCGAAGGCTTCGAACCCCTTTTTCTGCGTCACCGCGTCAAAGTCGGTCAGGGCCTCGGACATCTTGCCTTCGCCCACCTTTGCCCAGGCCAGCACCAGCGCATTGGCCAGCTCGCCCACGTCGCGACCCTGCTCTGCCGCGGCAATGATTGCGGCATAATCCTCGCGCTTGGCTTCGTCGGCCAGCAGGGCGAGGTCGGCCAACTGGCCGTTTTCGCCCTGAAGCTCGCGCCGCAGCCGCGCCGCCTCGGCCGCAAGGGCCAGATCGCCGACCCCGATCTCGGCCAGGATGGCACCGTCCAGCAACTCCGGGTTGGCATTGTCCGCCAGGATCGCCTTGCCATACCAGAGCGCCGAGGCACGGAAGTCGTTCTCCATCTCTGCGACGCGCGCCGCGAGATAGGCGCCCGAGTCCAGCTTCTCTTCCGCCTGAAGCGGCGTCGCAAGGACGGCGGCCAGCAGAAGCGCGGTCAGGCGGCGGGGAAGGACGTGCGGCATGGGCTACTCCCTGAAGTCGGAGGGACGGTAGCCCGACTGCGGCACACGCGCAACGGAGGCAGGCCCGACCATGGGGCCGGGCCTGCACATTTCGGACAAGCTTTCGTGAGCCGTCACATGTTGGGATAGTTCGGCCCGCCGCCGCCCATCGGCGTGGTCCAGGTGATGTTCTGGCTGGGGTCCTTGATGTCGCAGGTCTTGCAGTGGACGCAGTTCTGGAAGTTGATCCGGAAGGTCGCTGCCTCACCCTCGCCCAGCACCTCGTAGACGCCCGCCGGGCAGTAACGCTGCGCGGGTTCGGCGTATTTCGGCAGGTTGACCGCGATGGGGACCGAGGGGTCCTTCAGCACCAGATGGGCGGGCTGCGCCTCGTCGTGGTTGGTGAAGCTGAAGGCGACGTTGGTCAGCCGGTCGAACGAGAGTTTCCCGTCTGGCTTTGGGTAGTCGATCGGTTTGAAATTCTTCGCCAGCCCCGTCGCCGCAGCGTCGGACTTGCCGTGGCGGATCGTGCCGAAGGCAGTGAGGCCGATGGTGTTCAGCCACATGTCGACGCCGCCGCCCATCAGGCTGGCGACGAGGCCGTACTTCGACCACAAGGGCTTGACGTTGCGGACCTTTTTCAGGTCCTTGCCGATGGCGCCGGAGCGGACCTCGGTCTCGTAGGCGGTCAGTTCGTCTTGGGCGCGCCCGGCGGTGATCGCGGCATGCGCGGCCTCGGCGGCAGCCTTGCCCGAGAGCATGGCGTTGTGGTTGCCCTTGATGCGGGGGACGTTCACGAGGCCCGCCGAGCAGCCCAGCAGCGCCACGCCCGGCGCCACCATCTTCGGGATCGACTGCCAGCCGCCTTCGCTGATCGCCCGGGCACCGTAGGCGACGCGTTTCCCGCCTTTCAGAAGCTCGGCCACCATCGGGTGGTGCTTGAAGCGCTGGAACTCCATGTAGGGGTAGAGGTGGGGGTTCTCGTAGTTCAGGTGGACGACGAAGCCGACGTAGACCTGATTTTTTTCAAGGTGATAGATGAACGACCCGCCGCCCGCGTTCTTGCCCAGCGGCCAGCCCATCGTGTGGGTGACCGTGCCCTCGCGGTGCTTGGCGGGGTCGATCTCCCAGATTTCCTTCATGCCAAGGCCGAACTTCTGCGGGCAGTGGCCTTTCGACAGCTGGTACTTCTCGATCACCTGCTTCGCCAGGCTGCCGCGCACGCCTTCCGACAGGAAGACATATTTCCCGCGCAGCTCCATCCCCGGCTCATACCCCGGGCCGGGCTCGCGGGTTTCGGGGTCGCGGCCGAACTCGCCGGCGACGACGCCGACGACCCTGTCATCCTCGAAAACGAGTTCCGAACAGGCCATGCCGGGGAAGATTTCCACGCCCAACCCCTCGGCCACGCCCGCCATCCAGCGGCAGACGTTGGCCATCGAGACGATGTAGTTGCCGTGGTTCGACATCAGCGGCGGCATCGGCCAGTTCGGGATGCGGATCTGCCCGGCGGGACCAAGGAGGTAGAAGTTGTCCTCCTTCACCGGCGTCTTGATCGGCGCGTCCATCGACCGCCAGTCGGGCAAGAGCGCGTCCAGACCCGAGGGGTCCAGCACCGCGCCCGACAGGATATGCGCGCCGACTTCCGATCCCTTCTCCAGCACCACGACCGAGCGTTCCGGGTCCAGCTGCTTCAGCCGGATCGCCGCAGACAGGCCCGCAGGCCCCGCGCCGACGATCACGACGTCATAATCCATCTTCTCGCGCTGAACACTCATCGCTGTCCTTCCCGGGCGGCCCCACCCGCCCTGAACCCTGGCTGCTTGCGGCATTCCTGTTGCCCCAGCGGCGACGCAAGGTCAACCGTGACGCAACATCACGCCAGAGGGCGCAGCCTAGCGCGAAACTTTCTGTCTTCTGCGCGACCGCCCGTTGCCCGCGCGCGGCATGACCCCTTGCAATTGCGCACTTCATCGGGTGAGGTGACGGGGTGTTGACCGAAGTCATGGGTCGTTCCCCGGCCCGTGGCTTCTTCTTTTACTGTGGAATGGCGATGGAAAAGATCCCGATGACGCGGCGCGGTTTCGATGCGCTGGATGCTGAACTCAAGCAGCTGAAGACGGTGGACCGTCCGGCGATCATCCGCGACATCGCCGAAGCGCGCGAGCATGGCGACCTGTCGGAAAACGCCGAATACCACGCGGCGCGCGAGAAGCAGGGGTTCATCGAGGGCCGGATCAAGGAACTTGAGGGCACGCTGTCGCTGGCCGAAGTCATTGATCCGTCCAAGCTGTCGGGTCCGATCAAGTTCGGCGCCACCGTGACGGTGGTCGACGAGGATACGGACGAGGAAAAGACCTACCAGATCGTCGGCGAGGTCGAGGCCGACATCGAGAACGGCCTGCTGAACCTGCGTTCGCCGCTGGCGCGGGCCCTGATCGGCAAGGAAGAAGGCGACAGCGTCGAGGTCAAGACTCCGGGCGGGACCCGGTCCTACGAAATTCTGTCGATCCGTTACATCTGACCCGGGGGCGCCCTGGTGAAACCGCCGTTGAAGGACCTGCCGAAGGGGGATGCCGGCCTTGCCGAGGGCCCCCTTGCGCAGCTGAACGATCCGCCCCGGCGGGGGATCGAGATTGCGGGCGTCGGGCTCAGCCTGGTCTGGGTGGTCCTGATCCTGGTCTATGTGCTGGTCACCCCTCCCGGCAGCGAAACCCGCACGCTGGGCCTGATCATGACGCTGCTCATGGTCTTCCTGCCCATCGCGCTGATCTGGGCCGTGGTCATCACCCTGCGGTCGATCCGCGAGCTGCGGGCCGAGGCGAAACGGCTGCAGGCCACCGTCGATGCGATGCGGTCAAGCTATGTGCAGTCGCAGGCCCAGGCTTCGGGCTTGAAGCCCTCGGTCGAAAGGAAGCTGGACGAGATCGCCGCCTCGACCAAGCAGGCGGAAACCGTGCTGGCGACCTTTACCTCGCGCCGCGACACCGCGCTTTCGGTGCCCTCGGCCGACCGCAAGGCCGCACTGGTGCAACCGCGGCCCGAGCCTGCGGCGGATGAGCCGCGGCTTGCCCTCGGCACTCCGGCCGAAGACTTTCGCCCGCCGCTGTCGGTCGCGGACTTCATCCGCGCGCTGCAATTCCCCGAAACGGCCGAAGACAAGGAGGGCTTCCGCGCCCTGCGCCTGGCGCTGGAGGACCGGACCTCGTCCAAGCTGATCCGCGCGGCGCAGGATGTGCTGACGCTGCTTAGCCAGGACGGCATCTACATGGACGATCTGCAACCCGACCTTTGCCACCCCGAGCTCTGGCGGCGCTTCGCGGGCGGCGAGCGGGGGCGGTCCATCGCGGCGCTGGGGGGCATCCGCGACCGGGCCTCGCTGGCCTTGACCGCAAGCCGGATGAAATCCGACCCGGTGTTCCGCGATGCGGCGCACCATTTCCTGCGCGCCTTCGACAAGACCTTCGCGGCCTTCGAGCCGAACGCCACCGACGCCGAGCTTGCCGACCTGGCCGACACCCGCACGGCGCGGGCCTTCATGCTGTTCGGCCGGGTGACGGGCACCTTCGACTGACGCCTGATCTGGAACGATCTTGCTGTTGGCGGGGCCTCGGGTGGAAGGGCGTTCCTATTTGGCTTGGCAATCGCACAGGGGGATGAAACTCTGTTCCGATGGGCATATGTTCCCCGCCAGACAGGATTCCAACCGCAAGAGGTTCCACATGGCCATCCGCATCAACGACATCGCCCCCGATTTCACCGCCGAATCCACGGCCGGGACGATCAAGTTCCACGACTGGCTGGGCGACAGCTACGGCATCATCTTCAGCCACCCGCGCGACTTCACCCCGGTCTGCACGACCGAGTTTGCCGCCGTGGCCCAGCTGGCGGCCGAGTGGAAGAAGCGCAACACCAAGGTCATCGGCGTGTCCGTGGACAGCGTGGAAGACCACGGCAAATGGAAGCGCGACATCGAGGCCTTCGGCGGCGCGCCGGCCGATTTCCCGATCATCGACGACACCAGCCTGACCGTGGCCAAGGCCTATGACATGCTGCCCGCCGACTATTACCTGCCGACCGAAGGCCGGACCCCGGCGAACTCGGCCACGGTGCGGACGGTCTATATCGTGGGTCCCGACAAGAAGATCCGCCTGTCGATGACCTATCCGATGTCGATCGGCCGCAACTTCGCCGAGATCCTGCGCGCGCTGGACGCGGTGCAGAAGACCGATGGCGTGCCGCTGGCCACCCCCGCGAACTGGGTGCCGGGGCAGGACGTGATCGTGGCGCTGGCCTTGAACAACGACCAGGCGAAAGAGCGCTTCGGCGAGTTGGACATCAAGCTGCCCTACCTGCGCTTCGCCAAGGTCTGAGCGGCCCTGCACAGGCCAGGAAAAGACCCTCGCGCCCATGGTGCGAGGGTCTTTTTCGTTGCGCGATGCAAAGCCGGAGGCGTCGGCCCGGCTTATTCGGCCGGGACGGCTTGGGGCTGCACAGAGGGGCGACGCGCGCCGCGCTGGTAGCGGGAATAGCCCAGATCCGAGGTGTCGATCTCGGCCGCGCGGCCCGAAACCATGTCGGCAATGACCCGGCCCGAACCGGCCGCCATCGTCCAACCCAGGGTCCCGTGGCCGGTGTTGAGGAACAGGTTCGGCACCGTCGAACGCCCGACCAGGGGCGTGCCATCCGGCGTCATCGGGCGCAGGCCGGTCCAGAACTCGGCCCGCGACTGGTCGCCCGCACCGCCGAAAAGCCCCTCGACCGACAGTTCCAGCGTGGCCCGGCGGCGGGCCGGCAGGCTGTGCGAGAAGCCGGCGATCTCTGCCATGCCGCCAACCCGGATCCGGTCGCCCAGACGGGTGATGGCGATCTTGTAGGTCTCGTCCATCACCGTCGAAACCGGCGCGCGGCTTTCGTCGACGATCGGCACGGTGATCGAGTAGCCCTTCATCGGATAGACCGGCAGGCGCATCCCGAAGGGGCGGGCCAGCCGGGGCGAATAGCTGCCCATCGCCAGCACGAAACTGTCGGCCTCGATGCGGCCCTCCGAGGTGTTGACCGCGGTGATCCGCTGTCCATCCGAGTCGAGGTCATGGATCTGCACGCCCCAGCGGAAGGTCACGCCCAGGGCTTCTGCCATGGCGGCAAGCTGGTTGGTGAACTTGAAGCAGTCGCCGGTTTCGTCGCCCGGCAGGCGCAAGCCGCCGGCGATCTTGTGGCGGTTGACGGCAAGGCCCGGCTCGGCCCGGATGCAGCCGTCGGCGTCCAGCACTTCGAAGGGCACGCCGTCGGCGCGCAGAACGGCGATATCCTTCTCGGCCGCCGTCACCTGCTTTTCGGTGCGGAAGAGCTGCAGCGTTCCCTTGGTGCGCTCGTCGTAGGAAATCCCGGTCTCCTCGCGCAGGCGGATCAGGCAATCGCGCGAGTATTCCGCCAGGCGGACCATCCGCGACTTGTTCACCTTGTAGGCGTCCGAGGTGCAGTTCCCCAGCATCCGCAGCAGCCACTCGATCATCGCCGGGTCGGGCCGCGGCTGGATGACCAGCGGCGCGTGACGCTGGAACAGCCATTTCAGCGCCTTCAGCGGCACGCCGGGCGCCGCCCAGGGCGAAGCATAACCGGGGCTGATCTCGCCGGCATTGGCGAATGAGGTCTCCAGCGCCGGGCCGGGCTGGCGGTCGAGCACCGTCACCTCATGGCCCTGGCGGGCCAGATACCAGGCCGACGTCACGCCAATCACTCCAGCACCAAGGACGACGACACGCATGAGATTCTCCTGCTCGCGGGACTTGCACAGGAAGATATCCGAACCGCGCGACAGAATTTGGTGAATATCGTCGGTCAAGACGGCCATGATCGAAGTATCTTCGGCCATCTTCGGCATTAGCCGCGCTTTCTTCTGCCACCAGGCGCCCAGGCCGAAGAAAAAAGCCCCGGTGTCTCCACCGGGGCCTTGGCTTTGCGTGCCGTTGCGAGGGATCAGCCCTCGGCGGCTTCTTCCTTCTTCTCGACGATTTCCTCGCCGGTCTCCTGGTCGACCATCTTCATGCCAAGGCGGACCTTGCCGCGGTCGTCGAAGCCCAGAAGCTTGACCTTCACTTCCTGGCCTTCCTTCAGCAGCTCGTTCGGATGGTTCAGGCGCTTGTTGGCGATCTGGGAGACGTGGACCAGACCGTCGCGCTTGCCGAAGAAGTTCACGAAGGCGCCGAAGTCGACCAGCTTGACCACCTTGCCGGTGTAGATCTGGCCTTCTTCCGGTTCTGCCACGATCGACCAGATCATGTCATAGGCCTTCTTGATGGCCTTCTGGTCGTTCGAGGCGATCTTGATCTGGCCATCGTCGTTGATGTCGACCTTGGCGCCCGAGACCTCGACGATCTCGCGGATGACCTTGCCGCCCGAGCCGATGACTTCGCGGATCTTGTCGGTCGGGATCTGCATGGTCTCGATCTTCGGCGCGTATTCGCTGAAGCCCTGCGGGGCCGACAGCGACTTGGCCATTTCGTTCAGGATGTGCAGACGGCCGTCCTTGGCCTGCGCCAGGGCCTGCTTCATGATCTCGGGGGTGATCCCGGCGATCTTGATGTCCATCTGCAGGCTGGTGATGCCCGAAGCCGTGCCCGCGACCTTGAAGTCCATGTCGCCGAGGTGATCCTCGTCGCCCAGGATGTCGGTCAGAACGGCCCATTTGCCGTCCTCTTCCAGGATCAGACCCATCGCGACGCCAGCCACGGGGGCCTTCAGCGGCACGCCCGCGTCCATCATCGACAGCGAGCCACCGCAGACCGACGCCATCGAGGAGGAACCGTTCGATTCGGTGATCTCGGAAACGACGCGGATCGTGTAGGGGAAGTCGGTCGGCGCCGGCAGAACCGCCTGCAGCGCGCGCCAGGCAAGCTTGCCGTGGCCGATCTCGCGACGGCCGGGCGAACCCACACGACCCACTTCGCCGACCGAATAGGGCGGGAAGTTGTAGTGAAGCATGAAGTTCGACCGGTAGTTGCCGTTCAGCGCGTCGATGATCTGCTCGTCCTCGCCGGTGCCAAGCGTGGTCACCACCAGACCTTGCGTTTCACCACGGGTGAACAGCGCCGAGCCGTGGGTCCGCGGCAGCACGCCGGTTTCGCAGACGATCGGGCGCACGGTCCTGGTGTCGCGGCCGTCGATCCGGGTGCCGTTCTTGACGACGTCCCCGCGCAGAACCGCCGATTCCAGCTGCTTGATCGCCGGATAGAGGTTCGGGTCCGCCTGGTCTTCCTCCGACATCTTCGCGGTGATCGCGGCGACGGCGGCTTCGATGGCGTTGGTCCGCTCCTGCTTGTCGCGCAGGGCGAAAGCCGCCCGCATCAGCGACTCGCCGGCCTTCTTCACCTTGCCGTACAGCGCCGAGTAATCCGGCGGCGTGAAGTCGTACGGTTCCTTCGCCGAGCTTTCCGCGAAGTCGAGGATCAGGTCGATCACCGGCTGCATCTGCTCGTGCCCGAAGACGACGGCGCCCAGCATTTCCTCTTCCGTCAGCTCGTAAGCCTCGGATTCGACCATCATCACGGCGTTCTTGGTCCCGGCGACAACCAGGTCCAGGCGCTGTTCGGGCTTCATGCGCAGCTGCGTCATGTCGTCCATCGCCGGGTTCAGCACATACTGACCGTCGACAAAGCCGACGCGGGCCGCACCGATCGGGCCCATGAACGGCACGCCCGAGATGGTCAGCGCTGCCGAGGCCGCGATCATCGCCACGATGTCGGGGTCATTCACCAGGTCGCAGGACAGCACGGTCGCCATGACCAGCACTTCGTTGCGGAAGCCGTCGACGAACAGCGGACGGATCGGCCGGTCGATCAGACGCGAGGTCAGCGTCTCTTTCTCGGACGGGCGCGCCTCGCGCTTGAAGAAGCCGCCCGGCACCTTGCCCGCGGCATAGTACTTTTCCTGATAGTGAACGGTCAGGGGGAAGAAGTCCTGGCCGGGCTTCGCGGATTTCGCGAAGGTCACGTTGGCCATCACCTGGGTTTCGCCCAGCGTCGCGATCACCGAGCCATCGGCCTGACGCGCAACTTTTCCCGTTTCCAGCGTGAGCGTTTCATTGCCCCACTGGATCGATTTCTTCGTCACATTGAACATGTATCGTTTCCTCTGAGGACCCGGCCCCTGCCGGTGCCCTCGTTGTCTGGCGGCCCCATTGCCGCCGTCCCCCCGCATCCTTTGCATGTGCCCCGGGGGCGGGCTCACGTCGCAGATGGCGCGGGCCATACAGGAAAACCGTTGCAATTGAAAGAACGGATGCAGACCCCGGTCAGAAGATCGCGTGCGCGCCGCGGTCGTCGCCGACCTGGCCGGCCAGCATCGCCGCGTAATGGTCTTCCAGCCGGTCAGAGCCGAACTCGGGCGTGGCATCGGCGTCGTAGCGGCGGGCGGCGGGGTCCCACAGCAACATCGACTGGGTCGCGTAATAGCGCCCGATCCGGGCAAGCTGCGCCTTGGCACGCAGGCGTGGCGAGAGCGCGCCCAGCGCGGTCAGCAGGCCGACGATCCCGTGCATCAGCGCGACCGGGACGCGCTTGATGCGGATGGGTTGGCCGGTCAGCCGCTCCAGCATCGCGGCCTGGTCCAGCGGCGTGATCGCCGGCCCCGGCCCGCCGATGGGCAGGATGCGGTTGCGCTTGCCGGGGTCGGTCAGCGTCAGCGCCAGGTAGCGGCCAAGATCGGCGTCCGAGATCGGCTTGCAGGCGGTCAGCCGGCCGTCGGCAAAGACGAGGAACGGCCTACCCTGCGCGACGCGCGGCACCTGCCCCGAGAGCGATTTGAAGAAGGCCGTCGGCCGCACGATGGACCAGTCCAGCGGCGCGGTCTGCAGTTCCGCCTCGAAGGCCAGCTTGGCGCGCTGGAACTCCAGCAGCGGCTTTTGCACGCAGATCGCCGAAAGCAGCGTGAAGTGCCGGACCCCGGCGGCCACGGCGGCCCGCAGCGCGGCCGCGTTGGCGGCGTGGTCCACCGCCCAGGCATCCTGCGGCGCCCCCGTTCGGCTGGCCAGGCACGAGACCACAGCCTGAACTCCGGTCATCGCGCCGGTCAGGGTGGCGGGCTCCACCTGTCCGCGCAGGAGGGTGCAGCCGGCAAGCGGCGACGCGTCGCTCTCCGGCCGGATCAGCGCAGTGACCTGGTGCCCCTCGGCCCGCAGGGCTTGCGCGGTCGCCCGGCCGATGGTGCCGGTGCCGCCAAGGAGAAGGACGGAAAGCGAGGTCATGCTGTCAGTCTAGCATGACAACCCCGCGGACATGCAAGCGCCCGGCCCCTTGCCGGGGACCGGGCGTTCGGTCTGACGGTCAGCGGCTCAGATCGCCGATTTGATCCAGTTTTCCAGCGCGGCCTTCGGGGCGGCGCCGACCTTGTTCGACACGACCTGACCGTCCTTGAACATGAACAGCGCCGGGATGCCGCGCACGCCCAGGGTGGCCGGGCTGTCCGGGTTCTCGTCCACGTTGACCTTCACGATCTTGACCTGACCGGCGTATTGCGCGGCAAGTTCTTCCAGCGCCGGGCCGATCTGGCGGCAGGGGCCGCACCATTCGGCCCAGAAGTCCACGACGACCGGAATCGGCGACTTGCGGACCTCGGCATCGAAGGTGGCGTCGGTGACTGCGACAGTGGCAGCGCCCATGATGGTTCTCCTGGCGGGATTTGTCGGGAAGGAAACCTAAGTAGGCCGGCCCGGAACGTCAAGCTATCGTGGCCCGCGCAAGGGCCGCCCTCACGATGTCGGGATCGACAGGCATCAAGAGCGGTGCCCGCGTCCACAGGACAGCCGTCTCGACGCGGTGGTGCGGATAGACCTGCTCTGCCATATGGGCATAGGCGCCCAGCTGACGCAGGATGCCTTCGGGAATGGCCTCGGGCCGGTCTGGCACCAGCGCGTTCGACTTGTAGTCGATCACCAGAACCCGCCCTTCGCCCACCACCAGCCGGTCGATGGTCCCCGCCAGCAGGTGCGGCCCCCAGGGCGCCGAGACCATGACCTCGGCCAGCGTCTCGGGCCCGAAAAGCGGCTGAAGCTGCGGATGACGCAGCACCCGCTCGGCTTCGACCAGCACCTCGGGCAGGAAGGCGGCGCCGGGCAGGAGGGCTGCCGCCAGATCGGCCCAGCGTGAAGGCTCGGCGGCGGGCAGCCGCTCCAGCAGAGTGTGAAGGGCCGTGCCCCGCAACAGGGCCTCGGCCTCGGGCTCTCCCGGCAAGGTCTTTGCGCCGCCAAGGGCCGAGGGCGACACCACCTGTGCCGCGCGCGGCACCTCGGGCGCGGGCGCGCCGGTCCAGGGCGGCAGGACGACCGACCCTTCGCTGCGGTCCTGGGGCCGGTCTTGCGGCGCG
>Ga0209278_1000946_pt1 | contig 19088 bp, 12 predicted proteins | sample JI81BgreenDNA_FD_187504 | JGI IMG/M metagenome (GOLD analysis project Ga0209278, IMG submission 187504) | Wastewater effluent complex algal communities from Wisconsin, to seasonally profile nutrient transformation and Carbon sequestration -... | ecosystem: Engineered > WWTP > Effluent > Algae... | reverse complement strand
CGGCCTGTGGTATACGATCGTGGTGGTGGCGGTGGGCCTGGTGATCATGCTGCTGTTCCTGAAGGATTCGCGCCACATCAACATCAACGATTGAGGGGCGCATGAGTGGACCGCTGGCGGGCATCCGCATCGTCGATTGCTCGCAGATCGTTTCGGGGCCCATGGCCTGCCAGATGCTGGGCGATCAGGGCGCCGAGGTGATCAAGGTTGAAAGCCCCGGCGGCGATCCGGTGCGCAGCCTTGGCCCGCGCAAGGCCGATCTTTCCAGCATGTTCATCGCCGTCAACCGCGGCAAGCAGGGCCTGTGCCTTGATCTGAAATCGCCCGACGGCATTGCCGTGCTGGAAACGCTGGTGAAAACGGCGGACGTGCTGGTGGAAAATTTCCGCCCCGGCGTGCTGGCCCGGCTGGGGCTGGATTGGGAACGGTTGCACGCCCTCAATCCGCGCCTGATCTATTGCAGCATCACCGGCTTTGGTCCCGATGGCCCGTATCAGAATGTGCGCGTTTATGATCCGGTGATCCAGGCGGTTTCCGGCATTGCCGCGTCCCAGGTGGACAAGGAAGGCACGCCCGGCCTGGTGCGCCATCTTGTGGCAGACAAGGTGACGGCACTCACCGCCGCACAGGCCATTACCGCCGCCTTGTTTCGGCGCGAGCGGTCGGGCGGGGAGGGGGAGCGCATCGAAGTCGCCATGCTCGATGCCGCCATCGCCTTCAACTGGCCGGAAGGCATGTACAACTACAGCTTCATCGATGATGCCCCGGCGGCCTGGCCGGAATATGGGGCGCAGATGCGGCTGTGGAAGGCCGCCGATGGCCAGGTGGCGATTGGCGCGTTGCAGGATGCCGAATTCGTGGCGCTCACCCGCAGCCTGGGGCGTGAGGATCTGGCTGCGGATGAGCGCTTCAAATCGTCTGCCGGCCGTATCAAGCACCAGCGCGAATGGGCACCGCAGGTTTCCGCCGAAATCGCCCGCCGCAGCCGCGCCGAACTGATGGAGGGTTTCGTCGCACAGGGCGCAGTCGGCGGCCCGGTGGTGCATCTGGCGAATGTGCCGGATGACGCCCAGGTGCAGCACAACGCCATCTGCATCGAAGTGGCGCACAGCGACGCCGTTGGCCGCGTGCGCCAGGCCCGGCCGCCGGCCCGCTTTGGCACGCCGCTGGAGCCGGTCGGCCCCGCCCCGCATCTCGGGCAACATGGCCGGCAAATCCTTGCCGCGCTGGGCTATGATGCTGCCGCCATTGCCGCACTTGTGGATAAGGGCGTCCTCAAGGGCTGAAGCCCCTATCGCGGCCGGCACGGCTCTTGCATCATCTGCGACAAGCTTGCGCTGATTCTGCCATTGCACCCGTAAAGGGCGCTACCCATATCAGCCGGGACAAAAGTGAAGGTCAGCCCTTCGCGACGGAGATGATATGACCAACCAGACCCTGCCCGTGTTGCCGCTGCGCGATATCGTGGTGTTCCCGCAGATGATCGTGCCGCTGTTCGTGGGCCGCGAAAAATCGGTGGCCGCGCTCGAAGCCGCGATGAACGATGGCCGCACCGTGTTCCTGCTGTCCCAGAAGAACCCCGGCGATGAAGATCCCGGCGCCGATGAGCTGTATGATGTCGGCACGCTGGCCAATGTGCTGCAGCTGCTGAAACTGCCCGATGGCACGGTGAAGGTGCTGGTGGAAGGCCAGGGCCGCGCCACGCTGGTGAAGCTTGATGCCAGCGGGCCCCACTTGATGGCCGAAGTTGAAGACCGCCCGGATGTGGAGCGCAACGAAACCGAAGTGGCCGCCCTGCTGCGTTCGGCGCAAAGCCAGTTCGAACAGTACATGAAACTGAATCGCAAGGTTGCCCCGGAAGTCGCCAGCCAGATTTCGGCGGTGGAAGAACCCGGCCGCTTTGCCGACACCGTTGCTGCCAACCTGGGCCTGAAGATTGCCGACAAGCAGGCGCTGCTCGCCGAACCGGATGTGGGCGCGCGGCTGGAGAAGATCTTTGCCTTCATGGAAGGCGAAATGGGCGTGCTGCAGGTGGAAAAGAAGATCCGCAACCGCGTGAAGCGGCAGATGGAGAAGACCCAGCGCGAATATTATCTGAACGAGCAGATGAAGGCGATCCAGCGCGAGCTGGGTGATGCCGACGAGGAGAAGGACGAGATCGCCGAGCTGGAAGAGAAGATCAAGACGGTCAAACTCTCCAAGGAAGCCCGTGAAAAGGCGCTGGGCGAACTCAAGAAGCTGAAGGCGATGGCGCCGCAATCGGCCGAAGCCACGGTGGTGCGCAACTATCTCGATACGTTGCTGGGCCTGCCGTGGGGCAAGCGCAGCAAGGTGAAGAAGGACATCATCGCGGCGCAGGCCGTGCTGGATGCCGATCATTTCGGCCTGGAAAAGGTGAAGGACCGGATCATCGAGTATCTGGCCGTGCAGGCGCGCACCAACAAGCTGAAGGGGCCGATCCTGTGCCTCGTCGGCCCGCCCGGCGTCGGCAAGACCAGCCTTGGCCGCAGCATCGCCAAGGCGACGGGGCGTGAATTCATCCGCCACAGCCTGGGCGGCGTGCGCGATGAAGCCGAAATCCGCGGTCACCGCCGGACCTATATTGGCTCCATGCCCGGCAAGATCATCCAGAATCTGAAAAAGGCGGGCACGTCCAACCCGTTGTTCCTGCTTGATGAAATCGACAAGCTGGGCCAAGATTTCCGCGGCGATCCCTCAAGCGCGCTGCTGGAAGTGCTCGATCCGGAACAGAACAAGGCGTTCAACGACCATTATCTGGAAGTCGATTACGACCTGTCGGACGTGATGTTCGTGACGACGGCCAACAGCTACAACATGCCCCAGCCGCTGCTGGACCGCATGGAGATCATCAGCCTGTCGGGTTACACCGAGGATGAAAAGCTGGAGATCGCCAAGCGCCACCTGATCGAGAAGCAGTATGAAGCGCACGGGCTGAAGAAGGCGGAGTTCACGGTCACCGACGAGGCGATCCGTGATCTGATCCGCTATTACACCCGCGAAGCCGGCGTGCGCAAACTGGAGCGCGAGATCGCCAAGCTGGCCCGCAAGGCCCTGCGCCGCATCCTGGAAGGCAAGGAAACCAGCGTCACCGTGACGTCGGAAAATCTCGCCGATTTCTCGGGCGTGCGCAAATTCCGCTATGGCCTGGCCGATGCCGAAGACCAGATCGGCGCCGTCACCGGCCTCGCCTGGACGGAAGTGGGCGGCGATCTGCTCACCATCGAAGCCGTCACCAGCCCCGGCAAGGGCGCGATCAAGACCACCGGCAAGCTGGGCAGCGTGATGACCGAATCGATTTCGGCCGCACTCAGCTTCGTGCGCGCCCGCGCCACGCATTATGGCATCAAGCCGAGCGTGTTCGAAAAGAAGGACATCCACGTGCACGTGCCGGAAGGCGCGACGCCCAAGGATGGGCCCTCTGCGGGCATCGCCATGGTCACCGCCATCATTTCCACGCTCACCGGCGTTGCCGTGAAGCGCGATGTGGCGATGACCGGCGAAGTGACCCTGCGTGGCCGCGTGCTGCCCATCGGCGGCCTCAAGGAAAAGCTGCTGGCGGCGCTGCGTGGCGGCATCACCATGGTGCTGATCCCGGCCGAGAACGAGAAGGACCTGGCCGAGATCCCCGACAATGTGAAGCAGGGGATGACGATCGTGCCGGTTTCCCACGTTGATGAAGTGCTGGCGCTGGCGCTCACCCAGCCGCTGGTGCCGATCGAATGGACGGAAGCCGATGAAAAGGCCGCCATGCCACCGGCCGCGGTGGCCACCGAACCGGCGGTGCGGCACTAGAGTCGTTTGACGTTGGATTGAAAGCCAAACCCGCTCATGCCGAGCTTGTCGAGGCACGCACGGGCTGCGGTGTGTGCCTCGACAAGCTCGGCATGAGCGGGTCGGTCCGGGTCCGAAAGAGTCGAAAAATCTGCGGTGAACCGGCGGGCGGGGCTTTACAGCGCCGCCCGCCTCGCCTAATCCGCCACTCCCGATGCAAGTGGGCGCGTAGCTCAGCGGTAGAGCACTGCTTTCACACGGCAGGGGTCACAGGTTCAATCCCTGTCGCGCCCACCACTTGCTTCCCTGCACAGATCCACATCACCCCATTGCCGCACGGCCATGCTTGTGATGTATCTGGCGCGGCATGATCAGCGCCGCCCAAATCGAAGCCTTCATCGCCACGTGGCGCGTATCGGGCGGTTCCGAAATCGCCAACACGCAAAGCTTCATCAATCAATTGTGCCACGTGCTGGGCACGGCGGCGCCCGATCCCAGCACCGGCAATGCCGCGCTTGATGATTATGTGTATGAACGCGGCGTTTTTCAGGACAATGGCGACGGCACCCGCAGTTTTGGCCGCATCGATTGTTACAAGCGCGATTGTTTCATCCTGGAAGCCAAACAGGGCAGCGAGGCCGATCGTGCCGCCGCCGATCGCGGTGAAGACGATCTCGATCTGTTCGGCCAAACCGCCGAAACCCGGGTGAAGCGCGGCACTGCGCGGCGCGGCACGCCCGGCTGGGCCCGCGCCATGGTGCAGGCCAAGGGCCAGGCCGAACGTTATGCCAGGGCGCTGCCCACCGATCATGGTTGGCCGCCGTTCCTGCTGGTGGTGGATGTGGGCTTCTGTATCGAGGTTTATGCCGATTTCACCGGCACCGGTCGCGCCTATGCCCAGTTCCCCGATCGCGCCCGCTATCGCATCATGCTGGATGATCTGCGCGAAGAGGCCGTGCGCGAACGGCTGTGCGCCATCTTCACCGATCCCAAAAGCCTTGATCCCGCCGCCCGCGCCGCCCGCGTCACGCGTGATATCGCCGATCTGCTCGCCACCGTGGCCCGCCGCATTGAAAAACGCGGGCACAACGCGGAACGCACCAGCGGTTTCCTGATGCGCGTGCTGTTCACCATGTTCGCGGAAGACAGCGGGCTGATTCCCGAAGGCAGCTTCACCGGCCTGCTGAAGGCGCAGCGCGCCCACCCGGAACATCTTGCCCTGCAATTGGAAGCCTTGTGGCAGGTGATGGATACTGGCGGCTTCTCCCCCGCGCTGGGCGTGCCGCTGCGGCAGTTCAACGGCTATCTGTTCAAGGATCGCACCGCGATTGATCTGGATGCGCAAGAACTGGATGTGCTGATCAAGGCCGCCGAACATGTGTGGACGGAAGTTGAACCCGCCATCTTCGGCACGCTGCTCGAACGCGCGCTCAACCCAAAGGAACGCGCCAAGCTGGGCGCGCATTACACCCCGCGCGCCTATGTGGAACGGTTGATCGGCCCCACCATCATGGAGCCGTTGCGCGCCGATTGGGATGGCGTGCGCGGTGCGGCGGCCACGCTGATCGAAGACGGCAAGGCCGATGAAGCCCGCGTGGCTGTGCAGGCCTTCCACGCCCGGCTGGCGCAAACCAAGGTGCTCGATCCGGCCTGCGGCACCGGCAATTTCCTCTATGTCGCCATGGCCCGCATGAAGGAACTGGAAGGCGAAGTGGTCGCCCTGCTGGAAGAGCTGGGTGACACGCAATATGTGGTGGAGCTGACCGGCCACACCATCACGCCGGAAAATTTCCTCGGGATCGAAATCAACCCCCGCGCCGCGGCGATTGCGCAACTGGTGCTGTGGATCGGCTATCTGCAATGGCATTTCCGCGTCAACGGCACCGGCCGCCCGCCGCCCGAACCCATCTTGCGCGACGTGAAGACCATCGAAAACCGCGACGCGCTGATTGAATGGGATGATCGCGTGCTGGAATGCGATGAACACGGCGCGCCCGTCACCATTTGGGATGGCATCAGCTTCAAGACGCACCCGGTTACCGGCAAACTCGTGCCGGACGAAACCGGCCGCCTCGAAGTCTATCGCTACATCAAGCCACGTGCGACCCACTGGCCGAAGGCCGATTTCATTGTCGGCAACCCGCCCTTCATCGGCAACAAGCGGATGCGGGAGCGGCTGGGTGACGGTTACAGCGAAGCAGTGCGCAAGGCCTTTCCGAAGGTCGGCGAATCCGTTGATTTCGTGATGTATTGGTGGGCTATTGCCGCCGCCAAGGTAGGCGAGGGCAGCACCCGCCGTTTCGGGTTCATCACAACGAATTCGATCACGCAGACGTTTAATCGTTCGGTGACAGAAGCAGCTCCAGCGAAGCTGCTCTTTGCTATTCCTGATCATCCTTGGGTGGATGGCACCGATGGGGCAGATGTCAGAATTGCAATGACGTGTGGCGGCAGCACTGGCGTGCCGTTGCAACAATCAGTTGCCCAAGAGGGTTTGATTGAAGACGGATACGGCGAGCGCTGGGTAATCCTGAACTCAACAAGCGGGAACCCGATAAACTCGGATTTATCGTGCGGTATCGATACATCGTCGACAGCATATTTGAAGTCAAACCAAGACCTTAGCCATCAAGGCGTGACGCTAGTGGGCAAGGGTTTTCGTCTAGAAAAATCTGATCTTGGCATGAAGGACTTCGCGCCAGCACGAGAAGCCGGCGTCATTCGCCCTTATATTATTGGCCGCGATCTGACCGGTGAACGCGAGGACAGACTGGTGATCGATGCCTTCGGTTTCTCCGAAGAACGGCTTCGCAAGGAGTATCCCGAAATTTATCAGCTTCTGTTGCAACGTGTGAAGCCGGAACGCGATCAGAATAAGCGTGCGAGCTATCGTGACAAATGGTGGATCTATGCTGAACCGCGTTCAGAAATGCGTAAAGCTGCACTAGGACTACAACGCTATATTGCGACTTGTCGAACAGCGAAACATCGTCTGTTCTCCTTCGAAGATATTGATACATTGCCAGATGCTAAGGTAATCTTTATCGGGCTGTCCGACAGTTACGATCTTGCGATATTGAGCAGTCATATTCACACTCATTGGGCACTGCGCACCGGCGCATTCCTTGAAGATCGCCCAAACTACAATCATTCGGACTGCTTCGGAAAATTCCCATTCCCCGCCGATGTGCCCGAACCGCTCAAGGCCCGCATCCGCGCCGAGGCGGAGGCGCTCGATGCGGTGCGCAAGCGGGTGCTGGCCGCGCATGATGATCTGACGCTGACCAAGCTCTACAATTTGCTGGAAGCGTTGAAGGCCGGCCGCGCGCTCACCGAGGCGGAGCGGGATGTGCATGATCGGGGCCTCGTCACCCTGATCCGCCAGCACCACGACGCCATCGATGCAGCGGTGAGCGAGGCCTATGGCTGGCCCGAAACGCTGGACGATGAAGCCATCATCGCCCGCCTGGTCGCCCTGAACCGGGAACGCGCTGCCGAGGAAGCGCGCGGCATCGTGCGTTGGCTGCGGCCGGATTATCAGGCACCCGGTTACCAGCCGCCCACCGCGCAGGGCCTTGATCTGGGTGATCAGCCGGTGGCCGTGACCAGCACCATCATCCCCTGGCCCGCCACCCTGCCCGAACAGGTGAGCGCCGTCCAGTCCATCCTTGCCGCCGCGCCCGCGCCGCTGGCCGCCAACGACGTCGCCCGCGCCTTCAGGGGCAAGCGCGCCGGCACGGTCAAGCCCGTGCTCGATGCGCTGGCCGGCATCGGCATGGCCCGCCGGCTGGCCGATGGGCGATACGCGGCATAGGGCGGGGCCCGCTTTCCAGGCGTGATTGCATCAAGATTGCCCCGCTCATGCCGAGCTTGTCGAGGCACGCACTGGCTGAGGCGCGTGCCTCGACAAGCTCGGCATGAGCGGGTTTGGTGCGTTGATCAAACGGCAATCGACACCCGGGGAAAGCGGCAGGCCCGCTCACCCACCAAACCGGCAACGCTCCTCCCGGCCCACGAAATGCAGATCGGCAAACCAGCCCTGCGCGCGGCCGCCGGTTTGATCGGTGTCCACCGCCACCGCGATGGATGTGGCCCTGGCCGTGGTGCCGGGGAAGGCGCGGGCGTAATCGCCGGCCAGATCGGCGCGCTGTTCCACCCAGCGTCCCGCAGCGCCCGCGCCTGATTGCGCCACCACCATGCGGGCGCGATCCGTATAGGCGTTGGGCGCGGTGGTGCCGATGGGGTGCGCATTGTCCCACACATAATTCACCGCCGCATCGGGGATGGGGCCGGGGAACAGGCGGCGGGCGAGGGACAGTTTCATGCGGGTTCCAAGGCCCAATTGCCCATCGGGAATATCGAACCCCACATACACGCGCGCGGCATAATCATCGCCGGCCCTGGTTTTCATGTTGGCCCCCGCCACCGGCGCCGCGATGCGCCAGCGCCAGCACAGGATCGGCGTGGCGGCCAGATCAACCGCAATCGGCCGGGCCAGCAGTGCCATACTGGCTTCGGCGCTGCCTTCAATGGCCATGACGCCATCGATGCGGGTGATGCGATAGCGGGTGGGCGGCACCTTTTTGGAAACCGGGGCCACAACCCAGGGCGGCGGCACCGGGCCTTCGGCGCTGAACTGGCCCACGATAACCGCTGCGATCAGGGCGGCGATCATGGGCGGAAGGCCATCCACGCCGAAACGCTGCGCTGGATGACGGTGAGGATGCACAGGCCGGCATAGGCCAGCGCGATGGTGGGAAACTGCGCCGGCCACAGGCAGCACAGGATGAAGACCACGATCGTTTCCGTGCCCTCGGCCAGGCCGGTGCTGTAGAAGAAGCTCTTGCGGCCATGGGCAGCGGTTTCCATGCCGCGTTTGCCGGCGATGGCCGCAAAGGCGAGGAAACTGATGCCGGTGAGGCCGAAGCAGCAGGCCAGCACCAGCGCCGGAATCAGGTTCACCGGCGCGGCGAGGCCAAAGCCCAGCGGGACGGCGAAATAGAACAGAAAATCGGCGACGATATCGAGATAGCCGCCAAAATCCGTTGGCCCGGTGAGGCGCGCAACCGGCCCATCCAGGCCATCCAGAAGCCGGTTGGCGATGACCAACACCAGCCCCACATATGTGTGGCCACCCGCCAGTGCAAAACCGGCACACGCCGCCAGCAGGCCGCCACAGATGGTCAACAGATTGGCACTGAAGCCCCACCGAACGGCACACGCCGCCAGCAGATTCAAGGGTTTATCGATGATGGGCCGCAAAAGTGCGTCAAACATGTGGAGTCACCAGGCCGATCATCGCGCCGGTCATCAATGTCGCCAGATTGCCGGCGATCCAGCTCTTGATGCCCAATCCGGCGGCTTCGGCCCGCCGCTGTGGGCACAGGCTGGCGATGGTGGAAACCAGCAGGCCGATGCTGGCCAGATTGGCAAAGCCGGCCAACGCATAGGTGACGATCAGCGTGCTGCGCGCATCGAGCGTGCCGGCGGGCAGGGCAGCCAGATCGAGATAGGCGACATATTCGTTCAGGATCGCCTTGGTGCCCATCAGCGCACCGGCCGCCGGGGCCTGTTCCCACGGCACGCCAATCGCCCACATCAGCGGCGAAAACACCCATCCAAACAAGCGCTTGAGGGTGAGGGCGGCGCCATCCACGTGGGGGCCCAGCGCCAAGATCTGATCGGCAAGCGCCACCAAGGCAAAGATGGTGATGATGATGCCAATCACCGCCAGCATCAACTGAACGCCCTCCATGGCGCCGCGCACCACCGCGTCCATGGCGCCATCATAAGCCAGATCGGGCTCTGCCGGTTCGGTGGATTGCGGCTGGCCCGGCACCATCAGCCGCGCGACCATCAAGGCGGCAGGCAGGGAGATGAGGCTGGCGACAATCAGGTGCCCGGCGGCATTGGGGATGACCTTGCCCAGCGTGCTGGCATAAAGCACGAGAATCGCACCCGAAATCGTCGCCATGATCATGCTCATGATGGCGAACAGATCGGATCGGGACATGGTGGCAAACCAGGCCCGCAGCACGAGCGGCGATTCCACCACGCCCAGAAACAATGTGCCGCCACCACCCAGCCCGACGACGCCCGACACGCCAAGGGTGTGCCTGAGCGCCCACGACAGCCCGCGCACCAGCGCCTTCAAGATGCCCCAGTGCCACAGCAGCGCCGAAAGCGCTGAAAAAACAATGATAAGCGGCAAAATCTGGAAGGCGATCACCAAGGGCGGCTGTGCACCGGGCTTCAGGTCGAACGGCAATGGCGCCCCGCCCAGATAGCCGAACATGTAGGAGGAGCCCACCAGAGTCGCCTTCTCGATGGCGGCAACCCCTTGATTGGCAAGGCCCACGGCTTCCCACACCGCCGGCACCCGCACCACTACAGCCGCAATCGCCAGTTGCAGCAGCAGCGCGCCCGCCAGCCAGCGCTTGGGCGGACGGTTGGAGCGGTCTTCGCTGAACGCCCAAGCCAGCAGCAAAATGGCCGCCAGCCCGATCAGGCCCTGAAATTGCTGCATGGCCTCTGGCATATCAGAATTTATACGCGATACCGAACTGGAACTGCCGCGGCGGGCCGGCGTTGCGCTGCACGAACGGCGCACCGCCGCCGAACTGCACCTGGTTCGATGTGGTGGCAGCGTTGGCAAAGCCGCTGCGGTTGTTGGCATTGAACAGGTTGAACACGTCGGCCGCAAGCTCGATGCGCTTCAGCAGCAGGTAGCGGATGCCGATATCCACCGTGGCCGACCACGGCAGCCGCGCCGAATTGCGGGCAGCGCCGGGGTAACGATCGGAATTGCCAACGAAATTTTCCCCGAACGAAGCGCCGTCGCCGTTCAGATCCTGCGTGCCGAACAGCCGTGCATCGGGCACCAGATTGACCGGCTGGCCCGACTGGAACAGGCCGGCCGCGGTCAACGTCAGGCCCTCGATCGGATAGAGATAGCCCACTGCCGAAATCACGTGCCGTCGATCATTTGCCGACGGGCCATATTCGGTGCTGAAATCATTGGCATTGGCGGCGCGGAAGTTGATGTCGTCGGTGTCGTTTTTCAGCCGCGACAGCGTGTAGCTGAGGCGGAAGCCATAATCATCGCCACCGCGTTCCTTCACGGCCTGCAATATCAGCGCCATATATTCCGAGCGACCTTCGGTTTCCGAAACCGTGATCTGCCGCGCGCCGCCCGCGACCAGCGCCACGGGCCGGCTGGCATCGGCAGCAGCCTGGCTGCGCACAAGGCCCAGCGTCTGCGCCAGCGCCGCCCGCGCCGCATTGTCGGGCGCGGCCTGCAGCAGGGCGATATTGGCCGGCGTGAGCGCGGCGGCGTTGGGCGTGAAGGCCGCCGGCGCATTCAGATCGCGCAGCCGCACCAGATTGCGGCTGCGGCTGTAGATGCCATCCACGCTCAGCGTCAGTGTGGACGTCGCCTGATATTGATAGCCGCCGCTCAATTGCAGGCTCCACGGGCTGTCATAGCCGGTGGACGACAATATGCGCGCTTCGCCCAGCGTGGCGGTGCCGCGCAGCGCCTGCACCTGCGCCGGGGTTGGGCAGGCCGAAACCGTGGCGCAGGGCGGGGCGACGGTCAGATTGCCGTCGAACGTCACGTCGCGCAGGTTGATACCGGTCGGGATCAGGCCGCGTGTCTGCAACTGGCCCAACTGGCTGATGAAGCCGGCCGAGGTGGTGTTGCGCTGCAGGGCGTCGGAAAGGACGGCATAGCTCAACTTGCCGGTGAAAATGCCCGCGCCAAAGCGCACCGACGAGCGCGCATCCGGCCGCCAGTTCAGCGCGAGGCGCGGCGCGATATTGTCGAAATCGCCGCCGCCAGCGCCCTTGGCGGTGAGGCTGTCATAATCCCAGCGCACGCCCAGCGTGGCGGTGAAGCGCGGGCTGATCTGCCATTCGTCTTCCAGATAGAAGGCCAGCAAGGTCTGATCGGTGCCAAAGGATTGCGGGCGCAGTTCAACGGCATAATTGGCCACCACCGGGTTGAGCGCCAGCACGTCGCTGGCAGTCAGGCCCAGGCCCCGGCCGCCGGCACGCAGCGCGGCCAGTTGCGGTGCGGTCAGATCAACGACGAAATTGCCATCGGGATTGCCGCCGCCCAGCAGCGTGAACTTGCTGTGGATCACGTCGGCGCCCAGCCGCAGCCGGTGTGCGCCGAACCGGCGTTGCAGCCGGTGTGTTGTCTGGATCGTCTCTTCCAGGCTGTCGAACAGATAGCCGGGGTGGCCGACCACGCCTGCCGTCAGACCCGACGGGTCACGGATCACCACCTGCGGCCCCGGGCCGGCCAGCGATTCACCATAGTCCCAGCGGAAGCGGGCATATTGCACCGCCCCGTCATAGCTCCAATCGTCGCCGGCATAGCTGGCGGTCGCCGCGACGAGGGTGGAGTGGCGATCCTGATTGGAGCCGGCCGAGGGCAGGCTGTTGTTGCCGCCGCCCAACCCGCCGCCGGGTCGTTCGATGGTGACGCGGCCGATATTGGCGCGCAGGCCCAGGGTCCAATCGTCAGTCAGGCGATGATCGAGCCGCAGCGAGGCGAGGTGGAACTGGTTGTTGCCGGTCACCGTGTCGGTGATGCCGAGCAGCGGCGCATCCACCACTTGGGTGTTGCGATCACGGGTGAACTCGTAGTTGATATAGAAGAAGGTCTTGTCCTTCGCGATCGCCCCGCCCAGCGCGAAACCGGCCTGATAACGTTCGAAACTTTCGCCCACGGCGTTGCCCGACAGGTCGCGGCGCGGGAAGGGCGAGGCGGCGTCCAGCGGCCGGCCGGGGCGGACCAGCGCATAGGCTTCGCCGTGCAGCTCGTTGGTGCCCGATGGCGTTGTGTAGTTCACGATGCCGTTGGCGGTGCGGCCATAGGCAACCGAATAGCTGTTGGCGAGCACCGTCACGCTGCGGGTGAAGCCCAGCGGCACCGGGAACTTGATGCCGCCAAGGAAATTCTCGTTATTGTCCAGGCCGTCGATCAGATAGTTGGTGTCGAGGCCGTTGCTGCCGTTGATCGAGATCGACGGCGCTTCCGGGAAGAAGCCGGTGCTGGGCACCACGTTCGGTAGCCGGATCAGCGAACCGATCACGTCGCGGCCTTCGATGGGCAGCGCGGTCAACTGCTCACGGCCCAGCGAGGCGGAGACTTCGGCGTTGACGGCGTTGAGGCCAACAACAGTCCGTGCGCCGGTCACCGTGATGGTCTGGCCCAAAGGGGTCAGCCGCAGGGTGATGCTGCTCGAAAAATTGCTGCGCAAGGTGAGCGACTGCGGTTCGGCGGCGTCATAGGCGGCGCTGGCAGCGGTGCTGATGCGGAACTGGCCGCTGGTGGTCAGGCCTTCCAGTCGCAGCAGGCCCTGGGCATCGGTGCGGGCCGCGCGGCGGAAACCGGTACCGGGATTTTCGATAACCACTTCCACATCGGCTGCCGGTGCGCCGCTTAACGCATCCACCACCGAAATCTGGATGCCGGCCTGTTGCGCCTGCGCCGGCATCGCCACCATCGCTGCGCCAGCCAGAAAGACGGCCGCAGCCCGGTTCAAACCCTTCATTCCAATCCCCTGTTTGCCCAACCCCCGTGGCCGGGTTCATGGCGTTTGCGTTCCAGATACGCAACAGGCGGCCAAAAGGTTACCCGCGCCGCCAGTCATGATAGCGCCCTACCAGCCGCAGCAGGCCCTGCGGCGCATGCGCCTTCTTCCAGTTGCCGGCGGCGAACTTGTTGGCTTCGGCCATTGTAGGGTAGGTGTGGATGGTGCCGAGCAGCTTGTTGAGGCCCAGGCCGTGCTTCATCGCCAGCACATATTCGGCCAGCAGTTCCCCGGCATGGTCACCGACGATGGTGGCGCCCAGTATCTTGTCCTTGCCGGGCGGGGTGAGGACTTTCACGAAACCGGTGGTGGCGCTGTCGGCGATGGCGCGGTCCAGTTCGTGCAACTGGTAGGTGGTCACCTCGACCGCGACGCCCTTGGCCTTGGCTTCATCTTCCGACAGGCCGACGCGCGCGATTTCGGGATCAAGGAAGGTTGTCCAGGGAATGACGCGATAATCCGCCTTGAAGCGGCGGAACTGGCCGAACAGCGCGTTCACCGCTGCATACCAGGCCTGGTGCGAAGCGACATGGGTGAACTGGTAGGGCCCGGCCACATCCCCGCAGGCGTAGATATTGGGATAGAGCGTCGCCAGATAATCGTCGGTCACCACCGTGCGGTCGGTCTCGATGCCCAGCTCTTCGAGGCCATAGCCAGTCAGCCGCGCCTTGCGGCCAACTGCGACGATCAGCGCGTCATAGGGCAGGGCGCGTTCGGCGCCGCCGTGACTGACCACAAGCGCCTGCTCCCCCTCCACCCGCAGCGCGGCGTGGCCGGTGAGCACTTCAACGCCCGAGCCTGCCAGCGATGCTTGAGCGATGGCGGCGACATCGTCATCCTCGCGCGGCAACACGCGCGGGCCCATTTCAACCTGTTGCACCTGCGCGCCCAGCCGGGCCAGGGCCTGCGCCAGTTCGCAGCCGATCGGGCCACCGCCGAGCACGATGATGCGCTTCGGAATGGCATCGAGCGCCGAGAAGGCATCCCACAGCGTGTCGCTGGTCAGGTGATTGGTGGGCGTCAGGCCCGGCAGCGGCGGCACCAGCGGCGCGGCGCCGGCCGCGATGACGATGCTGCGGGTGGTGAGGCGCTGGGTGGTGCCGTCGTGACGGGTAATCTCCACCGTCCACGGGTTAACGATGCGGGCGTGGCCAAGTTCCATGTCCACACCCAGGCCAGTGTAGCGTTCCACGCTGTCGTTGGGCTCGATGGTGGCAATGACGTTCCGGATGCGGGCCATGACGGTGCGGAAATCAAACTGGGCTTCGTGCGGGGTCAGGCCATAGGCATCGGCATGGCGCATCTGGTGGGCGATGCGGGCCGATTTGATCAAGGCTTTCGAGGGCACGCAGCCATAGTTGAGGCAATCGCCGCCCAATTTGTGGCTCTCCACCAGCGTCACCTTGGCCTTCACCGTGGCGGCGATATAGGCGCTGACCAACCCCGCAGCGCCGCCGCCGATCACCACCATGTTGCGGTCAAACCGGCTTGGGCGGCTCCAGCGGGCATAAACGCGGCGGCGCTTCAGCGCGCTCATCACGGCTTTCCCGATCCACGGCAGCAGGCCCAGTGCTGCGAAGCTGGCGAGCAGGCCCGGCGAAGCGACATCGCGCAAACTGGTGATGCCGGCTAGCTGCGTGCCGGCGTTCACATAAACGATGGTGCCCAGCAACATACCGACCTGGCTGACCCAGAAATAGGTGAGGGTGCGAATGGGGGTGAGGCCCATCAGCAGATTGACCACGAAGAAGGGGAATACCGGCACCAGCCGCAACGAAAAGAGATAGAAGGCACCATCGCGCTCGATCCCGGCGTTGATGGCCGCCAGCCGCTCGCCAAATTTGCCCTGCACCCAATCCCGCAGCAGGTAGCGGGATGTAAGGAAGGCCAAGGTCGCGCCGATGGTGGAGGCGAAGGAGACGATGAACAGACCCAGCCCCAGGCCGAAGATCGCCCCACCGGCCAGCGTCATGATCGCAGCGCCGGGGAAGGACAGGGCGGTGAGCGCCACATAGGCCGCGAAATAGCCGCCGATCACCACAGCTGGGTTGGCGGCATAGAGCGCGGCGATATCGCCCTGCCGGGCTTTCAATGCCTCCAGCGTGAGATACTGCCCAAGGTCGAACTGGAACCAGGCGAAGACCGCCGCCGCGATCAGCAGGATGATGGGCAGACGTTTCATTGGGGAGGGTTCCGGTTCATCAGGCCAAGGTGGACGCAAAGCACTGCCTGCGCAAATCTGTTGTTCGCATGAGTGGCGGCAAAGGATGCAGGGTTTCCCTTTGCCGGCGCACTCCGCTATGCGCCACCGGCATGTCTCCTGTTGTTGATCTTGTCCTGCCACCCGCCGAGCCCTGGCAGGAGCAGGCCCGCGCCGCCCGGCTCACTACCGCCGATCTGTTGGCCCACGTCGGGCTGAAAGCGGCGGATTTTGCCGAGGGCGTGATCGCTCAGCCGGATTTCCCGCTGTCTGTGCCGCCGCATTATCTGTCGCTGATGCGCCGCGGTGATCCCGCTGATCCGCTGCTGCTGCAGGTGCTGGCACGCGGCGAGGAAGCCTTGCCGCAGCCGGGCCGGTTCACCGATCCGCTGGAGGAGGCCGATTATCGCGCCGCGCCCGGCGTTTTGCGCAAATATCGCAGCCGGGCGCTGCTGATCGCGTCGGGCGCCTGCGCCATCCACTGCCGCTACTGCTTCCGCCGCCACACGGATTATGGCGCCGCCATGCTCACCCGTTCCGGCGAGGCCGAGGCGCTGGCCCTGATTGCCGACGATGCCGCCATCGACGAAGTCATCCTGTCGGGCGGTGATCCGCTCAGCCTGACGGATGCCAGGCTGGCGGCGCTGGTAGCAGCGATTGAAGTCATCCCGCATGTCACCACGCTGCGCCTGCACAGTCGCACGGTGCTGGCCATTCCGGATCGGGTAACGCCGGCGCTGGTTGATCTGCTGGCGGGCACACGGCTCAATGCCGTGATCGTCACGCACAGCAACCATGAACGCGAAATCTCACGTGATGTGGCGGCAGCGCTGAACCGGCTGCGGGCGGCGGGGGTGACTCTGCTCAACCAGTCGGTGCTGCTGGCCCAAGTGAACGACGATGCCGCCACCATCGCCGCCCATTGTCGCCGGCTGTTCGCAGCCGGGGTGCTGCCATATTATCTCCACCTCACCGATCCGGTGGATGGCGCCGCGCATTTCGATGTGGATGAAACCCGCGCCCGCGGGCTCGAAACTGAACTGCGCGCGGCGCTGCCCGGCTATCTGGTGCCGCGTATCGTGCGTGAAGTGCCAGGTGAAGCGGCGAAAACGCCATTGTGGGCGCTCTCCACATGAACGGGCGATAACAAGTCCGTTCAGACAGTTCACATGTGATCTGTGCGAATCAGTCTTCATCAACACCAGCCGGAGACGGGCCATGAAGACGACGCTGACCATCGCACTCCTCGCCACCTTGGGCATCGCCGCCCCGGCCGCCGCGCAGTGGCACGAACCCGTACAGCAGGCTGGCTGGAACGGCGGTTACAATGGCGGCTATCAGGGCGGTTGGGACGATGGCTATCGCGGCGATCCCCGGCGCAATGGCAACTGGAATGGCGGCTATAACGCCGGCTACCGCGGTGGTTACCAGGGCGACGGCTATTGCCGGCGCAGCAGCGGCGGCACTGGCACGGTTGTTGGCGCGATTGCTGGCGGCGTGATCGGCAACCAGGTTGCAAGGCGCAATGATCGCACCGTGGCCACCGTGGCCGGCGCTGTTGTCGGCGGATTGTTGGGCCGCAGCATCGATCGCGGCCGCACCGTCTGCCGCTGAACAATATTTCAAGGAGAACGACCATGAACAGCCTGAAGATCAGTTTGGGCCTTGCCCTGCTCACCATGGGCGCCGCCACCCCGGCGCTGGCCGGCGATGATGATTGGCGCGATCGCCGCAATGCCTCCCCGCGTGAAGTGGCACGCAGCTGGGATCGGGTGCAGGACGAGCGCCGTGATCTCGCCCGGGCCCAGTATCGCGGTGACTGGGACGATGTGCGCGAAGAGCGCCGCGAACTCTATCGGGCAAAGCGTGAATTCCAGCAGGATCGCGCCGATCTCTATCGGGCCGGCTGGGATGATGATCGCCGCCGTGGTGGCTGGGATGATGACGACCGCCGCAGGGGCAATGGCCGGGACAATGGTCGCGGTTGGGGCCCGGGTGGCCGGCCGGCCAATGATTGGCGCTTTCGCCAGGATGGCTGGAACCGGCCGGGCTGGCACGCCGAACAATTCTATCGCCCCGGCAACAACTATCAGCCGCGCTATCTGGGTGCCAATGATCAGATCTGGCGCGGGTACGACAATCGCTATTACTGCCGGCGCAGCGATGGCACCACCGGCCTGATCATCGGCGGCCTGACCGGCGGCACGCTGGGCAATGTGCTGGCGCCGGGTGGTTCCAAGGTGCTGGGCAGCATCATCGGTGGCACGCTGGGTGCCGTGATCGGCAACAGCGTCGATCGCAACCGGGTTGTATGCCGTTAAGCACCTGCCGTTGAGCGGTTGAAAAAAGCGATGGCGTTCATCGGATAATCCCGATGGACGCCGTTTGCGTGCCCGGCCTATGCTGCTGCCAAAGGAGACTGATGATGGCCAAGAAAAAAGCCAAGGATGATGCAATCAATCTGGGCATGCCCGATGCCCAGCGCCGTGCAATTGCCGAAGGCCTGTCACGGCTGCTCGCCGATACCTACACGCTCTATCTGAAAACCCACAATTTCCACTGGAATGTCACCGGCCCGCAGTTCAATTCGCTGCACCTGATGTTCGAAGGCCAGTATACCGAACTGGCGCTGGCGGTTGATCTGATCGCCGAACGCATCCGTGCGCTGGGTGAACCGGCGCCGGGCAGCTATTCGGCGTTTGCCAAGCTGGCTTCCATCAAGGAAGCCGACGGCGTGCCGGAAGCCGCAGAGATGGTGCGCATCCTGGCCGAAGACCAGCTCGCCGTTGTCCGCACCGCGCGCAGCGTGTTCCCGCTGGCCGATGCGGCCCATGATGAACCAACCGCCGATCTGCTCACCCAGCGTATGCAGGTGCATGAAAAGACCGCCTGGATGCTGCGCGCCAATCTGGGGTGAGGCGTCTGTCCTACACGGCGGCGCGCTGATATGCTGTGCATCCGGGCCGAAATCCGGATGCTCATTGAAACCAGCATTTCACACCCGCGAAATGCGGAAAAAGCGTCAAATCTGTCGTTTCCGGCACGGCGACAACTTGCCTTGTCAACGCCGCAAGAAGAGCAACCCGACAAGTGCAGAGGCCAGGCTGCCGGCGATGATGCCCAGCTTGGCCGCTTCTTCCTGCACGCTGCCGGTGCCGAAGGCGAGGGCGGCGATGAACAGGCTCATGGTGAAGCCGATGCCGCACAGCAGCGACATGCCCCAGACCTGGCGGAAGGAAGCATGGGCCGGCATGTCGACGATCTTCAGCTTCACCAACGCCATGATCGCACCAAGAATGCCGAATTGCTTGCCCACCAGCAACCCAAAGGCGATACCCAGCACCAGCGGATCCAGCGCCGCCGCCAGTGTCAGATCACGCAGGTCTACCCCGGCGTTGGCGAAGCCGAAGATCGGCAGGATGGCAAAGGCCACGATGGGCGCCAGTGCGTGTTCGACGCGCAGCAACGGACTGTCGCGGATTTCAGGGACCCCG
>Ga0209278_1000945_pt1 | contig 19104 bp, 14 predicted proteins | sample JI81BgreenDNA_FD_187504 | JGI IMG/M metagenome (GOLD analysis project Ga0209278, IMG submission 187504) | Wastewater effluent complex algal communities from Wisconsin, to seasonally profile nutrient transformation and Carbon sequestration -... | ecosystem: Engineered > WWTP > Effluent > Algae... | reverse complement strand
GCGGTCGAGGTCCGGGATCGCGGCGTCCTCGGCGAGGCCGAGCACGGTGCGGATGCCGGCCACGTTCTCGGTTTCGGCCTCACGGAAGTCCTTGATGGCCTTCACCACACGGTCGATCGTCGTGGCCTTGTGGTCGGTGAGGAAAACCGTGACCGGCATCACCGAGCAGTCGGCGTTGAGCAGGCCGGTGTCGGTCTCGAAGCTCTGGGTGGCCGTGCGCAGGTTGTCCGGCACGCGCGGCAACTCGCGCCAGCGCACGTTGCCTTCGTTCCAGCCGGCGTTGGCGATCTTCGCGGCCATCGGCAGGCTGATCACCTGCTGCACGCCCTCGACGTTGGCGAGGTGCCACGAGAGGCGGTCGATGACCTCCATCACGCGGTAGTTGGTGCAGGCATCCGGGCTGGTCTCGACGATCACGTTGATGGTGTCGATGCCGAGCGCGAAGCGCTGGGTGATCTGCGCGGCGTCCTGGTTGAAGCGCGACTCCGGGCGCAGTTCGGCCACGCCGGACTCGGCGTCGCCGATCATCACGTTGTCGCCGTGCGCTTCGGCGAAGAACCAGATCGCCACGCCCGCCACGACGACCACGGCCGCGGGCACGGGCTTCGACAGGCGCGACAGCACCGCCCACACCTTGTCGAACTGGGTGAGCTGGCGCAGGCGGAACTCGCGCTTCTTCTCCATGTTGCGGAGCGTGGTGTAGCTCAACAGCACCGGCAGCAGCACGAGGTTGGTGAGCACCGTCAGGCCGACGCCGACCGTCGCCGTGATGGCGAGTTCGCGCACCATCTGGATCTCGATCAGCATGATGGTGGCGAAGCCGATGCAGCCGGCCGCCAGCGCCACGGTGCCCGGGATCAGCAGCATGCGGAAGCTGGCCTTCGCGGCCTCCAGCGGGGAAATGCCCTGGCGCTGGCGCAGCTCGTCGGGACTGCCGTCCTCCATGCCGCCGAAGAAGATCTCGCCGCGGAAGCGGTTGATCATCTGCTCGCCATGGCTGACCGCGATCGCGAAGATCAGGAACGGCGTCAGCATGTTCATCGGATCGATGCCGTAGCCCAGCAGGCGCAGTGCGCCGAGCATCCAGATCACCGCCACGAACGAAGCAAACACCGTCAGCGTCGCGAGCTTCGCCGAGGTCGAGTAGATGAACAGCAGCAGCCAGGTGAACGCGATGGTGATGGCGAAGAAGATCACCACCGAGGCCGCGCCGTCGGCGATGTCGTCCACCATCTTGGCGAAGCCGATGATGTGCACCGAGTACTGGTCGTTCTCGTACTTGGCGCGGATCGCCTCGAGCTGGTCGCCGATGGCTTGGTAGTCGAGCTTGCCGCCCGGGGCCTGGTCCTCGGGGATCAGCTCGGCCCACACCATCGTCGCCGACCAATCGCGGGCGACGAGGCGGCCAAGGATGTTCGCCTTCACGATGTTGCCGCGGATGCGGTCGAAGTCCTCCGGCGAGGCGGTGTAGCCCTCGACGTTCGGCGAGAAGGTGTCGGGGATGACATTGCCGCCGGAGAAGCCGTCCTCGACCACTTCCACGAAGCGCGTGTTCGGCGTGAACAGCGAGCGCACGCGCGCGTCGTCCGTCGCCTCCATCGCCATCACGTCCTTGGTGACGTTCTCGAGCGTGGCCATGTAGGCCTGGTCGAAGATGTCGCCGTCCTTCGCGACCACGGCCACCAGCACGCGGTTGGCGCCGCCGAACTCCGCCATGTACTCGACGAAGGTCGACATGTAGGGATGTTCGCGCGGGATCTGCTTCATGAAGCCCGCATCGACGCGCAGCTGGCTGGCGAAGAACGCCATCGCCACCGTCACGATGGCAAAGAACGCCATGACGATGCCGCGGTTGTTGAAGATCACGCGCTCCAGCGCGCGGTGGAAGGCGGTGTCGCCCGAACCCGAATTACCGAGCGCCATGGCGGTCCGCTCCCTTGTCGCCGATCAGAATGAGCCCGCCCGCGGCGTCGGGGATGGCGCCCGACAGCACCGGCGTTTCGCCGTCCGCGTTCTGGAAAGTGGTGCGTTCGAACGGCGAGGCGCCGTCCGCGCGCTGCAGGATGGTGCCCTCGTTGCCGACGAGCACCGCGCCGCCGCCGGCCAGGGCCGTGCCGCCCATGAGGGCGACCTCGGTGCCGGTGTCGAGTCGGCTCCAGCTGTCGCCGCCGTCGGTGGACTCATAGACGTTGCCGCGCAGGCCGAAGGCCAGCACATGGCCGGCATCCCAGGCGACGATGCCGAACATCGAGCCCTCGTAAGGGAACGCCAAGCGCTGCCAGGTGTCGCCGTTGTCGCGCGAACGGAACATCGCGCCGCGCTCGCCGGCGAGATAAAGCGTGCCGCCGCCATCGCGGCCGATGGCATTGAGGTGCGGATCCACCTCGTCTTCCAAGACGAGGTCATCGGCGCTGAGCACGCCGCTGTCGTCCATCGCCATGCCGTCGTCGGCCGGGGCCGCCTCGGCGGCCTCCGCCTCGGCCACCGGGGCCTCGCCCTTCAGCGACAGGGCCACCCAGGTCTGGCCGCCGTCGGTCGTGCGCAGCAGGGTGCTGAACGCGCCCACCGCAAAGCCGGTGTTGGCGTCGACGAAGAGCAGGTCGAGGATCGGGGCGCCCTGGGACGGCTCGAAGCTCTCGGGGTTCCAGACATCGATGCGCTGCCGGGTCCAGGTGTCGCCGTTGTCGCTCGAGCGCAGGATCACGCCCGAGTGACCCGCCACCCACAGCTCGCCGTCGGCACTGGCCACGCTGGTCAGGGCCACCCGGGTCGGCGTGGCGAGCTGGGTCCACTGCCCGGCGTCGTCACCGCGCAGCACGATGCCACGCTCGCCCACGGCGAACAGGCCGGCGCTGGTGCGCGCGAGGTCGAGCAGCAGGGCCTTGGGCGCCAGGGGCAGGAGTTCGGAGGGCTGCACCGACGGATCGGTGGCCGGTGGCTCTAGGGCCGTGGCCGCACCCGCCCCGAGCAGGGCGGCACCCAAGGCGAGGACGAGCGGCGTCCGGGATCGCACGAGAATCGAAGACATGGAACCCTCAAGAAAAACGGGCGGCGCCGTGAAGCGCCGCCCGCGGAGAATACGCGCCACGATGGAAGCCGTGGCGCGACGGATCAGCGGACGCCCGCGGAGCGCAGGTTCTGCGGCGAGAAGTCCGCCGGCGTGGCCTGGTAACCGAAGTCGTACGGCTTGTCCTCTTCGTTGTCGAGCAGGCCCGCGAGGTAGCGACCCGACTTCAGGTCGTAGTGCGCCTCGATGGTCGACCAGAACGTCGGCACTTCGTAGTAGTTGATCGACGGGGCTTCCGACACGCGCCAGATCGCACCCTGGCCGTCGTAGTGGTCGATCGCGAGGATCTGGTAGCTGTCCTCGTCCAGGTAGAAGGTGCGGCGGCTGTTGATGTGGCGCTGGCCGGCCTTGAGCTTGGCCTCGACCACCCACACGCGGTGCAACTCATAGCGCATGAAATCGGGGTTCAAGTGGCCCGGACGGACCAGGTCGGCGACCTTGGTGTTGTTGCTGTGCGCCTTGTAGGAGTTGTACGGGACATACATCTCCTTCTTGCCGACCAGCGTCCAGTCGAAGCGGTCCATCGCACCGTTGAACATGTCGGTCATGTCGTTGGTCGACAGACCATCGGAGGCGGTGGCCGGGTTGTCGTAGGCGACGTTCGGGGCGCGGCGGACGCGACGCTGGCCGGGGTTGTAGATCCAAGCCTGGCGCGGTGCCGCGCGTGCGTTCAGCGTTTCATGGACCAGCAGCACCTGGCCGGCGAGACGCGCCGGGCCGAGCACGTCCTGCAGGAAGTACACGAGGATGTTGTTGATGTTCTCCGTCGTGTTGCCCGGCTTGTAGTACAGGCCGAGCAGGCGCTCCTGCAAGCGGATCATCGTGTACTGGCCACCCGGCGTCGGGGCGACTCGGTTGGCCCAGCGACGGCCGGACACGCCCTTGTACTTGAGCTTGTGGTTCCAGATCAGCTCGTAGGCGTTCTGCGGCACCGGGAACGGGAAGCCCTCGGCGCAGTTCTGCACGCCCTCACCGTTGGCGACGAGCTGGCAGCGCGTGGCGTTGGTCTTGGTGAAGTCGTAGGTACGCTGCGGGAACGAGGCCGAACGACGCGTCGGGTAGACGTCCATGCGGAACGTCGGGTAACGCGTGAACATGGCCTTCTGGCCAGCCGTCAGGTTGTTGCCGTACTGGCCGACGTTGGCGCGGGTGATCTGGAACTTCGGACGGTCCGCAGCGAACGGATCCGGATGGAACATGCCGTTGCGGTAGCCCGCCGGCGGACGGGTGATGCCGCCTTCCCAGGCCGGGATGGTGCCGGCGGCATTCCCGGCCTTCTCGGCGCCGACCGGGGTCAGCGTCTGGCCGAGCTGGGCTGCTTTCGCCGCATCCACCGCGGCGTTGGCGACGCTGGCCGACAGGGCCAGCGCGCCGAAGGTGGCTGCGAGTGCAGCCTTGGTCGTCAATTTCATGCTGTTCCCTCCCAGGAGCATCAGAACGAGTAACGGACGCTGGCGGACGCGAAATCGCGGTCGCTGATCTGGTTGTAGATACCGCCACCCGAGAACTTCGTCCAGGCGAGGTCGAAGACCCACGAGTTCAGGTAGTTGAACTCGGCACCCAGGGTGAGCGACTTGCGGCCTTCAAGGAAGTTGCCGCCCGGGCCCGGGGAGATGCCGTCGACGTCATGGTTGAACGCGAGGCGCGGCGAGAAGGTGAACGCGGTGCCGAGGAAGCTGTTGTAGTCGGCGCGCGCCGCAAGGCGGTAGCCCCACGAGAACTTGGTCGGGAAGCCGCCACGAAGGGTCTGCGGGTTGCGGGCGCAACCGGCCAGCGCCGGGTTGATGACCGCCGCCAGGTTGGTGCCGGTGAACACCGGCACGTCGGCCACCGAGCAGCCGCCACCGGTGTCGGTGCCTTCGCCCTCGTAGCGGACATTGCCGTCGAGGTCGACGTCGGTCCAACCCACTTCGGCCACCGTCGAGATCTGGTCGGCACCGAGCACCTGGCCAAAGACCTTGGTGAAGGTCATCTGCACCTGGGTCTGAGCGTGCTCGCGCCAGCCGCGGATCTCCTGGCCGAACGCGGCGGTGCCGAGCTGGCTGCGGAACTCGTAGGCCGGGATCGCCGGCAGGCCCGAGCCGGCGAGCTGGGCGCGGATCAGCGGATTGAGCGGAGTGAGCGCGGCGAACAACAGTTCGACGTCGTCGATCTGGATCGGCGCATTCGGGCGGTAGCTGACTTCACCCTGGAAGGCGATGCCGGCCGGCAAGTTGGTGTTCCAGCTCATGCCGTAGAGCTGGATGTCTTCGGGGTACTCGACGAAGAAACGGCCGGTGTTCGCCGTGGAGCCGGTGACCGCGCGGCCGGAGAGCAGCGGCAGGCGGCTGTGGTAGTTCATGAAGTAGAAACCGAACTCGGTTTCGTTGAAGTTCTCGGCGTACCAGCGGACGGCGCCGCCGTACTGGCCGTCGTCGCGGGCGTTGCGGTTCGGCAGACGGGCCACGGCGCCGCCGCAGCCGATGCTGGCGATGGTCGCGTTGGTCACGCCCGTCGGCAGGCCGGTGAAGTTGAGGTCGGTGTTGGCGAAACCCGCCGGGCCGGCGAAGCAGGTCGAGAAGAAGCGCGCCGGGTTGTTGACCGGCTGCGGCACGGTGCCGAAGCCGAGCATCACGTAGGTGCCGCCCGGGGTCGCGAAATCGTTCGAGCTGAAGTAGGTGCCGGCGGCATCGACTTCGATCTCTTCGAACTCGAACAGGTAAAAGCCCTCGATGGCGACGTTCTGCGTGATGTTGAACGAGCCGTACAGGGCGTCGACCGGCAGGAAGGCTTCCTTCAGCTCGGCACCGGCGACGCGCAGCGCCGACAGGTCGACCGGGTTGATGGAGTTGATGCCGTTCTGGATGAAGGTGCTCTCGCCCCAGCTGATCACCTGGCGGCCGAGGCGCACGGTGCCGTTCTGCTCGCCCACGCTGAAGTCATGGAAGATGAACGCGTCGAGCAGGCGGAAACGTTCGCCAATGCGGTCCTTCGCTTCCGGCGTGAGGTCGGCGCGATCAGCGTTCTCGAAGTCGTAGAAGTAGGTGGCGCGGGTGAAAGCACCCCAGTTGCGCCAGCCGAGCTTCATCTCGGACGTGATCTTGAAGGTGTTGGCGATCGCATCGCCCTTGTCGTACTTCAGGTTGCCGTCGTCACGGTTGACCGAGAAGCGGCCCGGCGCGGCGATCTGCGCGGCCGAACCCGGGAAGCCCGAGGCGCAGGCCGGGAAGGGATTCGTCGGCGACGCGGCCGGCAGCGGCAGCACGGCGCGGTTCTGGGCGCAGATCAGCGGATTGAACTGGCCCTTGCCGATCAGGTTCGGGTCCTGCCCCTCGGTGCGCCAGGAATAGCCGTAGGAAATGGTGGTGTCGATGGTGCCGGTGAATTCGCCGCTGCCGAACTCGAAGGCCTGGGCGGTCGGGGCCAGCAGCGCGAGGCCGACGGCCGCGGCCAGCGGAGCGAGCGCGATGCTGCCGCGCAGGGGGTTTTTGGACTTCATCAGGACTTCCTCGGGACAGGATCAATGACAAGACAACCCCCGGGGACTCCGGGGAGGGGGCTCGATCCCTCGATCCCGGCGGCGCGATTGCCCTCGCGGCAGCCTAGATCAAAAGCTCGAAAGTGACGACCGCCCCATATTAAGAGTCCGTTAGGAAAAGGCAATGCTCCGGCGTATGGCGGCGCCGCTGCGCCGCAACACGGGCGTTCGCGACGGCTCAGAAGGGGAAGTCCGCGGCGGACGGCGCGAAACCCCGCGGCGCCCAGCCCAGCGCTTCGCCGGCCGGGCCGCCGTCGAAGACGAGGTCGTCGGCGAGGCGGGACGTCCATCCGCCGAGGCGGGCATCGAACCGGCCCAGCCCGGCCAAGACCGGCCAAGGCATCGACCAGGGACGGCAGCCCGGCGCGCCAGCGGCCACGCTGCGACGCAGCATCTCGCCGAAGGCCAAGGTCTCGCCGCCCGGCAGGTCGAAGCCACCCGTCACGGGCGCGTCGGCCATGAGCGCGGTGACGGCGACTTCGGCGAGATCAAGGGCGTGCACGGGCTGGCGCCGCCCGGGCGCCCCGAGGGGCAGCGGCAGCCGCGACCAGCGACGGGCCAAGCCCACGACCCGGCTCAGGGTGGCGTCCCGCCCCATCCCCCAGACGAGGGTCGGCCGCAGAACGATGCAGGGCGTGCCCTGGTCCCGGCAGGCGGCGAACAGGGCGGCTTCGGCATCGGCCAGTCGGGCGGCGACATCGCGCTCGGCGGCCACGGGCGAACGCCCCTTGACGTGCAGGCTCGTCGAACCGAAAGCGACGATGCGGCCTGCGCGCACGCGCCGCTCCACGACCGCTCGCGCGAAGGCATCCAGGGGACCGAGACTGAGGGCGGCTTCAAAGGCGTGCGTTGACTCGAAGCCTTGCAAGCCACCGACCTGCCACTCGACGTCGTCGCCCGCGGGGGCCGGCGCCTGCATCTGCACCCGACGTGAGACGGCAAGGACCGGCGACGGCAGGCCGCGGCGTCGCAGGGCGTCGCCGAGTTGGCCACTCAGGCCGAAAACGAGAAGTGGTGGGTGACGCACGTGGGGGCCTCGGACAGCGATCGCGAGGATGCCATGGCGGGCAGCGGTCGTACCGTCCCCATGCGATGCTCCGCGCCGACCGCGACCACCCGACTGCCGATGACCGACGCTCCCGACGCTTCGCCGCCTTCCCGTCCGTGGTCCCTCGTGCTGGTCCCGACGCTTTCTTTGGCGGTTTACCTCGTCCTGCGGGCCACCGGCTCGGAACACGGGCTCGCTTTCACCGCCGCCCTCACGTTGTGGTGCGCCGGCTGGTGGGTGCGCGAACCGGTGTCGCCGACCGTCACCGCACTGCTGCCGCTGGCCCTGCTACCGATGGCCGGCGTGCTGACACCGCTGCAGGTGTCGCAGAGCTACGGCAACGAGTTGATCCTGCTGCTGCTCGGCGGCTTCGTGCTGTCGATGGCGGTGGAGAAGAGCGGCGCGCACCGGCGGCTGGCGCTCGGCATGGTGCGCGCGGTGGGCGGCGGCTCCGGCAGGGCGGTGCTGTGGGGCTTCATGATCGCGGCCGCGGCGCTGAGCCTATGGATCTCGAACGCCGCGACCACCCTTTTGCTGCTCCCCGTGGCGCTGGCCGTGCTGGCCGACTACCGCGACCCGCGACTGGCCGCGCCCTTGGTGCTGGGCATCGCCTACGCGGCCAGCATCGGCGGCCTCGGCACGCCGATCGGCACGCCGCCGAACCTCGTGTTCATGAGCGTCTACGAACAGACCACCGGCGAGACCTTCGGCTTCCTGCGCTGGATGGCCATCGGTGTCCCCATCGTCGTGCTGCTCGTTCCGCTGATGGCGCTGTGGCTGGGCCGGAGCCTCGGGAAAACGCCGCGCGCCTTGCTGCCCGAACTCCCGGAGTGGTCCACGGGCGAGCGCCGCGTGCTGGCGGTCTTCGCCCTGACGGCCGCGGCCTGGGTGTTCCGCGAAATGCCGCATGGGGGTTGGAGCGCGTGGCTCGGGGTGCCCGGCGCCACCGACGCCGGCGTGGCCTTGCTGGGCGCGCTGGCGATGCTGCTGGTCAGCGACGGCCGCGGCGGCCGAGTGCTCGAATGGCAGGATGCCGAGCGCCTGCCTTGGGGCGTGCTGGTGCTGTTCGGTGGCGGCATCGCGCTGTCGATGGCCTTCCAGTCTTCCGGCCTGAGCGACGTGATCGCCTCGCGGATGGGCGGGCTGGCCGCCCTGCCCCTGCTGCTGATGCTGGTGCTGCTGGTCGGTACCGTGGTGCTGCTGTCCGAGATCGTCAGCAACACCGCGACCGCGGTGCTCCTGATGCCGATCATGGCCAGCGTGGCCATCGCCATCGACGTCGACCCGGCCCTGCTGATGTTCCCGGCGGTGATGGCCGCCAGCATCGGCTTCATGCTGCCGGTCGCGACGGCGCCCAACGCGATCGCCTACGGCTCGGGCCAGGTGCCGGCGCAGCGCATGCTGCGCGAGGGCGCGGTGATGGACATTCTGGGCGTCGTGGTGGTGTGCGCGGCCTGCTACGCCGCGTTCCGCTGAAGCCGTCGGCGCTCAGGCACCGAAACGCAGGACGGCGACCGCGAGCACCAGCGTCACCACGAGGACGACGAGCCCAAGCCCGCGACCCATCGGCTTGGCCGGCGCCGCGACCGCGGCGAGCAGCCCGAGTAGCGTCAGCCCTTGCGGCAGCGGATGCGCGAGCAGGGACAGGTCCAGCACCGGGTTCGCCGCGAGGAATGCACCGACCGTGGCGATGAGCGCGAGCAGCGCGCCACCGCCGAGGATCGCGGCAAACGCGCCCGCCGCATCGCCGAAGCGCGCATGGAAGGTGGCGACGATCGCCACCGCCGCGCCGCTGCCGACCGTGACCGCGACCACCAGCGCCTCCGTCGCATCGATGCCGGGGATGAACGCGAAGAAGGGCGCACCGGCCAGAAGGCCGCGCGCGCCCAAGGCCAGAAGCGCGGTGCCGAGCAGCAGGCGGAAGCCGTTGCGGCCCCAGCCTTCCCGGCTCGCCGCGAATTCGACGAGTTCGGCCTGCGCCTTGTCGCCATCGAGCATCCGCCATGGCCGCACACGCAGCACGAGACCGGTGCTGATCAACAATCCCGCCGTGCCGAGCCCGAGGGTGCCGAGCATTGCACCGTGCGCGGCAACCGCAGCGATGGGCAGCCCCTGCCACGCCGCAGCGCCGGCGACGATCGCAAGCCCCGGCAACGCGTAGCCGACACCGACGAGCACGAGACCCGCGGTGAGCGCGGAGGCCCCGGCTTGCTGGACCAAGCCGGAAACGCCCTTGGTGGCGGTGTCGGTGCCGAGCAGCAGGGCGATCAGGCCGCCGAGGAGGTAGAGGAATTCCATGGGCGTCCGCTCGGCGGGCGCGGCGACGAGGCCGCGCGTCGCTTACTTCTTCTTCGGGATGTAGAGGTCGGTGATGGTGCCTTCGGCCACTTCCGCCGCCATCGCGACCGTCTCGATCAGCGTCGGGTGCGGATGGATGGTGTGGCCGATGTCGCCCACTTCCGCGCCCATCTCGATGGCCAATGCGATCTCGCCGATGAGGTCACCGGCGTTCGTGCCGACCACGCCGCCGCCGATCACGCGATGCGTCTCGGCATCGAGGATGAGCTTCGTCGAGCCTTCGGTGCGGCCGTTGCCGATGGCACGGCCCGAGGCCGCCCACGGGAACTTGCCGACATCGATGGCGAGGCCCTTGGCCTTGGCCTCGGTCTCGGTCACGCCGACCCACGCCACTTCCGGGTCGGTGTAGGCGACCGACGGAATCACGCGCGCGACCCACTCGCGCTTCTCGCCGGCCGCCACTTCGGCCGCGAGCTTGCCCTCGTGCGTGGCCTTGTGGGCGAGCATCGGCTGCCCGACGAGATCGCCGATGGCGAAGATGTGGGGCACGTTGGTGCGCATCTGGCGGTCGACCGGGATGAAGCCGCGCTCGGTCACCTGCACGCCGGCCTTCTCGGCGGCGAGCTTGCCGCCGTTCGGGCTGCGGCCCACCGAGACCAGCACGCGGTCGAACGCGGCGCTGCTCGGCGCTTTCTCGCCTTCGAGGCGCGCATGCAGGCCGTCGGGCTTGGCGACCACCTCCGGCACCTTGGTGTTGAGGTGCACGATGACGCCGCGGCTCTTGAGCAGGTCGGCCAGCGGCTTGACGAGGTCGAGGTCGGCGCCCGGCATCAGCTGCGGGCCCAGTTCCACCACGGTGACCGCGCTGCCGAGACCGGCGTACACGCAGGCCATCTCGAGGCCGATGATCCCGCCGCCGACGACGAGCAGGTTCTTGGGGATGTCGGCGAGCTGCAGCGCGTCGGTGGAATCCATCACGCGCGGGTCGCCCCAGGGGAAGCCCGGCAGCTTCACCGGCTGCGAGCCGGCGGCGATGATCGCCTTCTCGAAGGCGAGGCGCTGCGTGCCCTCGGCGCCGGCGATGTCGAGTTCATTCGGCGAGACGAAGCTCGCCGTGCCCTGCAACACGCGCACCTTGCGCTGCTTGGCCATGCCGGCGAGGCCCTTGGTGAGCGTGCCGATCACCTTTTCCTTGTAGCCGCGCAGCTTGTCGACATCGATCTTGGGCGCGCCGAAGCTCACGCCAACCGCGTCCATGTGCTTCGCTTCCTGGATCACGGCGGCGGTGTGCAGCAGCGCCTTCGAGGGAATGCAGCCGACGTTGAGGCAGACGCCGCCGAGCGTCGGGTAGCGCTCGATCAGAACGACATCGAGGCCGAGGTCGGCGGCGCGGAACGCGGCCGTGTAGCCGCCGGGGCCGGCGCCGATCACGACCAGCTGGCAGCGGTGGTCGGCGGCTTTGCCGTCGCTGGACGCGGCTTTGGGGGCCGATGCGGCCGCCGGCGTTGCCGCGGCGACAGGCGTCGGTGCAGGTGCCGTTGGACCAGGAGCCGCCGCGGGCTTCGGTGGCGCGGCGGGCGTGGCGGCGGCGCCGGCTTCGGCGATCTCGAGCGTGGCGATCACGTGGCCTTCCGAGACTTCGTCGCCGAGCTTCACCGTCAGCGCGGTGATCACGCCAGCGGCGGGCGACGGCACCTCCATCGTCGCTTTGTCGCTTTCGAGGGTGACGAGGCCCTGGTCCTTCTTCACCGTGTCGCCGGGCTTCACCAGCAGCTCGATGACGGGAATGCCGGCGCTGCCGCCGATGTCGGGAACCTTGACGTCAATGCTGGCCATGCGTGTTCTCTCTTGAATCAGGCGCCGCGCAGAGCGGCATAAAGATCGGGACGGCGGTCGATGAGGTTGCGGACACTGCCGCGCTCGCGGGCGCGCTTCAGCGCCGCGCCGTCGAGTTCGGCCACGACGAGTTGCGCGACGTTCGGCGTCGCGGCCTTGGCGACACCGTCGGCGGCGAAGGCAGCGATGGCGTCGTCGCAGGGCGTGAGCACGGCCGATTCGGCGTACTGCTGGTCGAAGTTGGCCACGCCGGGGCAGAAGCCCGTGTTCCCGGCGGTGACCACGTAGACCTGGTTCTCGACCGCTCGCGCCTGCGCGCTGTGGCGGACGCGCAGGTGGCCGCCACGAAGATCGGTGCAGTAGGGAATCGCGAACAGCCACGCGCCGGCATCGACCTGCGCACGGCCCAACTCCGGGAACTCGCTGTCGTAGCAGATCTGCACGCCGATCTTGCCGAGCGGCGTGTCGACCGGCGCGACGTCGCGGGCATCACCGCCCTCGACGGCCCAGCTGCCGGCCTCGCTGGGCGTGATGTGCAGCTTGTCGCGCCGCTGGAGTACGCCGTCGGGCGTGGCGACCCAGCAGACGTTGCGCGGTCGGCCCTCAATCCAGGTCAAGTGCGTGCCGCCCACCAGGGTCAGACGGTGTTGCTTGGCGAGGTCCGAGAGCAGGCGGGTCCACGCGGGCGTGTGCGCCGAAAGCCGATCCAGCGCCTCGGCGGGGCCGAGCCGCGTCGGCTCGGCGCTGAGCAGCTGGCAGGTGATCAGCTCGGGCACCACCAGCAGCTCGACGCCGTAGTCCGCCGCCACGCGGACCCACTCGGCGAACTCGCCGGCGAAATCCTCGAAACCCGTGACGCGGCGCTGCGCCCACTGCAGCGCGCCGACCGTGGCGCGCGCCGGGATGGCGTCGGACCCGGGCGGCAGCGGGATCATCAGAGCAGCAGGCGGCGCAGGTCGCCCAGCGACTTCGCGAGGAAGCTGGTGAAGCGCGCGGCGTCGGCGCCGTCGATCACGCGGTGGTCGTAGCTCAAGGACAGCGGCAGCATCAGGCGCGGCGCGAAGTCCTTGCCGTTCCACACGGGCTTGATGCTGCTGCGCGAGACGCCGAGGATCGCGACTTCCGGCGCGTTGATGATCGGCGTGAACGCCGTGCCGCCGATGCCGCCGAGCGAACTGATCGAGAAGCAGCCGCCCTGCATGTCGGCCGGCCCCAGCTTCTTGTCGCGCGCCTTCTTGCTGATTTCGCCCAGCTCACGGGCGAGGTCGAGCAACCCCTTCTGGTCGCAATCGCGGATCACCGGCACCACGAGGCCGTCCGGCGTGTCCACCGCGATGCCGATGTGGAAGTAGCGCTTCAGCACGAGGGTGTCGCCGTCGAGCGAGGCGTTGAACTTCGGGAAGGCCTTGAGTGCGGCGACGGCGGCCTTGATCAGGAACACCAGCGGCGTGACCTTGGTGTCCTTGCTCTCCTCGCCGAGCTGCTTGCGGAAGGCCTCCATCTCGGTGATGTCGGCGTCGTCGAACTGCGTGACGTGCGGGATCATCGCCCAGTTGCGGGCGAGGTTCTGGCCGCTGAGCTTCTGGATGCGCGAGAGCGGCTGCGTCTCGACCGGACCGAACTTGGCGAAGTCGACCTTCGGCCACGGGATCAGGTTCAGGCCACCGCCACCGCCGCCCGAAGGCGCCGCCATCGGCATGCCTTCCGCCATCACCTTTTTGACGAAGGCCTGCACGTCTTCCTTGGCGATGCGGCCGCCGCGGCCGCTGCCCGCGACCTTCGACAGGTCGACGCCGAGCTCGCGCGCGAACACGCGCACGGCCGGCGAGGCGTGCGGCACCTTGTCGGGCAGCAGCGATTCGGCGGTAAAGGCGATCGGCGGCGTGCTCGGCGGCAGGGCCTCCGGATCGACGCCCGGGGTGTTCGCGAGGGGCGGGGCCGGCATCGAAGCCACCGCCGACGAAGACGCACGCTCGGCGACGGGCACCGCGGGGGCCGCGGGGGCGGGGCTCGCGACCGGGGTCGGCGCGGGCTTTGCCGCTGGCACAGGCGCGGCCATGGGCGCGGCGGCGGCCGGTGCGCCCTCCTCCACCTCGATGCGCGCGACCACGTGGCCCTCGCTCAACGCATCACCGAGCTTCACCGTGATCTCGCGGACGATGCCGGCGAAGGGCGCCGGCACTTCCATCGTGGCCTTGTCGGATTCCAGCGTGACGAGGCCCTGGTCCTTCTTGACCCGGTCGCCCACGGCGACGAGCAGTTCGATGACGGGAACGTCGCTGCTGTTGCCGAGGTCGGGCACCTTGGCGTCGCGGATATCGGCCATGTCCCCTCCGAGGGACGCAAACAAGACCTTCATTCTGGCCTCCGCGCCGGTGGGGCGCCATCCCTGCCGCGCTCCGGGCCGCCCGGAGGGCCACGCATACGATTACAGCGCCACCCGTTCACGCGCCCGGGACGCGCCCTTGCCATCCCGAGGACAAAACCTTGGCGCTCGCTGCACTGCGACATGCGCAGGCTTCGCAGGCCGCTGGCGATCCCGCCGCGCAGCCCCCCCTCGAAAACCAGAAGGATGCTCCCGATGCGCTCCACACTCACCGTCCCCTCGATCGCTCTTGCGGCGATGCTCGCCTCGACCACCGTCGCCGCGGAAGGCTTCGCGATCCGTGCCGGCTATGCCAACGTGAACCCGAAGTCCGACAACGGCCTGGTCGCTGGCGCCCGGTCGTCGATCGACTCCAACAGCCGCTTCGTCGTCGGCGCTTCGTACTACCTCGACGACCAGTGGGAACTCACGTTCGATGCGGGCGCCACCACCTTCAAGCACACGGTGAACCTCGCCGGCCTGGGTGACGTGGTGAGCTTGAAGCACCACCCGATCAGCCTCGGCGCCAACTGGCACTTCCTGGGCGGCGAGGCGGGCGGCTTCAGCCCCTACGTCGGCCTCGGTTACAACTGGACCTCGCTGTCCGACGTTCGCGGCATCAATGCGCTCGCGGGCGCCCCGGTGGCGATCGACGATTCGAATGGCCTGACGGCCGCCCTCGGCGTTGATTTCCTCGCCAGCGACACCTGGTTCCTGCGCGGCGAGGCCCGCTGGATCGATTTCGATGCGGACGTGACGCTCGGCGGCGCCGCCATCGGGACCGCGAACGTCGATCCGTGGGTGTACTCGCTGCAAGCCGGCCTGCGCTTCTAAAGCAGGGCGTGCGACCGGCGGCGGCGCCTCAGGCGGATAACGTCTCGAGGGCCGCCGCCGCCTGATCGAGAGCCTCTCGATAGAGTGGCTCGACGAGCCGGCGCAGCAGCGCCCGGTCGCGCGCGGGGAAAACGCCGCTGCGACGGCAGCGGGCCAGCAGCAGGGCGTGGTCCTGTGCACGCCCCATGCGATCGGCGAGTTCGCCGATGCCTGCCGGAGCTTGGCCCGACGCCGGAAACACCCGCGCCATCGCATTCTCTTGCTGGCGCAAACGCCGCATCCGGCGTCGGAGCGTGTGCCATGCATCGGCCTCGTCGCGGCCGCGGGCGCGCTTGAGCGCCCTGCCCATCCGCTTGAACGAGCGCATCAACGCGGCATCGATGTCGGACGAGTGCACCTGCGTCCATGGCAAGCAGGAAAGCTTCGAGCGCAACGCGAGCAGGCGCGTCCTGCGGCGCGCGAAGTCCGGGTCGCGAGCCAAGGCCGTCGCGAGGCGCCGAGCCCGGACGACAGCAACGAAGGCGCACAGACGCTCGCACTCGATCGGACCAATCACCGCGTCGCGCGACAGGTGGATCAGCGCGTCGCGCAAGGCGTCCGCGTCGCGGAGGGCGGACAGTCCGCGGCACAGGCTGCGCAGCGAGGCATCAAGCCGCCTCACCGCCGGGACGGCCGAAAAGGCCGGCCCACCCAAAGCCAACAAGGCACGGACGCGCCGGATGGACTTCCTGGCTTGGTGGATACCTTGGTATCGCTCCTCGCCGGGGCGCGCCAGTTGGCGCGCCGCCCGCTCCAATTCCTGCTCGGCTTCCGCCTGCAGCGCGGCTCCCGGACCCACGTTCGCCCCACTCCGATGTCGACCCGGCGAAGGCTAGCAGCCCGCCGCCGTCCGCAGGTTACAGCGTGGGCCGGCAGGCTCAGCCAGCGCGCGCAGCGCGGCGCGCCTCGCGTTCGGCCTTCAGGTGCTCGCGCAGCTCGTCGGCGCCGATGCGACCGTCGCGATCACGATCGATGCGGGAAAACTGGCTGGCGAGCCGCGGTGCGTCAGTGCCGATTTCGGCCAGGGTCAGGCGGCGATCGCCATCGCGGTCGAGGAAGACGAAGCGCGCGCGCATTGCCTCGCGCCGGGCCTTGGCCAACTCGCGACGGCTGGCGGCGAGACGCGCGGCTTTTCGTAGCTCGGCAGGCTCCAGGCGCTGATTGCCATCGCGATCGACGCGATCGAAGCGCTCGGCCAGCCGCGAGATGGCGGCGGCCTCCCCGCGGTCGACCGCGCCATCCCCGTTGCGGTCGAGTTCGGCGAAGCGGCCGCCTGCGGGCGATCGCGGCGCGGAACCCGCAGCGGCGACCGAGGCACCGAGCAGAACGATGGCGAGGAGCAGGGGAATCGGGCGGTGCATGGTGGGACTCCTGTGTCGGGTGCGTCTTCCAACGCATCACGCCGGCACGGGTTGACCTGCCACGTCGGCGAGGATGGTCAACGTCGGGCCAGCCAGCGTCCACGACGGACGGAGGGCGTCGCGCCGGGCCCGAAACAGCGCTCCTCGAACCACAGCCCGTCGTCACCCACCAGCACGACGGTGCTGGCCCGGGTGCCATAGGCATCGCCACGAATGAAGGCGGCCGAAAGCCGTCGCTCCCACTCGAGCCCAACGCCGGTGTCCGGCAGCGCGGCATCCGGCGCTTCGCGCGGGTCGGCGAGCGCGTCGAAGAGCGGCTCGAGCAACGGATCGCCCTCGCGCGGGGTGCGGCGATCCGCCGACGCCAACCAGAGCGCCAAGGCCGTTCGCAAGGCCGCCGTCTTCGGCCACGGCGTCTCGAGGTCAGCATTCGATAGCGCGTGCACGCCAGGCTCCAGGCGACGCGCGCGATGCGACGGATGGTTCGATGCGTAATGGGCCGTCCCGTCCCACAGCAGCAGGTTGAAGCGCCCGAAGCCCGGCGAGTCGGGACGCAGGGCCTCCAGGTACGCCGCGGCCGGGGTCGTCGCGCCCACGTACTCCGCCACCAGGGCGCCGCGGGAGCGCGGCGCGGCTTCGGCGCGCCCCAGGCGCACATTGGTCACTGCGGCGACGCGCCCATCACGCGCTACCTGAAGCCAGCCGCCACCGGCCTGCAGATCGCGGCCACCGTAGGTGCGTTCATCGGCATCGAGGAAGCCGGCAGCGGCGGTTGGGCGGGCATGGAACTCGTCGCGATTGCCCGCCAGAACGAAGCGCCAGCGCGGATGCGCGTCAACGGCAACGGCGATCAGGCACATGCGCGGGCGCCGCCCCGGGCAGGCAACGCGGCGGCCAAGGCCGCCCAGGCCTCGGCCTTCTCGGCGAACGATCGCGCCGCGTGCGCCGGGCTCGTGGAGGGAAGCCGCAGTACGTGCAGCGTCATGCGCCGCGCGCCCAGTGCCGGCCACACATGGCGATCGAACAGCCGCGCCGCGGTGCCGCCGTTCAAGGCGACAACGCCAAGATCGGGATGGTCCTTCAACCATCCGGCGATGTCGTTCACCGCCACGCTGCCTGGCGCAATGGCGCTGTCCAGGCTGCCCCGGCGCTCGCACTCGGCGAGGACGTCCCACAGTGCGATGCCGGCGTCGCCCAGGGCCGCGACCCGCGACGCATAGGACGCCGAGGCCGGCACCGCGAAAAGCGACTGCATCAGCGGCCAGAAGGCGTTGCGCGGGTGCGCGTAGTACTGCCCGGCGCGCAGCGAGGCGATGCCGGGCATCGAACCGAGCACGAGGGCGCGCGGAGCGACGGGAACCACCGGGGGAAAAGAGGCGATGCGGGGCATGCCGCGAGCATAGCGGCGCGGCCCGCGACAGACGTCAGCGCGGCGTCCTCGCCGCGTCCTCGCGCCGCAGGGTGTCACGCACGCCGGCCGCCAGACCCGGCTGGTCGGCGAACACGCCGGTGACGCCAGCGTCGGCCAACCGCCGGACGAGCGCCTGCGGCGATTGCTCGCCGCCGTCGGCCTCGACGAACCGGTACGGGGCTTCGGCGCGCACGGTGTAGGCATGCACGGCGAACCCAAGGCGGCGCGCCTCGGCCAACCATGGCGCCATCGCCGCGCCGAGGCGCGGCCGCGGATCGGACGCGCCGGCGGGAGCCGGCGTCGCCTGCACGAGGCTGGCCGTCCACGGCCCGAGCCCGTCGACATCGCGCCGCAGCGCGGCCAAGGCCGCCGGCGATACCAGGTCGCCGTAGTGGGTCGCGCCACCCAGCGCAGGCACCGCGGAAGCCAATGCCCCGTAGCGCGCCTCGAGGTCATCGCCCTGCGCAGCGAACCACACGAGGTCGTAGGGCTGCCCGAAGTTCGTCGCCGCGGGATCGCTGCGGCCCGAGGTGTCGCCGACCAGCAGCACCAGGGGCAGGTCGACCCCCGCCTTCGGCATCAGCGTGTGCTGGAGGCGACGGAGGTTGTCGATTTCGAAGCTCTGGATGAACACCCGCGCCGGATCGGTGAAGTCGAGGCGCAGCAAGGCCTCGACCAGCATCGCGCTGGTGTCCATCGCGATGGGCGTGCCGTCGCGGTGCCGCCCTTCGTGCAGGAAGAACGTGGGGTGCTTGGTTTCCGGATAAATCCCGATCGGGCGGCCGAGGCGCTCGCCCTCCGCCTTGGCCAGCGCGACCACCTCGTCGAGAGTCGGGATGCCGAAGCGGCCGTCGTAGGCGGTGTTCGCCACTCGCACGTCGGGGCGTGTCTCGCGGGCCCGCAGCTGGCGGATCTCCGCGAGCGTGAAGTCCTCGGCGAACCAGTCCTCGATCCACACGCCGTCGATCTTCTTGCGCGCTTTCCGGTCGGCGAACTCCGGCCGCGCCGCGACGTCGGTGCTGCCGGACAGCGCGTTCTCGTGGCGGGCCACCAGTGCGCCGTCGCGGGTGGGTACGAGGTCGGGTTCGATGAAATCGGCGCCCTGCGCGATCGCGAGACGGTAAGCCTCGAGCGTGTGTTCAGGGCGCTCGCCGGAGGCGCCGCGGTGGGCGATGACGAGCAGCGGCGGCGTGGCGAGGGTGGGCATGGCCGCGAGCATAAGCGCGAACGCGACGGACACGGATCGGAGGCTGGCTTTCATCCCGTCAGCCTGCCCGCGCCGCGTGTCGCCGGCGTGACTGCCCGGTATCCTCGTCGCCATGCGGAAG
>Ga0209278_1000944_pt1 | contig 19112 bp, 18 predicted proteins | sample JI81BgreenDNA_FD_187504 | JGI IMG/M metagenome (GOLD analysis project Ga0209278, IMG submission 187504) | Wastewater effluent complex algal communities from Wisconsin, to seasonally profile nutrient transformation and Carbon sequestration -... | ecosystem: Engineered > WWTP > Effluent > Algae... | reverse complement strand
CTGCGCGGCCACTCGGCGCTCGAACACCCTGCCGTCCTTCATGGCGATTTCGCTCACATACACGTCGCGCAAGTCGCTGCCCTGCCGCTCTGGCAACTCCAGAGCCCGCGGGTTCTCCACCATGGGCGTGCAGAACTCCCGCACCACCGACGCCTTGGTCAGGCCCACCACCACACCGTCGATCTTCCAGAGATCCAGGTAGCGCCGGTTGCAGGTGACGATGGTGTCGTCCAGGTCTACCACCACGATGCCGTCGGGCGAAGATTCCAGCGTGGTCCGCAGCACCTGCAAGGCGCTCAGGTTGGCCTGCTGCTCCAGTTCAGCCCTGAGGCGTTCGCGCCGCTCCCAGGCAGCAGGCGCCCCTGGGGGAGCCGTGCTGGCGGGCGGCGGCGGTGTGGCTGTCATGGCGACGGCGGTAAGGTGGGCGAACGGGGAATGGTGGCTCCGGGTCTCAGCAGATTCTTTTTATGGCTGATTCAATTTATCACTTAATACGCAGTTAGGCCAGCATGTGGCCCCAACGGGTCTATTGATTTCCCAGTTCGGCTGCGTTGTAATGCCCATGCCGCGTTCATTCCGCCCGTCCAGTTCCTACCGGCCTCACCCCGCGCCCACCCCACGGACCCGCCCCCAACGCTTGCTTGCGCCATGTCCAACCTGCACCACGCCACGCTGGGCGAAATCCTTGATGGTCTGGACCTGGGCATCTGCGTGTTCGACGCCGAGGACCGTGCGCTGTACTGGAACCGCACTTTCTACAAGCTGTTCCCGGAACACGAGGGGCACATCTACGCCGGTGAACCCTACCGCGAGAACCTGCGGCGCTTCTACACCGTGCGTCTGAGCGACGACCTCGCCAACATAGAGAGCTACATAGACACCAGCGTCGCACGCCACCGGGCACAAAACCGTGCCTACGAATTCGAGCACCACGGCCGCATGGTGCGGTCCTCGTCACTGCCCATGTCCGACGGCAGTCGTGTGCGCATCTGGCGCGCTGAAGCGACGGGGGTGCCTCTGTGCGCCGCCCCCCCGATCACGCTGAGCGACCGCAACGACCGCTCCAGCGCAGCCAGCGCCGATTTGCTCGACCGGGTGCCCGACGGACTGGCCATTTGCCAGCGGGATGGCCAAATCCACTGGGTCAACGAGCGCTTTTTGCAGATGTACCAACTGCCGCGGCGCCACGTGGCCCTGGGTGTCACGTTCGGGGCGCTGTATGAACTGGTCTGGTCGGGAGCTGGCGGCCAGGGCGAAGACCCCGCCGAGGCGGCAATCCGGCAGGAACTGCTCGATACCGGCAAACAGTTGCTGGCCCACCACCTGAACTACGCCGGGGTCCCTTTCGAGCTACCGCTGCCCGGTCAGCGTTTTGTGCGCATCATTGCCAGCCCCACCGACGCCCAGACGGTGTTTTTCACCCACGTGGACATCACCGAACTCAAGCGCCAGCAACAGCGCCTGGCCGCAGCCGAACAAGAGGCCAGGGAAAGCAGTGCCATGCTGGAGCAGAAGTCGGCCCTGCTGGAAGCCACGCTGGAAAATATGGAACAGGGCGTCACCATGGTGAGCGCCAGCGGGCGCGTGGAGCTGTTCAACAGCCGGGTACTCGATCTGCTGGACGTTCCGCGCAGCGTGCTGGAAGCCAAACCGTTGCTGAGCACGCTGCTGGCGTACCAGCGCGAGCGCGGGGAGTTCGACCAGGCGTCGGACGCGCTGCGCCTGCAACTGGCCGCCGACGAGCAGGGGCGGTTCTGCGACGCGTACGAACGCCTGCGCCCCAACGGCAAGCTGCTGGAGGTGCGCACCGTGCCGGTGGAAGGCGGACTGCTGCTACAGACTTACACCGATATCACGGAGCGGCGCCGCACCGAAGAACGCATCCGCCACGCCGCCAACCACGACCCTCTCACCGGCCTCATGAACCGGCGCATGTTCATGGAGTGCCTCAACGCCGAGGTGGCGCTGGCTCGGCGCACCGGCAAAGGCTGCGCGGTGCTCTACATAGACCTGGACGGCTTCAAACCGGTGAACGACCGGTTTGGTCACGCGGTGGGCGACGCCGCACTGGTGCAGGTGGCCCGGACCATCCAGGGTATCGCGCGCGAGTCGGACTTTGTCGCCCGACTGGGTGGCGACGAGTTCGCGGTGCTGCAGCGTGGTGTGCAGGACAGCGGCGTGGCAGCAGGACTGGCCCGGCGGCTGCTGGCCGGTATCTGCCAGAGCCTCGAGATCGAGGGGCTGGAGGTGGTGCTGGGAGCCTCCATTGGTGTGGCGATGTGCCCGGATGATGCCGACCGACCCGATGTGTTGCTGCGCCGTGCCGACCACGCCATGTACCAGGCCAAGACCCGCAGCGAGGGGAGCGAGAACAAGGTGCAGATGTTCGAGCCCGAGCCGCTGTGCGCCAAGGCCGCCCAGGCTGTTCAGGCTGAAGGCGGCCCGGCCAAACCCACTGCGCCCACTACCCCCACTGCGCCCGGCACCGCCGTGAGGTCCGACCCGGTCTGAGCCGGTGTGACCCGGTGTGACCCGGTGTGACCCGGCCGACAGTAGCCAGTGCAGCGGGCTACTGCCACGCGCGTTCAGCCGCCGCCACGGTGGGTCTCCAGATCGAACTTTTTCTGCACCGCGTAGCGCGCATCGGCATCGAAGCCGCTGTAGCTGAACTCCACCGAGAGCTGCGGCATGACCAGCAAGGCAATGCGGTGTTTGGGCAGGTCGTGCCAGCTGAGAGTCAGGGTACCGCCAGGAAACTGCGCGGTGCAGGACGCGCCATCGGCAGCCACGGTGCGGGTGGCGGCAGGCAGTGCACGCGGCAGCCAGCTCAGGAGTTCGGGGGCGGTGCAGCCCATGACGCGCACAAAGCGCTCGGGCACAAAGGTCGGTGTCATGGCCGCCAACTGTAAGCCAAAGGCGCTGGTGGCGCAGGGAGGCGTAGGGGACTTCGCCTTTGGGCCGCGGTCAGTGCACCTCGGGCGCCAACTCCTGCATGGCCTGGAAGTGGGACAGGAACACCCGCCCGCTCAGGTGTTGCAGGAAATCGGTGCGCTGCAGCCGGTCCATGACCGGGCCTTTCACCTCCGAAAGGTGGAACTGCAGGCCCGCGTCTTTCAGCCGGTGGTTGATGGACTCCAGGCTTTCCAGCGCGCTGGCATCGATGTCGTTCACCGCCGAACACTGCAGCACCACGTGCGCCAGTTCCGGGTGCGCGGCCACCGCTTCGTTGATGCGGTCCTCCAGCACGCGGGAGTTGGCAAAGTAGAGGCTTTCGTCCACACGCAGGCCCAGCACGCGCGGGCTCACCACCACCCGGTGGCGCTGCACGTTGCGGAAATGTTCGGTGCCTGCCACCAGCCCCACCTCGGCAATGTGCGGGCGCGAGGTGCGCAGCAGGTACAGCAGCAAAGACACCGCCACGCCCACCACCAGGCCCATTTCCACGCCCACCGCCAGCGTCACCACCAGGGTGGCCAGCACGGCGGCAAAGTCGGCCTTGGCATACACCCAGGTTTTCTTGAAGATGCTGAAATCCACCAGCGACAGCACCGCCACCACGATGGTGGCGGCCAGCGTGGCCTGCGGCAGGTAGAACAGGGCTGGCGTTAGGAACAGCGAAGCCAGCGTGATGCCCACCGCGGTGAACACACCGGCGGCCGGGGTCTGGGCGCCAGCATCGAAATTCACCACCGAACGGGCAAAGCCGCCCGTGACCGGGAAGCCCCCAGTGAACGCGGCCGAGAGGTTGCTGGAGCCCAGCGCCACCAGTTCCTGGTCGGGCTCGATGCGCTGGCGGCGCTTGGCGGCCAGCGTCTGCCCCACCGAGACCGACTCCACAAACCCGACTACGCTGATGAGCAGGGCCGGCACGAACAGCGCCTGCCACAAAGACCAGTCCCACAGCGGCACGGTGAAGGGCGGCAGGCCCTGGGGAATGCTGCCCACGATCTTCATGCCCTGCGCTTCCCAGTCCAGCGCCCAGGCCAGCGTGGCGGTGGTGGCAATGGCCAGCACGGGGCCGGTCTTGGCCAGGACATCGGCGGCAAAGGGGTTCAGGCCCAGCCGGCGCAACAGCGGCTTCAGGCCACTGCGTACCCAGAACAAGAAAGCCACGGTGCCCGCACCCACCGCCAGCGTGAGCCAATGTACCTGCGGCAGCGCCTGCCACAGCGAGGCGCCCAGTTCAATGAGGTTGTGGCCGCTGGCCGGCACATTGAGCAGCGTCTTCAACTGGCTGGCGGCAATGAGCAGCCCCGAGGCCGAGATGAAGCCCGAGATGACCGGGTGGCTCAGGAAGTTGGCCAGAAAACCCAGCCGCAGCACGCCCATGAGCAGCAGCATGCCGCCCGACAGAAACGCCAGCGTGATGGCCACCGCCCAGTACAGGTCTGAGCCGGGTGGCGCATGCTGGCCCACGGCAGCGGCCGTCATGAGGGAGACCACCGCCACCGGCCCCACAGCCAGCACCCGGCTGGTGCCAAACACCGCGTAGAACAGCAGCGGTGCCACGCTGGCGTACAGGCCCACTTCCGGCGGCAGGCCGGCGAGCATGGCGTAGGCCAGGCTCTGCGGAATGAGCATGATGGTGACGATGACGGCCGCCACGCCATCGCTCACCAGGGTGCTGCGCTGGTACTGCCGGCCCCATTCCAGTATGGGCAGGCTGGGCAACAGGGTGCGCCAGTTCCAGCGCGGGCTGTGCATGGTCAGGCGTGGGCTTTGTGGGCCGGCGGGCGGTGCAGGGTGCGGTCGGCCCACTCATACACCAGCATGCCGGCCACCATGGCGGCCACAAACACAGCGGCCTTCACCTCGCCCGAGGCCATGGACACCAAGCCCGGCCCCGGACAAAAGCCCGCCAGACCCCAGCCCGCCCCGAAGGTCAGGCCACCCAGCACCAGGCGCTTGTCGATCTGCGTGGCCTTGGGCAGGTGCAGCGCGCCGCCCAGGAAACTGGTGGTGCGCTTCTTGGCCAACGCGAAGGCAAAGAAGCCCACCGCAATGGCGCCCCCCATGACAAAGGCGAGCGAGGGGTCCCAGGTGCCCAGGATGTCCAGAAAGCCCAGCACCTTGGCCGGGTCGGTCATGCCCGAAAGCAGCAAACCCAGGCCAAACAGCAGGCCCACGATGAATTCAGAAATGCGGTGCATGTGTGTGCTCCTCGTTCAAACCGTCAGATACCGAACACGTGGCGGACCAGATACACCGTCACGAAACCCGCGCCCATGAAGGCCAGCGTGGCCACCAGGGAGCGCGGCGACAGGCGCGAAAGCCCGCACACCCCATGCCCGCTGGTGCAGCCCGAGCCGTAGCGCGTGCCCAGCCCCACCAGCAAACCCGCCACCACCACGAGGCCAAAGCTGGCATCGATTTGCGGCGCCTTGATGAAGCCTTCCGGCGCCAGCAGGCCATACACCAGCGGCGCGCTGAACATGCCCAGCAGCACCGAGACGCGCCAGCCGGCATCGCCCTGCTTGGGCGGCAGCAGGCCACCCAGAATGCCGCTGATGCCCAGCACGCGGCCATTCAACAGCACGAACAGTGCCGAGGCGACACCCAGCAGAACGCCACCGGCCAGCGAGGCCCAGGGCGTGAAGTTGGCCCAATCGATCGTCATGGTTTACTCCTTGGTCTTTCCACAGAATTGGTCGTAGAGCACCTGGATCACGGCCAGCGCGCGCGGGCTCTCCAGGCGGTAGTAGATGTGTTTGCCGTCGCGGCGGGTGGCCACCAGCGCCTCGTCGCGCAGCACGGTGAGTTGCTGCGACAGCGTGGGCTGCACGATGCCCAGCAAGGATTCCAGTTCGCCCACGCGGTGTTCGCCTTGCGAAAGTTGGCACAGGATCATGAGGCGGTCCGGGTTGGACAGCACCTTCATGAGGCCGCACGCCTCGGCGGCGGCGGTCTGCATCTGGGTGAGTTCAAGCACGTCTTCCATGGGTTCTCCAGGGTCGGGACAGGGGCAAGGCGCGGCCGGGGTGGTGGCTGGCTATGCCCGGGATGCAGTGATTCTATTGACCAATAATCTATTTGTCAATAAACTATGTTCATCTTAATTGTTTTCGATCCGCCCGCACTTTGCCCTGAAAGGAGTTCACCATGAACACGGCCCACACCACCCCTTCTTCCACCAGTTCCTCGGCCGCGCGCCCGCAGGTCCACGGCCTGTTCGACCCCGCCACCTGGACCGTCACCTACGTGGTGCACAACGGCCCCGGCAGCGCCTGCGCCATCATCGACTCCGTGCTCGACTACGACCCCAAGTCGGGCCGTACCCGCCACACCTCGGCCGACCGCGTGATCGAGTACGTGCGCGCCCACGAACTGAAGGTGGAGTGGATACTGGAAACCCACGCCCACGCCGACCACCTCTCGGCCGCGCCCTACCTGAAGGCGCAGCTGGGCGGAAAAATCGGCATTGGCGACCACATCACCCAGGTGCAGAAGGTGTTCAAGGGCATCTTCAACCTGGAGCCCGAATTCCGCCTCGACGGCTCGCAGTTCGACCAGCTGTTTGCCGAAGGCGACGAGATCCCGCTAGGCGACCTGAAGGGCAGCCTGCTGTACGTGCCCGGCCACACGCCGGCCTGCGTGGCCTACCAGTTTGGCGATGCGGTGTTTGTGGGCGACACGCTGTTCATGCCCGATGTGGGTACCGCCCGCGCCGACTTTCCCGGCGGCGATGCGCGCACGCTGTACCGCTCGGCCCGCAAGATACTGAGCCTGCCGCCCGAGACGCGCCTGTTCATGTGCCACGACTACCCGCCTGCCGGGCGCAGTGTGGTCTTCGAGACCACGGTGGCTGCCGAACGTGCCAGCAACATCCATGTGCGCGACGGCGTGACCGAGGACGAGTTCGTGGCCCTGCGCACCGCGCGCGATGCAACCCTGGAGATGCCGGTGCTCATCCTGCCGGCGGTACAGATCAACATCCGCGCCGGGGAGATGCCGCCCAAGGAGGAAAACGGCATTGCCTACGCGAAGATTCCGCTCAATGCGCTGTGATCACCGCACCTTGAGCAAATCCCGCGTGGTGGCGTAGCCCAGCGCGATCATGTCTTTGGCTCGGTGGAAGTCGAGCACGCCACAGGCATCCACCGGGATTTCCACCAGCAGGTCGGGCGGATAGGCGGCCACCTGGAAGCGTGCAATGCGGTCCTGCATCGCGTCGAGCGACTTGGCCATGACCTCGAACGCGTTGTCGGGTGCGGTGACGGAAGCCGCGCTGGAGCCCTCGCCCGCCTCTGGGCTCCAGCGGCTGCGCAGGTGCCCCAGCCACTGCAGAATACCGCTCGGTGCGGCGGATGGCGCGGGGTTGCGGCCAGCACGGCCACTCTCCAAATCCACCTCGGCCTCCACGCGCCGCGCCACGCCATTCAACGACACCGCCACCGTCTGCTCGGCGCGAAAGCCCTTGGCAGGCGCCAGCGGCAAGGGACTCAGCAGACCGCCATCGACCAGCCAGCGCCCGCTGTGCAGGGCTGGTGTGAACAGACCGGGTATGGCCATGGAGGCGCGCATGGCCTCGAACAGGGAGCCCTGGCGCAACCACACTTCCCGCCTGCGCTCGATATCGGCCGCCACGGCCGTGAACGGAATGGGCAGGTCCTCCATCTGCACATCGCCCACCAGTTCTTCGAGCTTTCTCATGAGCGCATGGCCCTCAATCAGGCCGCGCCGTGTGAAGGAGAAGTCCAGCAAGCGCCAGACATCGGTCTGGCTCAGGCTGCTTACCCATTCGGTATACACCGCCAGCTTGCCCGCGGCATAGAGACCGCCAACCACAGCGCCGATGGAGGCCCCCGTGACCGAGCGAATGGCAAAGCGGCCATCCTCCTCCAGCGCCCGGATCACACCAATGTGGGCCAGCCCGCGCGCGCCGCCGCTTCCCAACACCAGGGAAATGGGCAGTGGGCCGTGGTTGTCAGGCATGCAGCGCTGGCCGGCGCAGCACCTGCTCGGCCTCATGCACCGGTAGCGGCCGGCTGAACAGATAGCCCTGAAAGGCGTGGCAGCCCATCTCCTGCAACACCAGTTGCTGCTCGGTGGTTTCCACGCCCTCGGCAATCACCTGCAGTTGCAGGCTTTGCCCCAGGGCAATGATGGTGCGGGCAATGGATCGGTCCTTGTCCGAATCGAGAATGCCGCGTGTGAAAGACTGGTCGATCTTGAGCTGGTCCAGTGGTAACCGGCGCAAATACGACAGCGAGGAATACCCCGTACCGAAGTCATCAAGCGAAAAGCCGACACCCAGCGCCTTGAGGGCGTTCATCTTCTCCAGAATGGCGTCCATGTCGTAAATCAGGAGGCTCTCGGTCAACTCCAGCTTCAGGCCGCAGGCCTTCACACCGCTGGTCTTGAGCGCGTCTTCCACCTGCGCCACAAAATCGGGGTGGCGGAACTGCACCGCGCTCACATTCACCGCCAGCACCAGGTGCGCCAGCGCCGCATCGGCCTGCCAGCGTTGCAACACGCTACAGGCTGCCTGCAGCACCCACTGGCCCAGCGGGAGAATGAGGCCAGTATCCTCGGCCAGCGGTATGAAGGTGGCTGGGGACACCAATCCGCGCGCCGGGTGGTTCCACCGCACCAGCGCCTCGGCACCCCAGGCGCGTCCGCTGGCGTCCACTTGCGGCTGGTAATGCAGCAACAACTCGCCTTGCTGCAGGGCCCGGCGCAAATCGGCTTCCAGTTCCACCCGGGCGGCCACAGCTTCCTTGAGCTGCTGCTCGAACATCTTGATGGTGTTGCGCCCGGACTGTTTGGCGCTGGTCAGCGCCAGATCCACCTGCTTGAGTGCCTCAGCCACCGTCACTTCGGCGCCCACGCCGGTGGCAATCCCTATGCACGCGGAGGTCATGTGGCTGTAGTCGTCCAGCTCGAAAGGCTGTGCCAGTGCATCCAGCAACACCTGTCCCAGGGTACGTGCCCGCACCCCCGCCACCTCGGGCCTGGTACCCAGGTTTTGCAGCAGCACAATGAATTCGTCGGCACCCAGCCGCGCCACCTCGTCGGCCGGCTGGGTGGCTGCACTCAGCCGCGCGCCCACCAGGCGCAGCAACGCGTCGCCAGCGAGGTGGCCCATGGTTTCGTTCAGCGCCTTGAAGCTGTCCAGGTTGATGAGCAGCAAGGCGCAGTACTGCCCATTGCGCGCGCTGCGCTGCAGCGCGTCGGCCAGGGTCTGGCTGAAGCGCTGCCGGTTCGGCAGGCCAGTGAGCGGGTCGAAGAAAGCCAGCCGGTAAATGGCGGCCTCGGCCTGCTTGCGCGCGGTGATGTCGGTGTTGATGGCCAGGATGGCGCTGGGTGCTCCCTGCTCGTCGCGCACCAGCGTCCAGCGGCCCTCTACCGTGATCGGTTTGCCATTGCGGTGGTACTGCACCAGTTCGCCGGTCCATTCTCCCCGCTCGATGGTCTGGCGGGTGCAGTCCAGGAAGTCGGTCTGGTCCTGGTAGAGCAGCTCGGCGACGGAACTGCCCAGCGCCTCCTCGGCGGTCCAGCCGTACAGGCGTGCACAGGCGCTGTTCCAGAACAGGATTTCGTGCTGCAGGTTGCGCACGATGATGGCGTCCTGCGCTTTCTCCAGCAGGGAAGCCTGCTGCCGGATACGGGCATCGGCCTGCTTGCGTTCGGCCTCGGAGCGCAGGTGCATGAGCCCGAAGGCCAGATCGTTGGCCAGTTCCTCCAGCAGCGTGATTTCTTCGCGGCTGAACACCATGGGGTCGATGACGTACAGGCAGATGGCGCCAAATGTCTCGCTCTTGTGCCGCAGTGGCAAGCCAATGGCGGCGCGCAGTCCACTGCCATCCAGATCGCGGCGCCAGTAGGCAAAGCCTTCGTCGCTGCGTATGTCGGGCACCAGGGTGGTCTCGCCGTGCATGACGGTGCGGCCCATGATGCCGCGCGAGGTCGGGCTGCCCGGGTCGTAGGAGACGACCGTGTGGTCAAGGAACTCCCCGCCGCTGCCATAGCGCGCCACCATCTGCAGTTGCTTGTGCGGGCCGGGCTGCACAAAGCTGACCCAGGCCAGCTTGTACCCGCCAATCTCCACGGCAATGCGGCACACCTCGCGCAGCAGAGCCCCTTCGTCCTGGGCGCGGATCATCTGCTCGTTGCAATCGCTCAACATGCGCTGGGCGCGGCTCACACGGGCCAGTTCGCGCTCGGCCGCCATGCGCTGGGTCACGTCGTTGATGAGGGCCAGGCGCGCCGGGCGGCCGTTGAAAGTGATGGGGCCGGCCGAGACCTCCACATCGATGATTTCTCCGTTGCGCTTGAGGTGCTGGCGCAGGGCGCCGACGGTCTGCGCATCTGCCGGGATCGCGTGCAATTGCTCCTTGGCGTTGCGCGCAGCCTCGGCCGGCCACAGGTCGGGTACCTCCAATTGCTGGAACTCCTCTTCCGAATAGCCGTAGTGGATCTGCGCAGACCGGTTGGCCGCCACGATGCGCAGCGAAGCGCGTTCGTACACCCACATGGGGTGCGGGTTGTGCTCGAACAGCAACCGGTACTGAAATTCCGACTGGCGCAGCGCCTCGGAAAACCGGATGCGCTCGATGACTGCGCCGAGCGACTCCGACAGCAACAGCAGGGAGGTGGTCTGGTCGTGCGAGAAGGCGTGAGGCTCGCGGGCGGTGGCACGCAGTATGCCCACCACACGGCCCGAATTGCGCAGCGGCACCAGCAACATGGAACGCACGCCCACTTCCCTGCAAATACGGCGGTTCACGCGGGGGTCGGTTTCGGAATCGGCGCAGTACTGGGGTTCACCGGTGCTGACCACGCGCCCCGCAATGGAGCTGCGCACAGGCATGCGGGCTCCCAGGGCACGGTGGGTTTCGCCGAAGTAGCCGTGGCTCACGAGGTCGTTGCCCTCGAGCAACTCTATCTCCACACCCGTGGCGGGCAGCACCGCCATGGCCCGCTCGGCCATGAGACTGCACACGGCATCCAGGGGCAATTGCGCGGTGGATATCTCCTGCTGAATGGCCAGAATCTGCCCACGCAAAGCGGACTCCCGCAGGGCCTCCTGCTGCAAGGCCTGCTGGGCCTTCATTTCGCGGCGCTGGCGGCGGAACTCCATGAGCAGCACGGCCTGCCCCGCCAGCGTCTCCAGAGCGGAGAGTTGCTGCGCAGTGAGTTCTCTGGGCTGCTGGTCCACCACCACCAGCGTGCCCACACGGAAACCTTCGCTTGTCGTGAGGGGCACACACGCGTAGAAGCGGATGTGGGGCTCACCCAGCACCAGCGGGCTGCGGGCAAAACGCGCGTCCTCCCGCGCATCGCTCACCACCAGCGGAGCGCCACGTTCGATGGTGTAGGTGCAGAAAGACAGCGTCAGATCGAGTTCCACCATCTCCAGGCCGAAGATGGACTTGAACCACTGGCGCCTGTCGTCGATGAGCGTGATACCGGCCATGGGGACCTGGCAGATGCTGGCGGCCAACTCGGCCAACCGGTCGAATTCGGGCTCGCGGGTGGTGTCCAGGACATCGAGCGCGCGCAGCGCTTCCAGGCGGGCGCTGTGCCCCACCTGCCCCATGGGTCCTGCAGGCACAGGAGCCAGGGCCTCGACAGAGGCAGGACTGGATGGGTTGAACATGGGACCAGCGGTGCGATCGGAAAGTTCTGGTTGTAGCACAGCCCAACGTCGGGAAGCACATGGGCGCCAGACAAACTCCGGCAGAAGTTGAAGGAAAGGCCGGGCTATGCGCTTTGGCGCACACTCTGTCAGCGTGCACCACCAAGACACCCTACTCCGCCTGCGCCATGCGCTGCAGCGCTTCGATCCGGACCATCCGGAGCCGGCGCGCGCGCGGTCCATGACCCTGTCTGAGCTGCAAAACCTGCTGGGTCCGGGATCGGGGCCCTGCATGCTGCTCATGCTGGCCACCCTGAGCGGGCTGCCGCTGGTGGGCATAGGCAACCTGGTGTGCCTGGCGGTGCTGGCACTGGCAGTGGCCGTGTTGCTGGAGCGCGAGGTGGTGAGTCTGCCGAAGCGTCTGGCCAGCTTCAGCCTGAACCAGCGCTGGGCGCCGCGCTGCCTGAAGGCGCTGGTGTGGATCTACAGCACTGCCGGCCAGTGGCTGCGCCCACGCTGGCACCTGCTGGTGCACCGCCAGTTGCGCCTGTGGTGGGCGGTGTGGATGGTGGGCATGGTGGTCATGATCCTGCTGCCGCTGCCGCTGGTGAACCTGCTGCCCGCCCTGAGCCTGCTGCTGCTCAGCCTGGGCTGGCTGTTCCGCGACGGCCTGGCCATGGTGCTGGCCACCGCAGTGGGCGCCGTGGGGCTGGGCTATGCGCTGTCCCTGTGGCACCTGCTGGTGCTGGGCTGGCAGCAGGTACTCAGCTGGTTTTGAGTGGTGCCTTGACTGCTTGATACGGGTAGGGGTACACCCTCACAGGCATCCGTAGCGCAGTACCTAGAATGGTGGTGCATCAGCATAGACTGATTTTTTGAGTTGGAGCCCCAGCCCATACCCCTCATCCACAGGAGACACCCCCATGCAACGCAGAACCACCCTGGCCGCCCTGGCACTGACTGTGGCCGCCACCACGCTGTTCACCACCGGCTGCGCCTTCACCCCCGCCCGCCAGAAAACGCAGGTGGTGCTGCAGGTGAGCGACCCCGACCCCGCCAAGTGGAACCTGGCCCTGAACAACGCGCGCAACGCGCAGAACGACCTGGGCAAGGACAACGTGGACGTGGAAATCGTGGCTTATGGCCCGGGTATTGCCATGCTCAAGTTCGACGCGCCCACCGCCAACCGCGTGAGCGACGCCATCAAGAGCGGCGTGAAGATCGTGGCCTGCGAGAACACCATGACCGCGCAGAAGCTCGACAAGAACGAGATGAACCCCAACATCAGCTACGTGCCGGCGGGCGTGGTGCACATCATGCAGCGCCAGCACCAGGGCTGGGCCTATGTACGGCCGTGATCTAAGGCTGTAATTTGCGGCCCTGAAATTTTTTTCGCGTCCACTGCATCCAGGCAGGGCTCTGGCGGGTAGTGGAAGTGTCGGCGGTAGTTGCTGAAGGTTTGCACTGGCAGGTGCAAGGGGCAGCTAGCGCGGCAATTCCATCTACTTCCAGGAGCCTTCCCATGCTGAACGCAAGCACCCACACCCGCGCCCACACCCGTGCCCACTTCTCCACCGCCGCCCTGACCCTGGCCCTGCTGGCCGCCGCGGGCAGCGCCGCCGCCATGCACCACGGCCACGGCTTCAAGCAGGACGGCCTGCCCGATGGCGTGAAAGTGCCCGCTGGCAACGCGGTGATGCTGGAAACCGTGGGCGTGGGCGAGATCACCTACGAGTGCCGCGCCAAGAAAGACACCACCGACCAGTTCGAGTGGGTGTTCGCCGGCCCCGACGCCAAGCTCATGGACCGCGCCGGCAAGCAGGTGGGCCGCTACTACGGCCCGCCCGCCACCTGGGAAGCCACCGATGGCTCCAAGCTCACGGCCACCCAGCTGGCGGTAGCACCGGGCGGCGCCGGCAACATCCCGCTGCAGTTGGTGAAAGCCAACCCCGCCATGGGCCAGGGCGCCATGCAAGGGGTGAGCTACATCCAGCGCGTGGCCACCCAGGGCGGCGTGGCCCCGGCAGCGCCTTGCGGCCAGCCCCAGCTGGGCAGCAAGCAGGTGGTGAAGTACCAGGCCGACTACATCTTCTGGCGCGCGCAGTAAGGCGGGGAACCTGCCCAGGCCAGGGCCGCGGCGCCACCGCGCGGGGCCTGGGCGGGTTTGCTATTCTCCGGCCCATGCCGCCCACCGATGACTTCAACTACGAAGCCGCCCTGCAGGCCTGTGCCCGGGGCGATGCGGCGGCCTTGCAGCGCCTGTACCAGCAGGAAAGCGCACGCCTGCTGGGCGTGGTGCAGCGCATGGTGAGGAACCTGCCCTGGGCCGAAGATTTGCTGCACGACGCCTTTGTGCAGATCTGGCAGCGCAGTGGCAGCTTCGACCCGGCCAAAGGCTCTGGGCGCGGCTGGATGTACACCGTGACGCGCCACCTGACCCTGAACGCGCTGCGCAACCGGCAGCAAGAAACCGCCCGCGAAACCGCGGTGGACGAAGACACGCTCGATGTGCTGGACGCGCACGCCTCGGTGCAGGGCTGGCGCGAGGCGGAGCAAGACTTTGCCTGGCAGACCTCCACAGGCCGCATGGCGGGCTGCCTGGAACAGCTGGAGCCCGAGCGCCGCGTGTGCATTCTGCATGCCTATGTGGACGGCCTGACCCACGCCGAGATTGCGCAGCGCCTGGGCACGCCGCTGGGCACCGTGAAAGCCTGGATACGGCGCAGCCTGACCGCCCTGAGGGAGTGCCTGCAATGAACACCGACTGGAACGCACAGGCCGCCGAGTACGTGCTGGGCACGCTGTCGGCCGACGAACGCCGGGCGGTGGAAGCGCGCATGGCGCAGGACCCCGCCTATGCCGCCGAAGTGCGCCGCTGGGAAGAGCAGCTGCTGCCGCTGGCCGCACTGGCCGAGCCCATGGCGCCACCGCCGCGCTTGTGGGCCAGGCTGGAACGCACATTGAATCTTCCCTCTGCGCAGGCGGTGCAGCCCACGCCAGCCCCACTGCCCTGGTGGCAGCGCGGCTGGCAGAGTCTGGCCTTCTGGCGCAGCGTGGCGGGCGCCGGCATGGTGGCTGCAGCGCTGCTGGGTGCCGTGGCGCTGCAGGAGCCCGAACTGCCCGCGCCGCGTTTCATGGTGGTGCTGGTGGCCCCGGACGACCGTGCGCCGGGCTGGGTGATCCAGGCCAGCGATACGCGGCAGGTGAACCTGATTCCGCTGGGCACCTTCGAGGTGCCGCCCGACAAGGCGCTGGAGTTCTGGACCAAGGCCGACGACTGGGCCGCCCCGGTATCGCTGGGGTTGGTGGCGCCCGGCCAGCGCCTGCAGGTACCGCTGGACGCCCTGCCCCCGCTGCAGCCCAACCAGCTGTTCGAACTGACGCTGGAGCCCGCCACCGGCTCGCCCACCGGGCGGCCTACGGGGCCCATCCAGTTCATCGGCCGCGCGGTGCCGGTGCTGTGATGGCAACGCTGGCGGGATGGAACGCCAGGCGGTCCGCACTGCTGCTGGCACTGCTGTGGCCCTTGCTCGGCTTAGCGCAGGTCCGCGAGCCGGCACCCAATCACGGACTGGCACCGCGCACCCCGCTCACTTTCGAGCAAGCGCACAGCCGCCTGCGCGCCGGGGTGCTGGAATGCGACCGCAGCCGCTTCGCCTTGCGCACCGTGGTGCAGGCGCGCAACCAGCGCCATGCCGGGCAGAACTGGCTGGCGCTGCAGCTGAGTGGCGCTGCGGGAAGCGATATCTTGTTGGGCCCGCTGGAGCGGCCAGCCACCCCGGAACAGCTGCGCAGTCTGGTGGGGCAGGAGCGCTGCGCTCAGCCCTGAATGCGGCCTTGATTGGAGCCCAGCTCCTGCAGATACGCCCGCACGATGCTGTCGAAGTCCGGATCGGGGTGCAGGCCCAATGCCTGCGCACGGCGGGACTCGAAACGCGCCGGCCAGCTTTGCACAATCTGCGCCACCGCCGGGTCCACCACCCAGTCGATGAGCCGCACCGGCGCCGGGCCTGCGACGCGTTCCAGCGCCGCCACCATCTCGGCGGGCGTGGTGGTGAGTGCCGGCAGGTTCATGGCGGTGCGCGAACCCCAAGCGGCCTCGCTGGCCTGCAAGGCCGCCAGCAGCCCTTCCATGCTACGGGCCGGTGAGGCCAGGGCCACAGGCGTATCGGGTGGGACCGGGCAGGTGCTGCGCTGGCCAGCGAGCGGCTCGCGGATCAGGCCGCTCATGAAACCCGAGGCTGCGCCGTTGGGTCGGCCCGGGCGCACGCTCACGGTCATGAGGCGCACGCTGCGCCCGCGCAGAAAACCCTTGCGGGTGTAGTCGGCCACCAGCTGTTCCAGCACAAATTTCTGCGTGCCGTAGCTGCCTTGCGGCGTGGGCAGCGTGGTGTCGGTGATGGCGCTGTCGGGGTCCTGGGCTGGGGCCGGGGCTGCGGGGTCGCGGCCAAACACGGCCAGCGAACTGGAGAACACAAACACCGGCGGCTGCTGGTCGCCCGCCGCACGGCAACGCTCCAGCAGCAGCATGCCCGCACGCAGGTTGCTGCGCAGGCCGAGATCGAAATCGGCCTCGCATTCCCCGCTCACCGCCGAGGCCAGATGCACCACGGCGGCCGCGCCTGTGGGCACCACGCGCTCGGGGTGCTGCTCCAGCAGATCCACCAGATCGCCCTCCACCACCTGCACCAGGGGATGCTGCGCGAGGTCAGGGGGCGGTGCGGCGCGGTCCACCAGCCGCAGTGCCGTGATGGGCGCTGCGGGCGCGCCCGCCAGGCTCAGCGTGCCCTGCGCCAGCAGCGTGCGGGCCAGCCGCACACCCAGGAATCCGGCTCCACCGGTGATGACGATCTGCATGGATGGCGCTCCTACGGAACCTTCAGCGCTGCGCAGCAGGCGCGGCCTGCCCACGGCTGGCGCGGTAGTGGTGCAGCCAGCGCAGCCCCGCCGAGGTGACGCCCGCAGGGCGATACTCGCAACCCACAAAACCGCTGTAGCCCAGCGCATCCAGCCGGTCGAACAGGGCCGGGTAGTTCACCTCGCCAGCGTCGGGTTCGTGGCGGTCGGGTACGCCGGCAATCTGGATGTGGCCGACCCCCGCAAAGTGGCGCTCCAGGCGGCGCGTCAGGTCGCCCTCCATGATCTGGCAGTGGTAGAAGTCCATCTGCACGCCGGTGTTGGGTTCGCCCACTTCGGCCAGTATGTCGTGCGCCTGCTGCTGGTAGTTGAGGTAGTAGCCCGGCATGTCGCGGGTGTTGATGGGTTCGATAACGAGCGTGATGCCATGCGGGGCCAGCCGCTGTGCCGCCAAGCGCAGATTGGCCACGTAGGTGCTGCGCCGGGCGGCCTGGGCTTCGGCCGAATCTGCCTGGGCGGGCACCAGCCCGGCCATGGCGTGCAGGCGCTGGCAGCCAGTGGCCAGCGCGTAAGGCAGCGCGCGCTCCACGCTGGCGGCAAATTCGGCCTCCCGGCCGGGCAGGCAGGCCATGCCGCGGTCGCCGGCGGCCCAGTCACCGGGTGGCAGGTTGAACAGCGCCTGCGTCAGACCGTGGGCTTGCAGGCGCTGGGCAATGACTTCGGGCGGGTGGTCGTAGGGAAAGAGGTACTCCACCGCATCGAAGCCATCGCGCGCGGCGGCCTCGAAACGGTCCAGGAAGGGCACCTCGGTGTACATCATGGTGAGGTTGGCGGCGAAGCGGGGCATGGTGTCGGGGGCTCGGGATGGGGGTGTGAAAAGCGGGGAGGAGAGCGGTGAAGATGGCTTCTGGGGCGCTGTAACCGGCTTCACCACGCGGCCCCAAAGTGCTGGCGCAGTTCTTCCAGCCGATCGGGGCTGAGAGGCTCGATGCGTTGGCCGGCCGTCTGGGCCATGAGCCACAGGCGTGCGGTTTCTTCCAGTTCCTCCAGCACTGCCATGGCCTGCGCGGGGGTCTGGTGCCACACGTTCGGCCCCAGGCGCTCCAGCATCACGGCCCGCAACGGAGTCCCTGCAGCTTTGGCCTCTTGGATGCGGGCCGCCACCAGATCGCCGACCGCCGGATCGCCGGGACGGTGGTAGGGAATGAGGGGGACGTGGCCCACTTTCATCACGAAGTAAGGAGTGATAGGGGGGAGCAGGTCGTCGGTGTGGGACTCAGCGGCGGCATTGGCACCGGCGTCGGCTCCACTCGCCGCACCGGGGCTCAGCGTGAGTGCCACCAGGTGGGTGGAGTGGGTGTGGATGATGCACGCTGCAGAGGGCTCGGCGGCGTAGATGCGGCGGTGCAGCGCCAGGGTTTTGCTGGCGCGCTCACCGCTGAGCTGCTGCCCGTCGTCGGACACCCAGGCCAGTGCATCGGGCTGCAGAAAACCCAGACAGGCATCGGTGGGGGTGATGAGCGTGCCGCCGCCCTGCTCTGCGCGGAGCCGCACGCTGATGTTGCCCGCCGTGGCGTGTACGTAGCCGCGTTCGAACAGGGAACGGCCCACGCGGCAGATGTCATCGCGCACGGCTTGCTGCGCGTGGTTCATGCGGTGAGCCCCAGCGCCTTGCTGAAGAAGTCCGTGGACCCGAAGTTGCCCGATTTCAGGGCCAGCAACAGGGGCTGGCCTTCGGCCTGGGTCCAGGGCACGCCGGGGTCGATGGGGGCACCAATGCGCAGCCGCTGCACACCCAGCGCCTGCACCACCGCACCCGAGGTTTCACCGCCCGCCACCACGAAGCGCCGCACGCCCTGCGCCTGCAAGCCCTGGGCCACGGTAGCCAGACAATGTTCCACCAGCGCACCTGCACGCTGCACGCCGAGTGCTTCCTGCACGGCGCGCACTTCATCGGGCTGGGCGGTGGCATACACCAGCACAGGCACGCTGGCGTGTTCGGGCTGCGCCGCCCACTGCAACGCAGCCTGCGCCAGGTCCTGGCCAGCGGCCAGCGCACGCGCGTCCACCCGGAACGCAGGGCGGCCCTGCGCCAGCCAGTGCTGCACCTGTGCGTTGGTGGCGCTGGAACACGAACCGGACAACACCGCCGCGCGACCACCCACCGCGGGCAGCGTGGCAGCCTCAGCGTCGGGGCGCAGCCAGCCGCGCGCCTCGTACACGGCGGGCAAGCCCAGCGCCACGCCGGAACCGGCCGTGATGAGGGGCAAGTCCGCGCAGGCTTCGGCCAGCGTGCGCAGGCTCTGGTTATCGATCGCGTCGGCCACCGCAAAACGGTGACCGGAGGCGCGCAATTCTGCGAAGCGCGCCTTCAGCGCCACTGCACCCTGTGCCACCACGTCGTGCCGCGCCAGGCCCACACGGCCCTGGCACTGGGCCTGCAGCACGCGCACCAGGTTGGCATCGGTCATGGGCGTGAGCGGGTGGTGGCGCATGCCGGAATCGCTCAGCAACTGCTCCCCCACAAACAGGTGGCCCATGTAGACGGAGCGGCCGTTCTCGGGGAAGGCGGGGCAGGCGATGGTGAAGTCGCTGCCCAGTGCCGCCAGCAGCGCTTCGGCCACCGGCCCGATGTTGCCCTCGGCGGTGGAGTCGAAGGTGGAGCAGTACTTGAAAT
>Ga0209278_1000943_pt1 | contig 19129 bp, 17 predicted proteins | sample JI81BgreenDNA_FD_187504 | JGI IMG/M metagenome (GOLD analysis project Ga0209278, IMG submission 187504) | Wastewater effluent complex algal communities from Wisconsin, to seasonally profile nutrient transformation and Carbon sequestration -... | ecosystem: Engineered > WWTP > Effluent > Algae... | reverse complement strand
TCGGCCGAAAGATCGCAGACGAACGCCTTTCCGTCGCGGATCAGCTGTTCGGCGGCGAGGTAGAGCACCTCGAAGTAGTCGGAGGCGTGGCGCAGTTCGTGCCACTCGAAGCCCAGCCAGCGCACGTCGGCCTTGATGGCCTCGACGTACTCGAGGTCTTCCTTCTCCGGGTTGGTGTCGTCGAAGCGCAGGTTGCAATGGCCGCCGAACTCGGCGGCGATGCCGAAGTTCAGGCAGATGCTCTTCGAGTGCCCGAGGTGCAGGTAGCCGTTGGGCTCCGGCGGGAAGCGCGTGTTGATGTGGCCGTGCTTCCCGCTGGCCAGGTCCTCGCGGACGATATTGCGGATGAAGTCGGTGCGGGCCGGGGTGGCCTCGGCCGCGGTGGACGGTTCGCTCATGGCGCCTGGAAACGGAAACGGGGCAGACCGCGAAGTCTACCCCGCCGGGCACCTCATCGCCCCGCGCGGGGGCGGCGCGCCTTACTCAGTGAAGCGGAAGCTGGAGATCTCGCAGACGTCGATGCCGCTCTTCACCACTTCGTCGCCGTCGCTGAACTCGGCCTTGAAGTCGAACTTGCAGTAGCCGGTGCCGTCGTCGAAATCGATCGTCACGGACTGGCCGGGTTCGAGCACGCTGTCGCCGAGGATGTCTTCTTCCCAATCCGTGGTGCCGGCATTCGAACCGTAGAAGCGGACGATGGTGTGGCTCGTCTCGTTGATGATGCGGACCCGGCGATCCTCCTGGGCGCTGGCCGTGCCACTGGCGAGGCCAGTGAGGGTGAGCACGAGCATCAGGACGACGGTGCGGAGGGCGGAGAGGGTGGATTTCACGCGGGGGACTCCTCGGTTGGGGAGTTGTGATGGTCGCGTATCCGCCCGGTGAAGGGGAGTCACAGGCTGTCAAAGGCGCACGGGGCGGCCGCGAGGCGGACCGCCTGCGGTCTGTCAAAAAACGTCAAAACCATTCGCCCTTCCGCTAGAGTGGTCGCCTTGACCGTCCGATCCCACCCGTCATGCACGTGCGCCTGACCACCTTGGCATTGGCCGCCATCGCCCTGCTCCTGCTGGCGGCGGTGGCCGTCGCGCCGGCCACGCGCGTCGACCTGGCGCGGAGCAGCGTGGCGTTGAGGGTGGCGTCCACCGCGGCGCCCCCGGCCGTACCGCTGGCCGACATCCTCAGTGGTCGCTACCAGCCGGGCTTCTTCCCGTCCCTGGATGGGGCGGTGCAAGCGGCGCCGCGCGCGGACCGCATCGTCTGGTTGCGCCTGCAGGCCAACGTGCCGCCGCGCGAGGCGGGCGAGCGCTGGTTCGTGCGTCTCGAACGGGCCCCGGTGGATCGTGTGGCCGTCCTGCTGCCCAGTGCGCCGGCCCGCGAAGTGGCGGAGAGCCGCTATTTCCGGCTGGGCAGCTGGGACGCGCGTTGGCCCGACGGTTTCGTCCTCCCCTTGCCCGACGACGTCCAAGGCGACGTCGCTCTCTATGTTCGCGTGGAAGGGAACGTCGACACCGACCTCCGGCCGCAGCTGATCGACGGCCGCGTGCTCGCCGAACGCGAGGCGGCGGCGTCGCGCCTGTTCGCGTTGGTCTACGGCGTGCTGCTGGTTTCGCTGGTGCTGTGCGTGGTTCCGGCCGTGCGGCGTTCCGGGGCCGGCGGTTGGAGCATGGCGATGCTCACGGTGATCTCCGCGCTGACGATCGCCCTGATCAATGACCATCTGCCGCTGCCGCTCCGCGCCTTCCTCGACCCCTGGCTGGCGGGCGGGTTGGTCTATGCCTCCACGATCCTTCTTGCCGGAGCGCTGTTGATCGTCGCGCGCCGCCAGTCCGGCCTGAGGGCGAACTCGGCGACTCTGGCGCACTGGTACCACCGGATCGGCCTCGTACTGATCGTGCTGGCCTTCGCCGGTACGCGCGTTCCCGCGGAGTACGCCGACCTGCTGCGGCGGGTCGCCGAAATGGTGTGGTCGCAGGCGTGGCTGCTGGTGCTGGTGGCGTTCGCGCTGGACCGCCGGCGCCTGCGCTCGGTGCCCATCACCCTGATGGCATTGCTGATCGCCGCGCTGGTGGTGCGTGCGCTGGCGGCGGGCGGTGCGGTCCCGGCGTCCGCCCTGGCCCTGTATGGCTACCAGTTGCTGATCGCCACGCTGATGCTGGCCCTGGCCTTGTTGCCGTGGATGCGCGGACTGCCCGTGGAAGCGCCGAAACCCGCGGCGCCCGTGCCCGAGCTGCCCACCGAGGAGCGCTGGTCGCTGGCCGAGACGAAGATGGTCGCGGCGATCGATGCGGCGCTGCGCTATGGCGGCGGCGCGGAGGCCGACTGGGTGGTGGCGCGCCGGCTCATCGAGACGTTGAAGCCGCTGTTGGAGGCACGCTCCGTCGCCGTGGCGCGGTCATCGCTGCATGGCGAAGACACCATCATCGCGGAGCCGGGGGATTCGGAATCCCAGTTCGCCATGCTGCTGCGCGACCGCGCGCGCGTGCTTCGCTCCTTGCTCCGGCTCGGTTCGCCGCAGCAGTTGGTGTTGCCCATGGGGATCGATGGGCCGAGCCAGGTCGCGATGGTGCCTTACCTCGTCACCGAGCGCGGCTGGACCGCCCTGTTCGCCGAGCGGCGCGGCCGCGGATTCGAGGCCGACGAGCTGGCCCGCATCGAAGCGATGGTGGCTTCCGCCCGGCGGGTGGCGGCGAGCGCGCTGGATCAGCGCGAGGCGGCGATCCGCGCCGACCTCGACCCGGTGCTCGAGGTTCTCAATGCCGAGGCCTTGCAGCGCGACCTGCGCACCGCCTTCGAACGTTGCCGGGACGGCAGCGAGCCCATCGCCCTGCTGCGCTTCCCCTTGGCCGGTGAGGGTGGGTTCGAAGCACGCGCCAAGGCGTTGATCAGCGCCCTCGAGGTGTTGGATGCCCTGCCATCCCACTTGCTGGGCCGTCCCGGCCCCGATGAGCTGTGGATGGTGCTGCCCGGCCTCGACGTTCCGGCGGCGCGCGCGTTTGCCGAGGCGCTCCACCAGCGGCTTTCGCCCGCAGCGGCGCCGGTATCGGGGCTCGCGCCCGCGGGCATCCGGCCGATGGTGGCCGAATGGGTCATCGGCATCGGCGCCATCGTGGTTGGCGAGCGCGTGCCGCGCCCGATGATCGAGCGCGCCGGCGAGGCGCTGAATCGCGCACGCGTGCCCGGCGCGCAGGCCGTGCAGGCGGTCGTGCCGGCGCTACACTGAGGCATGCGCCGTCTCGTCATTGGCAACAAGAACTACTCGTCCTGGTCGCTGCGGCCCTGGCTGCTCCTCCGGCATTTCGACGTGCCGTTCGAGGAAGTGCGGCTGCCGCTCGACACGCCGGAGTTCCAGCGGCGGATCCCCGACTATTCGCCTACGGGTCGCGTGCCGGTGCTGCACGACGGCGATCGCGTGGTGTGGGATTCGTTGGCCATCTGCGAGTACGTCAACGAAACCTGCCTGGATGGCCGTGGATGGCCCGCCGATCCGTCGCTGCGCTACCTGGCGCGCTGCGCCGCCGCGGAGATGCACTCGGGCTTCGCCGCCCTGCGCGCGCAGCTGCCGATGAACTGCCGGCGCTCGCCCAACGCCTACCGGTGGAACGCCGACGCCGAGGCCGACATCCGCCGCGTCCTCACCCTGTGGCGCGAGTTGCGTCGCCGTGCCGAAGGCCCCTTCCTGTTGGGCGGATTCGGCATCGTCGATGCCATGTTCGCGCCGGTGGCGATCCGCTTCCGCGGTTATGGCGTGGTGCTGGACGACAACGCGCGTCACTACGCCGAGGCGCTGTTCGCGCTGCCGGCCATGTGCGAGTGGCAGGCGGCGGCCGAGGCCGAAACCGAGCGACTCGGCCACGATGCACTCTGACCGGGGTGCGCTGCTGGCCATGGCCGGCGGCGCCAGCCTGATCAGCCTCACTGGCGTGCTCGTGCGTTATGCCGACGTGCCGCCCACGGTGGCCGGCTTCTGGCGGATGGCCTTCGGCGGCTCGATGCTGGCCCTGGTGTTGTTCGCACTGAAGCGCTGGCGCCACGTCCCGGCCCGCGCCTGGCTCTTCTGCCTGTGGCCGGCCTTCGCCTTCGCTGCCGACCTCTGGCTCTGGCACCGCAGCATCCACGCCGTCGGCCCGGGGCTGGCGACCTTGCTCGCCAACACCCAGGTGTTCTTCATGGTCGCGGCCGGCGTGCTGTTCTTCGGCGAGCGCCTGCATGCGCGCTTCGCGCTGGGTGTGGTGCTGGCGTTCGGCGGACTCGCGCTGATCCTGGGGGACGGCTGGTCGACCTTGGCCGCGGAATCGAAGGCCGGCGTCTGGCTGGGGTTCGCCACCGGCGTGGCCTACGCCGCCTACAACCTCGGCTTGAAGCGCAGCCAGCGCGAGGCGCCGATGGCGGCCGAGCCGATTCTGGTGGTGACGACCCTGCAGTGCGGCGTGATCCTCGGTCTCGCGGCGCTGGCTGAAGGCGTGTCGTTCGCGATCCCCGACACGCGCAGCCTCGTGGCCTTGCTCGCGCTGGGATTGATTGGCCAATGCCTCGGCTGGGTGCTGATCGGCCGCGCCCTGCCGCGCATCAGCGTCGCGAGTGTCGGCCTGCTCCTGCTGCTGCAGCCGCTGCTGGCCTTTGTGTTCGACGTCCTGCTGTTCTCGCGTCCGACCGCCACCCATGAGTGGATCGGCGTGGCGATGTCGCTGGCGGGGATCTTCGTCGCCGGGTTGAAGCCCGCGGCACCTCAGGGCAGCGCCGCGACCTCGCAGACATAGACGATTTCGCAGGCACCGTTGCCGCTGTCATCGCGGCGCAGGGACGTGGACCAGCGATAGCCATCGGCCGTCTCGATATCGACCAGCCAGCCGGTCAGGCGCACGCGTCGGCCGGTTTCCAGGTCGGCGAGTCGTGCCGCCACGGCGGGTGTGGCGGGGATCATGTGCATGTTGCTGCTGCTCCTGATGATCGTCTCGAGCGGCAGCGGCGGGCCGTCCGGCCCCCAGCGGTAGTGGTACCAGCGGCCCGACTGCGAGATGTCGAGGGCCTCGTAGACGGCGGGATCGGCCATCGGGCCCCAGCCCAGCGCGAGGTCGAGCGGTGAGACGGCGGCCTCGCGGCCGAATCGGTAGCGTTCGACGCCGAGCACGGTGGCTTCGACGGCGAACCCCGCTCGCGGCGTGGTCCGGTGTTCGCCCAGCTGGAACGGTGGCATGGCGGGTGGTGTGTCCAACTGCACCGGCATCGGCGCGGCCCCGATGCCGGGGGGCACACAGGCGGCCGGCGCGCCGCCCGGGGCCTGGGCCGCCACGACCGAAGGCGTTCGAGACTGCCACCACGCGAAGGCCACGCAGCCGCCCACCACGAGGAGCAGGGCGCGGGGCACGGGGCCAATGCCGCCGTTCGGACGCGCGCTCATTCGCGCGCCTCCAGGCGCAGCAGCTCGGCGGGCAGGCGTGCCAACACGTCCGCGAAGCCGCGCAGGAAGCCCGCGCGGGCCGAGCTCTTGCGCCAGAACAGGGCGATGCGGCGTTTCGGCGCCGGGGCCGCGAACGGCAGCAGGCGCAGGTTCGGCTGAGGCGGCACCGGCGGCTTCACCGACAGCACCGGCAGCAGCGTCATGCCGACCCCTGCGGCGACCATCTGTCGCAGCGTTTCCAGCGACGTGGCGCGAAAGCCGTCCTTCTCGCTGGCGCCGGCGAGGTGGCAAACGTCCAGCGCCTGCTCGCGCAGGCAGTGGCCATCCTCCAGCAGCAGCAGGTGCTCGTGCTGCAGGCTGTCCAGGCTGAGTGCCGCGCGCTTGCGGCCGCGCGGCGTGGCCAGAGCATGCTTCTCGGGCACGGCCAGCACGAAGGGCTCGTCGAACAGCACGGCGTGTTCGAGCCCTTCGTCGTCGACGGGCAGGGCAAGCACCGCGGCATCGATCCGCCCCTCGCGCAGTCGGGTGATCAGGTCGGCGGTCTTCTCTTCGACCAGCAGCAGCTCGAGTTTCGGGAAGCGCGCGCGCAGCGGGCCGACCACGTGGGGCAGCAGGTAAGGGCCGAGGGTGGGGAACAGGCCGAGGCGCAGGGTGCCGGATTCCGGGTCATGCGCCCGGCGGGCGATCTCGCGCATCTGCTCGACCTCGGCGATCACCGCCCGGGCCCGTTGGGCGATCTGGGCGCCGGCCTCGGTGAGCATGACCTTGCGCGGGGCGCGCTCCACCAGGGCGACGCCGAGCTCGTCCTCGAGCTTGCGGATCTGGGTGGACAGCGTGGGCTGGCTGACGTGGCTGGCCTCGGCAGCGCGGCCGAAGTGCCGGTGGTCGGCGAGGGCGAGCAGGTAGCGGAGGTCGCGGAGGTTCATTGTGATAGTCTACAGCTATGAAAGTGATGCATTCAATTCATTTCATCTTTTTGTGCACTGCGGCTATCTTGCGCTCCCTGGGCCCCACGGCCTGCCGTCCCGGTGACGACGGCGCCCTCCGCCTTCCTCCCGTCTTCCTTGACTACCTTCCCAACCTTCCCAACCAGGAGTGACACCCATGTCCCTGATCAACACCGCGGTCCAGCCCTTCAAGACCACCGCCTTCCACAACGGCAAGTTCGTGCCGGTGTCGGACGAGAGCTTCAAGGGCGAGTGGTCGGTCGTCGTCTTCATGCCGGCCGCCTTCACCTTCAACTGCCCGACGGAAGTCGAGGACGCCGCCGAGAACTACGCCGAGTTCCAGAAGCTGGGCGCCGAGGTCTACATCATCACGACCGACACCCACTTCTCGCACAAGGTGTGGCACGAGACCTCGCCGGCCGTCGGCAAGGCCAAGTTCCCGCTGGTCGGCGACCCGACCCACGCCCTGACCCGCATGTTCGGCGTGCACATCGAAGAGGAAGGCCTGGCCCTGCGCGGCACCTTCATCATCAACCCGGAAGGCGTCATCAAGACCGCCGAGATCCACGACAACGCCATCGCGCGTGACATGAAGGAGACGCTGCGCAAGCTGAAGGCGGCGCAGTTCGTCGCCAAGAACCCGGGCCAGGTCTGCCCGGCCAAGTGGAATGACGGCGCCAAGACGATCGCCCCGTCGCTGGACCTCGTCGGCAAGATCTAAGCCGCACGGCCACCCCGGTCGCCGCGCGCTGCGCGGCGGCCCGGGTGCTTGCCCAAGCCGCGTCGCGCGGTTTCGGCAAGCCCCTGAGATTTGGAGTCCCCCATGTTGGATGACGCCCTGAAAACACAGCTCGCCGCCTACCTCGAGCGGCTGGCCGCCCCGATCGAACTGGTCGCTTCGCTTGACGGCGGCGAATCCTCGGCCGAGTTGCGCGCGCTGCTCGAGACCGTCGCCTCGCTGTCGCCGAAGATCACGCTGCGCGAGGCGGCCGATGCCCGCACGCCCTCGTTCGCGATCCAGCGCGCCGATGACGCCTCGGTGGCCGTGCGTTTCGCCGGCATCCCGCTGGGCCACGAATTCACCTCGCTGGTGCTGGCCCTGCTGCAGGTCAGCGGCTACCCGCCGAAGGTCGAGCAGGCCCTGATCGACGCGGTGAAGGGCCTCGAGGGCGAGTTGCACTTCGAGAGCTATTTCTCCCTGTCCTGCGGCAACTGCCCGGACGTGGTGCAAGCCTTGAACCTCATGGCGGTGTTGAACCCGCGCATCACCCACGTGGCCATCGACGGCGCGCTGTTCCAGGCCGAAGTCGAGGCCCGCGAGGTGATGGCCGTGCCGGCGGTGTTCCTCAACGGCCAGCCCTTCGGCTCGGGCCGGATGGAGCTGGCGCAGATCGTCGCCAAGCTCGACACCGGTGCTGAAGCGCGCGCTGCGGAAGCCATCGCCGCCAAGGACCCGTTCGACGTGCTGATCGTCGGCGGCGGCCCGGCCGGCGCCGCCGCGGCCATCTACGCCGCGCGCAAGGGCATCCGCACCGGCATCGCCGCCGAGCGCTTCGGCGGCCAGGTGATGGACACGATGGGCATCGAGAACCTCGTCGCCGTGATGGAGACCGAAGGCCCGAAGCTCGCCGCCGAGCTGGAGCGCAACGTGCGCGCCAACGGCGTCGACCTGATGAACCTGCAGCGCGCGGAGAAGCTCGTTCCGGCCGGCGCCGACGGCCTCGTCGAGGTCAAGCTCGCCAGCGGTGCCTCGCTGAAGTCGAAGACCGTCATCCTCGCCACCGGCGCGCGCTGGCGCACCATGAACGTGCCGGGCGAGGACCAGTATCGCAACAAGGGCGTGGCCTTCTGCCCGCACTGCGACGGCCCGCTGTTCAAGGGCAAGCGCGTGGCGGTGATCGGCGGCGGCAACTCCGGCGTCGAGGCGGCCATCGACCTCGCCGGCCTCGTGGCGCACGTCACGCTGCTGGAGTTCGATGTGAAGCTGCGCGCCGACGAGGTGCTGCAGCGCAAGCTGCGCTCGCTGCCGAACGTCGCGGTCATCACGAACGCCCAGACCACCGAGGTGACGGGCGACGGCCAGCGCGTCGATGGCCTCGTCTACACCGACCGCGGCACCGGTGCATCGAAGCGTGTCGACCTCGAAGGCGTCTTCGTGCAGATCGGCCTGCTGCCGAACACCGAGTGGCTGAAAGGCACGATCGAACTCACGCCGCGCGGCGAGATCGTCACCGACGACAAGGGCCACACCTCGCTGCCCGGCGTGTTCGCCGCCGGCGATGCGACCACCGAGCCCTACAAGCAGATCGTCGTGGCGATGGGCGGCGGGTCGACGGCCGCGCTGTCGGCCTTCGACCACCTGATCCGCCACAGCGCGCCGGTCGCGACGGCGCCGGTGGCTGCCCCCGAGACGGCCTGAGCGCGGGAGGATCGACTCGCCCGCTATCATCCCCTCCGTCCGACCGGGGGAGGGGACGATGGACCAGCAGAACAACGACCGGGCCCGCTTCCAAGGCATCCCGGAGCGCAATACCAGCGACAACCTGCTGCGCACCACGCAACAGCACCACGTGCACCTCTCGGCGATGGCCGACACCAAGGCCAATATCGTGATCACGGTGTCCTCCGTGGTGCTGACGCTCAGCTTGGCGCGCCTCAACGATCCGGACCTTCGCCACGCCATGGCGGTGCTGGCGGTGTTCACCCTGCTCGCCCTCTTCCTCGCGGTGCTGGCCGTGCTGCCGAAGTACCGCCCGCTGCGCCTGCCCAGCCCCGATGCGCCGCTGCCACCGCAGTTCAACCTGCTGTTCTTCGGCCACTACGCCGAACTCACCCGCGAGCGCTTCCTTGACGAGATCGAACGCTCGTTGGCGCCGGATGGCAGTGTCTACACGACGATGGCCAAGGACGTTTACGCGCTGGGTTGGTACCTCTCGCACCACAAGTACCGCTACCTCCGCGGCGCCTACCTGAGCTTCCTCTGCGGCTTCGTCGGCGCCTGCGCCGTGCAGCTGGTCCGCGCGCTCGGCGGATGGTCCTGAGCCTCCGCGCCGCGCTGCGTTCGGCAGGCGCCGCGCTGGCGGCGGCGGCTGCTCGCGATGCGGTCGAGGTCCGCGCCGAGGCCGAGCTCCTGCTCGCTCATGTGTTGGGCAAGGACCGCACGTGGCTGTTCACGCATGCCGATGATCCGCTCGACGAGGCGTCTGCCCTGCGTTTCGAGGTCTTGGTCGCTCAGCGCCGGGCCGGCGAGCCGGTGGCCTATCTCGTCGGCCAGCGCGGCTTCTGGCGCTTCGATCTCGAGGTGACGCCGGACACCCTGATTCCGCGCGCGGACACCGAGTGCCTGGTCGAGCTCGCGCTGGAGCGCCTGCCGGTGGATCGGCCGCTCCGCCTGCTCGACCTCGGCACCGGCACCGGCGCGATCGCGCTGGCCCTCGCGTTCGAGCGGCCACGGGCGAGCGTCATCGCCGTGGATCTCAGCCCGGGTGCCGCCGCGGTGGCCCGGCGCAACGCCGATCGTCTCGGCCTTGCGGCACGGGTCGAGGTCCGCGAAGGCGCCTGGTTCGCGCCGGTCGCCGGTGAGCGCTTCGACCTGATCGCCAGCAACCCGCCCTACATCGAGGACGATGATCCGCACCTGGGCGAAGGCGACCTGCGCTTCGAGCCGCGTGGCGCGCTGGCCTCCGGTGCCGATGGCCTCGACGACCTGCGACTCATCGTGCGCGATGCCCCGGCCCATCTGCGGCCCGGTGGCTGGCTGCTGGTCGAGCACGGTTGGCGGCAGGGCGCGGCGGTGCGCGCGCTCTTCGACGCGGCAGGCTTCATCGATATCGGGACGGAACGCGACCTCGAAGGTCGCGACCGGGTCACGCTGGGGCAGCATCCCGCCTGAGCCGCGCCCGCCTGGGGGAGCCGACGATCAGTCGAGCAGGGCGTCCATGTCGTTGCCGATGGCGGCGACCTCGTCCCAGTGTTCTTCCAGCGTCTCCTGCTCGAGCTCCAGCCACGAGGCGACCGGTGCCGCGGCGCTGGTGAAGAGTCGATCCAGCGGCTGCTTGCCGATGACCAGCAGGTGGCAGGCCCGCGCGACGTGCACCAGACCGGCGTACTCGTTCGGCACCCGTGCCGCCATGGGCGCCGCTTGGTTCACCACCGCCTCGCAGAGGGCATCGGGGAAGTGCCAATGGCTGGCCAGCGCGCCGCCGATCTCCACCGAGGTGTAGCCGAGGATCATCTGCTCGGTGTCGCCGCGCGGCGCACCGGCGGCGACCGCGGCGTCCACCTCGCGCATCCGCTCGGCGTCGAGCGTGTGCATCAGCAGGTTGCCCACGTCGTGGAGCAGGCCGGCGGTGAAGGCGGTTTCGGCGTTGAGGCTGCGCAGCTTGCCGCGGCGGACCAGCCAGCGGCACAGCCCCGCCACCATGAAGCTCTTGCGCCAGAAGGCGCGCAGGTCGAAACCTTCCGGGGCCTTGAAGGCCGCCACCACGCCGCCGGCGGCCACCATGGTGCGCAGTGAATCCACGCCCAGCAGCACGACGGCGTCGTTGACCGAGCTGACCTTGCGCGTGCCACCGTAGAACGATGAGTTCGCCAGCCTGAGCACCTTGGCCGTGAGGGCTTGGTCCAGCTGGAGCTTGGCGGCGATCTTCCCGGCGTCGACGTTCGGATTATCGAAGTCTCGCAGCAGCTCCTGCACGACCTTGGGGATCGACGGCAGCTGGTGGGCCTGTTCGAGCAGCTTCTGCACGTGCATCGCGGGCTCCGTCCTGGCGGGTGGGTGCAGCTTAGGGGGCGAAACGGCGTTTCAGGAAGCTCCATGCGGCGCGCAGGCCCTGGGCCTCGCCGCCGGCCGGCTTGCCCGGGCGGTCGGCGTCGTTCCAGCTGTACACGTCCACGTGCGTCCACGGTTGAGCATCGGGGATGAAGCGCTCGAGGTAGAGGGCGGCCGTCACACATCCGGCCATCCGCGACGCGCCCGAGTTCGCCATGTCGGCGATGCCCGACTTCAGGTAGCTGTGGTACGGGCGCCACAGCGGCATGCGCCACAGTGGGTCGCGCTGCTCGGTACCGGCGTCGAGATAGCTCGCGGCCAGGTCGTCGCGATTGCAGAAGAGTGCCGGCAGGTCGGGGCCGAGCGCGATGCGCGCCGCGCCGGTCAGCGTGGCGAAGTCCATCACCAGCGCCGGCGACTGCTCGGAGGCATAGGTGAGCGCGTCGCAGAGGATGATGCGGCCTTCGGCGTCGGTGTTGTCGATCTCGACGCTCAAGCCGGCGCGCGTGGCGATCACTTCGCCGGGGCGGTAGGCGTCGGGGCCGAGCGCGTTCTCCACCGCCGGCACCAGCAGCGTGAGGCGGACGGGCAGGGCGCGCTCCAGCACCAGCCGCGCCAGCGCGATCGCGTGCGCGGCGCCGCCCATGTCCTTCTTCATGTTGCGCATGCCGTCGGCGGGCTTCACGTCCAAGCCGCCGGTGTCGAAGCACACGCCCTTGCCGACGATGACGAGGTGCGGCAGCGCGGCGTCGCCGTGCGTCAGTTCGATCAGCCGCGGCGCGCGATGGCTGGCGCGGCCTACGGCGTGGATCGCCGGGAAATTCTGCGCGAGCAGCTCGGCACCGCGCACGCTGCGGAAGCCCGCGCCGTGCGTCGTTGCGAGGGCCTGCACGGTGGCCTCCAGCTCGTCCGGGCCCATGTGCTCGGTCGGCGTGTTGACGAGGTCGCGCGTCAGGATCGACGCCGCCAGCAGGGCCAGCGCCTCGGGCTGCGATGCGGCATCGATGGCGAGCTTCGCGGTCGGCTTCACCGACTTCAGGTAGCGGGCGAACCTGTAGGCGCCGAGGCCCCAGCCGAGCAGGGCGCGGTCGGGCGGCACGACCACGGGGCTGTCGGTAGCGATGCGGAAGGCGATCGGGGGCAGTATCGAGGGCAGGTGGCCGAGGCTGGCCGGGTCCTGCGGGTCGCCGAGGCCGGCCACGGCCGCGGCGGGAGCGCCATCGGCGCCCGGGAGCACCAGGTGGGTGAGCGCGTCGCCGCGGAAGCCGTGGGCGTCGATCCAAGCCTGCACGGCGGCGGGCTGGGTGGCCTTCCACGCCGGGAAACGCGCGGCGTCGACGAGGTGGAGCGGCAGGGCCGGCGCATCGGCCGGGACGAAGCAGGCGGGAAGCGACATGGGCGACAGTACGAAGAGGTTGGGCGCGATGATCAGGCGAGCTTAACGGGTTCGCCCGGGGCGGCTTGCCGCGTCGCCGCAAAGCGGCCGCCGGGCTCCAGTGCCGCCACCAGGGCGTCCAGCGAAGCCACTTCGAGGTCTGGCGGCGACAGCTCGACCGGCCATGCCGCGCCATGGCGGTTCACCCAGCAGGTGCGCAGTCCCGCGCGCGCGGCGCCGTCCACGTCCAACCACGGGTCGTCGCCGACATGCAGCAGTTCGGCGTGGGCGATGCCCAGTGCGTTGACGGTGTGTTCGAAGATGCCGCGCTCGGGCTTGGCCAGGCCCATCTCGCGGGCGGCCACGCGGACGACGAAGCGGTCGGCGATGCCGATGCGCAGCAGGTCGGCGTTGCCATTGGTGAGCGAGGCGAGCGGGAAGCGCGCGGCGAGGGCATCGAGCGCCGGCAGGGCGTCGTCGTAGAAGCTCACCCGGTTGCGTTCGAGGTACAGCGCCTCGAAGGCCGGGCGCGCATGGGACAAGTCCTCGCCGCCTTCGGTGAGCGCGCGCTCGAGGCAGATCAAGCGCTGCGCGGTGAAGTCGTGGGCGAGGTGCGGGTGCTCGTGCGCCACTTGCTCGCGCAGTGCGCGCATGCGCGGCAGCGGGTAGGCCGCAGCCGTGCGCGGGCAGTGGGCGTCGAGGTAGGCGTGCAGGGCCGCTTCGGCGCGCTCGATCACCGGCCAGATCGGCCACAGGGTGTCGTCGAGGTCGAAGCTGATGGCGCGGATGGTCGTCATCCGCGCATTGTCCTCCAGATGGCGTGAAGTCGGGCCTCGCGCGTTGGCTTGGCCCGGCCTTCGGCGCTCAGCGCAGTTCGAGGTCGCCCTGGCGGGCGCCGCGCTGCACGCGCAGGATCAACCGTGCTGGCGGCTGCGCCAGTGCGCTGCGGAGGGCGGCCAGGTCGTCGACCCGGCGGCCGTTGACGCCGTAGATGCGGTCACCCGGCATCAGGCCGTTCTGGCCGGCGCGCGAGTCCGCGTCCACGTTGACGACCGACACGCCCGCAACGCCACCGCGGCGGAACTTCTCGGCCAGCTCCCCGAGCGTCGCCCCGGCCAGCCGGACGTCGATGTCGGCGCCGGGCAGCTGCTTCGGTTGCTCGCGCAGCGTGGCCGAGAGCTTCAAGGCCTGCGCACCGCGGCGCACATCCAGCGCGGCCGCCTGGTTCACCGGCAGCAGGCCTTCGGCGTTGCGCAGCGCCTGCGCGCCGTCGACGCGCTGGCCGTTGATGGCGGTGACCACGTCGCCCGGCCTCAGGCCCGCGGCCTCGCCCGGGGCGTTGCGGTAGACGCGGGTGACGATGGCGCCGCGGACGTCCGCCGCCAGCCCCAACTCCTGGGCGAACCGCGGGGTCAGATCGACTAGCTCGATGCCCAGCGAGCCGCGTTTCACCTCGCCGTAGACGAGCAGCTGGCGCATCACCTCGTGCGCCAAGTTGGCGGGGATGGCGAAGCCGAGCCCGATGTTGCCGGCCGCGCTGCCGCGCGGGTTGAAGCTGGCGGTGTTGATGCCGACGAGTTCGCCGCGCAGGTTGACGAGCGCGCCGCCGGAATTGCCGGGGTTGATCGAGGCGTCGGTCTGGATGAAGTCCTGGAAGCCGAGGCCGGTGAGGCCGCTGCGGCCCACGGCGGAGACGATGCCGGAAGTGACGGTCTGCCCCAGGCCGAAGGGGTTGCCCACGGCCACGACGAAATCGCCCACGCGCAGGCCCTGGGAGTTCGCAAGCGGCAGCGCGCGCAGGTTCTCGGCCGGGATGCGGATCAGCGCGACGTCCGTGCCGGGGTCGCTGCCGATGAATTCGGCTTCCACCGTGCGGCCGTCATGCAGTTGGACGCTGACTTCCGTGGCGTTGTCGACGACGTGGTGGTTGGTCAGCACGTAGCCACGCTCGGCATCGACGATCACACCGGAGCCCAGCGACTGCGATTCCTGCCGCTGCGGGCCGTCGGGCAGGCCGAAGAAGCGCCGGAAGAACGGATCCCCGGCCAAAGGGCTCTGCACCTCGACGACTTGGCGCGTGTAGATGTTCACCACGGCCGGGGTGACGCCTTCGAGCATCGGGGCCAGCGAGGGCAGGGCCGGCAAGGCGCCCACCGCGCGGGGCGTCTGTGCCGTCACCGCGCCGGCGGCCGGGGACGGCGATGCGGGGCGCGCGACGGCCGCAGGCACGGGGTCCGGCGCCAAGCCGCGGGCGATCAGGCCGCCGCCGATGGCGGTGGCGAGCAGGCAGGCGAAGAGGGGCAGGGGGCGCATGCGCGGGCGGTCCTCGAGACGGGTGTTGGCTGCGGATAGATGCGGATCTCGGGCGATTTCCGCAAGACCCTTTCGTTGCAAGGATGGGGCCGGATTCATCCGCGGGGATTACTGCAAGCGATTGAATGACAAGGGGAAAATCCGGGTGAGCGTGATGTCGCGGCGCGGCATTCAAATCCGTTGACAGGGTTGGGGGGCGGGCGTACCGTTGCTCTCCGCCGCGCCCTACATGTTGGGGTTCCGGCGGGGAGGGGCCCCAAGATTTTGGGGCTTGAACACAGCTGATGACGCAGGCCGGACGGTTCGTCATGGGGCAGGTCGACTGAAAAACGGGGTTCCGCCGGCGCATCGCGCCGAAGGCGGCCGTCTTTCCGTCCCCGGGCCCCCGCGCGACGCGCCGGTCGACAACGACGCCCCCCGGGCGGAGGAGAGACGAGGAATGAGTACGGTTCGCCTGGAAGCGGTCAAGACGGAAGGCCCGGTGGAGATCGCCATGCAGCCGGCGTCCTGGGACATCTGGGACAAGAAGTACCGCCTGAAGACCAAGAAGGGCGAGCCGGTCGATGTGGACATCGACGGCACCTACAAGCGCGTCGCCAAGGCCCTGGCCGACGCCGAGCCGAACGTCGAGAAGCAGAAGTACTGGTACGAGCGCTTCCTCTGGGCGCTGCGCCGCGGCGTGATCCCCGCCGGCCGCATCACGTCCAACGCCGGCGCGCTGGAGCACAAGCCGGCCACCTCGACGATCAACTGCACCGTCTCGGGCACGATTCCCGATTCGATGGACGGCATCCTCGAGAAGGTCCACGAGGCCGGCCTCACGCTGAAGGCGGGCTGCGGCATCGGCTACGAGTTCTCGACGCTGCGCCCGCGCGGCGCCTTCGTGGCCGGCGCCGGTGCCTACACCTCGGGCCCGCTGAGCTTCATGGATATCTACGACAAGATGTGCTTCACCGTGTCGTCGGCCGGTGGCCGCCGCGGCGCGCAGATGGGCACGTTCGAGATCAGCCATCCGGACGTCAAGGAATTCATCAAGGCCAAGCGCGAGGACGGGCGCCTGCGCCAGTTCAACCTCTCGCTGCTGATCACCGACGAGTTCATGGACGCGGTGGCCCGCGACGCCGAGTGGCCGCTGGTGTTCCCGATCAACGAGAAGGAGGTCGGCGACATCGATCTCGCCGACGCCAGCCAGGTCATCTGGCGCGATTGGCCGACCAGCAAGGGTTACGTGACCCGCGACGACGGCATGGTGGCGTGCCGGGTCTACAGCCGCGCCCGCGCGCGCGGCCTGTGGGACATGATCATGACGTCCACCTACGACTTCGCCGAACCGGGCTTCATCCTCATCGACCGCGTCAATGAGATGAACAACAACTGGTTCTGCGAGGCGATCCGCGCGACCAACCCCTGCGGCGAGCAGCCGCTGCCGCCCTACGGCGCCTGCCTGCTGGGCTCGGTCAACCTCACCAAGTTCGTGCGCGACCCGTTCACCGACAAGGCGCGCTTCGACTGGGAGGAGTACAAGGAAGTCGTCCGCGTGTTCACCCGCATGCTCGACAACGTCGTCGAAGTGAACGGCCTGCCGCTCGAACAGCAGCGCATCGAGATCATGCGCAAGCGCCGCCACGGCATGGGCTTCCTCGGCCTCGGCTCGACGATGACCATGCTGCGCATGAAGTACGGCTCGCCGGAGAGCTGCGAGTTCACCGAGGCCGTGTCGCGCGAGATGGCCGTGGCCGGCTGGGAAGTGGCGCTGTCGCTCGCCGAGGAGAAGGGCCCGGCCCCGATCATGGACGAGGACTTCACCGTCACCGCCGAGATGCTGCGGAAGCGCCCGGAGATGGTGAAGGACGGCTTCAAGGTGGGTGATGCCATCAAGGGCCGCGTGCTGCACGCCAAGTACAGCCGCTACATGCAGCGCGTCGCCGGCGTGGCCCCGGAGCTGGTGCAGAAGCTCGCCGAGACCGGCGCCCGCTTCACCCACCACAGCTCGATCGCGCCGACCGGCACGATTTCGCTCTCGCTGGCCAACAACGCCAGCAACGGCATCGAGCCTTCGTTCGCGCACCACTACTCGCGCAACGTGATCCGCGAGGGCAAGAAGTCGAAGGAGAAGGTGGACGTCTACAGCTTCGAGCTGCTGGCCTACCGCGAGCTGGTGAATCCGAAGGCGATGCCGTACAGCGATGACCCGGAAGCCAAGCTGCCGGACTACTTCATCGCCGCGGACGACATCTCGCCGAAGGAGCACGTGGACATCCAGGCCGCCTCGCAGATCTGGATCGACTCCTCGATCTCCAAGACGGCGAACGTCCCGACGGACTTCCCGTACGAGGACTTCAAGGACATCTACCGCTACGCGCACGAGAAGGGCCTGAAGGGCTGCACCACCTTCCGCTTCAACCCGGCCGCCTTCCAGGGCGTGCTGGTGAAGGAAAAGGACCTCGAGAACACCACCTACCGCTTCGAACTCGAGGACGGCAGCGTGGTCGAGGTGAAGGGCAACGAGCAGATCGAGTACGACGGCGAGATGCACACCGCCGCCAACCTGTTCGATGCGCTGAAGGAAGGCTACTACGGCAAGTTCTGAGGGTTCGCGGTAAGTTCCGCTGACGGCCTCGGCCGTCAGCGCATCAGGCAAATCGAAGGCCTGGGCAGAGCGCCCGGGCTTCGAGATCGAGGCCCGCCCGACCCGCCCCGGCGAGGTGGGCCCGAACCGGAAAGCGTGCACCGGCCCCCAAGGCACGCGGATGCAGCACCCCACTGGAGTGTTCCCATGAGCAATGGCAACGGTGTGACCACGACGATCGCCCAGGCGGTCGAAGCGGTGAGCGACAAGGCCAACGAGGTTGTCGAGCAGGCGAAAGCCAAGGCGGCGCCGATGGTGAAGAAGGCCAAGGCCGAAGTCGCCAAGGTCGAGAAGGCCGCCAAGGCCAAGCTGAAGCAGGCCGAGAAGTCGCCCGCCGGCCAGGCCGTCAAGAAGGCCGTCGGCAGCGCGAAGAAGAAGGTCGCGGCAGCGAAGAAGTCGGTCGACGCGGCGGTGAAGTCGGCGAAGGCCAAGCTCGGCGCCAAGCCGGCCGCGAAGAAGGCGGCGCCGGCCAAGAAGGCGGCCAAGCCCGCGGCGAAGAAGGCCGCGAAGAAGGCGCCGGTGAAGAAGGCCGCGGCCAAGAAGGCGCCGGCCAAGAAGGCAGCGCCGAAGAAAGCGGTGAAGAAGGCGGCCCCGAAGAAGGCCGCGAAGAAAGCCGCCAAGAAGACCGCGCGCCGCTGATCGCGGCGCCCGGCCCGGAACCCCCGCTCCCTGAGCGGGGCCCGAAGCGTCACCCCTGAAATCCGCAACAGACAACGCAACAGGCACCACCCGCAGGAGCGCCGGCATGGCCATCAAGATCAGCAAGAAAATCAAGTCGTACAGCGTCGCCACGCCGGACGACAAGGCCGCCACGCCGGCACCGGCGCCCGTCGCCGCGGCCCCCGCGCCGCTGCCGACGGCCGAGATCATCCAGATGCACGAGCGCGTCGAGCGCCCGGAGACGCTCGTCGGCGCGACCTACAAGATCAAGTCGCCGCTGTTCGAGCATGCGCTGTACGTGACGATCAACGACATCGTGCTGAACCCCGGCACCGAGCACGAACTCCGCCGTCCCTTCGAGCTGTTCATCAACTCGAAGAACATGGAGCACTTCCAGTGGATCGTCGCCATCACCCGCATCGTCTCGGCGGTGTTCCGCAAGGGCGGCGACGTGACCTTCCTCGCCGAGGAAATGAAGGCGGTGTTCGATCCGCGCGGCGGCTACTTCAAGGCCGGCGGCGTCTACATGCCCTCGATCATCGCCGAGATCGGCGGCGTCATCGAAGAGCACCTGAAGTCGATCGGCATGATCGTTGACCCGGAAATCAGCGACGCCCAGCGCGCCCTGATCGCAGAGAAGCGCGCGGCCTACGAGAACCGCTCAAAAAAAAACCCTGACGTGAGCGCCGCCCCGGCGGTGGGCGGCGATATCGCCATCACGGGTGACGGCACCAGCTTCCCGCCCTCGGCGACGATGTGCAGCAAGTGCAACACCAAGGCCCTCGTGCTGATGGATGGCTGCCAGACCTGCCTGAACTGCGGTTACTCGAAGTGCGGGTGAGCGGGCTCAGGCCCGCCGCCAATGCATGACCCAGTTGTGCGTCCAGGTCGTTCCGCCATCGCGTGAGACGGCCTGGCGCCAGCGGCAGCCCCCGGGGCTGATCCGGTCCCAGATCCCGGCCGCGAGCAGCGGTCGGCCCTCGTCTTCTTCTTCCGAGACGAACAGGCCGACCCCACCCTCGAAGCTCCCCTCGAGCCC
>Ga0209278_1000940_pt1 | contig 19181 bp, 20 predicted proteins | sample JI81BgreenDNA_FD_187504 | JGI IMG/M metagenome (GOLD analysis project Ga0209278, IMG submission 187504) | Wastewater effluent complex algal communities from Wisconsin, to seasonally profile nutrient transformation and Carbon sequestration -... | ecosystem: Engineered > WWTP > Effluent > Algae... | reverse complement strand
CCTTCGCCACGCTGATCTTCCTGACCGCGCTGCAATCCCTGTCCTCGGAACAGCTAGAAGCGGCCGAGATGGACGGCGCCTCCGCCCCCAACCGCTTCCGCTACATCATCCTGCCGCACCTTACCCGCGCCATCACGGTCGTGATCCTGATCCAGACCATCTTCCTTCTGGGCATCTTCGGCGAGATCTTCACGACCACGCAGGGTGGCCCCGGCTCCGCCTCCACCACGCTGCCCTACATGATCTTCAAACAGGCCATCGTGGCCAAGGACATAGGCCGCGCCGCCGCCGGGGGCATCATCGCCGTCATCCTCGCCAATATCGTCGCCTACTTCCTGATGCGCGGCATCGGGCGGCATCTGGACGCGTAAGGAGCATCACATGGCCCGCGCCGCATCCCCCCGCCGCAAGCTGATCACCACCCTCGCCGCATGGGGCGTGGCTCTGCTGATCTTCTTCCCCGTCCTCTGGATGATCCTGACCAGCTTCAAGACGGAAGCCTCCGCCGTCGCCATGCCGCCGCAATTCCTGTCCGCCGACTGGACGACAGAGAATTATGCCGAAGTCTGGCAGCGTTCCGACTATCCGCGCTTCTTTTGGAATTCGGTCGTGATTTCCGTCGGTTCCACGCTGCTGGGCCTCGCCATCGCGATCCCCGCCGCATGGTCCATGGCCTTCGTCCCCGGCAAGCGGACGAAGGACCTGCTGATGTGGATGTTGTCCACCAAGATGATGCCCGCCGTCGCGGTCCTGATCCCGCTTTACCTCGTGTTCCAGCGCACCGGGCTATTCGACACAAAGGTCGGCCTCATCCTCGCGCTCATGCTGATGAACCTGCCGATCATCATCTGGATGCTGTATACCTACTTCAAGGAAATCCCGGGCGAGATCCTCGAGGCTGCCCGCATGGACGGCGCATCGCTCTGGAACGAGATCATCTATGTGCTCACGCCCATGGCCCTTCCCGGCATCGCCTCCACCATGCTCCTCAACATCATCCTCGCCTGGAATGAGGCGTTCTGGACCATCACCCTGACGACGACCAAGGCCGCCCCCCTTTCGGCCTTCATCGCCAGCTTCTCGGCCCCGCAGGGCCTGTTCTACGCGAAACTCTCGGCGGCCTCGGCCATGGCCATCCTGCCGATCCTGATCCTTGGCTGGTTCAGCCAGAAGCAACTCGTCCGCGGCCTGACCTTCGGCGCGGTGAAGTGAGGAAGACATGGGAAAGATCCAGCTCACGCAGGTCCGCAAATCCTTTGGCGACGTCGATGTCATCCCCGGCATCGACCTGTCGATCGAGGATGGCGAATTCGTCGTCTTCGTCGGCCCCTCGGGCTGCGGGAAATCCACCCTCCTGCGCCTGATCGCGGGGCTGGAGGATACGACCTCCGGCACCATAGCCATCGACGGCAAGGACGCGACGAACCTGCCCCCCGCCAAGCGCGGGCTGGCGATGGTGTTCCAGAGCTACGCGCTTTACCCCCACATGACGGTGCGCAAGAACATCGCCTTCCCGCTGAAGATGGCCGGCATGTCAGAAGCCGAACAGACCGCCCGCGTCGAACGCGCGGCGAAGGTGCTGAACCTCACCTCCTACCTAGACCGTCGCCCCGGCCAGCTCTCCGGCGGCCAGCGCCAGCGCGTCGCCATCGGCCGCGCCATCGTGCGCGAACCTTCGGCTTTCCTGTTTGACGAGCCGCTCTCCAACCTCGACGCTGCCCTCCGCGTCGGCATGCGGCAGGAGATCACCGAGCTTCACCAGTCCCTGAAAACCACCATGATCTACGTGACCCACGATCAGGTGGAGGCGATGACCATGGCCGACAAGATCGTCGTCCTGAACGCAGGCCGCATCGAACAGGTGGGATCGCCCCTCGAACTCTATCACCGCCCGCAGAACCTCTTCGTGGCGGGCTTCATCGGCAGTCCCAAGATGAACCTGATCGATGGCGCAAAGGCCTCGCAGCACGGCGCCGCGACCATCGGCATCCGCCCCGAACATATCGACATAACGCCCGACGGGCCGTGGCATGGGACGGTCGGGCTGACGGAACATCTGGGATCCGACACCTTCCTCAAGGTGACGCTGGACACGGGCGAAACCCTGACCGTCCGCGCCAGTGGCGAGGTCGCGCTCCATCACGGCGACGGCATCGCACTGGCCCCGCAGGGGGCAAAGATCCACCGCTTCGACGCGACCGGAAAGGCAATGGCATGAGACTTCAGGGAAAAACCGCCCTCATCACGGGTGCCGCGCGCGGGATCGGTCTGGAATTCGCCCGCGCCTATATCGCCGAAGGGGCGAAGGTCGCGCTGGCCGATATCAATGCCGATGCAGTGGCGAAGGCCGCCGAAAGCCTCGGCCCGCAGGCCGTCGCCGTTCAGATGGACGTCACGCGGCAGGACAGCATCGACGCGGGCTTCGACGATGCCGTGGCGAAGCTTGGCCACCTCGAAATCCTGATCAACAACGCGGCCCTCTTCAGCGCCGCCCCCATCGCCGAAATCACCCGCGCCGATTACGACCGCCTCTTCGCGGTGAACGTCGCGGGCACCATGTTCTGCACGCAGGCCGCCGCGCGCCACATGATCGCGCGGGGGCAGGGCGGCACGATCATCAACATGGCAAGCCAAGCAGGCCGTCGCGGCGAAAGCCTCGTCGCCGTCTATTGCGCCACCAAGGCCGCCGTCATCAGCTTCACCCAGTCGGCGGGGCTGAACCTCATCCAGCATGGCATCAACGTCAACGCCATCGCCCCCGGCGTGGTGGATGGCGAACATTGGGACGGGGTCGACGCCTTCTTCGCCAAATACGAAAACAAACCCCTCGGCCAGAAGAAACGCGAGGTCGGCGCTGCCGTCCCCTTCGGCCGCATGGGCACCGCCGCCGACCTGACCGGCATGGCGATCTTTCTTGCGACGGCAGAGGCGAAATACATCGTCGCCCAGTGCTTCGGCGTCGATGGCGGGAACTGGATGGCCTGACATGCCCGCCCGCCGCGCCCCCGCTAAACCCTTTGCTAACCGCACCGCGCCACCCTTGGCGCAGGCCCCCGCTGCCCTGACCCGAGGCTTTCAATGACCGCCACCGCTTCGCTGCCCGCCTATGATCGCAGCCGCCTGACCCCCGGTATCGTCCATATCGGTCTTGGCAATTTCCACCGCGCCCATATGGCGGTCTATCTGGACGACCTCTTCGCGATGGGCGAGGGGATGGACTGGGCCATCATCGGCGCGGGGGTGCGCGCGCCGGATGCCCGGATGCGTGACGCTTTGAAGGCGCAAGACTGCCTCTCCACCGTCATCGAACTGGACCCCAAGGGCAAGACAGCCCGCCGCATCGGCGCGATGGTGGATTTCGTCGAGGTGCAGCCCGACAACGCCGCCCTCATCGCCGCCATGTCGCGCCCCGAAATCCGCATCGTGTCGCTGACCGTGACGGAGGGCGGTTACTACGTCGACCCCGCCACGGGCCGCTTCGACCCGACCCATCCCGATATCGTGGCCGACGCCCGCAGACCCGATCACCCCGCCACCGCCTTCGGCGCCATCCTCGCCGCCCTGCGCGCCCGCCGCGCGGCGGGCATTCCGCCCTTCACAGTCATGTCCTGCGACAACCTCCCCGGCAACGGCCACGTGACGCGCGCCGCCGTCGCAGGCCTCGCCCGCCTGTTCGACCCCGCGCTGGCCGACTGGGTGGAGGCGGAGGTCGCCTTCCCCAACGGCATGGTGGACCGCATCACCCCCGCCACCGGCCCCCGCGAACGCACCATCGCGGCACAGTTCGGCCTTGCCGACGATCCCGTCCCCGTCACCTGCGAACCCTTCCGCCAATGGGTGCTGGAGGACCACTTCCCCGCAGGACGCCCCCCGCTGGAACGGGTGGGCGTCACCTTCACCCCCCATGTCCACGCCTTCGAGGCGATGAAGATCCGCATCCTGAACGGCGGCCACGCGATCATCGCCTATCCGGGCGGTCTGCTGGACATCGAATACGTGCACGAGGCGATGGCCGAACCGCTGATCGCAGGCTTCCTCGACAAGGTCGAACGGGAAGAGATCATCCCCATCGTCCCGCCGGTGCCGGGGACCGACCTTAACGATTACTTTACCTTGATCCGTGACCGTTTCTCGAACCCGGAGGTGGCCGATACCGAACGCCGCCTCTGCCTCGACGGGTCGAACCGGCAGCCGAAGTTCATTATTCCCTCCATCGCCGACAATCTTGCGCGGGGGAACCTGCCGCGGGGCCTGCTTCTGGAATCGGCGCTATGGTGCCGGTATTGCATGGGAATTTCGGATTCAGGAAAGGTGATCGAACCCAATGATCCGAACTGGGACAGGTTGCAGGCCAATGCGCGCGCCGCAGCCTCCGATCCGGTGGCATGGCTGGGGATGGAGGATATCTACGGCGACCTCGCGCAGAACCGCGACTGTCTTGCCACCTTCGCGGCCTTCCTTGCCGACCTCGGCACAAGGGGCACGCGCGCTGTCCTCTCCGATTACCTCAATGGCTGAGGGCGCTTTCCCGCCCTGCCCATGATTTGGGCAATGCGCCCGAATTCCGGGCGCATCCCCGGCAATCCGGGCTGCCTGAGCATCGGGCAACCTCCCTTGCGTTGAACCGCCCCACCCGCGGCCCTTGGATGGCGCAAAGCCATTCCAGCCTGGACGCGCATGACCGCCCTGACCGCCATCCCTACGCCCCAGATGCAGCGCAGCCGCGGTGAGGCAGCGGTGCGCCTGCGGCGTGACGGTGACCGGACCCGTCTTGTCGACCTGCGCCAGCAGGGATCGGCCAAGGCCATCCTGCCCCATGTCGGCAGCGTTCCGGAGGTGGTTTTCCTTAACACATCGGGTGGGCTGACGGGCGGCGACCGGCTCTCCTACGCGCTGCACCTTGGCGATGCCGTGCAGGCCACGGCCACCACCCAGACGGCGGAACGCGCCTATCGTGCCTCCTCGGGCACCGCGCGGGTAGAGGTCACACTCGGCGTCGGGGCAGCGGGCTGGGTCGACTGGCTGCCGCAGGAAACGATCCTCTTCGATGCCTCGGCCCTCGACCGCAATACCCGCATCGACCTAGGCCCCGGCGCAGGATGTCTGGCGTTGGAGGCAGTCGTTCTGGGCCGGCATGCCATGGGCGAGGTCGTGGAACGCCTGTCCTTCCGTGATCGCCGCGAGATCCGTCGCGAGGGGCGTCTTGTCCATCTTGAACCGCTGGTGATGGAGACGGCGGCCCTTGCCGCAGGTCAGGCCGTCCTTGGGGGGGCGCGCTGTTTTGCCAGCCTCGTCCTCGTCACCGCCTCCGCCTCCGACGCGCTGGGCCCTTTGCGCCGCGTGCTGGACGAACCGGGGGTGGCGGCAGCGGCCTCGGCCTTCGACGGGCGTCTGGTGCTGCGCGTGATGGCGGGCGACGGCTGGCCCCTGCGCCGCCAGATTGCGCGGGCGCTTTCGGTCTTGCGGCGCGGGGCGGTCTTGCCGCGCGTCTGGCAGTATCAGGAGAATGGGCGATGAACCTGACCCCAAGGGAGAAGGACAAGCTGCTGGTCAGCCTTGCCGCCATGGTGGCGCGGGGCAGGCTGGCACGGGGCGTGAAGCTCAACCACCCCGAAGCCGTTGCCCTGATTACGGATTTCGTCGTGGAAGGTGCGCGTGATGGCCGCTCTGTCGCCGATCTGATGGAGGCAGGCGCCCATGTCGTGACTCGCGAGCAATGCATGCAAGGCATCGCCGAGATGATCCACTCCGTTCAGGTCGAAGCGACCTTTCCCGACGGCACCAAGCTGGTGACCGTCCATCACCCCATCCGCTGAAAGGGTTCCGTCATGTCGTTCCGCTCGTCACTGATCCCTTCCGTGCTGCTGGCCACTGTGCCTGCGGTTGTTTTCGCCCATGAAGGGCACGGCTCGGGCTTCCTCAGCGGCCTTGGCCACCCCGTCGGCGGGATGGATCACCTGCTGGCGATGCTTGCAGTGGGCCTCTGGGCCGCCATGCTGGGCGGGCGGGCCGTCTGGGCGCTGCCGATTTCATTTGTCGCGGCGATGCTGGCGGGGGGCGCGCTCGGCCTGTCCGGCCTGCCCCTGCCGGGGGTGGAGCCGATGATCCTTGCCTCCGTCGTCCTTCTTGGTGTGGCAGCGGCCTTGGCGCTGCGCCTGCCGATGGGCTGGGCGGCGCTGGCCGTTGCGGCCTTCGGCCTGTTTCACGGCCATGCCCACGGGGCGGAGGGGCCGCAGACTGGCCTCGCACTCTACGCGGCGGGCTTTGCACTGGCGACGATGGGCCTGCATCTGGTCGGGCTGGCGCTGGGTCTGGGCCTTGGCCGTCTGGCGGCAAGCGGCACGTTGCGTATGCTGGGACTTGGCACTGCGCTGGGCGGCCTGTCCCTGATCTTCGGATAGGGAGGCGCGCGATGATCCCCGGTGAGATCTTCCCCGCAGCAGGCGAGATCGTCCTGAACGAAGGGGCCGAGGTGACGGTCCTCATGGTCGCAAATACCGGCGACAGGCCGGTCCAGGTCGGCAGTCACTACCATTTCGCCGAAACCAACCCCGGCCTCGCCTTCGACCGCGACGCCGCAAGGGGCAAGCGGCTGGACATACCGGCCGGAACCGCCGTCCGGTTCGAACCGGGGCAAAGCCGCGAGGTGCGGCTTGTCCCACTGTCCGGCGAACGGGTCGTGCATGGGTTCAACGGCAAGGTGATGGGGCCGCTGTAGGGTTTCTGCCTGTCTGGGAAAGGGAGAGGGGGAGGGATGGGCATGATGCCGGTCGATTTGATGCGGATGCAGATGGCGATGGCCTTCGGTCTGCTGGACATGCAGCAAAGGATGGTCAGCGGCGCATGGCAGATGGCGCTTTGGTGGCTTCCGCCTGCCACCGTCGCGCTGCCGGATGCTGGCAACGGCCGCACCCCGGGCGGCAGGCGACGGGCAAGGCAGTGATGCCGCCCGCCCTCCACGGCCCCAATCTATCAAGGAGTTGATGCCATGCCCTTCGCCATCCCCCGCGCCGCCTATGCCGACATGTATGGTCCCACCGTGGGCGACCGGGTCCGTCTGGGCGATACGGAACTGATCATCGAGGTGGAGCGCGACCTCATCGCCGAACGCTCGTCAGGCGGGGCGAATGCGCCGCGCTACGGCGAGGAGGTTAAGTTCGGCGGCGGAAAGGTGATCCGCGACGGGATGGGGCAAAGCCAGATCACCCGCGCGGGCGGTGCGATGGACACGGTCATCACCAATGCGCTGATCGTGGACTGGACGGGTATCTACAAGGCCGATGTCGGTCTGCGCGACGGCCGCATCGCCAAGATCGGCAAGGCGGGCAATCCGGATACGCAGCCGGGCGTAGACGTGATCATCGGGCCCGGAACCGAAATCATCGCGGGCGAAGGGCGCATCCTGACGGCAGGGGGGATGGACGCGCATATCCATTTCATCGCTCCGCAACAGATCGATGATGCGCTGCATTCCGGGATCACCACCATGCTGGGTGGCGGAACGGGGCCTGCGCATGGGACGCTGGCCACCACCTGCACGCCGGGGCCTTGGCACATCATGCGGATGATGCAGGCGGCGGATGCGTTCCCGATGAACCTTGCCTTTGCCGGAAAGGGCAACGCCTCGCTGCCTGCGGCGATCGAAGAGCAGGTGAGGGCGGGGGCCTCCTGCCTGAAACTGCACGAGGATTGGGGGACCACCCCCGCCGCCATCGACTGCTGCCTGACGGTGGCGGATGCGATGGACGTGCAGGTCATGATCCACACCGACACGCTGAACGAATCCGGCTTTGTCGAGAACACCTTGGCGGCCATCCGGGGCCGCACGATCCATGCCTTCCACACCGAAGGGGCGGGGGGCGGCCATGCGCCTGACATCATCAAGGTGGTGTCGTCGCAAAACGTGCTGCCATCCTCGACCAATCCCACCATGCCCTACACCGTGAACACGATCGAAGAGCATCTCGACATGCTGATGGTGTGCCACCACCTCGACCGCAAGGTGCCAGAGGATGTGGCCTTTGCCGAAAGCCGCATTCGGCGCGAGACCATCGCGGCCGAGGATATCCTGCATGATATCGGGGCCTTCTCGGTTATCTCCTCCGACAGTCAGGCGATGGGGCGTGTAGGCGAGGTGATCACCCGGACATGGCAGACGGCCCACAAGATGAAGGTGCAGCGCGGGCGGCTGGAGGGGGAGCAGGGCGAGAACGACAACCTGCGAGTCCGTCGGTATGTCGCGAAATACACGATCAACCCGGCCATCGCGCATGGGCTTTCGGCGCATATCGGCAGCGTCGAGGTGGGCAAGCGTGCCGATCTCGTCCTCTGGTCGCCCGCCTTCTTCGGGGCGAAGCCGGAGATGGTGCTGATCGGTGGCTGCATCGTCGTGGCGCAGATGGGCGATCCGAATGCATCGATTCCCACCCCGCAACCCGTGCATACGCGCCCCATGTTCGGTGCTTTCGGCGGCAGCGTGATCCGCAACGCCGTCACCTTCGTGTCCAAGGCGGGGCTGGAGGCGGATGTTCGCGGGCAATATGGGCTTGCGAAGGAGGTGGTCGCGGTGGAAGGCTGCCGGGGCATCGGCAAACGCGACATGCGCCTGAACGATGCCACCCCCACGATCGAGGTGCATCCCGAAACCTATGAGGTGCGCGCGGATGGCGTCCTGCTGACATGCGAACCGGCGCGGGAATTGCCCTTGGCGCAGCGTTACTTCCTGTTCTGAGGTCCGTGGCGCAGGATGCAGGCATTGGGATCAATGCATCGGACGCTCCGCCGCGCCCTGACTGCTGCGCCGGATCGGCCAGCCGGGACGCGGGCCGCGTGCCTGCACCGCAAGGGTTCGGACGACGATCCGCAGGCTTTCGCGCCAATAGGCGGGATCGGTGCGGATCGCCTCTGGCAGCAGCGCGGGGTCGAACTGGCGCACCCTTTGTTCCGTGACCTCGACCCGGTGCCAGCGGCCCTGCCGCCCTTCGCCGGGAGTGGCAAGGAGGGTTGCCCGCAAGTCCGCCTCGCGCGCCTGAAGCCGGGCGATTTCGGCGCGGATTTCAGCAAGTTCGTCGGCAGGGGAAAGGCTGTGCATGTGCGACTCCGTTCTGGGATGGGGAATGGTCGCAGGCAGGAATTAAGAAGGCGTGACGACGCGCGGGCCTGCCGATGCTAGGATCGGCGCGGACGGAAACGGAAAGGGGCGGGGCGATGGGCGATTATCCCGATGCGATGGTGCTGGTGCGGGCTGCGGAACTGGCCGGACGCACAGCCGTTGACCGTGTGGTGCTTGGTTATGAGGAGCGTTTCCTGCGCCGAAAGCGGTTGGTCACCGAGGGTGGCAAGGGCGTGCTGGTGAACCTTGCCGAAACCATCAGCGTGGAGGCGGGCGATTGCTTCGAATTGCTGGACGGTCGCCTGATCGCGGTCGAGGCTGCGGCAGAGCCGGTGCTGGAGGTGCGGGGCGACCTGCCGCGTCTGGCATGGCATATCGGCAACCGCCATACGCCCTGCGAAATCGGGCATGATCGTCTGGTGATCCGCGATGACCATGTGCTGAAGGCGATGCTGGTGCAGTTGGGGGCCAGGGTCAGCCACGCGATGGCACCCTTCCGGCCCGAAGGTGGGGCCTATGGCCATGGGCGCACCATGGGGCATGAACACGGGCATGGCCATGTGCCGCATGTCTTCAGCCTTGGCCATGCGCATGGTCCTCTACACGTGCAGACCCAAGGCTTCCGCCGGGTCGAAGACGAGCCGGAGGTCGCGGAAGAGTGACCGCCGCCCTGATGACGCTTGTCCAATGGCTGTCGCCTGCCTTTCCGACGGGGGCCTTCGCCTATTCCCACGGGATGGAGCAGGTGATCGCGGATGGCGGCATCCGGTCGGGGGCCGAACTGGAGGGCTGGCTTTCCGACATCCTGCGCTTCGGTGCCGGGAAACAGGATGCGGTGCTGCTCTCCGCCGCGTTGGAACCCGGGGCGGATCATGATGAGCTTGCCGCGCTTTGCGTGGCCCTTCAGCCCTCGGCCGAGCGGCTGCGCGAGGTGGCGGAGCAGGGCGCGGCCTTCGCCCGCACCGTTGCGGCGATGACGGGGACGATGGTGGTGGAACGGCCCCTGCCGGTGGCCGTGGGTGCGGCGGCGGCGGGGCTGGGCCTGCCCAAGCAGCAGGTCATCGCGCTTTACCTGCATGCCTTTGCATCGAACCTCGTCTCGGTCGCTGTGCGCTTCGTCCCGCTGGGGCAGAATGACGGGCAGGCGGCGCTGTCGCGCTTGCATCCGCTTCTGGTGCAGCTTGCAGAAGAGGCGGCGGGGCTAGGTGTGGACAGCATCGCCAGCGCGGCCTTGGGGGCCGACATGGCGGCGATGCGGCATGAGGGAATGGATGTGAGGATCTTCAAGACATGAGCGTGCATGGACCTTTGCGGGTGGGAATCGGGGGCCCGGTGGGCGTGGGCAAGACGACCCTGACGGAACAGCTGTGCCGCGCCTTGGCGCATCGCTGTTCGATGGCGGTGATCACCAATGACATCTACACCCGTGAGGATGCCGAATACCTGATGCGGGCGCAGGTCCTGCCGGTGGAGCGGATAAGGGGCGTGGAGACGGGGGGCTGCCCGCATACCGCGATCCGCGAGGATGCCAGCATCAACCTTGCCGCCGTGGCCGATCTGCGCGGGGCTTTCCCCGACCTCGACCTGATTCTGATCGAAAGCGGGGGCGACAATCTGGCCGCGACCTACAGCCCGGAACTGGCCGACCTGACGATCTATGTGATCGACACCGCCGCCGGGCAGGACATTCCGCGCAAGCGAGGGCCGGGGGTGACGCGGTCGGACCTTCTGGTCGTCAACAAGACGGACCTTGCGCCCTATGTCGGGGTCGACCCGGTGCTGCTGGAAGAGGACACGCGGCGGGCGAGGGGAAGCCGTCCCTATGTGATGGCGCGGCTGCGTCAGGGGCAGGGCGTGGCCGAGATCGTCGATTTCCTGCGCCGCGAAGGCGGTCTGGTGCTGACGGCCTGAAATCCGGGCAGGTTGAGGAAAGGGCCGGGTCTTCGAGACCCGGCCTTTCGCATTTCCGACACTTTGCCGCCCGGATACGGCCTGAGTCGGCGGATGCCGGGTTTGTGATCGCCCAAAACTTCGGCGATGGCCCGCGAATTGCGGAAGGTTTGGGCGCAAGTCGGTGGTTTTTCGTTCCGCACTGCCTGTTCCTGCGGCAGCGATTGCCGCAACGCGGCGAAGGCGTTCTTCTTTCCCTGCGGGGCCGCTGCGGCTCTGGCAAAGGAAAGATGTGCGGCGGGGGCTTCGATGTGGAAGTCCGCCCCCACCGCACGGGGTGCAACCTGAGTTGCCTCTCGAAGATAGTCACCCGCCCTTGAAAAGGGAAGGGTGCCTTCGGGTGGCCTCGAGAGAGGATAATCCATGAACGGGATCAAGGGGATGATGCTGGGCGGTGCGATGGGCATGGCCCTCGCCGGGGCCGCGCTGGCGCAGGAGGAGACGATCAAGGTCGGCGTCCTGCATTCGCTGTCGGGCACGATGGCGATTTCGGAGACGACGCTGAAGGACACGATGCTGATGCTGATCGAGGAGCAGAACGCCAAGGGCGGTCTGCTGGGCAAGAAGCTGGAAGCGGTCGTGGTGGACCCAGCGTCGGACTGGCCGCTGTTTGCCGAGAAGGCGCGCGAGTTGCTGACCGTGTCCAATGTGGATGTGATGTTCGGCTGCTGGACCTCCGTTTCGCGGAAGTCGGTGCTGCCGGTGATCGAGGAGCTGAACGGCCTGCTGTTCTATCCGGTGCAGTACGAGGGCGAAGAATCGTCCAAGAACGTCTTCTACACCGGCGCCGCGCCGAACCAGCAGGCGATCCCGGCGACGGACTATTTCCTCGAGGAACTGGGGGTGGAGAAGTTCGCGCTTTTGGGGACGGACTATGTCTATCCGCGCACGACGAACAACATCCTTGAAAGCTATCTGATCTCGAAGGGCATTCCGAAGGAAGACATCTTCGTTAACTACACGCCCTTCGGCCATTCCGACTGGTCCAAGATCGTGGCCGACGTGGTCGCGCTGGGCGCGGATGGCAAGAAGGTCGGCGTGATCTCGACCATCAACGGCGACGCGAATATCGGTTTCTACAAGGAACTGGCGGCGGCGGGCGTTTCGGCGGATGAGATTCCGGTCGTGGCCTTCTCGGTGGGTGAAGAGGAACTGTCGGGTCTGGATACGTCGAACCTCGTCGGCCACCTTGCCGCTTGGAACTACTTCCAGTCGGCGGACACGCCGGAGAACAAGGCGTTCATCGAGAAGTGGAAGGCCTTCGCCGGTGCGGACCGCGTGACGAACGACCCGATGGAGGCCCATGTCATCGGCTTCAACATGTGGGTGCAGGCCGTGGAAAAGGCCGGGACCACCGATGTGGATGCCGTGCGCGAGGCGATGTACGGGCTTGAGGTGCCGAACCTGACCGGGGGCATCGCCAAGATGCTGCCGAACCATCACCTGACCAAGCCGGTCCTGATCGGCGAGATCCGTGCGGATGGGCAGTTCGACATCATCAGCCAGACCGAACCCGTCCCCGGTGACGCCTGGACCGACTTCCTGCCGGAATCCGCGGTGCTGGAGGCCGATTGGCAGAACCTCGACTGCGGGATGTACAACACCGAGACGAAGACCTGCGTCCAGATCAAGTCGAACTACTGATCCAGGCACGACATGCGGGGGGCTGGATGATCCGGCCCCCCTTTTCCTTGCCGCAGGGTATCATGCGACATTTCCTTCTTTCCCTTGCCACGGCGCTGCTGCTGGCCTTGCCGGGAGTGGCAAAGGCACAGGGTTCGGCTGCCGAAATCCTGAACGAAAACCGTGCCTTGGTGGAAAAGCCGACACGGGCGAAGATCGGCCCGGTGATCGAGGCGCTGGCCGCTAGTGGCGACCCCGTCGCCGCCACCGTGCTTGCGGCCTGGGCCGAAAAGGGGCTGGGCCTGCGCAAGGCGGATGGCGTCTTCTTCTTGATCGAGGCGAGCGGGGAGGAGTGGGTCTTGCGCGACCTGACCGGGGCGGATGCGGGCACGGCCCCGAAATCCGACGTGGTGGAGTTGCGGCCTAATGCCGGGGTGCGCGGGCTGATCGCGACGGCGCTGGTGCAGTTCACGCTTTCGGACCCGGACCCGGAGACGCGGGCGGGGGCGCTGACCTCCATCGCGCGCGATCCCGAGGCGTCGCATCTGGAACCGCTGCGCGCGGCCATTCCGGGTGAAACAGACCCCGTGCTGAAGGCACGGAAGGAACGGCTGGAACGTCTGCTGACCCTGCGCTTCGATCCCGACAGCGCGGCGCGGGTTGCCGCGATTGAGGGTTTCGGTGCCGATCTGGGCCTTGACCTGCGTGGGGCGCTGAACCCGCTGCTGGCGACGTCGCGGGTGGCTTTTGCCGGGGATCCCCCTGCCGGTGCGAACCTTGCGCGTGACCTTGTGCCGGGCACGGACCTGACCGAGGAAGAGGCCTATGACCTTCTCGTTTCCGCCGGCATGGCCCCGGCGCGGCTGACGTTGGAAGAGGCCCGCGCGGCGCTGGTCGCCAATATCGTGGATGGCGCCGTCGGCGGCGTGCCCGTGGCAGAACTGGGCACGCAGGAGGCGCGCGACAGGGCCTATACGGCGCTGGAGGCGGCAGGGACCGTGCCGCCCGCCGCCACAGATTCCGAGGTCGCGGCGGCCATCGCCGCCCACCGTTTTGCCGAGATCTATGCCGAGCCCGACCCTGAGGTCACCACGGCGGCCAAAGCCGCGCTGGACGCCATCGGGGTGAAGGTCGGCGCGATGCAGACGGCGGATCTGGCGCTGGATGCCATATCGCTGGCCTCGATCTATTTCCTTGCCGCCATCGGGCTGGCCATCACCTTCGGCGTGATGCGCGTCATCAACATGGCGCATGGCGAGTTCATCATGATGGGCGCCTATACGGGCTATGTGGTCCAGCTTTTCATCACGAATTACACCCTGTCGATCATCGTGGCGCTACCCTTGGCCTTTGCCGTGACCTTCGCCGCCGGCGTAGCGATGGAACGGCTGGTGATCCGCCATCTCTACAAGCGCCCGCTCGAGACGCTGCTTGCGACCTTCGGCATTTCCATCGCGCTTCAACAGATCGCCAAGAACATCTTCGGCACGCAGGCGCGGCCCCTGACGGCGCCGGCTTGGCTCGACGGGGCGCTGACCTTCAACGACGTGGTGTCGATCAGCTATATCCGCATCGCCATCTTCGTGCTGGCGCTGGTGTTCCTCATGTTCTTCCTGTGGCTGATGAAGAAGACGCGGCTCGGGCTGGAGGTGCGGGCGGTGACGCAGAACCCGTCCATGGCGGCGAGCATGGGTATCAACCCGGATCGCATCAACATGCTGACCTTCGGTCTGGGGTCGGGGATCGCGGGGATTGCCGGGGTGGCCATCGGCCTGTTCGCCAAGGTGACGTCGGAGCTCGGGTCCGACTACATCGTGCAAAGCTTCATGACGGTGGTCGTGGGCGGCGTCGGCAACATCTGGGGGACGCTGGCGGGGGCCGCACTCATCGGCGTGCTGCAGAAGGGGATCGAATGGCTGAACCCGTCGAACACTCTGGCGGCGCAGACCTACATGATCCTGTTCATCATCCTCTTCATCCAGTTCCGCCCGCGGGGGATCATCGCCCTCAAGGGCCGCGCGGCGGGGGATTGATGGTGATGGCCCACACTCATTTTCCGTCTTCAAATATCCCACGGGGGTCCGGGGGTGTGAAACCCCCGGTCCCGCAGGCGATGCAATGCGCGAGGCTGACATGACGCGCCAAACCTTCGTCGAGCGGTCCTTCCTTGCGAAGAACCCTTCCGTCCTGTGGTTCATCCTGATCCTCGCCCTCTTCACGCTGGGCGTGACGGTGCTGTCCGAGGCCTATGGGGTGGCGTTCCTGTCCACCTCCTTCGTCAAGACGCTGGGCAAGACGCTGTGCCTCTGCCTCGTCGCCCTGGCGATGGACCTGATCTGGGGCTATGCGGGGATCCTGTCGCTGGGTCACATGGCTTTCTTCGCGCTTGGTGGCTACGGCTTGGGCATGTGGCTGATGTATGCGCGGACCGAGGAGATCGTGGTCGCGGCATTGGCGCAGGGGGGGCTGCCCGCCACGCCCGAGGAGGTGCGGCAGGGGATTGCCGTGCAGATCTTCGGCGTCGTGGGGGCGTCGGAGTTCCCGGCGATCTGGGCCTTTGCGCATTCCTTCTGGGCGCAGTTGGCGCTGGTCGTGCTGGTGCCGGGGGTGCTGGCGTTGATCTTTGGGTGGCTGGCCTTCCGGTCGCGCGTGACGGGGGTCTATCTCTCGATCCTGACGCAGGCGATGACCTTAGCGCTGGCGCTGTATCTGTTTCAGAACGATTCCGGCCTGCGTGGCAACAACGGGCTGTCAGGCTTGCAGAACTTGCCGGGGCTGGCCGAGGTGTCGCAGGACGAGGTGTCGATCTGGTTCTTCTGGGCCTCCGCGCTGGCCTTGGGCCTTGGTTATGTGCTGCTGGCATGGGTCGTGTCGGGGAAGTTTGGCTCTGTCATCCGGGCCATCCGCGATGACGAGCAGCGGGTTAGGTTCCTTGGCTATTCCGTTGAAGGATACAAGCTTTTCGTCTTCACGCTGACGGCGGTCATCGCGGCCATCGCGGGGGCGCTCTATTACCCGCAGGCGGGGATCATCAATCCGGCGGAGCTGGCGCCGATTGCGTCGATCTATCTTGCGGTCTGGGTGGCAATTGGCGGGCGCGGGCGGCTCTATGGCGCGGTGATCGGGGCGGCCTTCGTGTCGCTGCTGTCGTCGTGGTTCACGGGCGGGCGTGCGCCTTCGGTGCCTCTGGGGTTCTATACGATCAACTGGGTGGATTGGTGGTTGGTCCTGCTTGGGCTGTCCTTCGTGGCCGTGACGCTGTTCGCGCCGAAGGGGATCGGGGGGCTGTTCGATCTGTGGCAGGGGTTGCGGTCGCCGGACCGGAAAGGGGCTCCGCTGGGGCCGGATGACGGGGCGCTGATGGAGAAGGAGGCGAAGGAATGAGCGCGCTTCTGGAAGTGTCGGGCGTGTCGGTGACCTTCGACGGGTTCCGGGCGATCAACAACCTGTCCTTTTCCATTGGGGCGCAAGAGCTTAGGGCGATCATCGGGCCGAACGGCGCGGGGAAGACGACCTTCATGGATATCGTGACGGGCAAGACGCGGCCCGATACCGGGTCCGTCACCTTTGGCGAAAGGTCGGTCTCGCTCTTGTCGCTGTCCGAGGCGCAGATCGCGCGGGCGGGCGTAGGGCGGAAGTTCCAGCGGCCCACGGTGTTCGAGGATCAGACGGTGGCCGAGAACCTGACCATGGCGCTGAAGGCGCAGCGCGCGCCGTGGCGGGTGTTGTTCTGGCGCGAGACCCCTGCGGATCGTGTGCGGGTGGAGGGTCTGGCACAAGAGGTGGGCTTGGCCGACCATCTGCCGCGCAAGGCGGGGGAGTTGAGCCACGGGCAGAAGCAGTGGTTGGAGATCGGGATGCTGCTGGCGCAGGAGCCCCGGTTGCTGCTGGTGGATGAACCGGCGGCGGGCATGACGCTGGCCGAGCGGGAGCATACGACGCGGTTGCTGGTCGAGATGGCGAAGACGCGGGCGGTGGTGGTGGTGGAGCATGACATGGACTTCGTGCGGCGGCTGGAATGCAAGGTGACGGTCCTGCACGAAGGGGCGGTTCTGGCCGAGGGGTCGCTGGATCATGTCACGAAGAATCAACAGGTTATCGAAGTCTATCTGGGGCGTGGGTGATGATCAGGACCGAAGGGCTGACGCTGCATTATGGCGGGTCGCAGATCCTTTACGGCATCGACATGGAGGCCAAGGCTGGGGAGGTGACCTGCGTCATGGGGACGAACGGGGTGGGGAAGACTTCGCTGCTTAAGGCTTTGGCGGGGACGCATCCGCGATCCGGTGGGCGGGTCTTTCTTGGCGGGGAAGAGGTGCCCAAGGTGCCACCGCAGGGCATGGCGCAGCGGGGGCTGGCGGTGGTGCCGCAGGGGCGGATGATCTTTCCGCTCTTGACGGTGAAGGAGAATATGGAGACGGCCTTCGCCCTGCTGCCCAAGGCCGAGCATCGGATACCGGATGAGATTTACGAGCTTTTCCCCGTGCTTAAGGACATGGGGCATCGGCGCGGGGGCGATCTTTCGGGGGGGCAGCAGCAGCAATTGGCGATAGCCCGGGCGATGATCATGCGGCCCCGTGTTCTGCTGCTGGATGAACCGACCGAAGGCATCCAGCCCAATATCATCCAGCAGATCGGGCGTGTGATTTCCTACCTTCGGGGCAAGGGGGACATGGCTATCATATTGGTGGAACAGTATTTTGACTTCGCCTATGGGCTGGCGGACCGCTTCTACGTTCTGAAGCGCGGGGCGGTGGCGATGCAGGGAACGAAGGCGGAGTTGTCGAAAGAGGAACTGCGGGCGATGGTGTCGGTCTAGGAGAAAGGCCCTGCATCGGCTGTGCCGTATGTTGTGCCGCAAACTGTGCCGCAAAGTGTCAGCACGCGGCGGGCGGTGGGGTCAGGTTTCGGTAAGGGGATGTGGAGCGGAGGGGGCCTTGGCGTTGCGCATCGGCTGTGCCGTATGTTGTGCCGCAAAGCGTCAGCATGCGGCGGGCGGTGAGGTCAGCCTTTGGCAAGCAACCTGAGGCGGTCAGGGAAAAGCAGAAGGCCCGCCTGCCTTTCGGCAGACGGGCCTTTGTCTGTCGCTGTGAACAGATCAGTTGGTCGCTTCGCCTTCGGCGGGCGCGGCCTCGCCTTCGGCAGCAGCCGGGGCGCCGCCGAAGGTGGCGAGGAAGGCCACCACGTCAGCGCGTTCCTTTTCATTGCCAAGCTTGAACACCATCTTGGAGCGCGCCTTGTCGTCGCCCGACTTTTCCTTGAGGAACTTGGCGGGGTCGACGAGGTAGGCGTTCAGGTCTTCTGCGGTCCAGGCAAAGCCCGAGGCGCCAAGCGCGACGATGGAGTCGCCATAGGCGAATTCCGGGTAGGTGCCGGCGGTACGGCCGACGATGCCATAGAGGTTGGGCCCTGTCTTTGCGTTGCGGCCCGCCAGAACTTCGCCCGCCTCGTTGGCGACGACGTGGCAGGTCTGGCACTTGTTGAACACCTTGGCGCCAGCTTCCGCGTCGCCGGCTGCGAAGGCGGGGGCAGCGAGGACGGTGGACAGGACGGCAAGGGCAGTCAGTTTGGTCTTCATGGGGATCCTCCCGGTTTCTTGGGCGATACTAAACTGGTTCGGCGTTTCGTTCTGGCAAGTCTTCGTGAACGGCTGGTGAAGAAATTTCAAGCCGTGCGTCATGCCACCGCATGGGCGACGGCGCACCTTTGCCAGAGCGAGGCTAGGGCGGTCACGAGATGGTCGATATCGGCATCGGTGTGGAGGGGGCCGGGGGTGATGCGCAGCCGTTCCGTCCCCTTGGGCACGGTGGGGTAGTTGATCGGCTGCACATAGATCGCCCAGTCATCCATCAGGATGTTGGAGATCATGCGGCATTTGACCGGATCGCCGATCATCACGGGGATGATGTGGCTGTCATTGGCCATGTGGGGGATGCCCGCGCGGTCGAGTTTGGCGCGCAGTTTGGCGACGTTCTGCTTTTGCAGGCGGCGCTCCTCGTCCGATTGCTTCAGATGCCGGATGGAGGCGGCGGCGGCTGCGGCGACGGCGGGCGGCAGCGCGGTGGTGAAGATGAAGCCCGAGGCGAAGCTGCGCACGAAGTCGCAGAGGGCGGCGGAGCCGGTGATGTAGCCGCCGACGCAGCCGAAGGCCTTGCCCAGCGTGCCTTCGATCAGGTCGATGCGGTGGGCGAGGCCCAGCTCCTCGGTCACGCCGCCGCCGTGGGGGCCATACATGCCGACGGCATGGACTTCGTCGATATAGGAGAGCGCGCCGTGGGCTTCGCAAACCTCGACGATTTCACGGATGGGGGCGATGTCGCCGTCCATCGAATAGACGGATTCGAAGGCCACGATCTTGGGCCGGTCGCCCACGGCGTGGAGTTTGCGGTCGAGGTCGCGCCAGTCGTTGTGTTTCCACAGCACCTTGTCGGCGCGGGAATGGCGGATGCCTTCGATCATGGAGGCGTGGTTCTTTTCGTCGGACAGGATCACGGCA
>Ga0209278_1000939_pt1 | contig 19205 bp, 5 predicted proteins | sample JI81BgreenDNA_FD_187504 | JGI IMG/M metagenome (GOLD analysis project Ga0209278, IMG submission 187504) | Wastewater effluent complex algal communities from Wisconsin, to seasonally profile nutrient transformation and Carbon sequestration -... | ecosystem: Engineered > WWTP > Effluent > Algae... | reverse complement strand
TGACGCCGTACTATTAGATTTGTCACTGTCAGACAGCTTGAGGGGAAGCGAGGCGATCGCAGTTTTGAAAGGGCGATGGCCGACATTGCCAATTGTGGTGCTGACAGATATCAACGATGAAAATATAGCCCGCTCAGTATTGCGCTGGGGCGCTCAAGATTGTTTGGTAAAGGGAAGATTTCACCGAACTCTGCTGGTGCGGGCTATCCATTACGCGATCGAACGCCAGCAAATCGAAGAACAATTGCGGCAGCAGGCTCTGCGACAGCGGCTGTTGGGCAAAATGATCGAACATATTCGATCGTCAATAGATCCGGCAAACATTCTCCAAAGTACCGTCGCAGAAGTGCGCCAATTTCTCCAAACAGACCGCGTTTTAATTTATCGCTGTCAGGATTGGGTGTCTCAATTGGACGGGGAAGAGCAAAAAGGTGCGATCGTCGCAGGTGACGGTTTGCCAGAAGGTTATATTGAAAACCAAAATATTAGTGCTGCTTTGGCGGTGTCATGCTTTGTTTTAGTCGAATCCCAATCGGTACAAGCAATAGCAGATGTCAACACTGCCCCCTTGGCTGGCAGTTGCAAAGAATTGTTGACAGATTGTGAAATTGCAGCAGTTATCAGCGTACCAATTTGGCAATCAGGCGACTGGGAAACGGCAAAAGAAACACAAGAAGCCAGTGTTTGGGAAGTCGAGAACAATCAAGATGCAGCGGAAAATTATATCTGGCACCAGGCGAGTGGCAAACTGCAGGCGCAGGGTAAAAATTTGCCGGATTCGATCGCAGAAAATGGCAATAGTTTGTGGGGAATGCTGACAGCATACAATTGCAGCGGTGTCAGGGAATGGCAACAGTGGGAAATAGATTTTTTACAGCACTTGGCAAATCAAGTGGCGATCGCGATCGAACAATCTCAACTTTACCGCAAGCTAGCAATAGCCAATCAAAAATTGCAGCAACTGGCAACTACTGACGGACTGACTGGCATTGCCAATCGTCGCCAGTTCGATCGAGTTTTGAGCTTAGAGTGGCGCAGATTGGCCAGAGAGGAACTGCCGCTGTCTTTAATTATGTTTGACATCGACTTTTTTAAACTTTACAACGAGTTTTATGGGCACCTCGGCGGGGACGATTGTTTGCGCCAAGTTGCCGGGGCGATCGCCAGCGCCACCAACCGGGCTGGGGATTTGACTGCCCGCTACGGTGGCGAAGAATTTGCCCTAGTGCTGCCCAACACTAGCGCCGAAGGGGCAAACGCTGTCGCCCAAAAAATTTGCGACGGCATCGCCAGCTTGAAACTACCCCACGCGCGATCGTCGATCGGCCCCTACGTTACCCTCAGTTGCGGCATTGCGACAGCGATTCCTTCTGCCCGGGAATCTCCCAATGCCCTAATTCGCAGCGCTGACAGCGCCCTTTTTAAAGCCAAAACCGAAGGCAAAAATCGCATTTGTCACGCCAGCAGTAACTCGGAATCTTCCCCGATTGTTATGTAAAATTTGAAGGTAATTTGTAATATCGTGTTTGATTTTTCACTCACAACTCATAACTCATAACTTATATTGTTGACCTTGGCATCAGAATAATTTTTTGATATCATGTCCGTTCGATTGACCATAATATCACGGTCGGGCGGGTTTTTGAGATTGTTAATTATTAGCAGATATTGTTGGTGAACCCGCCCCTACCTGATTTCTGCTAATCGACCGGACATGATATTACTTGTTTAGGAACAGGCTTTTCGGCCTGTTCCACAAGAAAATTCCCTCTTTGTGGAACAGGCCGAAAAGCCTGTTCTTGAGAAGGGTGCCAGATGTGAGATATTGCCCATTTCCGCTTTCCAATTACCAATTGCTAATTTATTGCCCCAAATTTGAATTCCTACCAGTTAAATTCGGCCGCACTGGAATTTCAATTAAAAACTCCGCTCCCTCACCCGGTGTCGAAATACAGCTCAATCGGCCGCCGTGGCGATCGACGATAATCGAGTGAGAAATCGACAGTCCCAAACCCGTACCCTTGCCCACAGGTTTAGTCGTGAAAAATGGGTCAAACAGCCTCGATCGCACTGACTCCGGTATCCCCCCCCCGTTGTCGGCAATCGATACCGCTACGAAGCCCCCAGCCACCTGATAACTGCGAATAGCGATCGTGCTGGGATGTCGATCGCACTCCTCGATCGAACGCTGCTTGTCCCGTTCTTCCAAAGCATCGATCGCATTAATCAAAATATTCATAAATACCTGATTCAACTCGCCAGGAAAACATTCAATTTGTGGCAAGAGTTGGTAGTCTTTAACTATCTGAATTTCTCCATGACTGCTGTGAGATTTTAACCGATTTTGCAAAATCATCAAAGTGCTATCAATTCCCTCGTGAATGTTAACCGACTTCCCTGCGGACTCGTCCAATCGGGAAAAATTACGCAACGATTTCACAATCTCGACAATTCGCTCGGTTCCTACTTGCATCGAGTTAAACAATTTCGGGAAATCCTCAACAATATAATCCAAGTCTATTTCATCAATTTTATCCAAGACTTGGGCCGGAGGATGAGGACAGTAATGCTGGTAAACTTTAATCAATTCCAGCAAATCTAAAGTGTAATTGCGAGCCGGACTGAGATTGCCGTGAATAAAGCTAACGGGGTTATTAATTTCGTGAGCAACACCAGCAACTAACTGACCCAAACTCACCATTTTTTCATTTTGAACGAGCTGAGCTTGAGTCGTTCGGAGCTTGTTAATAGCTGCTTCTAACTCTAGCGCTTTTGAACGTTCTCGCGCTTCCGATTCCTGCAAAGCTGACTCGGCTTGTTTGCGATCGGCAATTTCACTTTGTGCTTGCTCAAACAGCATTGATTGCTGGATCGCGATCGCCAACTGCACGCTAATTTGTTTGAGACACTCGACCTCAATTTCCAGCCAGCGACGGCGGCCCGCGCACTCGTGGGCAATCAATAGCCCCCACAACTTGTCGCCTTGCAAAATCGGCACTACCAAATTAGCTCGCACCTGAAATTGACTTAATAAATTAATGTAGCACTGGGAAAGACCTGCTTTGTAAATATCATCCACAGCTAAAGGGCGACCGTCTTCGTAAGCCGAAGCATGGCTGTCTTCAAAGCACGAATCTTTAATAGTTATTCCCTGAATCGACTGCCAAGTTTCGCCCACCGACTCGACTGTTATAAAACCGCTCCAATCGGGATTAAAACGATAAATAACTGTCCGGTCTGTTTGCAAAAACTGCCGTACCTCAGCAACAGTTTTTGTCAAAATTTCTTCTAAATTGAGAGAAGATCGAATGCGTTCCAGCATTTTTACCACCAGGCGTTCGCGCTTTAATTGCTGGCGCAAGATAGCCTCAGCAAGTTTGCGAGAGCTAATATCTTCAATCACACCAATTAAGTAGCTAGGTTCCCCAAACCCATCCCGCACTAAAGATACAGTCATATTAGTCCAAACAAATGAACCGTCTTTGCGAATAAAGCGTTTCTCAAGGGAATAATTACAAATTTCCCCAGCTAACAGTCTGTCGCGCGACTCGACATCTGCTGCTACATCTTCGGGGTGAGAAATGTCCCCAACATTTCGCGATTTTAGCTCTAATTCTGAGTAGCAGACAATATTGCAAAACCCTTGATTTGCATTCAAAAATTGACCGTCGCGCCACACTTTAACAATGCCAATCGCCGCTTGTTCAAATACAGCTCGAAATCGCTGTTCGCTTTCTTGTAAAGCAATTTCTGCTTTTTTGCGATGGCTAATGTCCATTGCCGTGCCACACAGCCGGACCACCTGACCCAACTCATTTTTAACAGCTTTTCCTTTAGCGTTAACGTGCCTAATTTCTCCTGATGGAAAATAGATGCGGTGGTCGATATCGTAAGCTGTTCCTTCAGTCACTGCTTTTTGTACAACTTCTGCAAACCTTTCTTTGTCATCGGCATGAATTTGCTCTAAAAGTTCTTCCATTGTCGGCGGCCGATTCAATTCTCGACCGTAAACTCGAAACAGTTCTTCCGACCAAGTAATAACTCCTGTCTCCCTATCAAATTCCCAATTGCCGATGCGGGCTATTTTTTGCGCTGCTTGCAACTGTTCGGCAAGTTGTTGCAAAGATGCGATCAACTGCGTTTTTTCGGCTTCTGCTGCAACGCGGGCGCTGATATCTTTGTGAGTGCCTGTTATCCGCAGCGGCGTACCCCATTCGTCGTACTCGACGACCTTGCCCATCGCCAGAATCCACTGCCAATTGCCCGCTTTATTGAGCATCCGAAATTCAAATTCATAGATATCAGTCTCACCTTCCAAATAGGAATTTAAACATTCCATTACCTTCACTCGGTCTTCGGGATGCAGCAAAGTTTCCCAACATTTGAGGTTATTTTCAATTTCGGTTTCTGCATAGCCTAGCATTGATTTCCAATAAAAGTCGAAATAAGTTTCGCCAGTAGCTATATTCCAATCCCACAGCCCCAAAGAGCTACCGGAAACCGCCAACTGTAATCGCTCTTGACTGAGTTTTAATGCCGATTCGGTGCGTTTTATTTCTGTGAGGTCGGCAATTATGGCTATCATTCCTATCGGTTGCTTAGCGCTATCTTTAATGCAGTTAGCCCGCAAAAAAGTTTCTATAATATCGCCATTTTTACTCTTGATTTCAATTTCACTTTCCCAGGAAAAACCTTTCCGCAGCACCCTAAATAACTTTCTCAAGTCTTGAGATTTGGGGTACATTACTGCTGGGCCGCCGGCATTATTTAGTTCCTCCACTGTATAGCCGTAGCGCTGAATAAATGCTTGATTATGATAAACGGAATAACCGTCTAAATCTGCGATCGCGATCGCATCACTAGCACTGTCTACAGCTTGAGTTACTAGGCACAGAGTCAGTTCGGCTTGTTTGCGATCGGTAATATCAAAAATCGCTCTGTCGAGCCACAAAACCAGCCCTTCCAGATTGTAAGTTGGCCTACCTCTTTCCGACACCCACCGCACCGCTCCGTCATCGCGAACAATCCGGTATTCTAGATTGTACGGCTGTTTCGACTCTACTGCTGCGCTGATTTGTCGATCGACCATTTCCTTGTCTGCCTCGTGGACAATGCTCGCAAAACTTAAGCCGTTGTTGCGAATAAAATCTCCAGCAGGATACCCACTAATTACCTCAATTTCATCGCTAATAAATACCATCGTCCACTCAGCATCGTACAAGCTGCGGCAGATAGCGCCAGGGATATTCTCAACGAGCGATCGAAATCTGGCTTCGCTCTCCCGCAAAGCTGCTTCAGTCTGCTTTAAATCAGTAATATCCAGCACGATCCCTTCCCAAACTATATCCCCTTCCTGCCCTATTTTAGTCGCAAAATCAACTCGTTCCGGTCTCGAAACCCCTTGCATCCACTTAAGTTTTCCCGACGGTACAATCGCCCGCCATTCCTGCTGCCATGGCTGCATATTTGCCGCAGAAACAGCAATAGATTCTTCAAATTTTTGACAATCATCTGGATGAATAAAATCAAAAAGTAGTTGAGGATTATGCTGAATATTTTCTGGCTCCAATTCATATAAATCGATGCTCCCCGAAGAAATATAAGGGAAACTTTTTTTTCCGTCTGTTGAGAGACGAAATTGATAAATTATTCCCGGTAAATTGGCTGCAAGTTGCCGAAGTCTAGCTTCGCTTTCTTGCTGCGCTAATTGTTTGCGCCTATCCTCAGTGATATCTCGAATTATCCCGACGAGATTTTTACTGCCATCGCTATTTTCAAATACAGTTTTTTTAGTAGACAAAATGTGCTTTGCACCGCGGCCGTCCGTAAATATTTCCTCGCTCTCGTTTTCTTCCCCCGTCCTAAAAACTTGTTCGTCATTCTGCCAAAAAATCTCAGCTTCTTGTCTTGGGAAAAAGTCATAATCCGACTTGCCCAGCAGTTCCTCGCGCTCCTTGCCGAGCAGCTTGCAAAAAGCATCATTTAACAGTATCCAGCGGTGCTGTTCATCCTTGACAAAAAGTGGGTCTGCCACTGCATCGATTGTATAATTCAAAAACTTTTTACTAGCTTCTAGTTCGGAAAGTGCTAAAATTTTATCGGTAATATCATTGATAGTTCCTGTCGTCCCCTGCGCCCCGCCGTTCTCGCCCCAAAGAAAAAATTCTTGCACTTCTACCCACCGAATTTCGCCATTTTTTGTAAGATATCGAATTTGATAGCAATTGGATGTTTCTTGATTTTCGCTCAGACCTGTCAACGAATTTAAATATTGGTATTGATCCTCAGAATGAATGTAACTCAAACAGGAAGTTCCTAAGCTTTCATCAACGGTAAATCCGGTGATTTCTGTCCAAGCCGGATTGAGAAAAGTCCAATTGCCCGCCGTATTTGTTTCAAAAACAACTTCTTTGATATTGTCAACAACCTGCTGGTATTTTTCTTGACTTTTTTTCCATTCTGCTTGCCGTTTCTGGCGGGCGATCGCGCACCTGAGCGTCCGTACCAGCAGCCGGCTGTCTACCTGTCTTTTCACCAGATAATCTTGGGCGCCGGCGGCAATTAACTCGACAGCTAGTTCTTCGTCATCAGCCGCTGTCAGAATGACGATCGGAGTATTGATACCGCAATCTTGAAGTCGGAAAAAAGTATTAAATTTTGGGCTGTCAGGAAGTGAAATATCTAATAAAATTACATCAAAAATTTGCTCCCTTAAAATTTCTATCGCTTCACGAAAGCGAACTACATTGGTCACATCAATTAAGTGTCCTAGTTGGGGTTCAGACAGCAGTTCTTGAATGAACTCTGCATCTTCGGCACAATCTTCTACTAAAAGAATTTTTAAACTAAGCGTTAAAGTTGACTCAAACACAGATGTCATACCATTTTAGATTTTAGATTTTAGATTTTAGATTTGGAATGACTGATGACTGATGACTATCGCGGTTTGGCTGTTGCGTAAACTAGCATTTTTTTTACGGGTATCCTTTTGCTATTTTTTAGTAATTATAAAATCTCAGCAGCGGATGCAGCTACCTAGCTGATGATTGGGGAACTTGAAGCACACGCTTTAGAGTGCGCTGTGTGCTTGCAGACCACCCAGATTTATTTGTAGAATTGAGTTGTTCGCTGCAAGTTGTCCGCCTGGCCCCAAACCTAGTGGCCCAAAACTATTATACTCTTACCAATATTGCAACTCAACTCTATTTTAATTTACAACCTTTGGCAGGGGAATAGCAAGAGGCAAATCAAAAGAACGCGGATTAATCAGGATTGGCATTGCTGATAGCCTTTGAAAATTTAGATTTTAAATAGCCGTTTAAAGCTTGCCTAAAGTTAAAATATTTGTTTTTGGAATAGTCTTACTAAGCTAGGAGAATTACCGTTAATTTACAAAATCCGCTCTGAGATTGTGTCCGGTTAATAGCCCGCAATTAGCGCTTGTTTGTATTGAGCAATGCAAGTCCTCTCTTGAGCGAGTAACCAAGACTTGCATTCCATGCTACAAATTTAATTACAAACTTAATTATGGTTGTCTAACCCGACACAAGTTAACTCAGTTGAGTCGCTCAATTTGTCTGCGGTTTGGGCAGCACAACTGTAAACACGCTGCCTTGACCGACATTGCTGCTAATAGCAATTTCACCGTTAAAAGGTTTTAAAAGTTCAATACAAGTATAAAGTCCTAGACCAGTTCCTGTTGGTTCACCTTCCGTTTTTGCCTCGCCTTTAGGCGGCTTGGATGTGTAAAAAGGATCAAAAAGTTTTGGCAAATCTTCAGATGATATGCCGCATCCCGTATCTGCAATATCCATGTATATGTTCGAGTCGTCTTGCCGCGTCACGATAGTTATTTCTCTGCTTTTCTTTTCCCACATAGCATCCATTGCATTATTAATTAAATTATAAAATACTTGAGAAAGATAGGAATAAATCAATGGAATACTGTCAATTTCTTCGTCATAAAAGTATTTTTTTCTAATTTTATTTTTAAAATATAGGTTGCCTTCCAATAGCTGAATTTCTCGCTGCACTAAATCGTTGATATTCACCGGGTGCAAATCTTGCTTTTGCTCGTTGCGGCTTTTCATCATCAGAGTATCCATGATCTGATTGATTTTTGTGACTGCTTGAAAAATATACTTAGTATAATTAAACAGAGAGTCTTCTTGAATTTGTGTGGCTTTTGTTTCAATCAAATCGACGCTAGTCTGAATCACTTGCAGCGGACTTTTGAGGTTGTGAACCATGCCCTGAGTCAAACGTCCGATGATGGCTGTTTTTTCCTGGTTGATTAATTGCTTGGTTTTTTGTTCAACAAGTCTTTCCAGGTTTTGGTTGAGGTGGGCAAGTTCGAGGTTTTTTTCTTCGAGTTTTTTTTGCAAGCTGCGGATTGTCAAGTGGGTTTGAATCCGGCTCAAAACTTCTTCGTGCTGGAAAGGCTTAGTGATGTAGTCAACTGCTCCTGTCTGAAAGCCTTTTACTTTATCAGGCGTATCGGAAAGGGCGCTCATAAATATGATGGGAATATCTTGCGTTGACGCGTCTGCTTTCAAGCGTCGGCAAGTTTCAAAACCGTCAATTCCTGGCATCATGATATCCAAAAGAATCAAGTCGGGATGAATGTAGTCAATTTGCTCGATCGCACTTTCGCCGTCTAGAGCCACTAATACTTTAAACCCGTAATTCCTTAACAACTCGAAAAGTACGTCAAGATTTGTTTGGTTGTCATCGACAATTTGTATGATGCTTCTTTCGGAATTCTTATCGTTCATATTCAAGGGAAATATTAAAATTTTTGATTTTTGATTGGTGGTTTTTGAGTTTAAATCGGATTTAAGTGATTTTCAGCAGCTCTAGAAATCCGGTTGCTTCATAGATGCCTTTATTTCCAATCACTCTTTTCTTTTGTGGGCGGGCTAGAACATCCCAACCCTTACTCCCCACAATAAAATTCAACTATGAGTGGAACGGGCCGAAGAGCCCGTTAAGCGAGAATCGTGCAAAATGTGAAACTTAACTGATTATGAGTTGTCGGTTAGTTACAGTCAATTTTAGGACAAATGTTGCTTCAAAAAATCTCGAATTTGCTTGAGCTGAAATCCTTTAGCAAGTTGGCGCAGGTGATGAACGAAAGGCACTAATCTCGGCTCAGAATGTTCGAGTTTAGCAGTTTCTTCCAGAATAGCTTCAATATCGCCCATTGCAGCCAATCTTAACAACGCCAAGACTGACTCTGAGGCAGGAGACACCATCGTTGAGTCAGCAGCAGCAATCTCAGAAGATGCTTTGGCAGTTCGATATGTCCGCTTTTTGGTTTGCGATCTTTCTTCGTAAACCCATTCTAGTCTCAAATGCAGGCGCAATAATTCTAAAAGCTCATTAGTTTGAATCGGCTTGGTGATAAAATTATCGCAACCTGCAAGTATGCTCTCTTGCTTGGTAGTCTCGTAAACGTTAGCGGACAAAGCAAGGATAACCGTATCTTTTAATTCCGGCAACTGTCGCAGCCGCCTGGTAGCTTCCCAACCGTTCATTACCGGCATCAGCAAATCCATTAAAATTATATCCGGTAGAAATTCCTGTGCTTTGTGCAAACAGTCTTCGCCGTCTGTAGCTTCTGCAATTTCAAAGCCTAAATGAAAAAGCAGCCTGTGCAACATGGCGCGATTTACTTCGTGATCGTCCACGATTAGCACTTTCCGCTGGGGGCCGATAAAACCTACAAGCCGCCTTTTTTCTTGTCGGGAGGGAAGTTCCGAACACTGCGCGACTGCGGGTAAGTCTAGATCCAACCAAAATATGCTGCCTTTGCCGGAGGTACTTTGGACGCGAATTTGGCTGCCCATCATTTTGACTAATTTTTGGCTGATGGAAAGTCCCAGTCCCGTACCTTCGACGAAATTGTTATGATCGCCCACTTGATGAAAAGGCAAAAATATTTCTTCTAATTTATTCTGAGAAATGCCAATGCCGGTATCTTCGATTTGAAAGCGAATTTTAGGGGTAGGGGAACGGCCAGTATTGTCTGTTGTCACCTCGCGCGTTTCTGTTGTTCCCAGCGGCGGGTTAGACATTTGCTGCGCGTCTAAATTAGCGGTCAAATTGATTGTTTTAGGTGCAATTTCCGCTGTCCAAATCGAACTTTTGCTGTTGGTTTGATGATAATTATCGGGGAAATTTTCTGCATAACCGACTTTGAATGTAACGCTGCCGCTGTTCGTAAACTTAACGGCATTGCTGAGCAAATTAATCAAAACTTGACGCAACCTTTTTTCGTCTGCCAAAATGCCATCTGGCAGCGCTGACACCTGCTCGTAATTAAAGGCAATTCCTTTTTGAGCAGAGCGCATCTGGAACAAATCAATAATACTTTTAACAAAACTGGAAAAATGCAGGTTTGTCAGAGACAGATCCATTTTACTAGCTTCGATTTTTGAGAGGTCTAAAACATCATTAATCAGCATCAGCAGGTGGTTGCCACACTGGTGAATGTTGTTAAGACTTTCCTGTTGATCGGCGGTAAAGTTTTTATCGACTTTTAGCAGTTGAATGTATCCCAAAATCCCGTTCAAAGGCGTCCGCAATTCGTGGCTCATGTTCGCGAGAAAGTCGCTTTTAGCGCGGTTGGCGGATTCGGCGGCTTCTTTAGCTAATTGCAGGGCGGCTTCTGCAAGTTTGCGATCGGCAATTTCGGTTTGTGCTTGTTCAAATAGCATCGATTGCTGAATGGCGATCGCCAACTGCACCCCCAATTGTTTTAGGCACTCTCCCTCCAATTGTTGCCAGGGACGCGGGCCCGTGCAGTGGTGGGCAATTAACAGCCCCCACAAGTTTTCGCCTTGCAAAATCGGCACTACCAGATTCGCTCTCACGTCTAGCCGAGTCAACAAACCCAAGTGGCAGTCGGCTAGGCCCGCATTGTGAACATCTTCTATGGCTCTAATTCTACCGTCTTGGTAAAGATGAACGTAGGCTGCCCCGAAACAGGGGTCATAAATTTCCATTCCTACAATTGGTCGAACATTTTCGGCAACCGACTCAACAGCGATAAACCCGCTCCAATCAGGATTGAATTGATAAATAATAGTGCGGTCTACTTGCAAAAAATGACGCACTTCTTCGACACTTTTGGTTAAAATTTCTTCAAGATTTAGAGAATATCTAATGCGTTCCAACATGGCTACTGCCAACTGTTCGCGCTTTAATTTTTGTCGCAAAATTAATTCCGATTCTTTGCGTTTTGTGATATCAGTAATTACTGCAATCAAGCCGATTGAATTACTATGAATATCTTGAATACTGTCGGCTCGCACCAGAGCAGTTACTGCTTCGTTGCTCTTAGTTTGCAGTGCAACTTCGCCACACCAAGAGCGACCTTTGCGAAGGCTTTTATAGATTTGTTTGTAATTTTTATGCCGGACATACAGCGCGGTCATATCGCCAAGATTATTGAGTTCTTCCACTGTGTAGCCGTAGCGCTGAATAAAGGCTTGATTGTGATAAATAGACCGCCCTTTCAAGTCGGCGATCACGATCGCATCGCTGGTACTTTCGACGGCTTGAGTGACCTGCAGTAAAGCTAATTCTGCTGCTTTGCGATCGCTAATATCCGTCATCGAACCCACCATCCGCAGAGGGTTTCCGGCTTCGTCCCACACTGCTTGAGCGCGGGCGAGCACCCACTTATAGCTACCGTCTTTGCACTGCAAGCGGTATTCGGCGGCGTAATTGGGGGTTTGCCGATCGAGATAACCTTGGATCGCTGCTTGCACTCGTGAGCGATCGTCTGGATGGATGCGATCGATCGATGCGCTGTTGGTGCTGTCGATTTCGCCGTCTGTGTAACCGATAATTTCTTGCCAGCGGGCCGAGCGAAAAGCTTCATTTGTTTGAAGATTCAGATCCCAAATTCCGTCTTGATTGCCTTTAAGAACTAACTGCCAGCGTTCTTCACTTTTACGCAATTCTTCTTCGGCTTGTTTGCGCTGAATATGATCGCCCAACTGAGTCGCTACAGCCTTGACCAACTCTACTATACGCGGTTCCATAATCGAGCGATCGCGCTTGCAGAATACTAAAACTGCCAGCACCTTTGAACTAGCGTGAATTGGCACTCCGAAACAAGCTTTCAATCCGACTGATTTCGCCATTTGCGATCGGGCAAAAAGATGATTTTTGGCTAGAGAAATATCTTCAATCCATTCTACATTTCTGGTTGACCAAATCCGTCCAGGTACTGCCACTCCGGCGGCGAATCTAATTCTTTTACTTTCGCGGCCGAACCTATCTAAATCGCGATCGCTAGCGTACCAAGTTTCGCTATGTTCCAAACAACTACCGTTAGCAGTCGGTATCCAAGCTTCCGCAAAATTCCAGCCGATCGCATTGCACAGCAACCGCAGAATTTGCGGGAGGGCGCTGTGAAAATCGGCAGACTGACTAATAGCTTGAGTTGCGGCCAGCAACAGCTTTATTTCATCTTCTGCTTGCTTGCTTTCGGTAATATCAGTTGCCGTGCCGAGAATTTGTTTTAACTTACCGTCTGCTGTTTTGGCAAATACAGTATCTCGGCTAACCATCCAGCGCCAAGAACCATCCTTGTGCCTAATTCTGTATTCAATTTCAAAGATATCCCCTTCGCTGCCTGTTTCGACTTGCTGTAAATAATCAGGCATTTTGATTAAATTTTCGGGGTGGATTAAAGTTGACATCATCCACGGCCCCATTGCCTGAATTTCCTCTACTGTATAGCCAAGAATGTGGTAGATAGAAGCGTTCCCATAGATATTTTTTTTTTCAATTAAGTCACAAACATACAAAATATTAGGAATTGCCCCAGCAATTTGCTGAGCGAATCGCTGGCTTTCCCGCAGTGCTGCTTCTGCTTGTTTTCTTTGAGAAATATCGCGAACAACGCAAATAGTTTCTCCGCCGGCTAGCATTGTCAGCGATACATCGAGAGGGACTTCCGATCCGTCGCGGCGGCATCCTACTGCTTCGGTGCTGTAAGAACCTTTCTGCACTAAAGTCGGCAGGACTTCTTGCTCGAACCTTTGCAGTTCTGCACCTTGGTAGAATATTTTCCAACTTTTACCTAAGATTTCTTCGAGAGAGTTGTAACCGTAGATATTGAGTCGTGCTGCGTTGCAATAAATCACCTCTTTGTCGGCACTGAATATGGCGATACCTTCGGAAGCAGCCGCCATTGCTGCTGCTTGCCTGTGGAGTTTTGACTCGAAACGTTTGCGATTGGTGATGTCGCGGACGATCGCGATAATTTCGTCATCCGTGCAGAAAACAATTCTCGCTTCAAAATCGTACAGTTCATCATTAACGGGCATTTGATATTCTACAACTTGAATCTCGCCAGTGGCGATCGCTTGTTGATGGCCCGACAAGATTTTGTCAGCAAAAGCAGCAGGCAATATGTCTTGTGCTTTTTTGCCGATTAGTGCTTTTTGCGGTAGGATATTATCGAAATCTTTTGCAGGTTTGAAGTCTACAAAAGTGCCGTCTGCCCGACAGCGAAATATCATGTCTGGTATCGCATTTAAAAGAGCGCGGTTGGTGGCTGCGCTCTTACGCAATTCAGCTTCAGCTTGCTTGCTAAATGTAACATCGCGAGCCACGGCATAAATCAAACCTTCTTCTGCAAACGGCGATGCAGTCCACGACAGCCATTTATAAGTACCATCTTGGCAAAGATAGCGGTTTTCTAAGCTAATAATCGGGTGGCTTTTTTTAAGTTTTTCTAATTCCGCTACAGTAATTTCTAGGTCTTCTGGATGGACTAATTCTATCAAAGGTTTGGCTAAGATTTCATCGCTGCTATAACCCAATACATTTGACCAAGCGGGGTTTAAGCGTTTGAAATAGCCGTCAAAACCTGCAATGCAAAGTAAATCCAGCGAGAGATTAAAAAATCGATCGCGGTCTTGCTGGGTTTGTTTCAATTCCGTAACATCCATCACTAAACCGTCCCAAACTATATCGCCGTTTGCTTGCTTTTCTGGCTTCGACGCGCCTTGAAGCCATTTCACTCGATCTCCCATAACTTGCCGCCACTGGTGTTGCCAAGCTTGCTGAGTCGCCGCTGAAGTTGCCATCGATCGCTGCAAGTCTGAGATGTCGTCTGGGTGAACTGTTGCAAAAGCCAAACTGGCATTTTCTTCTATTTCTTCTGGCTTTAAATTGTATATCTGCCAACTGCCAGAAGAAACGTAAGTAAAAGATGTTTTACCATCTACATAAAGCCGATATTGATAAATCATTCCCGGCACGTTGTCCGTCATTATTTGAAATCGAGCTTCGCTTTCCTGCAACGCAATTTGCTGGCGTTTGTATTCGGTCACATCTCGCATTGTTCCAACCAACATTTTAGTCCCATCGGTTTTTTTAAATACTGTTTTTTTAGTAGATATAATGCGTTCTTGACCACCGCTATCTGTAAAAATTTCTTCTGTTTCCTGAGCAAGACTTCTTTGCAATACTTGCTCGTCTTGTTGCCAAGAAAAAGCCGCTTGTGCTGGGGGAAAATAATCGTATCCTGACTGGCCAATCAGTTCCGATCGCCTTTTTCCTATCAAATTGCAAAAAGCATCGTTTACAACGATCCATTTGTGCTGCTCATCTTTGACAAAAATTGGATCGGGAGTAGAATTTATCGTGTGATTTAAAAACTCTTCTGATGCTTTTAATTGAGCTTCGTAACGGTAGCGATCGCTCACGTCCAAGACTACTTTAATCAGGCGGTCTATCGAGCCGTCTAGGGCGCGGATACAGCGAAGGTAAACTCTAGTATAAACGGTTTTTCCATCTTTTCTGCGCCATCTTTGGTCTAAAACATAGCCTTCACTCTGCCCTGCCAAAATTTTATTTAACTGCTCTAAACTAGACTGCAAGTCTTCAGGAAAAACCCACATTTCCCAATTCTCATGCCAAAAATCCTGGCGATCGTATCCCAGTAAATCGCACAAAGCATCGTTCACTTCCAACCACTCGCATTTTTCGGGTGCTGAGGGGGAAATAGGAGGAGCGAGAATGGCAATTCCGACGAGAGAATTCTCGACTACCGAGCGATATTTTTCTTCGCTTTTTCGTAAAGCTTCTTGGTTGTGCTGTCGCTCGACTGCGTAGCGAAGCGATCTAATTAACACTTCGCTGTCAATTTTTCGCTTGACTAGATAATCTTGAGCTCCGGCTTGGATTGACTGCAGGGCAAGCTCTTCATCGTTGCGGGCAGTCAGTACGACAATCGGAGTATTTAGACTATATTCTTGTATTTTGACAATTGTATTTAAGTCTTGGCTGTCTGGCAGCGAAAGGTCTAGTAAAATCACATCAAAATGTTCGCTGACCAAAAGTTCCTGCGCTTTGCTCAGACGGTCCGTACAACTTACTGATAGCCTTTGGGGTTCGGCTCTACTGGCGTTTGTTTCTAATAATAATTCTTCAATCAGATCGGCTTCTGCTTGATTGTCTTCGACCAGAAGAACTTTAAAGCCGTTTCGCTTTGCGGGTGGGCTCAAAACTGATATCATATACCTTGTTTTTTGTCATAAGGCAGTTTAGCCACCTATTATAGCATATAAACAATTGTATAGCCACAAAATCCGCCGTTCCCAGTTGAAAACTATTTGGTTCAACAATTACAATGCACTCTATCTTAGATGTTGAACGGTTCTCAATAACTGGCTTTCTGGCCCATTTCAGAAAGAGTAAATTTTCTTGGGAGGGTTTCTTCTAACCAGCTCTTAAAAGGCTTATTGAAAATGATATAATATCTGATATCTATGCGATTGTGTTTTTCCTCTAAGTAGGCTAACGCAATCAGGGGTAAATTTTTTAAGGTTTTTAGAATCTCGGTGTCAGGAGGAAACTAAGCTGCATAGTATTTTTTGAGGCGATCGCCCCTGTCACCCGATTTTAGATTTTAGATTTTAGATTTAGTCCACAGATGAATCGGAGAGGTTGAACTAGAATCTCCTATTTTTGGTGACTCACGACTCCTATCGGAAAGTAAGTATCGGTTTTTGGGCGGGTTCAGCCGATCGCGCGATCGAACCCCACCGTTTCTTGCCCTTGGATTCCGCTACCAACACAATCCCAGCGATATCCCCGCACCAATGAGCGCTCAACGCCAAAAAAGCGGTGAGAACTATCTTCGTTATTCATATTTTTACCACTTCTTTTATAATACCTTACATAAACTCATTCCTGCAAATTCTTTACGTTTTGCAATCAAATCAAATATCTCCACAGGCCTTGCTATTTAGCCAAAAAGTGATAATCTTGAAGTAGAGGCAATCGAAAACTCGGTTGATACAGCCTAGGAAAAAATCAGAGAACTTTGGTAGCCAAATTACAATTCCCAATAAACTGTCCTTTGTTTACTGTGCTTTGACCGAACTGAGATGAAGTTGAGAGGAAAAAAGCCATGATCGAAAAATTAGCAATTGATCAAAAACCCGGTGTAATTCCCAAAGAAAAAGCCTTAGTATTGTTATTTGATGAAGTCGGCATCGCCGACATCCCATTAGTAGGCGGTAAAAATGCTTCTTTGGGCGAAATGATTCAACAATTAACCAGCCAAGGAGTCAGAGTTCCCAACGGATTTGCAACTACAGCATACGCTTACCGGTACTTCATCCAGTCAGCGGGTTTAGAAGCTAAATTGCGCGAAATTTTTGCCGATTTAGACGTAGAAGATATGCAGAACCTGCGACAAAAAGGCAAGCAAGCGCGGGCACTGATTCTCGACACACCATTTCCGCGAGAACTCCAAGCGGCGATCGCCGATGCTTACGAAAAATTGTGCGATCGCTACGGCGACAGTACAGACGTAGCAGTGCGTTCCTCCGCCACCGCCGAAGACTTACCAGACGCCAGTTTCGCGGGACAGCAAGAAACCTACCTCAACGTCCAAGCTTGCGCTGGCGTTCTCGAATGCTGTCACAAATGCTTTGCTTCCATATTCACCGATCGCGCGATTTCCTACCGCCAACAGCGGGGTTTCGACCACTTTGAAGTCGCCCTATCAGTCGGCGTCCAAAAAATGGTGCGATCGGACTTAGCATCCTCCGGCGTCATGTTCAGCATCGACACCGAAACCGGATTTAAAAACGCCGTATTAGTCACCGCCGCCTACGGATTAGGCGAAAACGTCGTCCAAGGAACCGTCAATCCCGACGAATACTTCGTCTTTAAACCCACCTTAAAACAAGGTTTTCGTCCGATTTTAGACAAACGACTCGGCAGCAAAACACTCAAAATGGTGTACGATATCGGTGGTTCTAAATACACCAAAAACGTCTCGGTCATCGCAGCAGAAAAAAACAAATTTGCCATCAAAGATGATGAAATTTTGCAACTAGCAAAATGGGCAGTAGTCATCGAAGAACACTACTCAAAAGTGCGCGGAACGTACACCCCGATGGACATTGAGTGGGCAAAAGACGGCAATACCGGCGAATTGTTTATTGTCCAAGCGCGACCCGAAACAGTACAATCTCAAAAGTCTGCTAAAGTTTTGCGAAACTACAAATTGCAAGGCAGCAGTGCAGTTTTGGCAAAAGGACGCGCCGTTGGCGAATCAATCGGACAAGGCAAAGCCCGCGTGATTTTAGACGTTCACAGAATTGCTGAATTTCAATCAGGAGAAGTTTTAGTTACCAACAAAACAGACCCGGATTGGGAACCAATTATGAAAAAAGCAAGTGCGATCGTCACCAATTCCGGTGGGCGTACTTGTCACGCCGCCATCATCGCCAGAGAAATGGGAATTCCCGCCATTGTCGGCACCGGCGATGCCACCCAAATCTTGAAAAACGGGCAAGAAATCACTGTTTCTTGTTCCGAAGGAGATGAAGGCAAAGTTTATTCCGGTTTGCTTCCTTTTGAAATTCAAGAAACTGCGATCGAGAATTTACCCCGCACCCGCACTCAAATTTTAATGAATGTCGGGAACCCAGAAGAAGCCTTTGGTTTATCAGCCATTCCTTGCGACGGCGTAGGCTTAGCGCGGTTGGAATTCATCATTGCCAATCACATTAAAGCACACCCGCTGGCCCTAATTCACTTTGACGAATTGGTAGATGAATCAGTCAAAGAAGAAATTGCCGAACTGACAGCACTTTACCAACACAAACCCGATTTCTTCACCGACAAACTCGCCCACGGAATTGCCACAATTGCCGCCGCCTTTTATCCAAATCCAGTTATCGTGCGGATGAGCGATTTCAAGAGCAATGAATATGCTAATCTTTTGGGAGGGCGACAGTTTGAACCCAAGGAAGAAAACCCGATGATCGGGTGGCGCGGCGCCTCTCGCTATTACGACCCCAATTACCGCGAAGCTTACGCTTTGGAATGCAAAGCATTAAAGCGAGTTCGCGACGAAATGGGCTTGACAAATGTGATTCCGATGATTCCGTTTTGTCGCACCCCGGAGGAAGGGCGAAAAGTGTTGGCCGAGATGGCAAAACACGGTTTAGTCAAGGGCGAGAACGGCTTGCAAGTGTATGTGATGTGCGAATTGCCCAGCAATGTCATATTTGCTGACGAATTCGCCCAAGTTTTTGACGGATTCTCGATCGGCTCTAACGATTTAACTCAGCTAACATTAGGATTAGACCGGGATTCTGCTTTAGTCGCACACATTTTTGACGAACGCAATGAAGCTGTCAAGCGCATGGTAGCAATTGCCATTAAAGCCGCCAAGAAGTACGATCGCAAGATTGGGATTTGCGGTCAAGCGCCCAGCGATTATCCTGAGTTTGCTCGTTTCTTGGTTGAGTTGGGAATTGATTCAATTAGTTTGAATCCCGATTCAGTTTTGAAGACTTTGTTAGATGTTGCTAAGGTGGAAGGTGCGGGTTCGCTGATGGATTTAGCGGGGGATATTGCTAAGGTTTAACCGTTTTTCTTTTTGAGAGCAACCGGGTTTCTCAAAAAGTTTGTGGGATGGGCGGGACGCCCGTCTTTTTTGGACGGGCGTCCCGCCCATCCCACAATAACAGTTAAAATTGGGCGTTGCTTAATACAGGGATGAATTGAATAGTTCGGAATTGCCATCAGCCAAGTATGGTGAGTTTTGTAACTTCCGACAAAATTTGGTTCATACCGTTAAGGAATGAGAATTAAATAACTTCCACAAGTTTGTGGGATGGGCGTCCCGCCCGTCCAAAAAAGACGGGCGTCCCGCC
>Ga0209278_1000935_pt1 | contig 19241 bp, 17 predicted proteins | sample JI81BgreenDNA_FD_187504 | JGI IMG/M metagenome (GOLD analysis project Ga0209278, IMG submission 187504) | Wastewater effluent complex algal communities from Wisconsin, to seasonally profile nutrient transformation and Carbon sequestration -... | ecosystem: Engineered > WWTP > Effluent > Algae... | reverse complement strand
GCCGCAGATGCTATCGTAACGATAATCGACGGCGACGAGGAGCAGCCGATAGCAGCAATCGAATTTTGTGGTGCACTGCCCGCTGGAAATCAGGCTTGGCAGCGACAAGGTCGAGCCTTTTCATTTGCGCACGCCGAAGTCCCCTATTTTTACGTTGCCGAACTCGGCGGCTTCGAGTTGGACGCTGATCGAGGCCGAAAGGCCGAGCGGATGCCGAATCCGGCTATCCCGTTTAGCTTCTTTACGATGACGCAATATCAGGGGTCTGTCTGCCTGCCGGTCTACGAGGCGAACTCTGGGGCAACCGGAAATACAATTGCCCACTATGAGCCAATATTTGGGAAGGCAGAATTTCTTGAGTTTCTTCGGCTCGCCGTCCTAGGGAACGCAACTGAGCCCGCAGGAATCGAGCTTGGACGAAAGTGCGTGGCATTGGTAAAGCTCTTGGCAGATGCCAAGAAGCGCCAAGACGGTTTATCGGGCGATCAATGGCAGGCTGCGCACGATGCAGTTCTCGCGGGACAGACGCTGCCAGATTTTCTAGCGCAGAACGTCCGGCTAGCTTGGAAAAAAACGGCCTATATCGAAGGCCTAACAGCTACGGCAAAGTTGTTTATGGCGCTTGGATCTTCTGAGAGCCTGGGACTAACGTCCACATCGCTTCCGCTTTCATTTGTGCCGAAAGAGGGGAGGGCCGAATTTACGCGAAAGGCTCGATTACTCTATCCCGACATGGACGACGCATTTGCTGCATGGCTTGCAAATGGCGAGCAGCATCTCGCAATTTCTTGGGTGATGGGTTTCAAGCCGCGCGGGGACGATGCACGGCCTGATCGCGGTTTGCCTCCGCTGGCGCGTATGCTGGTGGGGACCGAGTGCGAGCTCATGACCTTCGTTTACGGCCCTGCGCCAGCGAGCCATTGGAACGACCTGGCACTGAACCCTGTAGGTTTGGCGTCACGCAACGGCCTTTGGGAAGCCGTGCTCGGCGTCAGCGATGGCGTCCTTGTGGATAGCGCAACAAAGCCTGCGGGCACGCCGCGCGGCTATCTTAAAGATGCCTGGGCAGCGGTTCTAGCTGAAGAGCAGATCCCGCTGCGGGTAGAGGCAAAGGTTCTCAGCCTCGGCGAACAGGACGTAGATACAGCGTTGCATGTAGCGTTTGAATCGCTCGGCAACGATGTCGTGTTTGAGGGCATGTGCAATCCCCCAGGAGGCGACTGGTCGGGAATTTCATTCCGGTGGGATAGCAATGATCCCGAACACCGTTGGCTGACATTGCCGCGCGTGTCGGCTGAGGGTGCCAAACGTCCCGATCATGTCTTCGCACTATTCGGACACGGGGAGCACGTTGTCTGTCTGTGCATCGAATCGAAGGAAAAAGCTCAAGCTCTGGATGGTGACATTGGGCCACGTCTGACACGTTATGCCGAGGCGCTGTTTGAGAGTGCGCCGAGTATCCATCGAGGCGAAAAGGCGAACCCTTGGGCAATCTATGAAGCGCCGTGGGAACGCCGCGACATAACGTTTTTGTCAGCAGGAGCTTATCTGAGCACCATCGACCAGCCCTTTCGAGGCCTGCCTGATGGCACCGGCCTCGATTTGCAGATTGGAGTGTCGTTCTCAGCCGACGGTGCGCATTGCACCCTTCATCTGCGCGGTGACACAGATGCCGGACGCGCACTGGTCGATCACCTTGCTGCGCTCCCCAGTTGGGGAAATTTCGTCACGCTTGAGGTCAATAATTGAGGTAAAGGCTTTCCGTGACCATTTCGACCGGGCCATTCAGCACCTTCGCAACAGCGCTATATCCGCTGTTAAGTAGTTCTTTGCGTTTATAAATATCTTTCGGAAGAGTGTAATCATAAGATGTGTCGCCACGCGTTCCGTCGAACGACAGCGCCCATTTGACGCCTCGGCAGTTAAGGCCTTCGAGAACGCGATAAAAGCGCTCAACATCAAGGTCGCCTATGTATCGCTGCTTATTTCCGGCATACGGGGGATCAAGATAGATAAAATCTCCTGGCTGTGCGTCGGCGGTCGTCTGCTCAAAATCACCGGCACGAAAATCCATTCCTTGTATATGGCTCGACCAGTCTCGCACAATTTTTGCGAAGCGCTGAGGGAGCATTCCCTTTCGAGAGAGATGGAAGGAATTGTTAAACTGCCCGCCCTTGCTGAAACGGACAATTCCGTTGACACAAGTGCGCATAAGAAAATTTAGGTCTTCGGGTCGGTGTTCAGCGTTAAAGCGATCACGGACGACGTAGAAATAACCCGGCAAGTCTGCTTGCAGCTGCGTCCATTGCTCCGTGTAGTTGGCTATCAGATGCTCTGACTCATCTCGAACCATCGTCCAAAAGGCTATGAGGGGGGCATATAGATCGCCCCCAACCGAGCCCTGTCGGCCAAGCATATAAAGCATAGCGCCACCGCCCAAGAAGGGCTCATAATATCGGTTGAAGGTCGGCGCGAGCGCTGCAATACGCACGGCCTGACTCCTTTTGCTTCCTGTCCATTTCAGAAGCGACGGCACTTCACCGTGGGAGCTATGAGACTCCCGCGCAGCAATCTCAACGATGGGAAGGTCGTCGAGCTCGAATAATAAGACGTTCGTGCTGTTCATTTTTTTTCTCCCGCACGTAGCCTTGCTTCGGCGATTTCGACATACGAGGCATCAGTTTCAAAGCCTATGTAGTGCAATCCCTCCTCCTGAGCGGCAACGCACTCACTACCGGAACCGGCAAATGGGACGATGCAAACGCTTCCTGGCTCTGCGGCCAGTTGAATGAAGCGGCGGGCAAGGCGCACTGGCTTCTGTGCAGGATGTTTTCCATGTGCCAGTTCGATGCGTGGCTTGTTATTGGGCAAATCCCAAACAGTCCGCATTTGCTTGCCTGGCGCTTTCAACACATCATCCGAAAAGTCACCGGACTTTGAGTGTTCATAGTTGAAGCGGTAAGCTCGCTTCCCGCCTCGATGCGCCCAAAGGATCGTCTCGTGGCTAGCGGTTAGGCGACGACCCGCAAGGTTTGGAAAGCTGTTGCGCTTATACCAAACGATCTCGTTTATGATCTCAATGTCGAGCAACTGCATCGCAACATTGGTGATCCCTGCACTGTGATATGTGCCGTGAACCCACATCGAGCCTGACTGCTTCAGGATTCTGCGAGCCTCGGTCAGCCAGCTCAGCGTGAAGTCGAGATAATCGTGCAGGCTCATGTCGTCCCACACCTCGGCAATTTTGTTCCATGCCCCGCCCGAGCCTGGGAGTGCGCGAGATTGCATGGCAAGAGCATTGCCTTTGCTGGCGTTATACGGCGGGTCGGCGATGATAATGTCTACACTTTGATCGGGGATCTGTGCCGCAAGCTCTATAAAGTTGCCGTGGTAAATGCGCTGTGTTTCAAGGCCACCGAGGCGAGCGGGCTGGATTGAACCGTTGTCATTGCGCATTAGTGGTAGAGCTGGTTGCGCAGCCACCTTCTCAGTTTTGGGAGGACGGCCACGACGCTTGGGTTCGGCCTTCGCTAATAAAGCGGTGTTGTTCATTTTGCGATTTCTGCCTTTCCCCGGCTTTTGAATAACATGTTTGCGGCCTCAATCATGAGGGCTTGGAGCGTGGTATCTTCGTTGACACTCAACGTCCTCAACTGCTTCACCGCATCGGGCTCAAGGTAAAAGGTAACGCCTTTCTTCCCGACCCGACTTGGTGGTTGGCCGACCCGTGTCACTGGTGGTTTGGTCGCAGATGAACTTCGCGGCATGGCAATCTCTCGCATTCTGAATGCATGCATTCATGCTGGCACGATTGGATTCATGGCGCAAGGCATATTTTGTGTCAAAAGCCTTCCCTTTTGACACAGCTATACGGCACTAGGCTTTTCAAGGGATTGCGGGTCTCAAAAGTCTGTTGCAAAAGTCAGGCATGAAAATCGGCTACGCGCGCGTCTCCACGGACGATCAGAATCTCGATCTGCAACAGCAGGCTCTTTCGGCTGCCGGTTGCTTGGAAATCTTCACCGACCAGGTGTCGGGCACGGCAAGCCGTCGTCCTGGCCTGGACGAAGCGCTTGCCCACTGCGCGGCAGGCGACGTGCTAGTGGTGTGGCGGCTTGACCGCCTTGGGCGTTCGCTGTCGCATTTGATCGACGTGATCCAGCAGCTTGGGAGGCGGGAAGTCGGCTTCGTCTCTCTATCGGAAAGTATCGACACAACGACGGCGGGGGGGCGTCTTGTGTTTCATCTCATGGGAGCCATAGCCGAGTTCGAGCGAGCCTTGATTGTTGAGCGAACCCGCGCGGGCGTTGATGCCGCGAAGAAGCGCGGTAAGCACATGGGTAGGCCTGCGGCCATGACAAAGGCACAGGTGCGCCATGCGCGCGCGCTGATCGAGGGCGGAGAGAGCCCGGGATCAGTCGCAGCAAGCATAGGCGTGAGCCGTTCGACGCTGTATCGCGCGTTAAAGGCGCGAGCGCTGGGGGATTAACGCCCCCCAGCACCCTCGGCTTTCGGCTTGGGCTGATACGCCCGCATGATGATCCGGCCTTGCAGTGGCACGGCCTCGCACTTGATGCTGAAACCCTTGCCGTCGCGGTTCGGCCATGCCGCCCCGATCTTAGTCCAGTTTGCCTTCTGGCCGTTGCCTTCGACGCGATAGAGGATGAAGGCGGGGGTGTTGGTGGTTTCGGTTGCCATGTGAATGCTCCTTTCCAGTGCTGGGCCGCAACCGCTGCGGCCTCTGTGGAGAGAAAGGCGCGGCTCAAGGGACGCAGGGTCATGCTGGCCGGATGGCCACCCGACAGGGGAAGCTGCACAAGCTGACAAGGGACGTAGGCAGCACGGAAGCGCACGCGATTGACGCTAGACCTGGCTGCGCCAGAGAGGCTCCGCAAATGAGGCCGTGAGGTCTGCGGACGCGCGAAGGGCATGGACACCGGCAACTGTAGCAACACCGCTGCCGTCGCTGTGCGATGGCTACCAGAGGCAGATAGGCGAAACAGGCATGGCGCTCATTCTCAGCGCGGGTGAAGCGTCTGGCGAGGTCGGATAATGTATCTTCTGGAAAATGCGGGGTTAGCCAAAGGCGGGGGACGTGATTGCTTTGGGCGATCCGCCTCCACTGTGAGCCGTGCCAACGCGCCTTCAATTCCGTAGCTCTGGCAGGATCGGGACTGATCCTCGCAAGCCTAACGGCTCTTCCTCTCCGTTTCAGCCCTTCGGGTGCGTGACGTCCCGACGCCTGCCTTATCGAGCACAGGAAGGCCGCGATTGGCGCGGTTCACACCGATAGGAGGAACGTCATGCAACACATCATCGCTTTGGAAACCCGCAGCACCCGCGAACTGAACTTCATGCTCAGTGACGCGCACCGTCGCCTCTATGCTGCGCAAAGCGGGTCGCCCGAACGTCGTCTGGCACTGGCCGCCATCGACATGATCTCGCTGGCTCTCACACGCGCTTACGCCTGATGGGACGCGCCGCCGGCAACGCCGGCGGCGCACCCTCTCTAGAAAAGGCTCATCTGGCGTTGGCTGGCCTCGCGGGCCTGCCATTCTGGCTTAGCGGCCTCGGCATGAATCCATGCTTGGGCAAAGGCGACAGGGCCGCCATATCCGTCGATGACGGCTTTGCTGGTGAAATGCGATTTGTAGCCGGTTTCGGTGATAGGAAGCGGTGTTCGCTGCGGCTGCACGGCCTCGATCTCGACGTGGGCAACGTCGTAGTCCGTGTCGTGCATGGCAAGCCATTCAGGGGCATAGCGGACCTCGATGCCGATACCGTTCCACTCAATGCGGTGAAGCTCGTAGGGAAAGACCTTGACCACTTTGTAATCGGCAGGATCGGGCGCATCTTCTAGGTCGCCTGCTTCGGCGGCCGCCATGCTTTCGGCGATGAACTCGGCAAGGGCCTGCTCTGCATCTTCGCGGGTGGCGAAGATCTCGGGGCGGGGCTCCTGACCGTGCTCCGACACGGTCCAGGTGTTGACGAAGCCATCGCAGATTGTGCGGGTGAGAACTTCCCAACTCATGCCGCACCTCCCTGACGCTCGGCGTCAAGTGCGGCCTGGGCCTGTGCCAATCGGCGATCATCGGTGACGATTGTTCCAGCGATGCGGGCGGCTTTGGCATAGACGGAAATCGGATATTCGCCGTCAAATTGGTAATCACGTTCGACCGGAAGGCCGAATGCACCGCGCACACTGGCTAGCTCGGAGAGCGACACCCAGCCCAGCTCGGGGTGGCCGAGGTCGCACAGGCCGAAGGCCAAATCGGGGTTCTCGGGATCAATCTCGGTGAGCAGCCACGTCGCATTCGCGTCGGGGGTGAAGAGTTTGACCACAGGCGGGAAGTCGATGCCGCCTGCACGTTCGGCGTTCGCCCTTCCCTGATCGAGCATCTTGCTCTGCTGTTCTTTGGTGATGAGTTTCATGTGCCTTGTCCTCTTGGTTAGCGTTGCTTTCCCCGAAGGGATGAGGACGGCCCGCCGGAGCCAGGGCGCAGCGTCAGACAGGAAAATTGGGGGCAACCTTTAGGGGGAGCCGAGGCTTCCTGTTGACGCGAGAGCGCACGGTTCCGGCAAAGGACTACGATCAAACGGAGGGGCAACGCGGGAGGACTGGCGCAACATCATCACTCAGCGGGGGCGGAAGATGCGGGCAAAAAAGCGGGAGCGGAAACGTGCTCTGAGGCTGCGTCGTGGTCGTGGTCGCGGGTTCGGACGCGGCGCCAAGGGTGGCGCCATGAATGCCGATATTGGATCACTGTCGCCCTGGTCGGCAGACTGTGCGGTTACGTAGGAGAAAAAGCTGGGCGGTGCCTCGCTGTCAGTGCCAGTGGTTTTGCCGCTGGCTGCTTTCGACGGTCGGCGGGCTGCATTCATGAAGCGGGATATGAGGCTTGGCAGCAACGCAGCCGCGAGGTCGCGGACAAAGCGGGATGCCGGGGCAACAATGGCAACCTTGATGGATTGCAGGCTCGGTATTGGTTGCAGGAAACGCGAGCCCGTCAGCGTGCGCGGTCGTCACGCTCCGGCCCTTCGCGGTTACGGCTCAAGGCGTCCTGACGACGCTGCTCATACTCGCGCTCGATCTGGCGGGCGCGCTCGTCATCGGCAAGGCGGCGCGCTTTGTCGTCGGCCTGCTCACGGATCAAGTCGGCCCTCTCCTGCCCTTGCCGCGCAACAAGGGCGCCCAGTTCGGCTCGATGCTGCGATTCCAACCCTGAAACTAAGATACGTGCGGCCTGTTCGCGGCGCTCGTCGGCTTCTGCCGCGCGGCGGCCTTCTGCGGCCTCACGTTGCAATCGGGCTTCGTCCGATATGGTTTCACGAATTGACTGCCACAGGCGTTCAAATGCCCCTGGCTCTGCTGGTCGATCTGCCATAGCGCGGCGGGCTTGTTCTTTTGCGAATGCCTCAAAGGCCTGGTCGGCGGACTTTTGCTGCGCCTGCTGTAGGTCGTCGATCTCGCGCCCGTGGCGGCGTTCTTGCTCGGCGCGCTGTTCGGCATGGCGAGATTCAATCTCGGCGGTAACTGCCTTAATGCGCTCTTGCAGCTTTGCGTCGGCGTCGGTCGCCGCGGGCTCTTGGTCAGGTTGAGTCCCCTGCCCTCGTTCGCGCTGCATGGCGCGCGCTTCGGCAACGGTAGGTAGGTCGCCCAGCGGCACGTCCGCCATGAAGCTGCGTAGGTCTTTGGCTGTGACGCCTGCAATCTGGCGCGGAAGGCTCAGGACTTCTCCGCCTGCGTCGATCAGCACAAAATCGCGTCGGTCGCCCTTGGCGAGCACATAGCCTGCATCGGCCAAGGCCGCTTTGAAGGCAGGGCCGGTGTCGCTGGCCTCATACAGGCCGGTGATCTGGTCCTTTCGGGCGCGCGGGTCGATCCCGCTGCGCTCGGATTGCTGCCATTCGGCATGGGTGATTTCAGACTTGGGAAACTCGGGCTGCGCGTCCCGATCACGCTTGGCGTGCTTGCCAGGGACAGGCTCATGGCCGAACTCTTGTTCGAGGCGTTGGCTGGCGCGTTCGTGAGCGTCGAAGTTGCGTCCGTCGTGGCGCAATAGCATCGTGTCGATGTCGGTGCGCTGCCAAACGACGTGGATATGCTGGCGGCCTTCCTTCTCGTGAAGGACGACGGCGCGGGGCTGGCCTTGCAAGCCCAGCTCCTCCTCTAGCACGTCCACCGCGCGGCTCCACTGCTCGCGCGTCATTTCATACTGCTGCGCAGGATCAATGTTGGCGTGATAGAGGCCGAGCTTGCCGCGTGTCCCGTCGGCAAGCATTTGCCAATCCCGAAAGGCCTCCATCATGGAGCCGGTCGGGGATTGCAGCTCCAGCACCTCGACACGTTCGTTGGTGTCGGTGCGCGCCAAGTGCCGCGCAAGCTGCTTAGGCCCTGCCCGACTAGCGCCCTTGATTATCACCGGCAGGCTCCATGCCGAGGGCTACAAAGATAGCATCGCGGAGTTCTAGGTAGGCGCGCAGGGCTTCGCGCAGTTCGGGAGCATCGGGGGCTTCGCCGGTGTTCACGGCACGAGCGATCTGGTTGATGTTGTTGCCGACCCGTCCAAGCTCGCCAAGCAGTTGGCGCAGCGCAACATGATCGACGGGCGGGCGGCGCTGGGCGCGGGGGCCAGCATTGCCGAAAGTCGCGGCGCGCATGAATGCGCCAGCGGCGAGGCCTGAGCGGGAGGACAAATCTTCAAGGCGAGCACGCTCGTCAACGGTTAGGCGCACCGTGACCGTGACGGTTCGTTGCCGCTTGTCCGTTCCGCTCGCCACCCGCCCTCCGCGCAATGAAGGGTTCCAAGGGTCCGCCCTGGTCGGTGCAGGCCGAAATGCCTGCCGGGGGTTCAGGGGGTCGCGCCGCCCTGATCTGGTTTCCAAAGGGCACGAAGGCTCTTTGGTCGAAGCCGCTGTCGATCAGCGGTCATGGGTTCCAAGGGAGAATGAAATCTCCTTTGGCGGGTTCAGGGCGGTGCCCTGATCCAGGGTGCAGGGGCGGGACGGCTCCTGCTCTGGGGGTTCCACAGGGGGGCACGAAGGCCTCCCTTGGTCTGGGGATGCAACGGGGTATGAAATGACCCCTTGCCAAGCGCGCGGTGTTACCGCGCATGGCTTGCATATCCTGTTATTTCCATAATAGCAGATTGGCGGCTGATTGTCGAATGACCCCTGCACCGCCGTCGTCCACGATCAAGCTGGGGATGCTTCGTCCGGTTTGGCCTGATAGTAGGGGTTCGGGTCAGTAAGTGGTGGAGGCATGAAGAATGCCCGCATCGAGCCCTCGGCGAATAGCTGGAACTCGCGCGGAAACTCCCAATGATCGACGGGTCGCACCAAGATCGCGCGGCCTTCGGGCGGCAGAACGATGGCCTTGCTGCGGTGAAGGTTCATCACCTCGTCGGGGGTCAACAGGGAGCGCCCCATTTCCCCAAAGGTGGTGCCAGAGGTTTCCCCTGACGCACTGCTGCCCTGACTGGTAGTGGTCGTAGCGATTGTGCGTTGGCCAAGTGTTTCGGAGAGATACTTGGCGGTCTTGTGGTCGCGGACACGGCAAAACCATTTCCACGTGCAGTTCGCCAGGATCGTCTGCGCACCCGCCTCCCCGTAGATGCCCTCAAGCTGCCCCATGTCCTGAACGATGAGGGTGTAATCGAGCCCGTAGCCGCTCATGGTGGCAAGGTCGGTCGTCAGTTCAGGGATGCGACCAAGGGCGGGCAGTTCGTCGATGAGCATCATGCCTCGGGTCTGCGGTCGAGGGCTGGCCGTGCGGAATGCGTGAGCGACCGCCGCCAGCATGAGGCGCAGCCAGGTGCCCTGCACCTTCATGCGATCGGGCGGGATGACGAGATAGATGGTCATCCGTTCAAAGGGCATCCGGCGAATGTCGAAATCCGACGTTGCCGTTGCCTCCTTCAACCGCTCGTCGCTGAGAAAGCGGGTGGCTTCGGCCAGCGTTCGCAGGATCGCTGGCATATCTTTGGACTCGCCTGCGATGAAAGGCCCGATGTTCTCGGCAATCGCACCGCCAAAGGCGTCACAGCCCGCCATCGGGATGAAAAACTCCTTCACCAACTGCTCTTGCGGCAAGGTGATGATCTGGCGCGCGCGGGCGAGCGTTTTCTTCTCACCCCCCTGCCCTCCGGCCTTGTAGGCCAGCCACAGGAAAACGCCGGTAAGGATCGCGGTAGCACTGCCCTCCCAATAGGCGTTGCGGGCATCGCCGGAACGCGCGCAGATGGATTCCGCCATTGTATGCGCAATGCCAACGGCATCGGGATCGCCAACGGCGATAACATCGAGAGGGTTAAATCGGGCGTCGGTGAAGCCCCGTTGGAATAGCTCGGCGTGGAGCACTCGCCACGGATTGAGAATGTGGACGCGATCCTCACAAATGAGGGCGCGCTGCGTCGCCGTCACAGCGGCGTTCTCACCCTTGGGGTCGATGACAATCATCGAGCCTTGGTAGGCCAGCAAAGACGGCTGAATAATGCGTGTGCCCTTCCCCGTCCTGGTCGGTGCCATGATGAGGGTGTGCGCTTCGGGACTGGTAAACACCGGCGGCAGTTTGACCGTTTCACCTTCGTCGGGGTGATCGACGAAGCCATGCTTGCCAAGGAACAAGCCGTTGAATGCCGCGAGAGGCGGAGGGTCTTTGCCGACGGGAGCCCATTGCGCGGTTCCATAGTTGCCGGTCGTTGGCCGTTCGTTTTGTTCATCTTTGCCTCGGCTACCCAGCCAAAGAAGCAAGCCGATTCCACCTAAGATAATCGCACCTCCGATCAGCCCGATAAAAATGCTGCGCTCCGGCGACGATCTCCAACGGGCGTCCTCAAATTGCTCCCGCTGAGCGCGCTGCTCTTCCTGGTATTGCGCATATCCCTCACGGCTGCCGCCTATCCCCGTTGCGTCCACAAAGCGCGCATGAAAGCGGGTCGGGAAATACAGCGAGGCCGTTTCGTGGGCGCGGCTGAGGTCGTGCCTGTATCGGCCTCGCGTTTCGTGAAACGTGCGGCGGTTGCACGTCATGAAGGGAATGCGCGAGCACCCTTCGGCAATAGGCTCAAGGGTGGGCTCCACCCTGTCCCGAATGTCATAGAAGTGCAGTCGATACAGGCTGGCGCGCTGCACAACGTCGGCGGGCCATAAGTCCTGATTATTCGAGTTGTTGCCCTGCAAGCCCGCCAGTGAACTGTCGAGCATCAACAACCGGCCAGCCTTGCGGCCTTCCAGCTCAACGCCGGTTAGACCGCGTTCAGCATCCAGGTCGGCACGAACCCTCACGGGATCGGGATAGAAACGCAGATAGTCGGTGCGCTGGCGCGCGTTGATAATCTCGTTGGCTCGGCGGGTAGCTTCGCGCTTGGCCGCCCTCCCCTCGCCCGTTCGATCTGCCGCCGCGCTCAAATCGCGCAGTCGCTGCCGATTGATATTCAGCATGTATGCGGCGAAGTCGTCGGGCACGTCGGGGCGAGCGCGCTCGCGCTCGATCAGGGCGATTTCTACCAACGCGGATCGAATGCCTTGTCTGATTTCAGACACGGATTGCGCGCGCCCCTCCCCTGCCCAGGCCATCATCATGATGGTCAACAGGATCAGGCGGAGCGTGTGGGTCAAAGTCGTGCTCGGGACTAGGGCGGATCGGTTAGTTTGTGGCCTTCTGCTCAAGGGCGTCGAGCGCCTCTTCGAGCAATGCACCCAGCGGAACGCCGCGCGTATCAGCGAGCTGGTAAAGGCGGTCGATGGTTTCGCTCGTCGCCTTGATGTTGATCTGGCGATTGCGGCCAGTGGTATAGCGGCGCACCTGGCGCACTGGCTCTACAACCGCTTCTACTGGTTTGCTGCGCGCCTTGCGGCTCGGAAATCCGCTGTCCTCGGCGAGCTGTTCAATAGCCGCAACCGGCGCGGCCTTGGGCTTTGGTGCCGCCTCAAAATCGGATAGGTCGGCAAAGGGGTTGGCTCTACTTGTCATCATGCCACCTTCGTCTTGCTAGATTTTCCCCTGCCCTCGCGCAGCCGCTCGATCACTTCGGCGGCAAACTCTTCGGCATTGGCTATTGCCTTGTCGAGGTTAGGCACGTCCTTCGGATCGAGAGTTTCAAGGGTGCGCTGGAATGAGAACATGGCGCGGAATGCTTCGCGCTCGTTCAACTGGCTTTTGAACACCGGCACTCCGGCGTCCATCAACCCGCCCTGGATATGCCCCATCGTGCGGGTGCGAATAATCGGGCTCGTGCGGGTAAGCAGGACGCCAAAGGGGGTCGCCCTGCCCGTCATCTTTTCCTGCTGCTTGACGACGCGAATGGCACGGCTTGCCTGCTCAGCGTCGAGTTGTGATCCCTGCGTCGGGATCACAACAAGGTCGGCCTGACTGACTGCAAGCAGCACGATCTTGGCGGCAGTGCCTTCAAGGTCAACAACAACGAAAGGCGTTTTGGCGGCGGCCTCTTCGATCTTGTCGATGATGTTGTCCTCGTCAGCGTCGGCGACAATGGACAGGTTCTTGGGCAATGTAGCGCCCTTGGCCCAGGCCTGAATTGGATGATTGGGGTCGGCATCGATGGCCGTTACCTTCGTGGCGCGGGCAAGCTCAGAGGCCAGCAAGAGCGCAGCCGTCGTCTTGCCAACGCCTCCCTTGGGACTGACAAAGACGATGGTTGGCATGGTTCCCCCATATGATTTGATACCAGATAGCTAGATGGTAGCTACCAGATAGCCGCCAGTCAATCGGCTATCTGATTGGTATCTAGTAGCTACTGGTTAGCTCATTAGTATCTGATAGCTTGCGGCTACTTGGTAGCTATCCGCTATCCGTGGTATTCTGTAAAGACGCGACTCATTGCGCGGGAATCAGGGGGGAGAATGACGATATGGCTGGCATGTGCTGACGGGTTCATTGCGGCTGATGTGATCCGCTGGAAGGAAGGGATTTGGGAGCGGCGCGGGCCGAGGGGTTCGCGGAGCATGAAGGTTGGCGAGCGCGAGGTGGTTGCCGAAGTGATCGACGGGCCGGATGCGGAAGGCTGGGTGACGTTGCTCGTGCGGGATTGCCAGGTTCTCACCGAGCACGTCAAAGACGGGAAGATCAAGGCTGGCACCCAGATGCGCCGCAAGGCACCTACGGTGCTGCGCGGCGCTCCGGCGCGCATGAAGTGGAGCGATGAGGCCGCGCGGGGCGCGGTCAAAGGCAGCCGATTCCTGGCCAATGCCGTATCTCCCGCGTCATTCGACGCGCACGATAGTTAGGCCGGTGGCGGCAAAGGCCAAAAAAACGCGCCTGTGAGCGCGTTTGATGAAAGGGTAGGGGGGGGCGGAATTGTCCGAATTTCGCTTGTGCGACCTCTCCGCTGGCGCTGTGGGGGCATTCTAGCACTGACCTTGCCCTACACCCCCTTCGCCAAGCCAATTACAACATTGCCGTTTGCACAGCCGTTAGAGATTTTGATGCTGCCTTGGCCGCAACCTGTCGCCGTCAGGCGACACGATCAAAACGTCAGTCGGGCTTGTCCCGACTGTCCGCTTTCCCCTCAACCGCTTCGGGATCGCAGTTCGCTTGCCATAAGCGGCCAAAGTTATCCACAGGCCCCCTTGTGTGTTTAAATATCAGTTAGGGTATGTGTTAAGGGATTCCGGAAAGTCGCTAAGGCACGGAATCTAAAGGCAGATTCAGCGGTTTTTCGAGGCTGTTTGTAAACGGTCTGACGATAAAGTGATTCCAGTATGACGATGAACTGTAAACGGAGTGACGATCCGGTGAACGGGCGTTCCTGTAAACGAAATGACGAATCTTGGCATTCTGTAAATGAAATGACGAAAGAACCTCTTGCGTAAATGAAATGACGAATCTAGGCTCCCATATATGAAATGACGATAGGGAGCGAGTCGGGTGATCGAAGGGGCGGGAATTGCTGCGGGAGAACAGGGGGGCGATGCGGGCGACCGCAAGCCACTGCTGCCTGTCCGCCACCCGAACCAAGATCTGTTCATCTGCGACGTGCTCGATGCCATTCCGAAGGATGATATGGCGTCGATGGAGCATCCTGTTTTCTCGCTCTCGACCAAGCCTGATCGCACAATGCGGCGGTATGAAAACAAGGGCACGATAGTGGACATTGTGCCCTCGGGCATGGGTCTGGCGACGATCCACGATAAGGACGTTTTGATCTACTGCATCTCGCAGCTTGTGGCGAAAATGAACCGTGGCGAGCAGCCAAGCCGCAAGGTGCGGCTCCACGCTTACGATCTGCTGGTTGCCACCAACCGGCAGACAAGCGGGGAGGGGTATCGCCTGCTGGGCGATGCCCTGACCAGGCTGCGCGGCACCACCATTCGCACCAACATCAAAACGGGTGGCGAGGAAGAAACCCGCGTTTTCGGCCTGATCGAGGAAGCGAGCATCAGCCGCAAAACCTTTGATGGCCGAATGCAGGATATTGAGGTCACGCTGTCAGAGTGGGTTTATCGCTCTGTCATCAGCAAGAATGTGCTGACGCTCCACCGCGACTATTTCCGGCTCAGGAAGCCGCTGGAACGGCGCATGTATGAGCTTGCGCGCAAGCACTGCGGGCAACAGGATGAATGGTCAATCGGGCTGGAATTGCTGCAAAAGAAGTGCGGCGCAAGCAGCCCGCTCAACGTGTTTCGCGCGCTCGTGAAAAAGGTTTGCGCGCATGATGCGGAGCACCAGCATTTCCCTGACTATGCGGTGTCGTTTGGCGAAAACGACAAGGTGACGTTCCGCAATCGCTCGGCTTTCCTCATCGAGGCCAGCCATGCCGACGATGAAAAGCCCTATATCGACCCCGAAGCCTTCCATGATGCGCGCACGGCGGCACCTGGCTACGATGTGTATGCGCTCTATGAGCAATGGGCGGAGTTCTGGCGCGACAGCGGCAAGCCGGAGCTGAAAAACGCCTCGGCGGCGTTCATCGGGTTCTGCAAGAAGCGCGCGGAAAAGCGCCCTGTGCAACAGCGGCGCGGCACCTATGACGATGACTCTTGAGATCGGGCAGGGCGCATGTGGGCGGGGCGTATAATCGAGCTAGAGGATTGGAGCGAATTTGCTCCAAAGCTCAGCGAAGCCTTGTCTGCAATGGGTCATCATGGGCTCGTTGCGATCCGCAATTTCCAACTGGTCACGTGTGACGTTGACGAGGCAATGCGGCCAGTCGGGGAAACCGACCGGCTCGGACTGGTGCTGCGCACCGGCACGGATCGCGACGAGACGAGCTCGCTTTGGAATGCGGAGGGTCATGATTACCAGCATGACCTGACGCCAAGCGGGAAGGGTGCGCACGAGATTATCTACGCCTATATCGCAGAAGTGACGGCGGCGGGATATCGTGTGCATTATTTGCCCGAGGGCACGCCGGAAGATTGGGATTTGACCGAAGGTCTTTGGCCCACTGACGGCGTGCTGATCTATGATGCTGCCAAGCTCGACCGAGTAGCCAAGAACGAGCACTGGTTTAATGGCGATCCGCTGGATGCTCTGCTGCTCGTTTTCAGGCTCACGGAAGAGGCTGCTTAGCGACGTTGGCCCCAAGGGTTGCTAGGGGGCTGGGATGATCTCTGCGCTGATCGAAGCGGGGCAGGGGGCTTCGCTGTCAACAGGCGCTCGTCCTTGGCGGTATCGCGCCAGGGCGCGAATACGGCAGAATTGAAGCTGTCGGTTAGGTATTGATCGAATCGCAAGCGGCCCCCGTCGCTTGTTTCCCCTATCTTCATTTTACCCCGAAACGCGCGACAGAAGGTTGCGCGTTTCGGCGGATTTCCTGACTTTCTGACCGCCGCGACCGGAGGGAGCGGCGCGGGGGTGGTGTGGGCGGGATTAAAAAGCTGGCCGCCCCAAGTAGGGGCGGCCTCGCTCTTGGCCGCTATGCGGCCTCCAGCATCGCCTGCGGGTTGGCCGTCTGGTGAAGGTAGGCAACGGCGCGCTCGGCATGGGCTGCGGCCTGCACGATGGCGCGCTTGTCGTTTTGGAGCACCTGTATCCAGCTTGCGATATAGGCGGCATGATCGGGGCGGGGTGTGAGTGCGAGGCCAAGGTCGGCGGCAAGGAATGCCGCGCCAAGCTCTGCAACCAGTTCCTCGCGGGCGTAGCCTTCATCGCCCCATGTCTTGCGGCCAAAGCTGCGATCTAGGCGGCTCTCGTGGCGCGTCCAGTGGATCGTCTCATGCCCTCGGGTGGCGTAGTAACCTTCGGCGTCATGAAAGGCCTCGAACGGCGGTAGCTGAATGCGGTCGTCGGTCACGCTGTAAAACGCGCGGTTGCCGCCGTGGCGCACGTCGGCGGGTATGGTGGCAAAAAATGCCTCTGCGCGCTCGATGCGCTCAAATGCGGGGGCAGGGGGGTCAATCGGCTGCGGTGCGTAGCGATCGGGCAAGCCGTCGATCTGCTCGATGTTGAACACGGTATAGGATTTCAGGAAGCGGAATCCTTCTTCGCGCTCTTCGCCGGTGTGCTCGTCCTGCTTGGTGCTGGTGCTGCTGCCGTAGTAAACAACAGGCGCGCCGCGCTCGCCCTTGCGCACCTGTGCGCCAAGGGCTTGGGCTTGGCGGTAGGTCATCCACGTGGGCGAGGCGTAGCCGGATGCAACGGCCTCCATCCAAAGCAAAATGACATTGATGCCGCGATAGGGTTCACCTGTCGCTCGCAGGGGACGGGTTACGCGTCCTGCGAGGGCGTCACTGCTCCAAGGCTTGAGCCACGGGCGCACGCCTTGTTCCAGCTCGGCCAGAATGCGGTCGGTGATACGGGTGTGAGGGTCTTGAGGTTTTTCGGTCTTGGTCATGGTTTTTGCTCCTTCTGATCCGCGCAGCGGGTCATGCGCCGCGCATGACCCCTGCCGACCCGGCGAGGGGCGGAGAGGGAGGGGGGCCAAGGCCTTGTGCCGCTGGGTGGTGCGGGCGCAGCCGGAACGGCGAGCCACGGCCAGCAAAGAAGGCCTTGCGGGGGAGGGAGAGGCAGAGCCTTCTTCCTTCCCGCTATCAGGGGGTAATGGTGCGCCGGAGCATCCGGCGGGCAATCCGGCGCAGTCCTGGGCTGCGCCGCCCCGCGTCAGGGATCGTCACCCGCATGGGCCGAAACCCCGCAAACGGGCATGGCACGGGGGAAGGGGGTTCGGTCGCGCCAGCGATAGAGCCCGCCCCAAGGGGGACGCCAAGGTCAAAACTCTATTAGAATAGAATAGGATTATGGAACGTCATGTAGCAGAAATGTTACACGGCAGCAGTGGTTGCCTTGATGTTCCATAATAGAAAGTAATATTCATGGACTGAATAGCGCGGTTATCCGAGATTTAAGGCACTTCAACCTTACTCGGAGAAAAACATAATGAAAAAGTATCTTGTAGCTTCAACCGCCCTTCTCTCGGCGCTGATTGCTATGCCTGCACAGGCTGAACTTAATCTTGACCTCGGCGGCCATTTCCGTGGCTACGGCGTTTACAATGACAACGATGTTGCTGGTGCCAGCACCCAGGATTTCGAGCTGCGCCGCGATACCGAAGTCCACTTCACCGGCGAAGCAACCTCGGACAACGGCCTGACGGTTGGCGTTCACTATGAGGCGATGGTTGGTTCGGAGCTCCTGACTGATGAGGCTTATGCCTACTTCGCGGGCAACTGGGGTCGCGTAAACCTCGGTTCTGAGGATGGCGCTGCATACCTCCTGCAAGTTGCTGCTCCTTCGGCGGACAGCAACGTTGACGGTCTGCGCACCAACATTCAGTCGATCGGCTCGACGGCTCTCGATACGACCGTTCCTGCCACCGCTGCTCAAGGCGCGTTCGGCTACACCGGCGTGTTCTCAAGCTCCTTCGGCTCGAACGCTCTCACCAACACCAACAACCTGATCCTCGACTACGATCATGCGGACTTCCAAGACACGGATCGCCTGACCTACCTGAGCCCGAAATTTGCGGGTTTCCAAGGTGGTCTGTCATACGCTCCGCAAGCTGGTCAAAAAGTCCTCGGCAACGGCCAAGCGGCTCCTGCTGCTGACGACGATCTCAACCAGTTTGAGAACCTGTGGGAAGCGGCTGTGCGTTGGGACGGCGAGTTTGAAGGCTTTGGCCTGAGCGCCGGTGCTGGCTATTCGACCGCTTCTGCGGAAGAAGAGTCGCTCGTTGCTGGCAACCTGGCTGGTGATCTCGACACTTGGAACGCTGGCCTGAACGTGGCCTTCCAAGGTTTCTCGGTTGGTGGTGCATACCTCAACAGCGAAACCGAAGTCGGCGCGGGTGCTGCGGCGATTGATGCTGAAAGCGACACTTGGGTTGTCGGCGCGGCTTGGGACAATGGCCCCTACCACGTTGGCGTGAGCTACCTCGATCAGGATATCGAGCTGGCTGGCGGCGAAATCGAAGCTGACCGTTGGACGCTCGGCGCGGGCTACACCTACGGTCCTGGCATGTCGCTCCGTGGCGCTCTTGCTATGGGTGAAACCTCTGAGAACGTCACTCCGACGAGCGAAGATTTCACTCAAATCACCGTTGGCACCGATATCCAGTTCTAATCGGGATTTGATGCAAGAAAAGGGGCGCAGCAATGCGCCCCTTTTTCTTTGCGGTGCAGTGACTTATACTCGATTCAAGCCGCCACGGCCTTTTCATCCGTGTCGGCCTCCAAAAGAGAAGGCGGCCAGCGGATGATTACGCTGGCCGCTGCTTTTTTATCGGCAGGCAACCCATGACAGCAGCATTTTAGGGCCTCATCGATCCCGCAAGTTCGCAGGCAAGTCGGACGCGACAGCGATAGAGCCCGACCCCGTAGGGGACGCTGATCTGCAAAGGTTGTTTTTGTTGACTCTCAGGCCCTTGGTCGCGAGTCTGGTTGTCTTGGGGGACACATGACGGTGAATCGGAAGAACTTTAACATCCACGGTGACAATATCGTCGAGTGCGTAAGAGCATTTGACTACATCGTCAGCGGGTTGGGTGAACTTGTGAACGGCATCACCGGCCCAAATGTGTCAGTCACTTGCCCTGTCTACATTGTTCACCTCGCTGGCATCGAACTTTGTTTTCAGTTTCTGCCAGGCTATGGGGAACGCCGCTGGAATCAGGATGTTCTCGGGTTCATCAAGCGTTCCGGGGGCCGCCTCAGAGAAGCCGCAGATGCTATCGTAACGATAATCGACGGCGACGAGGAGCAGCCGATAGCAGCAATCGAATTTTGTGGTGCACTGCCCGCTGGAAATCAGGCTTGGCAGCGACAAGGTCGAGCCTTTTCATTTG
>Ga0209278_1000934_pt1 | contig 19256 bp, 34 predicted proteins | sample JI81BgreenDNA_FD_187504 | JGI IMG/M metagenome (GOLD analysis project Ga0209278, IMG submission 187504) | Wastewater effluent complex algal communities from Wisconsin, to seasonally profile nutrient transformation and Carbon sequestration -... | ecosystem: Engineered > WWTP > Effluent > Algae... | reverse complement strand
CGCGGGCATCCTCCATCTGCCGACGCAGCGGCTCGGCCAACTTCGACGGCAGCATCGTGTGGCGGTCCTTGTTGCCCTTGCCCGAGCGCACCGTGATCTCCCAGCGCTCGAAGTCGACATCCTTCACGCGGAGGCGGATCACTTCCATCAGGCGCAGGCCCGAGCCATACAGCAGCGAGGCCATCAGCCACTCCCGCCCCTGCATCCGTGAAAGCAGGCGCACCACCTCCCCGCGTGAGAGCACCACCGGCACGCGCAAGCTGCGCTTCGCCCGAACCACGTCCTCCAGCCACTCAGGCGACATGCCCAGCAGCTCGCGATACAGGAACAGCAGGGCCGACAGCGCCTGCGACTGCGTGCTCGCCGACACCCGCCCCTCGACCGCAAGGCGAGTGAGGAACGCCCCCAATGCTCGCCCGTCCATTTCTTTAGGGTGCCTTCGGCCGTTCTCCGCGATATACCGTCGAATCCACCCGAGATACGCGTGCTCCGTGCGAATGCTGTAGTGCTTCGTCCGCAACATGAGGCGAACCGCGTCGATCACCTCCCTTGGCGTCGCCGCACTAAGCGCCACCTCCCGAGGGTCCTTTAGCACCCCTGAATCGCCGTTCGATTTCTTCATCCCGGTATTCCCGCCGCGCATTCCGTCGCTATGGGCGCCAGCGTGACCGTCCTCAAAGCGCCAGACTGTCGGATATCCTGTTGATCCAGCGTAGGATTTCGGCCGTTGACCGATACGCTGCAGCCGGTCAACCTGCTGCTACACCCCCAATCGGGGTACACAAGTAGTTAGGCGGTTGGTTCTGCGGTGGTCGGAGGCGAGTCCGTTCTCAGCAAGCCGAGGCCACTGGCAGCGAGACATCCGGCCCGCCCGCGCCGCGTAGCTCCGCGTCGCACTCAGGAACCATCGTCGAGTAGACGGGAGCAGTTCTAGGCAGGCGCGGGCACCAACAACCGCCATCCGGCCTTGCCTGCTCGGGCGCGCTCCGGCACATTTCCGCCTAACTAGTCACTCAAGCGGACCAATCAATCGCTTCGCGATTGATGTGGCCGCTTAGTTCAAGCGTTAGGCGCATATGTCAGGTCACCGCGAACTCAGACAGCAGCTTGCGAAGTTCCTCGGGGAGGATCGATTTCGCAAGTTTGTTCGACAAGGCATTGAGCCGAGGTTGAAGTATTGGCAAGAGCGAGAGCTTGAGCTTTTCTTCTCTGCCAACCCCGCCGCTTCCAGGGATCCGGAAGATCTCTTGCGGGCTTGTCGCATCTGCGAGGTTCATGGCGTAGAGCTCGAGAGCACGATGGCCAGAACGACCGAGGCTTGCGTCCTTCATTCGCCGTCATATCTTTCGGCCAAGGCAGAGTTATTCCCGCATGCTTGCTTGGATCTGGTCATGGTTGCACCCGGATCTCCCCAAGAGATTCAGGCATTCTTCTGTCCAGCTTGTCGGGTCGCATCAGGCGCATGGCAATCCAAATGCGCCTAACATTTCGCTCAAGCGGACCGATCAATCGCTTCGCGATTGATGTGGCCGCTTAGCTCCAGCGTTAGGGGGCGGTGACCGATGGGCTCGCGATTTGCTCCCGATTGTGCAAAAAAGCCGGACTCGAGGCTGTCTGGTGGAGAAGAGCCGCGCGATGGTCATAAGGTTCAAATAACGAAAAGGCGCTTGCACTTGGATTTCTTATGACTTCATTGGAAGGCTTCAATAGCAAGGTGGCCGACGTCTATCTTTATGAGGATGTCGTTTACATCTTCTCGACGATGTATGTCGATCGCATAGGCTCTCAGCCCATGCATCTTGTCGCCTTCGCTCCGCGCGTTGCGGTCGAGTTTTCGGAACTGGGGCGTCTGGTTCGCGAGGCGATTCGTGACTCATTGGCTTGGGTCGAGTGGAGTGAGTACGAATCAACCCATGCGTCTCGCGAGCCCTTGGCTGACGCCACAGGAGTCCCCAATAGGCGCCTCGTGCATTTTCAGCAAAGCTCAGGAAATGCCCGGGTGGTTGATGAGCTTGATTTTGCCAACTACGCCCTTTACTCCTACGTGTGGAAGCGCGGGCGAGGCACGCCCCTTGAGATTGGCGGCGAACCAACTGCCAAGGGCTGCATTGATGAAGCGCTAGGCGAGCGTCTATGGCTTCATCTAACGCGCTCACTTGAAGCGAATCTCGACGCAAACAAGAAATGAGAGACAAGCCGTGAGTAACTTGGATCTCTCTAGAGAATCTGCGTTGATCGACGCTCGGCTAGCGGTCCGCGGTGGTCTAATTGCTGCAGCGGGCTGCAAGCGTTCTCGCGTCAGTCCGGTAGGATCTGCTGCCCGCCCCCTAACTACTCGCTCAAGCGGACAGATCAATCGCTTCGCGATTGATGCTGCCGCTTAGCTCAATCGTTAGGCACGATCGTGGACCGAGACACCTCGTTAGCGTTTATCGCCAAGTTCGCCGCTGTGGTTCTGGCTGCGCCAGTTCTGGTCGTTATCTTTTTCTTCCCGCAGGTCTTCGAGTCGCTGCCAAACTACGGCCGGCTTCTCTTGATGCTCCCAGCGGTGATCGGTGCCACGTTATGGAGCCTTGCGTCCCCTGGCTCGTACTACAAATGGCAAGCTATCGGTGGCATCGTCGTAACTGTATTGCTGGTTGTAGGCGTCGCGCTCTGGTACTTCATTTCGCCAGATGCGCGTGCCTAACTCTTCGTTCAAGCGGACAGATCAATCGCTTCGCGATTGATGCTGCCGCTTAACTCACGCGTTAGGGGGCTCTGGCAATGCCGTCGCTAAAGCCACTGAAGTCCGTCGCACACAATGTGATTCACCAGTTCGCCAGCACCTTGACGTACTGGGGTAACGACTACGGGATAAACCACTTGGCTCATTCGGTCTTGAGAGTCGGCGGCTCGGTGTCGATAGACTTGCTCTCTGGCTCATGCGTTCCGAGGTTAGAGCGAGATGGCAATGAGGCAGTACTGCGCTTGGCGTGTGCTCTTCCGCGACTCATGGAGAAGGAAGGATTTCCGCCTTCTCTTCTAGACTTAGCTCGCGCAAGATTTGACTTCCCAGGTCCTGCCCCAGTCCAAGGCGGGAATGTCCGGTATGACTGTTTGGTTGAGCTAAGGACGATTGATGGGCGGCAGTTTCAGGTGAGGCTCAATGAGCTCAATGCACCGTAATCGCCCCCTAACTATTCGTTCAAGCGGACAGTCCAATCGCTTCGCGATTGGAGCTGCCGCTTAACTCAGGCGTTAGAGCCCATGCCCACCCCTTACGAAGCCCCGACAAGAGCGGTAGCCCCATCATCACCGCACCAGTCGGTGCGTTTCAGTCTTGGCCGCGTACTTCTTTTCTCCGCCATCATCTATTTCGCTGTGATGGTGATCGGGTTCTCGAGCGGCCTAAGCATGGGTTTCTGGGAGATCTATGGGACAGACATCGAAACGGCGATGGAGAACGCGCGAACTGTCAGGCAAGGGGTTGTCTTTCTCGCCTATGTCATTCTTTTCTGGCGTCTCGCTGCACCCGTTGACCGAAAGCTTCTGTCCGTATCGTGCGCTGCGGGCATCGTCGAGGCGCTGAGCATCTTTATCGAGTTCGGAGTATTCAAGACGCCGGCCGTTGAGCTCTTCGAGTTGGGGGGACTTGTGCGCTATCTTCTGGCCGCTGCAATCGGCTGGGGGCTTGCGCACATGGGCTCTAACTATTCACTCAAGCGGACCAATCAATCGCTTCGCGATTGATGTGGCCGCTTAGTTCACGCGTTAGGGCGCAGATGACGGTTCTTGGCTGGTCTGATTTTGTGAGTGCATGCGGCCCACGGTTCGACGACTGCGCGAACCGTGAGGAGTTGGTGCTTGCATGCGCAGGAGACACCGAGATCGCCTGCGCGGTCTATTTCCATGCGGGCGAGCATTCCCTCGCGTGGCTCGCATCGCCGGTGCCTGCGCTTCAAGGCCGGTCGCCGCTTGAGACGCTGGCAGCCGGCAGGGGTGACGAGCTCCGCAAAGTCCTGCTTCGCATGCCATGATCTGCGCCCTAACTAGTCGCTCAAGCGGACCAATCAATCGCTTCGCGATTGATGTGGCCGCTTAGCTCACGCGTTAGGCGGTTGGTTCTACGGTGGTCTGAGGCGAGTCCGTTCTCAGCCAGCCGAGACTCTCTCGCCGCGAGACATCCGGCCCGCCCGCGCTGTGTCAGTCCGCGTCGCAAGTCCGATGGGCTGCAAAGTAGCCGGTGTCAGGTCTAGGCAGGCGCGGGCACCAACAACCGCCATCCGGCCTTGCCTGCCAGTTCTCGCTCCGGCACATTTCCGCCTAACTATTCACTCAAGCGGACCAATCAATCGCTTCGCGATTGATCTGGCCGCTTAGTTCAGGCGTTAGGCACAAATGAAAGATATCGACACACTGACGCTCTATCGACCCACCGGCCCGGATGAGATTCGGCTTGTCCGAGAGAGTGGGTTCAAGCGCTGGCCACCCCGGTTGCCCGATCAGCCAATCTTCTACCCCGTCACCAACGAGGCATATGCCACCCAGATCGCGCGAGACTGGAATGTTCGAGATAGTGGCTACGGGTGCGTCACACGCTTCTCCGTCCTTCGTAGCTTCATGAGCCGTTACGAGGTACAGACAGTTGGTGGTTCACTTCACACCGAGTGGTGGGTTCCTGCGGAGCACCTCGAGGAACTCAATGACAACATCGTTGGGCTCATCGAGATCATCCATGAGTTTCGTGCCTAACTATTCACTCAAGCGGACCAATCAATCGCTTCGCGATTGATGTGGCCGCTTAGTTCAGGCGTTAGGCTCAAGGGAATTGCAGGGATTCATGAAAAGACTGTTTGCCATCTTCACGTTGTGCACAGTTACGGCGTGTGCGTCATCGGCCGGGCTGAAGAAGAGGATGCCGTTGCTGGAAGGGCGTCCGGTCGGGGACGCCATCGCAGCATTTGGGGATACATACAACAAAGAAACAACACCCGACGGCGTCCGCTACTACTGGATCAGGCGAATTGGCAGTGCGGCGTATGCATTCTCGACCGGTACCATGAGCGTCCAGGGTTCAACGGGCGCTACTGAGTGCATGTTCTTTGTTGAGACAGATATGCAAGGGAAGATTTTGAGATTGGGGTTCTCGGGCCAAGAAGGTGCGTGCTCCTCGTTCGATTACAGCCTTCGTAGCTACCTTGATAAGTGAGCCTAACTACTCGCTCAAGCGGACAGATCAATCGCTTCGCGATTGATGCTGCCGCTTAGCTCACGCGTTAGGCAACCAATGAAAGATCTCGTCGTCGTCATTACTCCCTCTGATGCGAGCGAAGAAGTGATTCGAGATTTGTTCGCGTTTCATGACTATGGCAATGAGTTTGAGGGTTGCCTTGATCTCGAACCAACTGATGAGTGGAGAGGGGAGGTTGATCTCGATGAATGGTTGCCGCTCGAGGTTGAGTTCGATTCCGATCGCGTCTTGGTCAACTACAGGCTCTACTTCATCGACAAAGAATCGAAGGGGTTGGGGTGTGTTGATCGCCAAGTCTCTGGCTTTCGCGAGCCACATAGACTGCTTTTCCCGCGGAGTGACAGGTTGCCTAACAACTCGCTCAAGCGGACAGATCAATCGCTTCGCGATTGATGCTGCCGCTTAGCTAACGCGTTAGGCGGTTGGTTCTACGGTGGTCTGAGGCGAGTCCTTTCTCAGCAAGCCGAGACTCTCTCGCGGCGAGACATCCGGCCCGCCCGCGCTGTGCAGCTCCGCGTCGCGAGTCCGATGGGCTGCAGAGTAGCCAGTGAGAGTCCCTGGCAGGCGCGGGCACCAAAAACCGCCTTCCGGGTTGCCTGCAAGTTCGGGCTCCGGCACATTCCGCCTAACTATTCGCTCAAGCGGACAGATCAATCGCTTCGCGATTGATGTTGCCGCTTAGCTCACGCGTTAGGTGCTTTGTGTCGACCGACCTTCCATTCTTCGCCTTCGCAGAGATCACGGACGGGTCCGAGTGGTTTGAGTTCCTCCCGTTTCCGCAAGCGTATGAACGTCACCTCGAGCTCGCTTCACATCTCAGCGGTGCGTTTCCCGGCGTACTCGAAGTCTTTGAGAGCTGCTCGTACATCCAATTGGTTGTTCTCGGACAGAAGGTCTCTGTGGACAACTTTTGGTCACGTCGGCACCAGATTAAGTCGGCTACCGACGGCGAGCATGTTTCTCGTGTTATTGCGGCGCTGAACGAGAAGTACCACGTGGTTCGCTATGAGCGCCCTAGGGAAGGTGGCTACGGTGATTCAGAGGTTGATGTGTCGCCATGAAATGAGCTTGCACCCAACTACTCGCTCAAGCGGACCAATCAATCGCTTCGCGATTGATGTGGCCGCTTAGCTCCAGCGTTAGGTTCCCCAGTAGGGAGGTTCACGAAGTGCAACATGGAGAGTTCTTTGTTGGGTGGGGAACGCTCGCGCTGATCAATGCCGGTCTGGCGCAAGGCAAGGGGCGGGGTGGGTTCAACTGGTTCTTGTTGTCCCTTCTGCTTGGCCCGCTTGCTACCTTCCTCGTGGTGGTTCTCGATCCCCTACGCCCTGCGCAGGCTGGGGAGAGAACCTAACTAGTCGCTCAAGCGGACAGATCAATCGCTTCGCGATTGATGCTGCCGCTTAGCTCCAGCGTTAGGCGCTTGGTTCTACGGTGGTCTGAGGCGAGTTCGGTCTCAGCAAGCCGAGACTCTCTTGCCGCGAGACATCCGGCCCGCCAGCGCTGTGTAGCCTCGCGTCGTAAGTCCGATTGGCCGCAAAGTAGCCGGTGTCAGGTCTAGGCAGGCGCGGGCACCAACAACCGCCATCCGGCCTTGCCTGCTCGGGCCCGCTCCGGCACATTTCCGCCTAACTAGTCACTCAAGCGGACCAATCAATCGCTTCGCGATTGATGTGGCCGCTTAGTTCCAGCGTTAGGCGCTATGCCATGGTCCTAAAAACTCTGCTGGCAATCTTGTTTATTGCGGCCATTCTTGGCCACCTGGCAAGGCTAAACATCTACGTGTTCGATCTGTCGACCGATACGATCGATAGTCCAAGAAGCGCTAGGCGATACTACTATCGCTTCGTACTCTTCTCGAGTCTGTTCGCACTCTTTCTGGGCTTCTCTCCCGCCCTCAGCTTTGGCTTGATTCTCGAGCTTCAGAAGGTGAACCCGCTCGTTGGAACAATCGTCTACGTGGTCTTCTCAGCGCTGCTCGCACTCATTTCTCTTCAGCTGGACATGCGGCTAATACGGGGGTTGGACGCGCGCAAGATCGCTCGCGCTTCAGGTTCGGATGATGCTCCGTCGCCATGGAAGAGGAGCAATTGGAGGTGGTAGCTTGCAACGCCGCTTTCTGGACGGTGTATCCGCTCTTTGGGCGCCGCCTAACTATTCGTTCAAGCGGACAGTCCAATCGCTTCGCGATTGGAGCTGCCGCTTAACTCAGACGTTAGGGCGCATTAACCATGTTCGAGGCACCCCGGTTTCCATCTATCGATTTCCCTCAGATTGAGGTGGTCGAGCTGACCGTGGCGGAGATAAAGGCCATGTCAGACGCTGAGTTGCTTAGCGTGCTGAGTGGCGAGAGTGAGCATGAGGGCATCGTTCCTCAGCCATTGCAGCAGCTCATCACAGCCGAGTTGCTGGCTCGTACTTTGGCCAAGAACGCAAAACCACACTGGAGCGTCGTGCCGTCCTTTTGGCTGCTCGTCGCAGCGACGCTGCTTGCATTTGTCGCGGCGGTCGCGGCAATCCTGGCGTTGCCAAGCACGTCTGCAGCAGTTCGCAGTCCGGCTCAGCAGTCTGCACCTGCTTCGCTCCCGCCGGAGTCGACCAAACCGGCTCCTAGTGGGCAAAATGCGCCCTAACAATTCGCTCAAGCGGACCAATCAATCGCTTCGCGATTGATGTGGCCGCTTAGCTCAGGCGTTAGCTGCCATGCCAACCAAACTTCTTCTCGCTCTCCTCCTTTTCCTCCCCGCAAGCTTTGCCGGTGCTGTGAACATGACAAGTGGCCGTCTGCTTGGTGACCTAAGCTGGGAGTTCGCGTCGGAGATGCCGGAAGACCCGGCCGACTTCGCCGAGCTCCTTGCGGAGCGCAGCCGCTTAGCCGGGGCTTCGCAACTCCCGGCAGACTTCAAAAAGGTTATCGCTGCACGGTCCGTTGTCGTCATTTACATCGGCGGAGGTTACGACGCCGATGGTCGGTGGGCTTCCAAGACAGAGACGTTGGTCCTTGAGGTTCCCGCACGAAGAATCACTCTCGGCGAGGTCCTTCAGGGTGTTCATCGCGCCTTCTCCGCCGCTGGGAAGAACATGACAGACCAATACTTTGAGGGTTTCATCCCAATGTCCCTCGATTCCCCCCAAGAGGTTGCCGTATTGTGGATGACAATCGGCAGCTAACTACTCGCTCAAGCGGACAGATCAATCGCTTCGCGATTGATGCTGCCGCTTAGCTCACGCGTTAGGCGGTTGGTTCTACGGTGGTCTGAGGCGAGCTCTTTCTCAGCAAGCCGAGACCACTGGCAGCGAGACATCCGGCCCGCCCGCGCTGTGTTGGTCCGCGTCGCAAGTCCGCTAGGCCGTCGAGTAGCCGGTGTCAGGTCTAGGCGGGCGCGGGCGCCTAGCCACCACCATCCGGGTTGCCTGTGCCAGCGCGCTCCGGCACATTCCGCCTAACTATTCGTTCAAGCGGACAGTCCAATCGCTTCGCGATTGGAGCTGCCGCTTAACTCACGCGTTAGGCTCCTTCAATTGCCAAAGCCGCGGTTCTCATGAGTTCACTTCTAGAACTACTAAAGTCAGGAGCGACGCCCAGCCGTGCGTTCAAGTTGCTCATCGAACGCGGTCTAGCAAACTCCAACTCGGAATTGGCAGACCTTCTCTACCGTGAGGTCGAGGGCGCTACCCCATCCGTGATGATTGCCGTAATCAACTGGAATCGTCGCGAGAACGCCGCTGGCGCGTCAATTGGATTAAGCGACGAAAGATTGGACGAGGTGCTCATGGATCTCTTGGGCGATAGATTGCGTGGTGGAAACGCCGCTTGTGGATTGTAGTAGCTGGCAACATCAGGCAAGTCCGAAAATGAGCCTAACTACTCGCTCAAGCGGACAGATCAATCGCTTCGCGATTGATGCTGCCGCTTAGCTCCAGCGTTAGGCGGTCGGTTCTACGGTGGTCTGAGGCGAGTTCGGTCTCAGCAAGCCGAGACTCTCTCGCCGCGAGACATCCGGCCCGCCCGCGCCGCGCAGCTCCGCGCCGCACTCAGGAACCATCGTCGAGTAGTCGGGAGCAGTTCTAGGCAGGCGCGGGCACCAACAACCGACATCCGGCCTTGCCTGCTCGGGCGGGCTCCGGCACATTTCCGCCTAACATTTCACTCAAGCGGACCAATCAATCGCTTCGCGATTGATGTGGCCGCTTAGTTCCAGCGTTAGGAGCCTATGGAGATCTACGCAAGATTGGAGGCGAACGATGGCTCTGCTGAGCATTCGGGTCGCGCCGTTGAGGCAACTTTGAGCGCGAGCCCTAGTGAGCTTCGTCTTCTCTCCGCATTCTTGGCGTCGTGCGCGGATGAGATGGAGGTTCTTGGTGCCAAGTACTCGCATGTTCACTTCGACAGCCGACAGGGCAGGGAAGTTAGCGCTCCGCATTTGACGGTCTATCGTTCCAATGAATAGGCTCCTAACTACTCGCTCAAGCGGACCAATCAATCGCTTCGCGATTGATGTGGCCGCTTAGCTCCAGCGTTAGGCCCTATGATTCGACATCTCGCACTTGCAGTTCTCCTTGCCCCGCTCTCAAGAGTTGCTCTTGGGTGCACGCTTATCGTTTCGCCTGAGTACAGGATCTCGGACCAGACCTCGATCGTCGAACCGGTGGATGCAAGCGTCGTTGCTGTAAGCTTTGAGCCATGGATTCGCGGTTGCGATGCAGGACTTATTGTCGTGACGCTTCGTGGTTCGCCGGCATCAGAGCTCAAGCAGCAGGGTTACTTCGTGCGCCCAGTAAGCGGGGTTCATCCGGCAGGTTCCTTTCCCGTTTCTCCGTTGGCGCCAGATAGTTCGACGGGAGATACCGTCTCAATTTCTTGGAGTTGGGACGCCCTTGTTCGAGACAGTGATGGTCACGTCCGTTGGCGTTTCGAGATCGTTCCGGTTTCTCCGTCGGGAGTTCTTGGGTCGCCAGTTTCCGCTTGTGCCTCGACTGATGACTCTTGTCCATAGATGAGACCGCTATCGTTCGGGCCTAACAGTTCACTCAAGCGGACCAATCAATCGCTGCGCGATTGATGTGGCCGCTTAGTTCAGGCGTTAGGCGCCACACAAGGCGTCAAGGATCGTGATCGATGGGTCTCATTTCACCGGAAGGCTGGCGCCCCGCAGCGAACGAACTCTCTGAGCTTCTCGCTGCTGGTCTACCGTTAGGTGACGCATTGCGCGCAGTTGCCGCAACTGGCAAGTACAACGCTTTGTTCCTATGTAAAGCAGTTCAAGAAGCTTGTGCAGTCTCGCAACGTGAAGCAGCACGTGTTGTTGCCAACGAGATCACAGCTCATGATTCGCAATGATGACTATTCCACTCCTCATTGCTCTTGGCCACAGCGTCATCATGGCCAAGTGGCGCCTAACAATTCGTTCAAGCCCACCCCGCATCGTGGCGTCAACAGCGTGCTTTGCGCTACGATGCACGCTGTTGCCACCCCGCTGCGGGGCGGCTTAGCTCACGCGTTAGGCGGTTGGTTCTGCGGTGGTCTGAGGCGAGTCCGTTCTCAGCAAGCCGAGACTCCTCGCCGCGAGACATCCGGCACGCCCGCGCTGTGTTGGTCCGCGTCGCAAGTCCGACGGGCTTAAGAGTAGCCAGCGGGAGTTCCTGGCAGGCGCGGGCACAACAAAACTCAATTCCGCCTTGCCGGCTAGTCCTCGCTCCGGCACATTCCGCCTAACTATTCGTTCAAGCGGACAGTCCAATCGCTTCGCGATTGGAGCTGCCGCTTAACTCAGACGTTAGGTGCAGTGTGGGTTCCGAGATCCTGCTTCCCATAGGTCCATTTCTGATCCCGCTATGCATTCTGTACTTTGCATGGCGGCTCAATCCTTCGGGCAAGCGACTTCGCGGGTTCATCGCGTCGCTCCTTTTGGTCGGATCGTCTTTGGCTCTGGTCGCTTATCTTCAGGGTAGCGTTGGCACACTGCTCGTCGTTGCAGGCTTTGTACTTGCCCTTGCCGTCTGCGTTCACGCTGTTGTTGGCGGCTCTATTTGGATCATCAAGCGGGTGCTTGGCCTGATTCTCGCACCTAACTATTCACTCAAGCGGACCAATCAATCGCTTCGCGATTGATGTGGCCGCTTAGTTCAAGCGTTAGGTGCTGCAATCCGCGTCATTACGCGTCCACCACAGTTTCTGAAACAGGTCCTCTCATGAAGCTTGTTTTTGGTATCGCTCTTCTCTTGCTACCGTCCATTGTGTGTTCCCAAACGATGTGGGGAGGAACGCGTGCAGGGATGTCGCCTGATGAGTTTCTTTCCGCGTATCCGCAGGCTGTCGATGCCGGGGAGGCGTTGCGTGAGTCAACTGAATCGAGCGCTTACTACGTTCTAGACAACGTAGAGTTTGAGGGTGGGTCATTTGAGGGCAGATTCTTCTTCAAGGAAAATGGACTGGAGGCGGTAAATCTGTCGTTCAATTCGCGCGATGCGCAGGAAGTCGCAGCGATGTCGCTAAAGCTGCTTAACTCATTCATCGCGATGCACGGACGGCCGCCCGGCCAAGAAAAGCTTGAGTCGCCGTTTGTGACCTCTCATATCTTTACGTGGGAAGTCGATGGCGTGGAGGTTGAGCTCGGGCATATGGCCGCCGGGCGCGTACATAGCGTTGACGTTCGTTACGTCGACAAGCGTTGAGAAAGCGAGGGTGGGCAAGAGATCTCACCTAACGATTCGCTCAAGCGGACAGATCAATCGCTTCGCGATTGATGCTGCCGCTTAGCTCAAGCGTTAGGCCTCAGAAAACATGTCCCGCCCCGAGCAAGTCATAGTCGACCTTTCTGCCGTGACCTCAAATAGAGAGCTTCACGAGGTGTTGAAACGCGGGCTTGGCTTCCCAGATTGGTACGGCATGAACTGGGATGCCTTTTGGGATGCCATCACTGGGCTTGTCGAGATGCCGGAGAGGCTTCAATTCACTGGTTGGTCGAGCTTCGAGGCGCGTTTGCCCGCCGAGGCCCAACAACTGAAGTCCTCGCTCGAGCAGATGTCTTCAGAGTTCCCACATGTTGCGGCCACGGTGAGCTGCGCATAGCCTCTGGCCCAGCATCATGAGTGCAGCCAAGTTATGCGTCTGTTCCCCTCGTGGCACGGTTCTCAATTGCCTTGCGCTCGACTGTCTGCTCAACTGATGCCTAACCTTGCGCTCAACCGGACAAACCACGTCGTGCCACGGCTGGCCGTCATTTCATTCTCGGCCAGCCGCGTCACGCCGCGGTTCGCCGGTTAGCTTTAACGTTAGGCCGCGAGAGGCGCCACATTGCCGCAGTGTGACCTCCTCTGGCCTGGTCATGTGATGGTCCCCTCGTACTAAAGAGCAGCCCCGGAGATCGAGGGCAAGGAAAGACGTGATGAAACGAATGCAGGCTTTAGTTGTGACGCAACTTCTGCTTTTTCCTGCATTGACGTCCTGCACGGACGCCGGACGCGATTTGGATAGTCAGAGCATTGCTCAGTGCGTATCGCTTCTACAGAAAAGTGCAGAAGAGATCCTCAGTCGCCCGGCAGCAGAGCAATTGAGCGCGCTCGAAGATGCCATGCCAGAGGATTGCCAATCCACCGATGCTTACAAGACGGCGCAGGCAGGGGTTTTGATCGATCTGGGGCGCATCGATGATGCAGGCGAAAAGCTTGGCGAAATCGATCTGAAGTCTACTGGTGTCCCGCGAGCACTCGAGTTGGCGTACATCCTTGCCGTTGAAGGCGGATGGAAATCACCAGTTGAGCCAAAGCTGATCGCCCAGCGATACATCGATGATTGGCCGGATAGCCCGATCGGTTACGTGATTCTTGCGCGAGAGCTCAATCACGAAGAGCGCGACACTGAAATGCTTTCCGCCTTAAAGAAGGCCAAGGAGCTTGTCACTCCTGAGAATCAGCGTGCATATCTCACGCATCTTGTTACCTTCGCTGGGTACTACTCGTCAATAGGAAACTACGTCGAAGCTTATCGACTGAGCTATCTTCGCTTCAGTCTGTATGGCGATGACGTTTGGGTGAGCGATTCATCTGGAGTCGTGATGGCTGCAAGAGTGGCCATTTTTGTTGGGCGTCGAGATGAGGCTCGCTTGATCATGGATCGCCTTGTGACCAGTAATCCGCAGGCCGCAACTTCGCAATCGGCATTGATCGTTCTTGGGGAGTTGGTCGAGCAAAAGATCTCGCCACGCGCAACGCTTCCTCCTGAGCAGCCGACCATCGACAGCTTGCTCTAAGATGTTGGTCGGCCTAACTAATCGCTCAAGCGGACGGATCAATCGCTTCGCGATTGATGCCACCGCTTAGCTCACGCGTTAGCCCTCTCATGAAAACATTCTTCGCCTCTCTACTTGGTTCCGCTGTCGGCGTTGTTGTGCTGGGCTTGCTGGTTGTCGGCGGTTCGGCGCTTCTCGCGGAAGCGACCGAGAACACTGGGAAATCTTCCTCACGGATTGACAATCCGCCGGGCCTTCAAGCCGTCGACCACGATCAAGTGCGCAATGTAGACAGTTTCAGTGTACGTGGCACGGTAGTTAACGTTGGCTCCGCGACATGGGATTACCCCGACGTTACGTTGCGGATATTTGCAGGCGAGGTGCAGGTCAATGAGTGCAGGGGGCTCGTCCCAGATACGATCTCGCCAGGCTCCCGTCATCCGTTCCAAGTCACTTGCGAAGATACTGCGGCTGATTTGCCTTTTCCGGTGCGTTACCAGATCGCGATAAGCGAGGCAACGCGCATTGATGGCTAACTATTCGCTCAAGCGGACAGATCAATCGCTTCGCGATTGATGCTGCCGCTTAGCTCAAGCGTTAGGTGCTCCAACCCCCGCCGTTGCGCGTCCATCACAATCGGCACTAAAGGCCGTCTCATGAAGCTTCTTGTCTGCGTTACTCTTCTCTTGCTCCCGGCTATTGCATGTTCCCAAGCGATGTGGGGAGAGACGCGTGCCGGGATGTCGCCCGATGAGTTTCTTGCGGCGTATCCGCAGGCTGTTGATGCCGGTGAAGAGTTGCGTGAGTCAACTGAATCGACCGCTTACTACGTTTTGGACAGCGTAGAGTTTCAGGGCGGGTCATTTAAGGGCAGATTCTTTTTCAAAGAGGATGGACTAGAGACTGTAAGCCTCTCGTTCAACTCAAGCGATGCTCAAGAAGTCGCAGCGATGTCCCTACGGCTGCTCAACTCCTTCATAGCGATGCACGGACGACCGCCCGGCCAGGAAAAGCTTGAATCGCCGTTCGTAACTTCCCACATCTTTACTTGGGAGGTCGAAGGTGTAGAGGTTGAGCTCGGCCATATGGCTGCCGGCCGCGTGCACGGCGTCGATCTTCGCTACGTCGACAAGCGCCGGGAAAGCGGCGGTGAGCAAGAGACCTCACCTAACGATTCGCTCAAGCGGACAGATCAATCGCTTCGCGATTGATGCTGCCGCTTAGCTCAAGCGTTAGGCCGCTCGCACAAGGAGAGTTCGTGGCAATCATTCAAGCTGTTCTGCTGCTTTTTGGCGTTGTTGTTTTCGCGCTGGGCTATCGCAAGACCAACCGCAACCAGATGCTTCTTGGCGCCGTTCTTCTCGTTATCGGAGCGGGCGCTGCGGAGTTCGCTCGCGGTTTCGGGGAGGGCTTCTCAGATGGCTACAACAGCGGCCTAACAACTCACTCAAGCGGACCAATCAATCGCTTCGCGATTGATGTGGCCGCTTAGTTCGAGCGTTAGACGGTATCTTGGAGATCCTCGCGATGACCACGGAAGACAAAAGCGTTTCGGAGTTTCGACTCAAGAACCTCCGAAGCGCACCAAAGAGATGGACTCTTTGGGTTGGCTTGTTCACTGCAGCTAATGGCGCTTTTCTTGCGTTTGAGCATGACGTAGTGATCTTGGCTGGGCTCGTTCTGCCGTTCTTGCTCAGCGGGCCATTGCCCCATCTGATTGCGGGTTGCGCCTTTGTCGCGCTATCTGCATTCATTGAGCGGTCGCCTGCAGTTGCTTGGGTCCCGCTCAATGTCTACGTTCTTGATCTCGCACTCGCCGCCTATCAGGGATGGTGGTCTGGTGTCGTCATGCATGTTGTTGTCTTCGCCTTCGTCGGCCTCGCGCTCTTCTCGGCTCGGTCGCTAGAGCGCAAGCTGCAGCTCGAGGGCGGCGATCCCGTCTAACATTTCGCTCAAGCGGACCAATCAATCGCTTCGCGATTGATGTGGCCGCTTAGCTCCAGCGTTAGGCAATTAGCACTGCGAGACTTTCGCGCAAGGACGGCTGGTCAGAATGTGGATTCTTGCTATTCCAGTGATGCTTTCCTGCTTGGTGGTTGTTGTCGCGATGCGGGGATGGGCCTTTCGCACTCTCGCGAGCATTTCCACTCGAGGTCTGGTCGGGGCTAAGTACTCAGGCCTAAACCCAGATGGGTTCGTTTTTTGGTTCGACGCAAAGCTTCTGCTTCTAGTCTTTGGACCTGGTGCAGAGGTGGTCTCGCCAAGCGAGCGCTTCTGGCTTTCGTTTTACGTAGCGTCGAGAGTGATCGGTGTTGCTGCGTCGCTGATCATGGGCTTCGGAAAGATCCAGTCTGTTTAGGTGCGCGCTCTGTTTGCATCGGGCGGTCTGCTGGTGCAGATTTGCCTAACTACTCGCTCAAGCGGACCAATCAATCGCTTCGCGATTGATGTGGCCGCTTAGCTCCAGCGTTAGGCCCTTTGGGCCGCGGGCTGGGTTCCATCCCGCCTGCGCTGCCGAGCATCTCGCGACCGACCGCTGAGGCGAGCGGCGCTCTGGCAGCCGCCAAGCGCCGCCCTGTTTCGCGGCCGAGTTCCTCGCGGGCGCAGGCACGAGCCTCCTCGCAGGCATCAGCCAAGCACCTGGCGAGGTTGATTTCGGCGAGCTGGGGCAGGGGTTGTCGCTCCGTAGGTCAGGCTGTAGCGTTCTGGCCTAACTATTCGCTCAAGCGGACAGATCAATCGCTTCGCGATTGATGCTGCCGCTTAGCTCAGGCGTTAGCCCCCAAAGGAAGGATCATGGCTGCTGAGAAATGGCTTCGGCTGGCACTTGGAACTGCGCTGCTTCTGGCTGTCGTCAGCAGCATTGGCCTATTCAATACTTGGCGTTGGTACCAGAGCTTGCCATGGGAGATCATGGCTGGGCCGCTGCCAATGTCGTTCTGGGTCAGCCCGGCTACTTCGCTACTTCAATTGGTCGGATCGTTGATCGTCTTGTTCGGTGCCGCTTGGGGGAGGGCATCTACCGGCCGTAAGCGTGTTTGCATTGGCCTCGCTCTACTGATCGCTGTGAGTCTTGGCTCCTGGGCGCATCGCATCTTCGTATCCGGGGACGAGTTGCCACTGGCGGCACATGTGTTGCGAGCTGCCATTACTGGCTGGCTCGGACTTCTTTTGTTCCGTTTGTCGGCTAACAATTCACTCAAGCGGACAGATCAATCGCTTCGCGATTGATGCTGCCGCTTAGTTCAAGCGTTAGGGCGCAGGAGTGCTGATGCGGCTCGTCTATTCAACCAATGAGCTTGAGTTGGCTCGGCGGCTTGCCTATCTCTTGGAGTGTGAGGGCATCAAGGTTCATCTCTCCAATGAGAACACGGCGCAGTTGGGGGGCCTTGCTTTCGCTCGAACGCCGGGCTTCATCGGCGTTTGGGTCATGTCGTCCAAGCAGATCGATCAGGCTCGCGCGGTCATGTTGGCTAACGATTTTGCGTTACCACCTTCTACGCGAGAACGCTCTACTGGCGTCCAGATTGCTCCGTGGAAAATCATCGGGTTTACGGCATTATTCGTCGCTGCTCTCGGGGCGTTAGCGGCAATTGCGCCCTAACAATTCGCTCAAGCGGACGTCCCAATCGCTTCGCGTTTGGTCCGCCGCTTAGCTCAAAAGTTAGGCGCATGAAGGTCGGCGACAAGGTTCGAGTCCTCGCGATTCCAGATTGGCTAGTTCACGACCTTCCGGCAGAGGAAGTCGAGAATCTGCGGGCTCAGATCGGAGTGGTCCACGTCGTCGAGGAGCTGCAGCCCGGTGGTTACCTCTGGCTTGGGTGGTTCGCTATCCAGCCCTGCGATGTAGAGTTGGTCCCAGAGGGTGCCGATGGCGCCTAACAATTCACTCAAGCGGACCAATCAATCGCTTCGCGATTGATGTGGCCGCTTAGTTCACGCGTTAGGCGACAAGATGAGTGTCATCGCAAGAATTGACGCAGTTGAAATCCCGCTAGACGAAGTATGGCTTCCCGAGATGTCGCTCAGCTCGTCCATGAGCGAGGGCCGTGTTGCCACGTACAGCATATGCCTCGATAAAAGCGATCTGCTTTGCGCAATTCTTCCGGTCTATGAGTCATGCATCATCGAGCTAAAGCGAGATGACGAACTGACGGGAACGTCAGATGCATTTGGAGACGCAGGCTATCCCAGACTAGACGTTCTGCTCGAGAATCCATTGTTACTCGCAGAAGTGCTAGACACTCACTTTTTCATGGAGCTTTTCACTGCAATTCTTCCGGGTTGCAAGATCCGATCAGGAACCTATGCGCTTCGAGGGATTGCTTCGGTTTGCATTTCCGGCGATCGCGTACTCATTGAGGGTCCTTGTTTTACATTTGACTCTGCCGTGTCGTCGCCTAACATTTCACTCAAGCGGACCAATCAATCGCTTCGCGATTGATGTGGCCGCTTAGTTCAGGCGTTAGGCCGCACAACAAAGGATCTCGCGTTCCATGGAAAAGGATGAGTACACCCGCCTTCAAGACCGCTCACTTGTCGAGCTCGACGAGCTTGCCAATCGGATCAATCGGGGTGAGATAACGATCGTCGAGGCAGAGCCGGAAATGGCCTCCATCCTCCAGGGCATGGAGCGCGCCACGGCGGCTTACACAGCAGCCCAGGCCGAGGCGAAACGTCAGGCGGAGCGCTCCCGAAGGCTCTATGCACTTTGGGGCCTAGCAGCGGTTGTTGCTACGGTCATGCTCTATTGGGTCGCGGTCTAGTGCGGCCTAACATTTCGCTCAAGCGGACCAATCAATCGCTTCGCGATTGATGTGGCCGCTTAGCTCCAGCGTTAGGCGCTGTGTTCTAGGTTGGGCATCGGCTAGTCCGTTCTCGGCAAGTCGAGCCTCTCTCGCCGCGAGACATCCGGCCCGCCCGCGCCGGTCAGCAGCACGCCGCACTCAGGAACCTTCGTCGAGTAGTCGGGAGCAGTTCCAGGCAGGCGCGGGCACCAACAACCGCCATCCGGCCTTGCCTGCTAGTCCTCGCTCCGGCATCTTGCGCCTAACAACTCACTCAAGCGGACCAATCAATCGCTTCGCGATTGATGTGGCCGCTTAGTTCGATCGTTAGGCACCAAATGAAAGTCCTCGGCACGCTTGTCATTGCCGCGCTCCTAGCACTCCTTTCGTACTGGGAGATTTCTTGGCGTCTTGTGCATTTCGAGGATGGTCCGAGCGTGGCTAGTCCAACAGGGCGTCTCGTCGCGCAAGTCCGCAACTTGCCTGAGTCCTCGGATCTTCCATACGGCAGCGGCGTATTTGTTCGCCGTTCGTTCCCTCCGCTTTGGGCCTCTTCCGAGATGGTGCTCGCCGCGTACTGCAAGGGCGCGGCGTCGGTTTCGTGGCGCTCCGAGAGGCACCTTGAGGTAAAGTGCGAGCACTCCGAGGGGCCGATTCTGCGCCCCACCATCAACCTAGGCATTACCGTTTCGTTTGTGGGTGGTGCCTAACAGTTCGCTCAAGCGGACAGATCAATCGCTTCGCGATTGATGCTGCCGCTTAGCTCCAGCGTTAGGGCTCACATGGACGCAGCCGTGCAATCCGCCACTACAGATCTCGGTGATCGAATCATCAAGGTCAATCACGCCGGAGAGCATGGCGCCATCAGCATCTACACGGGCCAGATTCTGATGGCTCAGATGACTGCCCCAGACGTGGTGGCCGAGCTTCGGGAGTTCCGTTCGCACGAGCAGCGGCACCGTGCTGTTTTTGGCGCTGAGCTGGAGCGGCGTGGCCGTCGTCGCT
>Ga0209278_1000933_pt1 | contig 19259 bp, 13 predicted proteins | sample JI81BgreenDNA_FD_187504 | JGI IMG/M metagenome (GOLD analysis project Ga0209278, IMG submission 187504) | Wastewater effluent complex algal communities from Wisconsin, to seasonally profile nutrient transformation and Carbon sequestration -... | ecosystem: Engineered > WWTP > Effluent > Algae... | reverse complement strand
TCTATGAATATCCTTCGAAATACAAATTTCGAAGATTAAACAGTAAAAATGTTATCAAAAGGTTTTCTTTGAAATCACCATTTCGATGGTTTTCTTGTTTTAAAAAAACAAGGTTTTCTTCGAAATCACCAGTTCGAAGGAAATAGAAACAGGTTTTCTTGTTTTAAAAAAACAAGGGTTTCTTCGAAATCTTGATTTCGGAGGGTTTCTTCTCCTTCCAAAAGTCTCATTTTGGATGGAGAAGGTTTTCTGCGAAATCAGAATTTCGCAGGGATGTTTCTATTTAAAAAATGTCATTTCTTAAATAAAATTTTTACTGTACAAACTTTATTTATTTTTTTCTTTTTATGAACTTTATTTTTAATAGAGAAAATTTAAAATTTGCTTTTTTGGTTTATTTAGTTAATATTTGTTTTTTGACTAGCTTAAGTCAATGTATTTATTTTTTGTCTTACTATTCTAGAAGTTTGGAGATAAGTCTTTTTGGCTATTTTTCTTTTATTGTTGTGGTAGTTATTGCTTTTTTTTCAATAAAATTCAAGCAATTCTATTTAACTTTAATTTTTAACGCGATTTCAATTAAATTCATTCTTAAATTAAAAGAATTCTTGGCTAAAGGACAAAAAAACTATTCTTATATATGTTTTATTCTATTTCATTTTTACATTGCTTTTTCAATTTTTCATTTTATGATGGTAAATTTCTATCAAATTGAGGTTACATTTGAACTAGTTTATCAATTATTAAATTTAATTCGTTTGTTTTTCTTCCCATTAATTTTATTAATGGTTACTTTCACTTTATTTCCAGATTTTTTCAAAATGGAAGGTCTATTATCCGAATCTTCAAATAAATTAATAGGTCAAGCTATAAGCCAATTGTTAGATTTTCTTAAAGAACAGGGAAATATAAAAAAGAATCCAAAAACAGCAGGATTTATTTATGTTGTGACAGGCGCTGGGTTAGTTGCTACATCGCATAAATATCAATTACAAGAACAATTTCGAAATACCACTGAAAAATTTGGAATAGATTTTGCCAATGTTCCTCCTGATTTATTAAATGTTCCTGGAGGTTATGAACTCTACAAAGCAGCTTTAAATACGATTTCTGTGATCGATAGGTCAGCTTTTTATGTTTTGGCGACAGACATTCAAAGTTTTCTTACTAAAAACCCAACTTTAGGGGAAAAATTAGCTCAAGATTTAGTTGATTTTAAAGCAGCGGAGGCTTTATCTCAGGCAAAAAAACAACAAATTATTGATAAAGCTAATGAGATTGGGTTCTCCCCTCTTGCTGTGCCTTCCACTGATTCAAAAACAGAGCTTTCTAGTTCTGCTGTTTCAAAAATACTGACAATTATGGAAAAATTAGTGTTTGATAATTAAAAAATGAAAAAAAGATTGGTTGGAGGTTTTATAAAACTTCCAACCAAAAAAACACTTGAACTCTTTTTTTTTTGAAATAGAATTCTCAATGAACCAAAGTAATTATTGAAAAAAATCTAAAAAATTAGTGAAATTTGGAAACAAATATCTATTGTGGAATTCTAAAAATTGATCCCAGATTAGTGAAATTAGACAGACATCTAAAAAATCCAAATAGAATTTTAACTTATCAGTATATATATTTACTCGGTTCTGTAGTCCAAACAAATAAAATATTTTCTAGTACACTTCTGGAACAAAAATCTTTTTTGATTTCTAATCGAAATCAAGATTTCGAAGGTTTAACAGGTACAAGTAAAAATGAGAGAAATTCTCATTTTTGAAACAACAGATTCTCTGTAGTTTACGAGTAAAAATTTAATAAATGAAATTTTTTAAATAGAAACATAAACGTTTTTATTTACATTATATAAAACTTAATTTTCAAACAAGAGATTCTCTGTTGTTTACCAGTAAAAATTGAATAAGTGAAATTTTTGTAAATAGAAACAGGTTTGTACAGTAAAAATTTCATTTAATAAATGAAATGTATTTCCAAAATGAAGATTTTGGAACGACAAACTAGTTTGTCTCTTTAAAAAATTGAATAAATTCAATTTTTACTGCTAAACAACAGAGAATCTGTTGTTTCAAAAATGAGAATTTCTCTCATTTTTACCTGTTGGGCCTATGAAATTACAATTTCGCAGGAATGTTTCTATTTCCTTGTTTTTTTAAAACAAGAAACCCTTCGAAATAGTGATTTCGAAGAAAACCTTCTCCATCCAAAATGAGACTTTTGGAAGGAGAAGAAAACCTTGTTTTTTTAAAACAAGAAAACCATCGAAATGGTGATTTCGAGGGTTTTTTTATTCGTAGAATAAAACAACACTTTGTATTCTTTAGTCAAATACAAAAACTCTAAAATTCTATGTAATAAAATTTATTTTAGATTAAAATTCCTATGCTTAGTAAATTAAAAAATCATTATAAAAATTTTATAAATCATATTGACTCTTTTTTGGTAAAATGTCCAAAACTTCTGAATTTCTTAGTTAAATTTTACCAAAAAAGAGATCATAAAAATAAAATCTTAATTTAGTTTAAAAAGTTTTTATATGTACGATATTTAATTTAGTAGAAAAAACAAAATAATTGTCAAATTATCAATTACACTCATAAGTTTTTATCTTTTTATCAATTTTTTTTTCTTTTTAAGTTGAGTCATAAAAAGGTCGTTGTTAGTCAGAGTTTTGAATTTCTAAGTAAATGCCTTTTTCATTTAAAAAGGCACTTGCACCACAGTTTACACTGTGACACCCTTAGGACGTTGACTTAATGACTACAAATTTACATAGTTTTCAAAACTAAAAGTTTTTTGCAATTCATCAACGATTTCGGTTGGCTTGGAAGTTTTACAGTCAGGCAAGCTTTTACCATCATAAGACTTTTTTTGTTTTAAAATATCTAGAAGAATGCTAAAAAGAATTTCTGTTTATGGTGAAGTAATTGCAACTCAAAACTCATTGCATAAATACTGAGAATCTTCAGATTGTACTTGATCTAATTTACCTGAAAAATCATCCGTCCAGGCCCAAAACTTGTATGATTTTTCCTTAAGAGTCTTAACAAGGTGAGGATCAATTAAATCGACATTTTGTTTTTGTCGAAAAATTTGAAACAACACTTCTAATTCACTATACAGTTGGAGAGCAGTATCGTAATTAACCCCGAATCTAAACCCAATCTCGTTAACGATTGTTTCTTTCTTTTGTCGAGACAACCCTTGAATGTAGTCTGCTTTAAGAAAAGTAGAGAGTTTTTCTTTAGAAAAATTGTTTAACTCAAATTCAGCCTTTAATTCTTTACCAAGAGAAACAGAAGAATAAAAACCAGCGTTTTCAAGCCTCCAAAAACGAAGAGTTCTTAGATGCTCGTTAACTGGATCTTTTACACAACCTAATAAATGATGTTCAACGGCTAACCTCGAAATCATGTATTTTAATGCAGCAGAACCTCCTTGATTCACATCATAGAAGACTTTTGGAGCATGAGTTACGTCGAATCTTATTTCTTCAACTGCTTTTTTTATCGCATTTTCAATTCTAGAAGAATCATTATAGATATAACGTGCTAAAAGAGAACCAATACCCATCGCTGTAACTCCACCCGCTGCTAATAAAACAGAATTTGTAGGTTTTTGAGCTGGAGTAGGGTCCTGAGCTGAGCACATGTGTTGAAAGAAATTATTTAAGCTTAAATGTTCACCCGCACAGTAAGCAAAAGCTGGGGAAAAAACAGAAATTGATAGGACTAAACTAAAAATAAAATACAATACATTGTCAAATGATTTGAAACTACAAAGTTTTTTTATAAAACAATTTCAAATATTTTCAGACTTAAAAACTGATAAAAATAAATTTTTTAAATAAACTAACGATTTATAAAATAACTTTTTAAACCATATTCTTAAAATTATAACTAAAGTTAAAGATAAAAGTGAAATCACCATGTTTCATTTTTATTTTAAACTCACTTTATGTGTTAAAAGTTACAGTTTTAACACATAAAGTGAGTTTTTGAGCTCTTTATGATTACTTAAATTCATTTTATAGAGTCATTACGCCACTACCTGGTAAAGTTCCTCGCTAAGCTCTACCCATTCAACCTTTTTAACCGATTTGACTAAACCTTGTAAACCTTCCACCGATTGTGTTAATTCTGCAAAGGATTTGAAAAGAGAATCCACATTCGCTAAATCTGTTTTTTTAACAGAACTTGTTTTTTCAATGATTTCAAATAAAGGAATTAATTCATTATAAATTAGACTAACTCGGTCCTTATCCTCTAGATCCAACCAAACCCAAAGTTTAAAACAAGCATGTTTTTTAGTTTTACTAGCCAAACTTTCTATAAAAAAAGTCTCAAAGAGTTTCTCCCGTTGGGTAGAATTTAACTCAGCTAATGCAGTAAATCGAGAAGGCGTTGCTAATTTGCTTCTAAAACTAGCAACTAACTCTTGAAGATCGAGCAGAGGTTCTTTTACATTATCCACGAGATTTTTGTCTAAACTCATTCTATGATTAAGATAGCTTAAACAAGCATTACCCCCTTTATTCATGTCATATGCCCGATCTACAACGTCCGACACATCTCTAATTGAATTCTCTGCGACTTTTTTAACAATTTTTTCGACGTTGACTGGAGTACAAAATTGCTGACGTGCTAAAAAATACCCAAAACCAACAGCGCCTAACCCACCTAACACAAGGACTAAGTAATCTAAAGAATTTGAAGATGAAGACGTTTGCTGTAATTCTGATGAACAAGCAGATTTCAAAAATTGACCTAAATTTGAACTGGTTCCTGCACAAAAAGAATACAGTGTAGAAAACAAATAAATTGTGAAAAGTACACTAAAAAAGAAATACAACACAGTGTCAAATGAGTGGAAATTCAAAAGTTTTTTAAAAAAACGAGTTAAAGAATTCTCAGGCTGAGAAGTAGATAAAAATAAATTTTTTAAATAAGTCAATGCTCTATAAAATGACTTTTTAAAAGCTAATCGTAAGATTATCATTAAAATAATAGGTAAAAGTGTGATTATCATGCTAAATTTTTTCTCTAAAATTATCTTATGTGCTGGAACTTCAAATTCAAGCACATAAAATAGCCTTTACATTTCTATAATTACTTGAAATTTATTTTATGGGCTCACACTCGCCACAACTTTTAGAACTTCTTGGCAAAGAGTTCCATAATCAAAAGAATAAGCTTTCGTTACTAAACCATCTAAACTTTTTACAGAATCCGTAAAATCATTCGATTCTTTTAAAAGAGAAATCTTAGTATGACAAACTAGAGTAAAATTTTTACAATTAATTTTATATTTCTTTATTAAAAAGTTTCTAGGTTTTTTTTCTATAGAAGGTTCCTCCGAAAATTTGACTTCGTAAATTAAAAAAATATAAAAATATATGTTTATTATACAATAAACTATGTTGATTGTAGAACGAATTGTTCTACAATCAACATTCATCAAGAATTAAAAAGAAAAACTGCGCTGGTTTAGAAAACAATAAAAAAGGTTTTGTATTCTAAACAGCATTATCGAGTTGTAGCTTTAATGCTAGGAATTTCTTCGAAGCTGTGATAGCTTGGAGGAGACGGTAACATCCACTCTAAAGTAGCTGCTACACCTGGAGTTGTTTCCCATGGGTTACGAGGACATCTTTCTTCACTTGTTAATGTTTTATACACAACATAAAAGAAGAATAATGCAGCTAAAACTGATAAATAGCTACCGTAACTAGAAATAGCATTCCATCCAGCATAAGCATCAGGATAGTCAGGAATACGACGTGGCATACCTGCTAAACCTAAGAAATGCATAGGAAAGAATGTGATGTTTACTCCTAAGAAAGTCAACCAGAAATGGATTTGACCTAAAGTTTCTGGATATTGTACTCCAGTAATTTTACCAATCCAATAATAAAAACCAGCAAACATACCAAATACAGCTCCCATTGATAACACATAATGGAAATGACCTACAACATAATAAGTATCGTGGAAAGCAATATCAAGCCCTGAATTAGCAAGCACAACACCTGTTAATCCACCTACAGTGAATAAAAATAAAAAACCAACTGCAAATAACATTGGAGTACGGAATTCAATACTTCCACCCCACATTGTAGCAATCCAACTGAAAATCTTAATACCAGTAGGTACTGCAATAATCATTGTGGCCGCCGTAAAGTAAGCACGAGTATCAATATCAAGGCCTACAGTATACATGTGATGTGCCCATACGATGAAACCTAAAATACCAATACTTAACATAGCATAAACCATACCTAAATAACCAAAAATAGGTTTTTTAGAAAAAGTTGAAATTACATGACTAACAATTCCAAAAGCAGGAAGAATTAATATATAGACTTCTGGGTGACCGAAGAACCAAAATAAATGTTGGTAAAGAATAGGATCTCCACCACCTGCAGGATCGAAAAATGTAGTATTGAAATTTCTATCAGTTAATAACATTGTAATACCACCAGCTAATACAGGAAGTGATAAGATTAATAAAAAAGCAGTAATGAATACAGACCATACAAATAGAGGTAATCTGTGCATACTCATACCTGGTGCTCTCATATTAAACACTGTAGTAATAAAATTAATTGCACCCATAATACTACTAGCTCCTGCAAGGTGTAAACTAAAAATTGCAAGATCAACCGAACCTCCAGAGTGACTTGCTATACCTGCTAAAGGAGGATATCAAACTTGTTGCTAGTCCCATCCTTGATTTTTGAAAAAACCAAGGACTCTCACTAGACGCTCCTGTTCTCACAAGAGTTCGGACTATACCTTAAACATTCTTTTCATTCAATCTTGTCTTTCTTAATTTTCTTAGTTTTTGTTGAATTTGTTCTAGTTTTTCAGAATTAAAGCGATGTTTCAGAGAACGTTCCCATACACGAAATTCTAGAGATTTGACACCTAGTAATTTTCTAGAGAACACTTTTTTTATGAATTCTAAATTTCGCCAATTTGTGGTTTCTAATGAATAAAAACTTTGTGATTCTGTGGAAAATCTTTGAAAAGATTCCGGTTTTCTGTGTTTTACACTAGCCACAATTTTCAAAAAACTACGAACAGCTTGCATTAAGAAACCATTTCCTTCGAAATTCTGATTTCGAAGAAAACCTTGTTGACTTAATCCAAAAGCATGGCAATAACGACCTTTTTGTTTGTCTTTACAAACAATGTCAAAACTGCCTTCAGCTTCGATAAAACCTGAAAGCCATGCAATTGTTATGATTTTGTCAACTTGTGGTTTTGTTAATTCAATTTTTCCAGTTTCTAAGAAATCATTAAGAGATTGTTTTAATACAATTTGATGCCATACAGGTGCTATGTCATTTCGAGATGTTTTGGTATTTAACACATCTCGAATTTGCTGATCACGTGTTTGTTTTTCAAGAGTTGGAGTGTCAAGAAGTTGATCAATTTTGCGTAATTTCACATAATCGTAATGTTTATTAGACAACAATGGAATACGATCGAAAATTGGAAACAAGTGTTTTTTCATAACTTGACGATCTCGAATACGAAGTGTAATCATATTATCAGGTGTCGATTGAATGTGTCCAGCACCTAAAATTTTTTTAGCTTGAAATATGGCTCGTGCATTGTATTGATTGAGTGAAAGTTTAAAAACAAGATTCCAGACAATGGTCCCGTTAGATTTTTTTTGTGGATCAATTGTGAATGTCCCATCACCATCTACCAGACCTACTAACCAATGCTGTTGCCAATCTTGTGAATGTTTCTCCACGTTAAGTCTCTGATGGCTTTCCACATGTTCTTGATTTCGTCGTTCAAGAGTGGAAAACCAGGCGTATTGTCCCCTTGTCAAAGACATTTTTACATGACATGGAAAATCCCGTATTTGGGATTCTCTTTGGTGTCGAGTAGTCTTTTTCGTAAATTGAGCTGTTCTCAATTTTTGAGGAGTTTCACGCATCGAGTGGAGTTTTCTAAACAAAATGTTACCATTTCGCGACTGCATATAACTCCTCCTGAATTATAAAATTACAGTCCATCCAGTACCAGCACCAACTTCCACTAAAGCTGAACTTAAGAGTAAAAGCAATGATGGAGGTAATAACCAAAAACTAATGTTATTTAGACGAGGAAATGCCATATCTGGAGCACCAATTAAAATAGGTAAAAACCAGTTACCAAACCCACCCATAAGAGCTGGCATTACTAAATAGAAAACCATTAAAAAAGCATGTGCTGTAATGATCACGTTATATAATTGATGGTTTCCGCCTAAAATTTGATTTCCAGGTTGTGCTAATTCCATACGAATTAAAGCTGAAAACACAGTTCCTAAAACACCAGAGAAAGCTGCGAAAATTAAATATAGAGTTCCAATATCTTTGTGATTAGTTGAATAAAACCAACGAGTCAACATAAAAAAGTCACTTTCCTTATCGAGATTTTAACCGATCAATAAATTTTTCCACAATAACCATTTTTCTTTCTGCTACGTTTTTCTTCCAAAAATGTCTTTCAAACTTGTAAACAACAGATTCTCTGCTAAACAACAAAGAATCTGTTGTTTACCAGTACAGTAAAAATTGAATTTATTCAATTTTTTAAAGAGACAAACTAGTTTGTTTCTTTACATTTCTTTACATTTCATTTAATAAATGAAATTTTTTAAATAGAAACAGGTTTTCTTGTTTTTTTAAAACAAGAAAACCATTAGATAAAACCTCATTTTTACATTAAATTGTTAATTTTTAAAATCGAGGCTCTTCCAAAATTCAAATTTGAATTTTGGAAGAAAAAGGTTTAATTTGGAAAACTGGATAGTAATAAAACAAAGTTTTCTTGTTTTAAAAAAACAAGATTTTTTTCGAAATTGTAAGTTCGAAAGCCAAGCATTAAAAAAAGGCGTTTAGAGTGAAAGTCTCTAATCTTTTGATATAAAATCTTTTATTGTGGTGATCGTTGAAAGAAATCAAGAGACACAAAAAGGACATTACCTTTCATTCATGTAAGGAGTGCCTACACTGAATTTGCTTTCATCTATTCGGTGTGCTGGAAGTCCTTTCAAATCAAATATTTTATTTGTTTGAAACGTTACGTTTTCAAACAATCAGGTGTGTCTAAACCAGAGAAATTTTAGAAAAAAAATTAATTTTTTGAGTAAGACTCAAATTATAAAAAATTATTGAAAAAAATGTTACAAACTGGACAGGGAAAAATGAGATAAAATCTCATTTTTAAAACAACAGAGAATCTGTTGTTTACCAGTAAAAAGTTCATTTCTTAAATGAACTTTTTTAAATAGAAACAGAACTGTTTCTATTCACATTTAATAAATTTAATTTTTACCGGTAAACAACAGAGAATCTGTTGTTTAAGAAGTGAGATTTTCTCTAATTTTCACTTGTTGAACCTTATAAATCATAATTTTGAAGGTACCTGGGTTTTGATAAAAGAAATATGAAAAAATTAATTTATTAATAAATTAAAAAAACAACATATGCAAATAACTTTCCAAGTTTTAAGCACTGAGTTAATAGATTCCTTCGAAATCACTCTGGAGAAGAAAACCTAAAGATATTTTTTTACAAAAAAATGAAAAGATTTCTATCCATTCTCTATATAAAAAACACAAATTTTTTTTATAAATAATGTACAAAAACTGTTATTTAAAAAAAAGGTTTTCTTCTCCAGAGTGATTTCGAAGGAAAATCCAAACTGTAAATGTTGTTTTTTGAAATCTCATCTACTTGATTTAGTAAATTTATTTAGAATCAAAAAGGGTCCATTTCAAAACTTTACAATTTTTTTAATGAGATTACACTTAAAAAAAGTGTAAAAAAGAGTTGAGAGCTCAATTATATGTGAATATAAAAAAATAATTTGTTCATTTTTATAGAAAGTAAAAAAAACTAATAAAGAAGAGTCTTTGTAATAACTAAAAACTCCAAACACAGAACAAAACATTAATAAAGAAATTCCATCAGTGATCATTTTTTCTGCGAAATTTATGTACCTAACAATTGACTTTTTTTTTAATTAATAATAATGTTAATTGTAAATAAATTTTTTATATAAAATTACACAAAGACTCATCACAAAAATCGCAAAATACTTTGATAAGGTTTGTAAAAATTGGATAAAATCAAATGGTTTTCTTCGAAAGAGTGATTTCGAAGGGTAAATGGAAAAAACTAACAAAAAACTCGGTAAAAAAATTCTTCACAGATAAGAAATTATCTGTGAAGAATTCTGTAAAAAATTTATTTACATACCATGCGAAATTAAATTACTCACAGAACAATGCATAGCATCTAAAAAAGGTTCTGGGTAAACACCCATCCAAATTATAGAAACTACAAAAGGTGCTAGCATCCAAAATTCACGACGTGTTACATCACTCCATTCATTGATAAAATGAGGTTTGATTACACCATAAACAAGACGGTTACATAACCAAAGAGCATAAGCAGCTCCTAAAACCATTCCAGTGGCTGCTAACGTAGCTACAAAACTATTGTTTTGATAAGTTCCTGTTAAAACAAGAAATTCACCAATAAAACTGCTTGTTCCTGGTAAACTAATGTTAGCCATTGTAAAAAACACAAAAAGAAAAGCAAAAAGAGGCATTGTTCGCCCACATCCGGCATAATAGCGTAATAAACGAGTTTTGTGTCGATCATATAAAATACCAATACAAAGGAATAACGCAGGAGACACTAAACCATGACTTAACATAAGTAAAATACTTCCTTCAATTCCTTGAGTGTTTAAGCTAAACAAGCCTAAAGTGACAAAATTCATATGTGCTACAGAAGAATATGCAATAATTTTTTTAAGATCAATTTGTCTTAATGTTGTTAAACTTGTATAAATAATTGCCAATACACTCAATGTATAAATTAATGGGGTAAAATAAAAAGTAGCAAATGGAAAAAGAGGAATAGAGAATCTTAAAAAACCATATGTTCCAAGTTTTAAAAGAATTCCAGCTAAAATCACAGATCCTGCAGTTGGTGCTTCAACATGAGCTTCAGGTAACCAAATATGCACAGGAACCATTGGTACTTTTACAGCAAAACTTGCAAAAAAAGCAAACCATAAAAAAATTTGACGTGTTTCACTAAAATGAGAACAATAGAGAATTTCTAAATCGGTTGTTCCTGTTTGAAAATAAATTAACAAAATAGCTAACAACATGAAAACAGAGCCTAACAGTGTATAAAGGAAAAATTGGTATGCTGCTCGAATTTTTCTTTCGCGCGAACCCCATACTCCAATAATCACAAACATAGGAATTAAGACACTTTCAAAAAAAACATAAAAAAGAAGTAAATCTAAAACAGAAAAAACTGCAATCATTAAACTTTCTAGAACTAAAAAAGCAATACAGTATTCTTTAACGTAAGCTTGAATACTAGTCCAACTTACAAGTATACAAATTGGAATTAAAAATGTTGTCAGAATAATAAAAAAAAGAGAAATACCATCAACGCCAAATAAAAAATTTAATGATGAAAATGAATATCCATTAACATTTGTTAATTCATGACCAAAACTGGAATGAGTGAATGTTTCAAAAAATTGAAAACGTGCTGTACTGCTATCAAATTCGATCCAAAGGAGGAGAGAAATTAAAAAAGTAAGGAGTGAGGTATTTAAAGCGATCCTTCTTATTAATTGGGTTTTCCAATTGGGAACAAATAATAAAATAAAAACTCCAACAAGTGGAAGAAATAAAATTGTTGAAATTAAAGACATAAAAATTTTTAAACAGTAGTAACGATTCAAAAAACAGAGAAAGAAAATATTTACCTTCGAAAGTCTGATGTCGAAGAAAACCTTTAATTTTGACCTTTTCCATGAAATTGGACAGGGAAATTTTTTGAAACCATTATTGGGTAAAAGAGTCTACTTACATTTTCTATTGAATTTAAAAAGTGTCACCAAAGAATGAGACAGGTTTGTAAAAATTTGATTTTATCAAATTTTTTGGACCTGCGAAATCATAAATTCGCAGGAAAGATTCATTGTTTGACACTAAAAATATTTTCTAAATGTGTTTACACATTTAGAAAGATAAAAAATTTATATAAATAAATGTATTTCCAAAATGAGAAGTTTGGAACGAAAAATTGTAACTTTTTTTTATAAAAAAAAGTTACAATTTTTCTTTTTACATTAGTATTTTTTTACAGAATAATAGTTATAAATCAGAAAACTAATTAAGTAAACAAAATAAAATCTGTTATCTAAAAGAATTTCTAAAAATTCCCATAAACTAATTACTGTAATCATAGTCACAATTCCTAACAACATAACAACCGCATAATGATAAATTAATCCACTTTGCAAACGACTGATGTACTGTGTCATATTTATGAAACTATGTGCAATTCCTGAAGGGCCCAGAATTTCAAAAGTACCTTTATCTAAAGTTTTAAAAGAAATCGTATAACCAAATTTTAGAGCATTTTCAGAAAGGAAATCATTATAGACTTTATCAAAAAACCAACGTTTATTAAAGAAAGTATAAAGTTGTTTTCCTAATGTTGTTAATTTGATACGATAACTTGTAAAAACATGAGAAATATTAAAAATATATGCTAAGACAGCACCAAAAAAAGTTGCTAGTAAAGGTAAAAATTTTTGTGTTTGAGGTATAAACTCAGATTCTAATAAAACACTATTTTTTGGTAAAACAAAAAGAGCATTTGACCAAAAAGGTGTTCCTAAACCTATCATCATATCTCGAGCTAAATAACCTACAAAAACACTACCTAAAGCTAAAAGCATTAAAGGAAAAGCCATAATAAAAGGAGCATCGTGAATTGTTTTTAAAGAAGATTTAAAAGTTGCTGTAGGTGCTAAAAATGTAAGAAAAAGAAGTCGAAATGAATAATAAGAAGTAAAAAGGACACATATGCTTCCTAATAAATAAGCAAAATTACCGCTGAGTGTATATTTAGCATAAGCTACTTCTAAAATCACATCTTTTGAATAAAAACCTGTTAGAAAAGGAAATCCAACTAAAGAAAAACTTCCAATACACATCATAGCATAAGTAAAAGGAAGAAGCTGAACAATACCTCCCATTTTTCTCATATCTTGTTCATCAGATAATGCATGAATCACGGATCCTGCACTTAAAAAAAGAAGTGCTTTAAAAAAAGCATGATTCATTAAATGAAAAATACCTACAGAATAATGTGATAAACCACAAACAAAAATCATATAACCTAATTGGCTTGCAGTTGAATAGGCTATGACTCGTTTTAAGTCATTTTGCACTACACCTGTAGTAGCTGCGAAAAAACATGTCATTGCTCCTAAAAAAGTGACAACTAAAAGAGCTTTTGGAGCATATTCAAAAAGAGGAGAACATCGTGCAATCATAAAAACTCCCGCTGTTACCATAGTTGCTGCATGAATTAAAGCAGAGACTGGCGTCGGACCTTCCATAGCATCCGGTAACCATGTGTGTAATCCTAGTTGAGCTGATTTACCCACAGCTCCAATGAAAAGAAGTATACAAATACATGTTAGTGCGTGAAATTCCATATTACAAAACACTAAAGAAGTTTCTGCTAAATATGGAGCACAGGCAAACACTGTAGCAAAATCTAAAGTTTTGAATACAGAAAAAATTGCCATAATACCCAAAGCTAACCCGAAATCACCTACCCTATTAACCAACATTGCCTTAATGGAGGCTTTAGAAGCTTGTAGTCTTGTAAACCAAAAGTTAATAAGCAAATAAGAAGCAAGTCCTACGCCTTCCCAACCAAAAAACATTTGTATAAAATTATCAGCAGTTACCAACATTAGCATACAAAAAGTAAAAATAGAAAGATAACACATAAAACGTGGTAAATGTGGGTCTTGTCCCATATATCCAATTGAATATATATGAACTAAACTACTGATACTTGTAATCACAAGTAACATTACAACTGTTAAACTATCAAAATAAAAACCCCATGTTGCATCAAACAATTCAGATACAAACCAAGGACTTAATTCAATTGTACATGGAGAACCTTGAAGGGCAACTTCAAAAAAAGCAATACAACTTAGAAAAAAACAACTAACTACACTCCCTGTTGTGATTAAAACGGCTCCTCGAAAACCTAGAAATCGACCAAACATTCCTGAAAAGAAACTTCCTAATAAAGGTAAAAGAATTATAAGTAAATACATAATTTATTTTTTTTATGAATTTTTTTACTTTTTTTTTATAAAAAAAAGTAAAAAGTGAAATTTGTCATTTAATCTTTAATTAGTTACAAATGTATGAATTTTTTTTTCAACTTTTTTTTTATAAAAAAAAAGGTGATCTGTTTTTCTAAAAAAAGCCACTAATGACAAATGGATTTTTCTCTCTCTTTTCTATTGACAACAAAATTTGCTAATCACTGTGAGTTTGTAAAAAAGATAAATAAATTTTTTGATTCTTGTTCAAAATAGATTTTGGAACAAAAATTACAATTTTAAATTGTAAATAACCATAAAAATCAAATGGTTACTCTTAAAGAAACAATTTAGGTTGTCGTTCCAAAATTCTTATTTTGGAACTACATTAATTTACCTAATTTTTATTTTTTTATGAGATGAGATTTTTTTTTATTAGTGATTTTTTATTGAAAAATTGATCAGTAGAGAGAGGTACAACTTGACTCGATCAATTTGTATTTTCATGAATAATGATCAAGACTCTTTTAAACAGTTTTATTTAAAACAAGATTTTATTCTCCAGAGGAAAATGTTTTCTCATTTGACAAAATGATGTTTTCTTCTCCTTCCAAAAGTCTCATTTTGGATGGAGAAGGTTTTTTTGTTTTTAAAAAACAAGATTTTCTTCTCCTTCCAAAATGAGACTTTTGGATGGAGAAGGTTTTCTTCGAAATCACAATTTCGAAGGATGAGTTTTAAAAAATGCAATTTTATAAAAAAAGTAAAAAATTGATTAACGTGACAAAAAGAATGTCTACGACAAATTGAAAATAATCAAAAAGTATTCTGCACAAAATACAGATTTTGAAAATTTCTGAAATATTTTCAATTTAGGATGTCTAATACCAAAAAATTACAAATTTAGAAACCATGTTTATTCTTTAACAATAAACAAATAAACGCACTCTGCAGGAGTTGAACCTGCGACCGTCAACTTAGAAGGTTGCTGCTCTCTCCAACTGAGCTAAGAATGCAAATAAATTCTTTAATTACTCAAAATTTATGTTGATTAAGTAATTACTCATTTTTTTAAACACAATTGATGATGTTAGGGAAACTAAAGAGGTTTTCTTCGAAATGGTGATTTCGAAGGGTTTCTTGTTTTAAAAAAACAAGGGTTTCTTCTCTAGAGGAGTTTGACAAGTTGTTTAATGAAAATTTGAGTAAAACTAATCACAAAAAATTGAGTTGCTCACTATCGGACTTGAACCGATACCCCAGAAAAAACGGGAACAGATTTTAAGTCTGTCGTGTATACCAATTTCACCAAGTGAGCAAATTTTTATGAATTCTTTTTTTCATTTTTTATCTTGATTAGTTTTTTTTATTTAGTGATAAATCAGTCGATTTATCACTAAATAACCATTTAAGAAAAAAATAAAAAGCGGCTAAATTCAGGTTTTTAAATTTAAAAGCTACTGAATTTCTAAAAGTAAATGTAAAAATTTAGCCAACGTCAATAGAAAAATTCATTTTTTCGTTCCAAAATTCTCATTTTGGAACTACATCAGTAATTCATTTTATTTTTTTTGTGCATTTAAGACTAAAGAATCTAAAGCATTTTTTATAGCTTTATTTTGAAAATTACTTAATTTTGTAGCTCCTTTTCCTTTTCTAGAAAAAGTCACTAAAACATTTGAAAGAATTTTTTCAGAAAGTAAAAATTGTAATTTTTGTTGCACCATCAGTTTCGAAAATACAAGTGTTTTTAATTTATTTTGAATTCGAAAACTAAACATATTTTTTAAAGCTTTTTCTCCATTGTTGTTTAATACATTTAATTCATTTTTTGTAAATGTATTTAAAACACCCATTGCTTTCAATAAACCCGAAACTTTTTGATGTTGAGTTAAAAGTTCTTGGAATGAATTTTCCTTAAGAATAAGAAAATTTTGTAATTCTTCACGAATTACTTGGCTTCTTTCATTAAGTGAGTCTTTTATTGTATTACCAAAATAGTGTAAAACGAAAAAAATAAAACAAAAAAAACTCAAAGCTACTAGAGTTTCTTCATTATAAATTAAAATATTTTTTGAGCTTAAAACAGAAAAAGCTAAAAAAAGAAATAAATAAAATCTTAATTTTTCATTGTTAAACATAAAAAAAAAATAGTTAATAGAAAATTATATTACAAATTGTAAAAAATGACCGAATTTCTATGGGAATTTTAACAATTTAATGTAAAATGTTGTAAAAATTTAATAAAAATTAAAGTAACTAGAAACATTAATGTTTCTAGTTAATAAAATTAATAAATGAAATCTTTACAGGTAAACAAGAGAGAATCTGGTGTTTAAAAAATGAGATAAAAAGTCCGTTTTTAAAAGATTAGCTGTAACTAGAACAGTCGCTGCGCCTTGTTTTGTTATTTACATTGGTTAAACCTTCATTTTTACTTTTTTTATTATTATAAGTGGAAAAGAAAACAGAAAAGGTCTTTAAAAATTTGTCATAGAAATTGTCAAGTTTTCTTCGAAATTATGATTTTGAAGAAAACCTAGTGCAGTCCCAAATGTAATGTATTTGGGACCACATATAGTCTTTAGTACAGCTAAAAATGGAATTGATTCAATTTTGTAAAATTATTTTTTAGTTTTTTTTAATTTTTTTGTATCTTGTGTGGAATTCTGCACTTTTGCTGTTGCGGAAGAGATTCCAGATTTGCTTTTAAGAGTTTCAAGATTATTTAACAAAATTTTAAATGTTAATTTTTCTGGTAAATTTTTTGAAGCATGATAAAATAAAAGATTTTGAGATAATGAAGTTTCTCCTAAAGAATGCATATAAGAAGCATTTACTGTTTGATAATGTGTTTTATTTATAGATGTTGCGTTATTATTTAACCAATTTGTTGTACGAGAAAAAAAATTATTAAAAAGACTTTTTGAAGTAACTAAGGCTTTAGATAATAAAAATTCATAATTTTCTCGAACTTTTTGATTTTCTTGTTGTAAAGAAATCATTCCTTCTTGTGAAAATCCCATTTTTTTTCTACGTAAAGCTAAAATTCTACTAATTTTAGGTAAATAAAATTTTAAAATAAGATAATAGAAACCCAGATAAAAAAAACATAACCAAAAAAATTGTGATAAAAATGTGACTTTGTCTAATTGTGGCATACGTATTTAAAAATTATGAAAAATTCTTCCTAAAAAATGTTTTGATAAATGAAAGTACAGGGAAAAATGAGATTTTATCTCATTTTTAAAACAACAGATTCTCTGTTGTTTACCAGTAAAAAGTTCATTTAAGAAATGAACTTTTTTAAATAGAAACATTTCTGTTTCAATTTACATTTCATTTCTTAAATTTTTTAAATAGACAAACTAGTTTGTCTATTTACATTTGATAAAATCTTATTTTTTATTGTACTGTTTTTCTATTTACATTTGTTAAGTTGTTCATTTTTAAAATTAGGTGAAAATCCCGTTTTTACCTTTTCTAAAGTCTATCATAAAGAATAAAATAAATTTTTAGAGAAAAGACAAAAACCTTCTTTACTAAGTCTTTTTAAATTTTTCACTTTAAAAAGCGGGCGATTTCCCTTCAAAATTTTGATTTCGAAGGTCCAATAGTAAAAAGTTCATTTAGTAAATGAACTTTTTTAAATAGAAACAGGTTTTCTTGTTTTTTTAAAACAAGGTTTTCTTCTCCTTCCAAAAGTCTCATTTTGGATGGAGAAGGTTTTCTTCAAAATCACCATTTCGAAGAAAACCATTTGATTTTATCAAATTTTGACAAACTTTCTTTTTTTTAAACAAGAAAACCATCAAAATGTTGATTTTGAAGAAAACCTTCTCCATCCAAAATGAGACTTTTGGAAGGAGAAGAAAACCTCCGAAATCATGATTGCGAAGGTCCCAAAAATTGATTTTATTTAATTTTTACAAAACTTGTTTTACCAAAGAAGAAAACCATCGAAATTGTGATTTCGAAGGTTCAACAGTTTAAAATTAAAGAAAATATCATTAATTTTATCCAATTTTTAAACTAACAGTAAAAATTTAATTTATTAAATTTTTATTAATATTTTGAACACTGTTTATCAATTATAAAAAAAAATATGCAGAGATATATGATAAAGTAAATTTTATCGTATAAAGTTTTATTAACAAATTTAGAAATTAATTTTTTGTTTGAAATAAAAGAAAATGTAATTTTTGGGAAAGGCAGGATTCGAACCTACGTAGAAAGAATTCAACAGATTTACAGTCTGTCGCTTTTAACCACTCAGCCACTTTCCCACAATTAATAAGAAACACTTTATTTAAAACCTCTTAAAATTAAAGGTAAAAAAAAGCAAGATAAAAAGTTGATTTTATCTCATTTTTTTAAACAACAAATTTTCTGTTGTTTACCTTAAATTTTCAAAAAATTTGATTTATTCTTTTAGACTCTTTGTCAGGAATGACTAAATGTAAAGAAAAAAAACTCAATGTAAATAGAAAATTTCTTTGATTTTTAGATTTGTATTAATGAGTTTTTTACTCTACATGTTTTTGTAAAAAAGTGGAATCTCTTATTATCTATATAATAAACATTGAATTTTTATAAAAAAAAACTTGTTTCTTATATAGAGAATGTTTCCAATGTAAATAAAAAAAAGTAAACAACAGAATAAAAAATTGGATAAAATAAAATGGTGAAAATGTGAAAAACTCCAATTTTAAAAAGAACATAGAATCTTATAAACAACGAAATTTTTGTTGTTTAAAAAATGAAATGTTATCTTATTAAAAAAATTTAAATATTTTTATAATTTTATTAGAATAAAAAATCCGAAAAAAAAACAGGTTTTCCTCTCCTTCCAAAAGTCTCATTTTGGATGGAGAAAGTTTTCTTCAAAATGACAATTTCGCAGGGTAAGTAACTCAGTTGGTTAGAGTATACGCTTGATAAGCGTAAAGTCAGGGGTTCAAGTCCCTTCTTACCCACGAAATTGATGACACATTGTAAACTATTTTGTAAAAACATAAAAATTACAGTAAAAATCAAATTTTGATTTTATCCAATTTTGACAAACCTTCG
>Ga0209278_1000932_pt1 | contig 19297 bp, 15 predicted proteins | sample JI81BgreenDNA_FD_187504 | JGI IMG/M metagenome (GOLD analysis project Ga0209278, IMG submission 187504) | Wastewater effluent complex algal communities from Wisconsin, to seasonally profile nutrient transformation and Carbon sequestration -... | ecosystem: Engineered > WWTP > Effluent > Algae... | reverse complement strand
TGTCGAGCTCGAGCAGCATCGTAAGATGCATCGGCCGACCTGGACGGCCATGACTACGCCCGCGCGCGCTGCGCAGAAGCGATGCCGCGGCTGGACGGAGCGACGGGTGCGCCCCGACTACGCCGGAATGGGCGCGAATGCGCCACAGCAGGCACCTGCCTGCCGATCCGCCGCTGGCACGGGCAGATGGGGTTGCAGTCGGCCTCGGCCATAGATCGAGGTCGCCTGGAGGTTCGGGTACAACCGCCCGCGCAAGTCGCTTCAAGCACGACTTGCGCCGGCGTTCGCACGGCGGGCTGGCGGACCCCCGAAGGGGACCGCCGCCATCTTGAAACCCGGTCAGGCCTAGTCCTGCTCAGACTCGGCCTCACTCATCTTGAAGCCCATCCGCTCCCAGCAGACTGGGTCGATCGGCAGGGGACGCATCATCGACCGCTTGAGGTCGCAGAAGACGCCGTGATGATCGATCTGGCCATGACGTAGCAGCTGCCACAGCAGGTTGCACGCGGCATCAGCCATGAACCGATTGACCAGCAAGTCCTGGCGCGACAAGGCCTCCGACATCGAACATGAAGGAGCGTCGTCGTCGGCGTCAGCTTTCGTGTCCACCGTCTCCGGGAAGAGCGCCGCGACACTGGGCATCGCAACGCGGCGGTTGTGCCAGGCACCGAGGACCACCTGACCGGACGTTGCGCTGTTGCCGCAGTCCAGCCAGAGCGATTCGTTGCGCCAGTTTGTCTGCCGCCCCTGCAGGATGTGCCATCGCGCCAGTCGGTTGTCGACACAGCCGATGATCAGGTCCGCCCCGCTGTCCTCGTTGGCTCCGAAGCGGCGAGCCTCCGCCGTCCAGGCCAGTCCGTAGGCCAAGTTGATGCGATTCACAAGGACATGGGCTTTGGCTCGCCCCACGTCACTCGGGCTGAAGAGCTGGCGCCCAACGTTCGTCGGCGAGACCGTGTCATCGTCGATGACGGTCACCGTCAGCCCAGGGTGACCGAGCTGCGGCAGTGCAACCGCGATCTGTGCAAGGCTTGCCAGAACGGCTGAGCCTGTGCCGCCCGCCCCGACCACCAAGATGCTGAGTCTCTTGCCGCACCAACCCGCGGGCAGCCGGTAGATGCCATCGATCGGGTTCGCTTGAGTGTCTCGACCCCTCATGGCGATAGCTCCTTGAGCAACCCGCAAGCTGCCAGTCGGAAGCGCCATTCGGGTACGCCGTCAAGGCGACCCACCACTCCGGCGAGTTTGACCTCACCGGCCTGTTTGTCGTCTTGATCGTCTGTGCGTGAGAAGAAGGCAGGCGCGCGGCCATGGCTATGCACATCCATGACCAGACTCCAGCCGGCTTCGAGCACCGGGCGTTCGTAGGCCAGGTTGTCCGCGGTGGCCGAGGTGGCCGTGAGTCCGATCAGGTCGAACTCTCTGCGCTGTGCGTGCCAGATGACCCAGGCGCCACACTCGTTGGGCAAGGCGCGCCGCGCCTGCTCGACGAAGGAGGCCATCAAGTGCGCGGGAATCTGACCGCACAGCAGCTTGATTCGCGCCAACGGTCGCGCGCTGCCGAAGGGAAGCGGTACCTGCGAGGTGGCCATCTCGAGGATCGCATGGACCCACGGGCGTGCCACTTCTACGAACAGGCCTTCGCGCGCTACAAGGTAGCGGTGCCCGGGTACAACCAGCGGGTCATGCCGTCCATGGCTCATTGGGATCGCAGGTGTGCTGCAGGCGATGTAGCTGTCCAGCACTGCTGAGTCGGGTGCTGGGAACATCATCCGGCCGCTCCGACCTGCTTGACGCCCGTGGACATCACGCTGTCGACGATCTGTTCGATCGTCGCCCCGGTCGGCACCAGCGTCTCTTTCGGGTAAGGCCGGCGGCCGCCCTCCTTGAGCAGCCGGCGCCACAGCGAGGGGACACCGCCGCGGTACTTCACCTGCCACGTTGCACCGTCGTTGGGATGGTTGAACGCAGAGCCGTAGAAGCTGTCCATCCAGGCGGCGGGCTCCGGAAACTCCGGAGTCACCATGCTGCCCAGACAGACGCGCCCGCCCTTCCACACGTTGAAGTGGGGAGAATGGAACACGCGATCTCCTGGCGTCGGACGCTCCTTCCTGTCCTCCAGCGCGAAGATCCAGAGGTTTCGTCGCCAGACGATCCAGAGCGAGGCCGGCTGAACGGCCGGCCCCGCCTGATTCAGTCCGGCGCCCGCGAAGACCATGTGCCTCACGGTTGGCGGGGTGAACCACACAACCATGTCGGTGCCAGAGGCCAACACGCACTCGTCGACAAACGACCAGCGCCGCAGCTTGGCCGACTCGCCGAGTTGGCGCAGAGCGTCCTCCAGCGCCTCTCGCGTGAGCAGCGTGCCCGGGAGAATGAGCGGCCCGGCGGCAGCGCCGCCGTCGACCTTGTGGATCGTCGCGTGATAGCTCTTGGCCCCGTGGCGTCCCGACTCGTAGAGCAGGATGGCCTGGGCTAGGTGCAGGTCCGACGATGAACTGCCGACATACAAATCGATGCCGTTCATTGGCACCTCCTAAGGTTGGTTTTCGATGAGCTCCAGCAGATGGAGCAGACGATGGAGCAGGTGGTAGCCACGCAGCACCGTGGCCGCTGCGGCCAGGCCGTCGAAGGTCGTTGCGACCGGCTCTTCCTTGGTGCGGCGCTTGCGAGGCGCAGGAGTGGTCCGGCACGCTTCGTAGGGCAGACAGCGCAGCAGCGCCGAGTCCTCCCCGCTGTTCATGCGGTCGTTGTAGATGTCGTCGAAGATGGCGAGGAACTCACCTTCGCCGGAATCGTTCGGCAGGATGCAGAGCTGACAGTGGTAGTACCCCTGAAAGACGCTGTTGCTGCAGTTGAACGTCCGGATCTGCCGACAGACTTTTGGCAGGTGTCTCTTGACGATCGCGGCGAGTTCGATCGCGAGTACCTGCCCAAAAGGCAGAAGGGCCGACTTGAGTCGTGTGGCGTTGAGGCGCGACTTCGGCTTCAGCCACATCTCACCTCCAACTGCCTTGCGAAACTCCGAAGGGAGCATCGGAAGGCTATCTTCGGTGTAGCCGCCTTCGTCGATGAGGATGCGCTTGGCCTCTTCGTCGGCGAAGCTGCTGTCGAGCTCGCTCCACCGCAGCATCCCCATGAAGCTCTCCAGCGCGCTGGCGCTGACCACCCCCGGAAGGGCGACCTCCGCCTGAGCGATTGCCGAGAGCACGGTCTCGCCCAAGCCTTGATGCGAGTCCTCCAGCTTCTGGATGGCCTTCCCGATGTATCGGAAGGTGGGCTGCTCATGCTTGCAGTAGATGGCGATCGACGCGCTCGAACTGAAGAACTCGCTTCCCTCGCCGTGATGTCCCTCGGGTTCCACGGCAATCAGGACGTCGAAGCTTCCCTCGGCCATCGGGCCGCGTACGCGTGTCGCAGCCCGGATGGTCCGCCGCAGCACTTCAGCGGGCGTCTTGGCGCTCAGCCCGCGCACAGGCAGCCCGACGTTGCATCGTTCCCGCAGAAGGCCCATCGCCAGGCGATGGGCCTCCGCAGACGAGATTTCGGTCGGGATAGCGCCGTGAAGTTTCGGAAGCGTCAGCCCACCCACGGCACGACCTCAGTCGGCAGAAGGTTGCGGTGTTCTCCCGAGTTCGTCGCCAGCGCGCACAGCGGCGCGGTGAGCGAGAGGCTGACCTGTTCGGTCTGCGCTTTCACGCGGGCCTCCAGCTTGTCGATGGCGCGGCGCACGCTGATGGCGCGCGGTGGAAGCGCGGACATCTTGCGGTCAGGCTCACGCCCCTTGGTACCCGTTACCCGATGAAGGGTGTAGACGAGCTGGTTGCCCCGTTGTTCCGGTCCGCGGACCTCCGCAGAGGTCAACTCTGGCCGTCCCGTTGCGGCGAGGAAGTCTCGCACATGGGTTGGCGTCATCGTCGGGTCAGGATCGGTCAGGAGAACGCCCGCGTACTCGAACGCTCGCTCCAGAACGGTCTTGGTGAGTGCCTTGCTCATGGTCACTCCCCATCGTCATCGAACAGCGCCGCGGCGCCCGTGATCGTCACCGGCTTGGGGGCCGGCGCCGTCTGCCGCGACGGCACGGCGTCCTCCTCCGGCTCTTTGGTGGCCGTGGAAACGCCCACAGCACGTGTCGGAACAGCCGGCTTGGTCACCGCCTTCTTCGCGGCCGCCAGCGCGGCCGTCTGGGTGGCGACCTGATCGGCGAGCGTCTTGTGCACCACCTGGACATCCGCGAGTGCTTGAACGAAACCTGCCTCCAGTTCCTCCGCCGTGGCGGTGAAGGAGAAGGGAGTCGCCAGAGCCGCGCACTTGCTCACGGCCTCCTCGGTGATCCGAGGGGCGACCGTGACGATCTGACGCTGATCGCCGGTGAAGGCAATCGTCAGGTGAAGGCTCTCGATCTGCCCACGGAAGGCTTCGAGTGCTTTGAACATGTGGTTCTCCAATGAAAAAACCCCGCAGCCTCACCGGCGTACGGGGTTGTTGATAGGACGAGCTCTGTGGCTCGCGGGACGCCCTACTCGGGCGTGCTAACGAATGATGCGGATCGGATCAGCGTCCAACTTCAGCGGGACTGAGATCGCGCTTGATGGTCTCAGTGACCAGATCAGCGACGATCCATCTCCTCCCTGACCTGCTTGAGTGCAGTGTGAATGATGAGATCCTGCAACTTGTCCCGGGCAAGCACAAACACTGCGAGCAGAAAAGCCAGCAGTGCGAGGGGCCCACTGTCGTCAAAGCCAAGAGAGGCCAAGAGTCCAGGGATGGTGCACAGGATCGTTACGACGGCCAAGACGTATGCCGCCTTCGTGAGGATCTTGGTGAACTCTTCGAGTTGCTTGAGGCTAAAGATTGCCATGATTTTGAGAGGCTCGGATTCGCCGAGCGGTTCGGGCCCTGAAGGCCTCGATGAGATCAAAAGGATCCCTGGGTTGAAGCTCCAGCCGGTCTGTGCGACCTTGGCATGGGCTGGTCAATGCAGGGTGTAGTGTTTCAAGGCGTTGTTTGGGCCTTGCCTGAGCCTTCTGCGGAGGGCTGAGGCAAGGCCCCCCCTTGTGAGGAGGGCCTGCGCTGAATCTTATGCGGGTTGCAAGGCCGCTGCCAAGGGCAGCGGGTTCATGGCGAGCAGCTCGGCCAGGCTGAAGCCGGGGCCGGTCTCCGGCCAGGCCACTCGTGGCGACCTGGGCAGTTGCTGGGCCTTCTCGATCGCTCGCCAGCGGATCACCCACTGCAGTTCGAATGCTGCGATGGTGTCCCAGTGGCAAGGTGTGTTGGCCTCAAGACCGTAGGCCCACTGAGCAGCCACGGTGTCTTCCGCGTTGAATTGGGCCTCCACTTCGAAGTAGGGGCCAAACTCGTGCTCTCTGCGGACGATTCGAAGCGCGCCGCTGGATCCTTCAGGAGGTGGGCAGACCCGTTTGAGCATCCGCTTGAAGACCTCGCACTCGTCTCGCATGGGGCCTTCGTAGTCGTCGGTCCCCACGCAGACGCAAGCCGCTTCACTGGGCACAGAGCCGATGGTCACGTACTCCATCACTTGGCTCCCCGGCCGGAGCCCGGCAGCAGGATCCGCGGAATCGCCCCTTGGTACTCGAAGCCGTTGACTCCGAGCACGGTTGCGATCAGCTTCTCCTTCTTCTCCGCCAGCAGGCCGTTGGCCTTTTCGCCCAGCCGCTTGGCGATGCCGACTTCTGAGGCGATGGCGAGGATCTCGCTCTTGGTGAGCTTGCCGAGAAACTCAGCGTCCAGTCGGAAGTGTTCCTTCCAGTCCGGTGCCAGGGCTTGGACCAGGTCCTCGAGGTCTTGCCCTTCCAGCCCGCCGACGCAGGTGGCCGCGATCCGCGGCAAGCAACTGCTCAGCACGTCCGGCCCGATGACGCGTGCCTGGCTGAACGTCTTGCCCACCGAGAAGATGCGGGTAGCGTCGCGCTTGGGTGCGTCGCCGCTGGCCCCGATCAGACTCGCCAACACGGTGGAGACCTCCGAGGAGGGAATCGTGTTGAGCTTGCCGGTGGCCGCGAGCGCCAGCAGCAAGGTGTTGCCTCGGTGCGGCGCCTTGAGCACCTCCCTGGCGATCACCGTGCGATACAGCGCCCGCCGATGCTCTGCGATGGTTGGGGTGAGCCGAACTGTCGGGTGAGCAGACGGCTTGCTCGCCGGCTTCGTCGCAGCATTTGCCGAGGCGGTACCCTTGGTGTGGTTGCCCGATGGTCCCCCCGTGGCCGCGTCGGCGTCGGGTTTGTCGTCGTCCGTGCTGCCACCGGCGGTGTTGGCCGCGGACTCGGCGGCGTTCTGCAAGGCCGCTGAGGTCTCTGCTGCGGCCTGGGCTTCTTGGGCCTGGCGGTGCGCCTCGATCTTCTCGTCGTTGCACGACGGGCTGAAGCAGAGGTTCCTGCTGATGAACCCGAGTTTCTCCGGGATCGACGACACGGCTGCCCCGAAGTTTGCGCAGGACCTGCAGGCCATCGCCTGACTCTCTCCGACGCCCGCGGGACCTTCGACGAAGATCTTGCGCACGGTGAGTTGGTCGCCAGCGCGAACGATGCGGACCACCGGGTAGGTGTCGCGCAAGCCGTCGGCGCGCTGCTGCAGTTCAGCTTCCAGCTTCTCGTCGAAGCAGGACGCGTTGAGGCAGTGCCCGCCCGAGAAGGTGCCGAACAACGCGCCTTGGATGGCACTGTTGTGACGGCAAGCCGCGCACTGCGCCTTGTCGAAGATCGCCGCATCCAGGTTCTTGGTGTGCACCAGCACCTGGGCCTTGAGTTCTTCGATGGTGGGCTGCTTCTCTGCGGTCAGCAGCGCCGCCAGCAGTTCGTCCTGCTGGTCCTTGCGAAGGCCAGCGAGAACTTCAGCCACACCGAGCGCGACCTTCTCTTCCACGACAGCGTCGCGCACAGCTTGCGAGCAGGCCATGAGCTTCAGGCGAGACTCCAGTGTGCTCAGGCTCCAGCCCATTCGCTTTGCAGCGCGGGCTCGGTCGCCCTCGGCCTCCGCCAGGATCTTGGCGGCAGCTTCGGCCTCCTCGATGGCGGACATGTCCTTACGGTCGAGGTTCTCGGCGGCCGAAGCCGCGATCGCCTCCTCGTCGGTCATCTCCCGGCAGTCGAAGTCGATGACACCGTCATCGCCGTAGACCAGACGGGCGCCGAGGAAGCGCCGCTGGCCGTACACGAGCTCGAACAGCGGCCCGTGCTCGTCGTGCCCCTTGGGACGCACGAGCGGTGCCTGCATCACGCCGCCTTGGGCGCGGATGGAGTCGGCCATCTCTTCGATGGCCTTGCGTCCGCGGCGGGGGTTGTACTGCCCCACGACCACACGGTTCAGCGGGAGACGCACGGTCTTCTTCTCCGCCAGCGTCGGCTGCGCTTGGGCGGTTTGAACCTCATCTTCTAGGTCAATCATGGATGCTCCTGCGCCCCTGACGGGACGCGAATGCGGCATGGCGCTTCGGGCCGCTGACTGCGTGTCAGTGGAGGCCCGAGAGCGCGCAAGCGCTGTTGAAGTGGAGACCGCGCACCCGGCAACGTGCCGGGTGCGGCTCGACAGGATGTCGACGCGGTCAGGTGAGAAGCCGGCGCATGCCGGCGGTGCAGCGAAGCTGCCTTGACTTTGCGGTGTGCTACGCGAACGGCCGCTGAACACTGCGGGTCAGCGGGATCTCTGGAAGACCACGAAGCAGTCGCTGGCCGTAGGCCTGCGATTGCAAGCGCGTGTCGCAGATCGTGATCACGGCCCGGTCCGACGTCGTCCGGATGCCCCGACCGACCCACTGAGCCAGCTTGACGCCAGCGCGGGGAACGGTCAGCTCCGCGAAGGGGTTACGTTGCTCAGACTCCAGCCACTCGGCCAAGGCCTGATCAACTGGCGAGTCCGGCGGCGCGAATGGGATCTTCTCGATCACGACGTGCTCGCAGAGCTTGCCCGGCAGGTCCAACCCTTCACCGAAGGACTGGAGCCCGAACAGGATGCTGGGGTGACCCGCCTCAACTCGGGCCCGGTGCTCCGCCAGCAGCGCTTGGCGTGGGCGTTGCCCCTGGACCAGGATGTTGGGCGCGAGATCAGGGGGCATCGATTGGTACACCGTTTCCAGCATCCTCCTAGAGGCGAACAGCACGAGCTGCCCAGCGGCGAACTGCCTCAGTATGTCTGGAAGCAGACCCTGCAGCTCCGTAGTGAACGCCGAGCTTTGCTTCGGGCTGGCGCGCATCTGCGGGATGAAGAGTCGTGCCTGCTCCGCATAGTTGAAGGGCGATTGGACGACCACCTGCTGGTGATCGGGGAATCGACTGAGGCCCGCCAGTCGGCTGAACATGGTGAACTCGCCGCAGGCCGTGAGCGTGGCCGAGGTGACCACGGCCGCCGCCACTTGAGACCACACATGCTCTGCCAGGCCTTTGGCTCCAGTCAGCGGCGACGCGCACAGCACGATGCCGCCGCTTCGCTCATTGCGTTGGAGCCACTTGGCCATGGGAACGGTGCCTGTCGTGCTCCAGAGCCTGAGAAGCTCCGAACCGTCGACAAGTTGTCGCACCAGTGGGCCCAACTCCATCGACGCTTTGTCGGCGACACCCTTGCTGTCACCGCCCTCCCCGCCGCGAGCGCTCAGTTCCTGGAGCACCAGGATGCCGAACTTGGAGGCGGCGTCCAGTCCCGGATGCAGTTCGTGCACCAGAGGCTGCCAGGCTGTTGGCAAGACTCCGTGAGCAAAGCGGATCACTCCGTTGCTGCCGTCAATGGGCGTCTCGCCGAGTTCATCCCTGATTCGCTCGAGAGTGCGGACAGCGCTGCGAAGCGCAAGCCGGTGCTGTTCGGCCTGGCCTTTCAAGGGCGGCCCGATGATCGTCGCCGCCTTGAGCAGCCCACCTGATGCCTTGTTGCAAGCCTTGATGAAGCGATCCAGGTCGACGCGTGTGGCGAAAGCCTCCACGCCCACATCGGGTAAGTGGTGCCCTTCATCGAAGATCCACAACGCCTGCCCCGGCTTGAGCAGTGAACGCTCCTGGGTGAGCGTCGACAACACGAGCGCGTGGTTGGCCACCACGATCTTGGCCTCGGCCGCTTGGCGGCGGGCGTTGTAGAACGCGCACTGCCGGTAGTGGCTGCACCTGGAGCGCAGACAGCTGCTGCGATGGGCTTCGATCGTTCGCCAGGTGGCGTCGTCAATGACCTCGTGCCACGTGTCGCGATCGCCATTCCAGTGACCGTCGCGATAGGCGTTGCGCAGCTGGTCGACGCAGTCGTTGGTGACCGGCGGGATGGGCGAATCGTGGTCGTCATCGTCGTCGTCAGGCATGCCCAACGAGCGGTCGAGCTTGAGCGCGCACATGTAGCGCTGGCGGCCCTTGATGATGTCGTAGGACATCTCCGGCCCCACGATCGTTGCCAGCCGTGGCAGATCCTGGTGGTGTAGCTGCTCTTGCAGCGCGACGGTCGCCGTGGAGACCACCACGCGCTTGCCGAGCACCGTCGAAGCGACGAAGGCTGGCAGCAGATACCCAAGAGTCTTGCCGGTGCCGGTCGGTGCTTCGATGGCGGCGATGTTGCTCCCGTCGGCAGGCTGGTCAGCCTCCCGGGCCTTCAACAGCGTCGCCAGTACGGCTTGCATCGTTTGAATCTGTCCGGCCCGAGCGACGAACCCCGGCCAGCTGCGCTGCACCTTCTGGTACAGCTCTCGGAGCCGCGCCGTTGCGGCAGCGTGCTTCTCACGGTCCATGGCTGGCGCTCCTCGCAGTTCGGCGTGGAGAGCCCGGACGCGAGCCCAGTGGACCTTTGCGTATCAGCTGAGATCTCGGCGATGCACGAGCATTCACCAGTCTGTAGTGGCGGTGAGCGTTCAAGGCTCCTCCTTTGTTGACATGCCGCACAGGCGGCGGGACGACCCGGGTGGGTCGGAGAAACGGATGGGCGCAACAGCCTGCGCAAGCCGCTGATCACATGAAGCGGCTTGCGGAGAAGGTCGGATGTGGATGCGTGGCTCGCCGACGCTGATCCGATGACCGGCAAGCGGCTGCGAACGGGGTGGAGAGAGGCACCTTCGTACTCCCAACAGCGCAGCGCGCGCGATTGCGCTGGGATGAGAAGCACTTCCAGGAGGAGACAGCGGTCGAAGGAGTACCGCCGCCAGGGCGCTCCGCCCTGAGTCGTGTGGGCGATAGGAGGAGTTCAGCTGCTTGTCGAGTGATGCACCATCGACTCGACGTCGCGCCCCGCCCGAACGGTCGCGGCCCAAAAAAGGAGACCCCGTGCTCGTGAAAGCAACGGGGTCGGTTCTTGAAAGATCGGGGCAACCGCTGAACAAGTCAGCGGTTGTGATCCCTCTCAGTGCTGGATGATCCAGCCCGCCTCTTCGAGGGCTTCTTCCGCCTCAAGCCGGAAGCTCCGGGGCGCGGCATCGCAGCGCCAGAGCGCTTCGACAGCGCCCGGGGCCAGACGGGCCATGCGGCGCAGAGTCTCGTCGGCCGCTCCGGCCGAAGTGATGGCCTTGATAGTCATCTCGGGTGAAGACATGGCGAGCGCGGCGAGCGCTGCCAAGTCGGGGTCTTGCTGCCGGAGCAGCTTGCGGTTCTCAACCGAAGGCGCCCGATCGAGGGCGACAACGGCGGCGGTGTTGTAGGTGATGTGCATGGTGTTTCCTTCCCCTGCCTGGCGACAGGAAGTACCCCACCATGCGCTGCCAGGCACGTGGGGTATGTGTTACCCCAACCTCTGGGCGAGCTCTTTGCTTGTCATCGGGGATCAGCCGATGACGTCTTGAAAGTCCGGGGGGTTAGCCCCGAAGACTTATGTCTCGAAGAGAGACACAAAGAGAGGGCTTGGATCGCCAGCACCACCGCAAAAGCGATGCGCAGAGCGAACCAAAGCGTCTCTTGGCGCTACAGGTCGAGCGGGTCTTGAAAGCACCGGCGGGTGAAAGCGCGAAGCGCTGCCGGTGAGGACGGGACGCCGAAGCGAACCGGTGCGGCGCAAGGGCCGCTGTTGATAGGCAGGGGCTTATGGGTGCCCTGCAGGTGCTAGGAATTCTGCCACGAAAACCACCTCGCGCGGCAACCCCCTGCCCTGCGCCCCGTTGCGGTGGCGATGAGGTTGACGGCGGGTCGGCCATGCACGCGTCGTCGCGTGTCTTGCACGTTCATGGGGGTGGGCGCATGCTGGTCGTGGGCGCGACCATTCCTTGCCGCAGGAGAGATCGGACAACGGTCGGTCTCACAGGGGCAGCAGCAGTACCTCGATGCGTACGGCTGGGACACAATCCGCGCCCCGCGAAGGGGCTCGACTTCCTCCGTGGCCCAGTTTCGTCGTTGCGAGCTCAGCCGGGTGGCCGATTGCGCCTGTAGTTTTTCCAACCGACCGCCTCGTGGCAGCCCAGATGTCGTTCCTCAGCGAGTTCTTGCACGTCGTGGTTCTCTCGATTCCCGGGATGATGTTTCTCGGGCTCCTGTGCGGCAGCTTGCTCAACGTGGTGATCCACCGTTCGCCTCGCATCGTGGAGCGCCAGTCCTGGGAGGAAGCAGCAGCACTCGTTCGCTCGCCGGAGGCATGGGATCTAGCTTTCGGGATATCGCCCAAGCCTGCGGCTCTGGAGTTGTTCGCTGAGGAGCTCGACCGCAAGCTGGACACGAGCCCCGTGCACTCCCTGTGGCATCCGCCATCGGCCTGCCCCAAGTGCGCTCGGCCCATCCGTTGGTACGAGAACGTTCCTGTCGCCTCGTGGCTGTGGCTGAGAGCCAGATGCGCCGGCTGTGGGCTCCCGATCGCCGCGCGGTACCCGCTGGTTGAGCTCGCGGTGATGCTGCTCTTCGGCGCCGTGGCCTATCGGCTGGGGCCGCATGCCAGCGCGCTGGGATGGGCGGTGTTCGCTGCAGCGATGGTGGCCCTCGGCCTGATCGACCTGGATACCAGGTTGCTGCCTGACCGCCTCACGCTCTGGCTGCTGTGGGCCGGTCTGCTGGCAGCGGTGGTCGGCTGGACGGTCCCGGTGGCGATGGCTGTCGTCGGTGCTGCGGTGGGGTATTGCGCGACGGTGGCGCTGGATGGCTTGTGTCGAGTGCTGCTGGGCAAACCCGCTTTCGCACCGGGTGACGCCAAGATGATGGCGGCCATCGGCGCCTGGCTGGGGTACCCGCTGGTCGTGGGTGCCGCCCTGGTCCTGGCCATCTTGCTGGGGGGGCTCACAGCGGCGGTGAAGACGCTGCGCGGACGCAGCGGGCCGATGCCGTTCGGTCCCTACCTGGCTGCCTCCGGGCTGTGCTTTGCGTTCGTGGGCCCGGTACTGGCCTACGATTCGTTGCGCTGATCCACAGACTGCAGCTCAATCGGGTTCGACGATGTCTTCGCTCATGGACACTCTGCCAGGCGGCGGCAAACGCTCCGCCGATGAGGACGTTGCGCGCCTTCGCGTGCCGCCGCACTCCGTCGAGGCCGAACAGAGCGTTCTGGGCGGCCTGCTGCTCGACAACCTGGCATGGGATCGAGCCGCAGACCTGCTCACCGATGGCGACTTCTACCGGCACGAGCACCGCCTGATCTTCTCGGCCATCGGCACGCTGGTGGCGGGCTCCAAGCCCGCGGACGTGATCACGGTGTTCGAACAGCTCCAGAGCATGGGCCGCGCGGCCGATGCCGGCGGGCTGAGCTACCTGAACGCCCTCGCCCAAAGCGTTCCCAGCGCGGCGAACCTTCGTCGGTACGCGGAGATCGTTCGGGAGCGCGCCGTGCTGCGCAAACTCATCGCTGCGAGCGACGAGATTGCCACCCAGGCGTTCAGCCCGCAGGGCCGCGGAGCCACACAGATCCTGGACGAGGCCGAGTCGAAGATCTTCCGGATCGGCGAGGAGACCTCCCGTCAGCGGCAGGGTTTCCAGAGCTTGGACAAGCTCATGGTCCAGTTGCTGGACCGCGTGAACGAACTGCACGACAACGGTGCTGAGGACGTGACCGGGGTGCGCACCGGGTTCTACGACCTCGACCGCATGACGGCCGGCCTGCAGAAGGGCGACCTGATCGTCCTCGCCGCTCGCCCCTCGATGGGCAAGACGGCCTTCGCGCTGAACATTGCCGAGCACGTGGCGGTGCACGAGGGTCTGCCGGTGCTGGTGTTCTCCATGGAAATGGGTGCGTCGCAGCTTGCACTCCGCCTGGTCGGCTCCCTGGGGCGCATCGACCAGCAGCACCTGCGCACCGGCAAGCTGGCCGGCGACGAATGGTCCCGACTCACCGAGGCGGTCGATCGCCTGAAAGAGTCTCGCGTGTTCATCGATGAGACTGCGGGCCTCACCGCCGCCGAGTTGCGGGCCCGGGCCCGCCGGATGGCCCGGCAGTTTGGCGGAACGCTGGGCCTGATCGTTGTGGACTACCTGCAGCTCATGAGCGGCAGTTCGGGCAGCGACGAGAACCGCGCGACCGAGATCGGCGAGATCTCGCGGGGCCTGAAGGCGTTGGCCAAGGAACTGCAATGCCCGCTGATTGCGTTGTCGCAGCTCAACCGGAGCGTCGAGACGCGAAACGACAAGCGGCCCATGATGAGCGACCTGCGCGAGTCGGGTGCCATCGAGCAGGACGCGGACGTGATCATGTTCATCTACCGCGACGACTACTACAACAAGGACTCGAAAGAGCCCGGTGTTGCCGAGATCGTCATCGGCAAGCAGCGAAACGGTCCGGTGGGTACCGTGAAGCTGACGTTCCTGAAGCCGTTGACCAAGTTCGACAATCTTGCGCCCGGCGACTACGGTTCCGGCGAGTATTGAGTCTCAGTGCAGCGGGGCACGACGTCAGGGCCCAAGACGGTTGCAGACGCGCCTGTGCGGGCCTCGGCGTAGCCCCCTGGTAACACTTCGCCAGGCCGACCGGCGGCCTGTCCAGCCGTGGTTCGCCCTGCAAGGTCCCGTTCGCGGGGCCGTCGAGGCAGCCGAGTTGGGGAAGTCCATGCCCCTCTCGATGCGCAAGCCCGACGCTTGCGGTTCTCGCGAGGCCCACTCAGGCTGCCTCGGCAAGAGCCGGTGCCTCTTCAACTTTCGATGCGACTTGCGTACCATCCTGCACCGGGTCGCCCGGTGCCGCCTGCCTATTGACCCTTTCGCGCGACAAGCCTCGGCCTTCAGGCCGGGGAAGGATAGCGCCGCGCCAGTGAGTCAGGCCTCCGGCCTGGCGAGCTGGCAAGAAGAAATGCTGGCTTAGGCTGGTGTCGCCTGCTGCTCGATGTACTGGCGCACGACCGAGATGGGGGCGCCGCCGCAGGTTGCAGCGAAGTAACTCGGGCTCCACAGCGCTCCGCGCCAGTAGTAGCGCTTGGCGATGTCGGGCCTCTCGTTGCGCAAGCGCCGGCTTGAGGCGCCCTTCAGGCTGTTCACGAGCTTGGATACCGGGACGCTCGGCGGGTAGTTCACGAGCAGGTGCACGTGGTCATCCTCGCCATCCATCTCGACGAGCTGCGCACCGAAGTCCTCGCAGACCTTGGCGAGCATCTGGCGCAGCCGCTCGATGGCATCGCCATCGAACACCTTGCGACGGTACTTGGTCACAAAGACCAAATGCACGTGCATCGCGAAAACACAGTGTCTGCCTGTGCGCAGCTCTTGTTGCCTGTCCATAGACCAAGTATACTGTATGGGTGTCCAGCATCAAAGCGTTCCGATTCCAACTGCGCACTCGACCGGCGGTCGAGTCGCAGCTGCGCCGGTTCGCCGGCATGGGCCGCCGCGTCTGGAACATGGCGCTGGCCGAGCAGCGTGCGCGGCACGCCCGGGGCGAGAAGTACGCTGGTCATTCCGAGATGTGCCGCTGGCTCACCGCTTGGCGCAATGACCCGGCGACCGCTTGGCTCGCCGAAGGCCCCGTCCACCCGCAGCAGCAAGTGCTGCGCCGCCTCGATGAGGGATACCGGCGCTTCTTCGCCGCGGCGAAGGCCGGCCAGGCCGGCGGCCGCGGCCGCACGGGGCCGCCGGAGTTCAAGCGCTACGGCGATGAGCCGGGCATCCGCTTCCCCGACCCCAAGCAGTTCAGCATGGATGCGGCCAACGGCCGCATCAAGCTGCCCAAGCTGGGCTGGGTGCGCCTGCGTATGAGCCAACCGGTCGAGGGTGTGCTGCGCAACGTGAGCATCACGCGCGAGGGCTCGAAGTGGTTCGCATCGCTGCAGGTCGAGACACGCGAGGTCGTTGAAGCGCTCGGCCTTGCGCCGACGCTGGGTATCGATCTGGGCCTGGCGGCGTTCGCCGCAACATCGGACGGCGCGCTCGTCGCGCCGCTGAAGGCCCTGGCCCAGCAGCAGGTGCGCCTGCGGCGCTACCAGCGCAGCGTGGCGCGCAAGAAGAAGGGCTCGGCCAACCGCAAGAAGGCGGTGGCCAAGCTCGGCGTGTTGCACCGGCGCATCGCGCACCAGCGCGGCGACTGGCTGCACAAGCTCACGACCGGCCTGGCCGATGCGCATCCGGTCATCGCGCTGGAGGACCTGCGCATCAAGAGCATGTCGGCCAGCGCCAAGGGCACAGTCGAAGAGCCCGGCAAGAACGTGCGCGCCAAGGCCGGGCTGAACCGCTGCATCCTGGACGCCGCCTGGGGCGAGTTCGCGCGGCAGCTCACCTACAAGGTGCAGTGGCGCGGCGGCCAGGTCATCCTGGTCAACCCGGCGTACACGAGCCGCACGTGCCGCATCTGCGGCCGCGAGGCGGCGGAGAACCGGAAGACGCAGAGCGTCTTCAGCTGTGTGGCCTGCGGCCACACGGAGAACGCGGACATGCACGCCGCGAAGAACATCCTGGCCGCGGGGCACGCGGTCTGGGCCATGGAGCAAGCTCGTCTTGCTTCGGGGCCCGATGCCTGTGGAGGAGAGGTCAGTCGTGGCCGGCGCGCAAGCGTTGGCCGTGCAGCTCCGTCGAAGCAGGAACCCACCGAGGCAAAGGTCTTGGTATGAGCTCCGCTCACACCAAGACCGGCGCAGTAGGAATCCTCGGCCTTGAGGCCGGGGAGGATGTCAATTGATCGGCAAGGGTCTTCGGACCCTTCAGTGAAGAGGCATGGCCTCCGAATCGCTGCGCTGCGACGGCTGCGCCGCTTCGTTGAGCCGAAGCTGGTGGCGCGGAGATACGTTCATTGCCAAGGCAATGCGACGACCTTCGCAGCCCCGACGCCCTTCTCTGGGCCTTCGCATCCAACGCAGCGCCTGAGGCGATCGGTTTGATCTTGCGGTGGGTGCCCTCCTGGTGTCTCGCCAGGGGCCTCTGGCGATGTAGTTCCCGGCCGTGAACCTGATGCGAAGGTCAAGAGCAACGACTTCGCTCGTGATCTCACGTGCGAGCGTGGCTTCTCCGAACCTGAGCCGAAGCCTGCACATCCCGATCTGGCGAGACGAAAAAAAGCCCCACGCGTCCGAAGATGCGTGGGGCTGTTCACTTGAAACGAGGGTCGAGGCTCAGGCGGTCTCTTCCGATTCTTCCGGAGTTTCTGAGGCGTCTGCTTCGTCCGCCAGTTGCCCGGCGTCCTCTGCAGTGACGGAGGACTTGTTGGCCAAGGTCGCCTTCTCGTCCATGGCCTCGGTACCGTCGGCGTTCTTCATCAGTCCGAGCTCGACCTCCAGCTGCGTGCTGCGTTGCCGAAGCTCTTGCAGGCGCGTCTCGTGCTCGAACTCACCGCAGGCCTGGGCCTGTAGCTGAGGCTCTTGGTAGTCGAGGTACTTAAGATCGGCCTTGGCTTTCTCAAGTGTTTCTCGGACGCCGGCTACTGCCTGCTGGACCGCCTCGTGGAAGCGATCCCCGTTGACATACGGGTGGACCTCCGATCGGACGGTGCCCTGCAGGATCACCTTGAAATCCATCCGGTCGACCAGTCGGCTTGGCATGATCCGAAGTTCAAGCCCCGCGTAGTGCGCGACGGTGCGTTCACCCAGACCGAGATGGCTGATTGAGCGCTCGTACTTCGAGATTCCCTCCAGTAGCTCCTGAATATCGCGGGGGTCCGTGAAGGCCTTTCCCTCGATCTCCAGAGTGTCTCCTGCAGACTCGATCTTCGCGACGTCCGCTTCGAGCCACCCAATCGTGCGCTTCTGTTCCTCGCGCCGGCGCGGCAGCCACTGAAGGGCGTTGCGCGCTTGCCAACGTGCGTTGAGGAACGAGCTACGCACCAGTTCCAGCCGCCGGATCTCAGCGTCCAGCAAGGCCTTCTCCTTCACGGCCGGATTGCCGCACGCGATCGCCTTGACCTCCTCGTAGCTCAGCGCTTGCATTCCGACATCGTCGATCTTGCGGATCGAACGATCACCGGCCATGACCTGCGCGATGAACTTCGCCTTGGCGGCGACGAGTTGCCAGCTGTAGGCGTCGAAGCTTCCTTCTGTCACGTACAGCCAGATCTCGATGAACTCGCAAGTGTTGCCGCGCCGCTCGGCCCGTCCGTTTCGCTGCTCGATGTCAGCCGGTCGCCACGGCACGTCCAGATGATGCACTGCGTACAGCCGCGTCTGGACATTGGTTCCGATGCCAGCCTTGGCCGTCGAGGCGATCATCACCCGAACGGTGCCTTCACGCATCTGCGCGAAGAGAGCTTCCTTTGCCGCGTCCGTGCTCGCGTCATGAATGAACGCGATCTCTGACGCGGGCACACCGAGTTCCATCAAGCGCCGCTTGAGGTCCTGGTACACCGAGAAGCGTCTGCTCGAAGGCGTACCGAGGTCACAGAAGATGATCTGCGTTCCCCGAAAACTTTCCGTCTGCTCCCAGATTGCCCGCACTTTGGAGGCGCATGCCGCCAACTTGCCGGTGTCATCGGGCTCGAACCCAGGGTGGACCAGCCGCAGATCCAAAGCGGCCTTGCGGCCGTCGTTGGTCACTGCGAGCATGTTGTCCTGGTCGGGCTTGACCTGACGGTTCTTGATGGCGTCGGCTCGCTTGACGAGTTGGGCCACGTAGGCCTTGAGCTCAGGCGAGGGCTGAACCAGACAAGTCTGGGGGCCCCCGCCACGTAACCCCGGCGTAGGCAGCTGCAGCATCTCCTTGGTCTTGATGTCTGCGACCTGACGGAAGAGTCCCATCAGTTCGGGCAGGTTGACGAACTGCGCGAAGCGCGAGTTCATCCGGAACGAGGAGCCGTCCGGAGACACCTCCAGCCCCGTCACCACCCTGCCAAAGTTCGCTGCCCAGGCGTCGAACGAGTCGATGCCTGCCTGCTGCAGGGAAACCGGCTGCAGGTAGCGCTGCATGACGTGCAACTCGGCCATGGTGTTGGACACCGGGGTACCGGTTGCGCCAACGAGACCGCATTCACGGCCGCCATGCATGGCCATGATCTCCTTCGTCTTGATCAGAAGGTCCGTCGAGCGCTGTGCGTTCGAGTTGGGCAGACCCGCCACCCGCTCCATCTGGGAGAACCGGAAGAGGTTCTTGAACAGATGCAGCTCGTCGACGAACAGCCTGTCCACGCCCATCTGCTTCAGTGTGATGAAGTCGTCCTTCTTCCAGTTGGCCTGCAGACGCTCGAGCCGGGCTTCCCAGTCCTTCTCGGTGCGGACCAGGGCCTTGACGATGGACCGCTGCGCTCTGTCATGCCCGATGGCTTCCTTCGCGCTGCGAACCTCGGTTAGGGTGTCCTCGATCAGCCGTTCGGCCAACTGAGGATCTGGCGCGATTCGCTCGAACGCTGAGTGCGTCATGATGATTGCGTCCCAGTCACCGGTGGCCACCCTGGCACAGAAGAGCCGCCGCGTGGGGCCCTTGCCCAGGTCTTCCTTGCTGGCCATGAGAACCTTCGCACGCGGATACGCCCGCACGAACTCGGCGGTGTACTGCCGAAGCATGTGATTGGGGATTGCGTGCAGTGGCTTCTTGGCCAGGCCCAGACGCTTGAGCTCCATCGAGCCCAAGATCATCGTCAGTGACTTGCCTGCCCCAACGACCTGGGCCAGCAGCGTGTTGGCGCCGCTGGCGATCCGCGCCACCGAGTTGCGCTGATTGCTGTCTGGGATCAGGCTGAAGGAGTACCCTGGCAGCCGAAGCTTGCTGCCGTCGTACACCCGATCCACGTAGTTGTTGAACCGGTCGTTGTACAGCCGCGCCAGGCGCGCGGCCCGTTCGGTGTCTCGCCACAACCAGTCCTGGAACTCCGCTTCGATCTTGCTCTGCTTCTCTCTGGCCGCAGCGGTCTCCGGCACATCGGTGACGGTGACCTCGCGGCCGTCGATGAGCAAGTCCTTGTAGACCGTCGCCAGTTTGCCGTTGAGCGACGCGTTCATCAGTTCCGCAGCGTTCTTCTGGGTGGTTCCCCAGGTCTGCGTCAGAGCAACCCCGTGGGTCACGCTGCTGTGCAG
>Ga0209278_1000931_pt1 | contig 19300 bp, 12 predicted proteins | sample JI81BgreenDNA_FD_187504 | JGI IMG/M metagenome (GOLD analysis project Ga0209278, IMG submission 187504) | Wastewater effluent complex algal communities from Wisconsin, to seasonally profile nutrient transformation and Carbon sequestration -... | ecosystem: Engineered > WWTP > Effluent > Algae... | reverse complement strand
GCATGCCAGCGGTGCGCAGCACCCGCGCGAAGTGCAGCACGTTCTCGGCGAGGCGGCCGGGGGTCTGGCCGCTGGGCAGCATCGGTGTCCCCCGCCCTCAGCCCGCGGCGGCGCGCGCCTGCTCGATCAGGCGCGCCACCTCGTCGGCACCCACACGCGCGATGTCGTCCTGGTACTTGAGCAGCAGGCCCAGGGTGTTCTGCACGACCTCGGGGTCCAGCACCACGGTGTCGAGCTCGCGCAGCGCGCGCGTCCACTCGATCGTTTCCGCCACGCCCGGCAGCTTGTACAGCTCGATCTCGCGCAGGCGCTGCACGAAGGCCACGATCTCGCGCGCCAGGCGCTCGGGTGCGCCGGGCACCTTGCGGCGCAGGATCTCCAGCTCGCGCGCGGCATCCGGAAAGCCCACCCAGTGGTAGAGGCAACGGCGCTTGACCGCATCGTGGATCTCGCGCGTGCGGTTGCTCGTGAGCACCACGATGGGCGGCGTGACGGCCTTGACCGTGCCCATTTCGGGGATGGTGATCTGGAAGTCGGCGAGCACCTCGAGCAGGAAGGCCTCGAAGGGCTCGTCGGCGCGGTCGAGCTCGTCGATCAGCAGCACCGGCGCTACCGGGCGCGCGGGATCGATAGCGTCGAGCAGCGCGCGCTTGACGAGGAAGGGGTCGGTGAACAGGCGCGAGGCCAGCGCGGCACGGTCGTTGGCCGTGCCTGTGCTGGCAGATTCGGCCAGGCGGATCTCGAGCATCTGGCGCGCGTAGTTCCACTCGTAGGCGGCGCCCGCGAGGTCCAGGCCCTCGTAGCACTGCAGCCGGATCAGCGGCCGGCCCAGCGCGGCGGCCAGCGTGCGTGCGATCTCCGTCTTGCCCGTGCCGGGCTCGCCCTCCAGGAACAGCGGGCGGCCGAGCTTGAGCGCGAGGTAGACCACCGTGGCCAGCCGGCGCTCGGCCACGTAGTCCTGGGCCGCCAGCGCGGCGGCCAGCGCGTCGATGGACGCAGGCAGCGGCGCCGCGCTGCCCGCTCCGCCCGAAGCGGCCTCAGCCAACGGCACGGGCCGCCAGCACGGGGATCAGCGCTGCGCGGTACTCGGCCGAGCCGTGCAGGTCGGAGTTCAGGCCGTCGGCGCTGACCGTCGCACCCGCCAGCGCCGCGGCGCTGTAGGTGGCGGCCAGCTTGGCCTCCAGGCCCGACGCGCGGAACACGCCGTTGCCGCCACCGGTGACCGCCACACGCACGCCCTTCGGCCCCTTGCTCGCGAACACGCCGATGATCGAGAAACGCGAGGCCGGCTGCTTGAACTTCTGCCAGCCCGCCTTCTCGGGGATGGGGAAGCTCACCGCGGTGATGACCTCGTCTTCGGCCAGCGCAGTGGTGTAGAGACCGGCGAAGAAGTCGTCCGCGGCGATGTCGCGGCGATCGGTGTGCACCGTGGCGCCCAGGCCCAGCACGGCGGCGGGGTAGCAGGCGGCCGGGTCGTTGTTGGCCAGGCTGCCGCCGATGGTGCCGCGGTTGCGCACCTGGCGGTCGCCGATGTGGCCGGCCAGATCGGCCAGCGCGGGGATGGCGGCGCGCACCTCGGCGCTGGCGGCCACGGTGGCGTGGGTGGTCATGGCGCCGATCTTCACGACGCCGCCACCGACCGTGATGCCCTTCAACTCGGCGATGCCGGCCAGGCTGGCCAGCGCGTCGGGCGCGGCCAGGCCCAGGCGCATCGAGGGCAACAGGCTCTGGCCGCCGGCCAGGATCTTGGCGCCGGCCGCGGCCGCGGCCTTGGCGTCCGCCACGGACTTCGCGGCGCTGAACTGGAAGCTCTGCATGGTGTGTTCTCCTTGTTCTGGTTCAGTGGGCGGCGCTCACAGCTTGCCGTTGGCGGCCTTCCACACCGTGTGCGGCGTGGCGGGCATGGGCACGTCCTTCACGCCCAGCGCGTTGCAGATGGCGTTGATCACCGCCGGCGGGCTGCCGATGGCGCCGGCCTCGCCGCAGCCCTTCACGCCCAGCGGGTTGTGCGTGCAGGGCGTGCCCTTGGCGGTCTCGACGTGGAAGCTCGGCACGTCGTCGGCGCGCGGCATGGCGTAGTCCATGTAGCTGCCGCTGAGCAGCTGGCCGCTTTCGGTGTCGTACACGCCGTGCTCCAGCAGCGCCTGGCCGATGCCTTGTGCGAGGCCGCCGTGCACCTGGCCCTCCACGATCATCGGGTTGACGACGTTGCCGAAGTCGTCCACCGCCGTGAAGCGCTCCACCGTGGTCTTGCCCGTGGCGGGGTCGATCTCGACCTCGCAGATGTAGGTGCCGGCCGGGTAGGTGAAGTTGCTCGGGTCGTAGAAGGCGTTTTCGTTGAGGCCCGGCTCCAGCTTGTCGTGCGGGAAGTTGTGCGGCACGTAGGCCGTGAGCGAGACGCTGGCAAACGGCACGTTCTTGTCGGTGCCGGCCACCTTGAACAGGCCGTCCTCGAACACGATGTCGCTGTCAGAGGCCTCCATCAGGTGCGCGGCGATCTTCTTGCCCTTGGCGATGATCTTGTCGAGCGCCTTGACGATGGCCGTGCCGCCCACCGCCAGCGAGCGGCTGCCGTAGGTGCCCATGCCGAAGAGGATCTTGCCGGTGTCGCCGTGCTCGATGGACACGTCCTCCATCGGGATGCCGAGCTTGTCGGCCACCACCTGCGCGAAGGTGGTCTCGTGGCCCTGGCCGTGGCTGTGGCTGCCGGTGAACACCGTGACCTTGCCCGTGGGATGCACACGCACCTCGCCGGCCTCGAACAGGCCGGCGCGCGCGCCCAGGGCGCCCGCCACGCTGGACGGCGCGATGCCGCAGGCCTCGATGTAGGCCGCGTAGCCGATGCCGCGCTTCAGGCCCTTGGCCGCGCTGGCGGCCTTGCGCGCCGCGAAGCCGGCCACGTCGGCCAGCTCGATGGCGCGCGTCATCGTCGCGTTGTAGTCGCCGATGTCGTACGTGAGGCCCACGGGCGTGGCGTACGGGAACTCGGTGATGAAGTTGCGGCGGCGGATCTCGGCAGGATCAATGCCCATCTCGGTGGCCGCGGTCTCGACGATGCGCTCGAGCAGGTAGGTGGCCTCGGGCCGGCCGGCGCCGCGGTAGGCGTCCACCGGCGCGGTGTTGGTGAACACCGCCTTCACCTCGCACCAGATCTTGGGCGTCTTGTACTGGCCGGCCAGCAGCGTGGCGTGCAGGATGGTCGGGATGCAGCTGGCAAAGGTGGACAGGTAGGCGCCCATGTTCGCCGTGGTGTCGGCCTTGAGGCCCAGGAAGTGGCCGTCCTTGTCGAGCGCGAGCTGCGCCGTCGTCACGTGGTCGCGGCCGTGCGCGTCGGAGAGAAACGCCTCGCTGCGCTCGGCCACCCACTTGATGGGCCGGCGGATCTGCTTGCTGGCCCACACCAGCGCCGTCTCTTCGCCGTAGAGGTAGATCTTGCTGCCGAATCCGCCACCGACATCGGGCGCGATGACGCGCATCTTGTGCTCGGGGATGCCCAGCACGAAGGCGCACATCAGCAGCCGCTCGACGTGCGGGTTCTGGTTGCTCACGTACAGCGTGTACTCGTCGGCGGCGCTGTTGTAGCTGGCGTTGGCGCAGCGCGGCTCCATCGCGTTCGGGATGAGCCGGTTGTTGCGGAAGTGCAGCGTCGTCACGTGGGCCGCGTTGGCAAAGGCCGCGGCCGTGCCGTCCTTGTCGCCGATGCCCCAGTGGTAGCAGAGGTTGCCCGGCGCCTCGTCGTGCACGTTGGAGGCGATCTCGGTGGCCTTGGCGGTGTCGATCACCGGCGTGAGCACCTCGTACTCGACCTCGATCAGGTCGCGCGCGGCCTGGGCCTGGGCGAGTGTCTCGGCCACGACCAGGGCCACGCGGTCGCCCACGTAGCGCACCTTGCCGTCGGCCAGCACCGGGTGCTTGGGCTCCTTCATGGGCGTGCCGTCGAGGCTGTTGATCAGCCAGCCGCAGGGCAGGCCGCCCACGCCCTTGAAGGGCTCGCCGTTGAAGATGGCGACCACGCCCGGGGCCTTGGCGGCGGCCGTGGTGTTGATGGACTTGATGCGCGCGTGTGCGTGCGGGCTGCGCAGGAAGACGCCGTGCGTCTGCCCGGGCAACGTGATGTCGTCGGTGTACTGGCCGCGGCCGGTGAGGAAGCGCGTGTCTTCGCGGCGCTCGACCGACTGGCCGACAAAACCCTGGCGTGCGTTCATGGTGCGGTGCTCCTGTTCGCGTGCGGTGTCAGGCCGTGGCCTTCATGTCGGCGGCGCCCTTGATGACCGCCTTGACGATGTTGTGGTAGCCGGTGCAGCGGCAGATGTTGCCCTCCAGCGCCTCGCGCACCTGGGCCTCGCTGTGGCAGCCGTGGTGCGTGGCGAGGTCGACCGCGCTCATCACCATGCCGGGCGTGCAGTAGCCGCACTGCAGGCCGTGGCAGGCCTTGAAGGCGGCCTGCATGGGGTGCAGCGTGCCGTCGGCGGCTTCGAGTCCCTCGATGGTGGTGACGCTGCTGCCGGCCACCTGGTGGGCCAGCACGTTGCAGCTCTTGGTGGCGCGGCCGTCGACGTGCACGGTGCAGGCGCCGCACTGGGCGGTGTCGCAGCCCACGTGCGTGCCGGTCAGGCGCAGGTGCTCGCGGATGAACTCCACCAGCAGGGTCTGGGGCGGGACGTCCCGCGTGACCGACTGGCCGTTGACGGTGAGGGTGAGCGAGGTGCTCATGGGCGTCGTCTCCTTGTGAATGTGGTTCTGCCCGATGGCGCCCGGGCCGCGCGCACAGCGCCCTGGCCCGGCCATCGACCCGGCGGATGCTGGTCATGCCGCCGGGCGGCGTCACGCTGGCGATAACCCTAGGAGGGCTTTGCGGGGCATGGCGCAGGCGCAGTGTGCCGATCTGGAACACCCCTGCGCGCGCCTGACCCGGAAACGACGACGCCGTGGCCACCCGGGGGCGGCGCACGGCGTGCGGTGCAGGAGGTGCCGGCGTCGCCGGCCCGGGATCAGCGGAAGCGCGACTGCTGGACGACGCGCAGGTCGCCGGGCAGCGTGGCGATGTAGTCGGCCATCTGCTTGAGCTCGGCGCGGGTGAAGGGCTTCACCTGGGCGGCCATGATGGCGTTGGCGCGGCCGATGTTGCGGTTGCCTTCCACGCCGTAGGCGCGCAGCGCCACGAAGAGGTAGTCGGCGTGCTGGCCGGCGATCTTGGGGTAGTTGCCGGCGATGGGCTTGTTGAAGTTGGCGCCGTGGCAGGAGATGCAGGCGCCCTTGGTCAGAAGGGCCTGCACGGCCGGGCTGGGCTGGCGCGCCGGCGTGTCGGCCACGGGCTTGATCATGGACGCCGCCTGCTGCTGGTAGAAGGCGCCGAGGTCGAGCATGTCCTGCTCAGACAGCATGCCGGCGATGCCGCGCATGGTGGGGTGCTTGCGCTCGCCCTTGGCGTAGGCCTGCAGCGAGGCCACGATGTACTCGGCGTTCTGGCCCGAGATCATGGGCACCTTGTGCACCTCGGGGAAGCTCGACTGGTAGCCCGGGATGCCGTGGCAGCCGATGCACTGGGCGGCGCGCTGTTCACCGCGCTTCACGTCTTGCGCCTGGGCGGCGGTGGCAACGAGGCCGGCCAGGGCCAGCAGGAGGGAGGCGACAAGCTTGGATTTCACGGGCGGTACTCGACTGCGGGAGAACATCTCGGGACAGCCGCTGATTATAGGGGGCGGCCTATACTGATCCGATGAGATTCCAAGGCTCCGAACGCTACGTCGCCACGCCCGACCTGATGCTGGCGGTGAACGCCGCCCTCACCCTCAAGCGCCCGCTGCTGGTGAAGGGCGAGCCCGGCACCGGCAAGACCATGCTGGCCGAGGAGGTGGCCCAGGCCCTGAACATGCCGCTGCTGCAGTGGCACGTGAAGAGCACCACCAAGGCGCAGCAGGGCCTTTACGAGTACGACGCCGTGAGCCGCCTGCGCGACAGCCAGCTGCCCGATGCCGAGAGCGCCGCCAAGGTGCGCGACATCCGCAACTACATCGTGCAAGGCGTGCTCTGGCAGGCCTTCACGGCCGAGCAGCCCGTGGCGCTGCTGATCGACGAGATCGACAAGGCCGACATCGAGTTCCCGAACGACCTGCTGCGCGAACTCGACCGCATGGAGTTCTACGTCTACGAGACGCGCGAGATGGTGCGCGCGAAGCACCGGCCGCTGGTGTTCATCACCAGCAACAACGAGAAGGAGCTGCCGGATGCCTTCCTGCGCCGCTGCTTCTTCCACTACATCAAGTTCCCCGACGCCGAGACCATGCAGTCCATCGTGGACGTGCACTTCCCCGGCCTCAAGCGCGAGCTGCTGAGCCGCGCCATGAAGACCTTCTTCGACATCCGCGGCCTGCCCGGCCTGAAGAAGAAGCCCAGCACCAGCGAGCTGCTCGACTGGCTCAAGCTGCTGGTGGCCGAGGACATCCCGCTCGAGGCGCTGCAGTCGTCCGACGACAAGGTGGCCATCCCGCCGCTGGTGGGCGCGCTGCTCAAGAACGAGCAGGACCTGACGCTGTTCGAGAAGCTCGTCTTCATGCAGAAGCACAACCGCTGAGGACGGCTTGAGCGGCTGGCCCGAACCGGTCACGCTGGCCGGCCCCCACGCCAGGCTCGTGCCGCTGGCGCGCGAGCACCACGATGCGCTGGTGCAGGCCGCGCAGGACGGCGAGCTCTGGCGGCTCTGGTACACCGCCGTGCCCTCGCCCGAGGGCATGGCCGCCGAGATCGAGCGCCGGCTCGCGCTGGCCGAGGCCGGCTCCATGCGGCCCTTCACGGTGTTCGACGGCCAGGGCCGCGTGGTCGGCATGACGAGCTACATGCACATCGACGCCAAGAACCGCCGCGTCGAGATCGGCAGCACCTGGACAGCCCGCAGCGCCCAGCGCACGCCGCTCAACACGCAGTGCAAGCGCCTGCTGCTGGGCCACGCCTTCGAACGGCTGGCCTGCATCGCGGTGGAGTTCCGCACGCACCGCCTCAACACGCAGAGCCGCCGCGCCATCGAGCGCCTGGGTGCGCAGCTCGACGGCATGCTGCGCGCGCACCAGCTGGGCCCCGACGGCACGCTGCGCGACACCGCCGTCTACAGCATCACCGCGGCCGAATGGCCCACGGTGCGCCACCACCTCGACTGGCAACTGACCCGGCCGCGCGACTGACGCGGCCCCGCACCCCAAGGAAGCGCCCATGGCCACCCGGAACAAGAAGCCCCGCCCCATCACCGTCGAGGACCTCTGGCAGATCGAGCGCCTCGGCGCGCCCAGCCTCAGCCCCGACGGCGCGCAGGCCGTGGCCTCGCTGTCGCGCTACTCGATGGACGAGAACAAGGCGTCCACGCAGCTGTGGCTGCTGTCCACGCTGGGCGGCGAGCCGCGCGCGCTGACGGCCTGCGGCGAGAAGGACGGCGCCCCGCGCTGGAGCCCGCGCGGCGACCTCATCGCCTTCAGCGCGCAGCGCGAGCAGGAAGGCGCCAAGGACAAGACACCCCAGCTCTACGTGATCGCGCCCGACGGCGGCGAGGCACGCCGCGCCGCCACCGTGGCCACGGGCGTGGAGGGCTTCCGCTGGCTGCCCGATGGCAAGCGCCTGGTGTTCCTCAGCTGGGTCTGGCCCGAGCTCAAGGGCAGCAAGGCGCAGGCCGATCGCCACAAGGCCTTCAGCGAGCGCAAGGAGACCGGCTACGCCACCAGCGAGGCGCAGTACCGCCACTGGGACCGCAACCTGCCCATGGGCCGCGTGGTGCACCTGCACCTGCTCACGCTGGGCAAGGAAGGCCGGCCCGGCAGCGTGCGCGACCTGTTCGAGGGCACGCCCTACGAGCTGCCGCGCGCCGACCCGGGCATCGACCACTTCGACGTCTCGCCCGACGGCCGCCACCTCGTCTTCTGCTTCGACCCCGCGCCCGAGAAGCGCATCGACGGCCGCTCGTCGCTGGTGGAGCTGGACCTGAAGACCGGCCGCTTCACCACGCTGCTGCAGGACACCGCCTGGGACTTTGCCGCCCCGCGCTACAGCCCCGATGGCGCGCGCATCGCCTTCACGGCGCAGCACGTGGGCCGCAAGCACACGGCACCCGAGCAACTGGCGGTGCTGGAGCGCGGGTCCAAGCCGCGCTGGGAAGTGGTCAGCGCCGAGTGGGACCACGCCGTGCAGGCCCCGCTGCTGTGGGAGGCCGACGGCAGCGCCGTGCTGCTGCCCGCCGAGCAGAAGGGCCGCCGCCACCTGTGGCGCTTCGACCTCGCCGACCGCCGAGCGGAAGTCATCGTCAGCGGTGGCTGGCTGAACGCCTACGACAAGGCCGCCGGCACCCTGGTGACGCTGGCCGACAGCGCCCTGCACCCCGCGCGCCTGCACGTGCACGCACCGGGCGAGGCACCGCGCCGCCTGGAGCACTTCAACGACGCCTTCATGGCGCAGTTCGGCTTCGGCAAGGTCGAGGAGGTCTGGGTCAAGGGCGCACTGGGCGATCAGGTCCAGATGTGGCTGACCTACCCACCCGGCTTCGACGCGAAGCAGAAGCACCCGGTGCTGCACAACATCCACGGCGGCCCGCACACCGGCCCCGGCGACAACTGGCACTACCGCTGGAACACACAGGTCTTCGCGGCCCAGGGCTACGTGGTGGCGAGCGTCAACTACCACGGCAGCTCGGGCTTCGGGAACGCCTTCCTCGACAGCATCACCCACCGCTGGGGCGAGCTGGAACTGCAGGACATCGAGGCCGGCACCGACTGGCTGCTGAAGAAGCCCTGGGTCGACCGCAAGCGGGTCTTCGCCGCCGGCGGCAGCTACGGCGGCTACATGGTGGCCTGGATGAACGGCCACGTGAAACCCGGCCGCTACCAGGCCTACGTGTGCCACGCCGGCTGCTACGACTGGGTGGGCATGTTCGCCGACGACGCCTACACCTGGCACGCCAAGGAACTGGGCGCCTGGTACTGGGACGACATGGCGCGTGTGCACGGCCAGAGCCCGCACGCCTTTGCGCAGAACTTCCGCACGCCCACGCTGGTGATCCACGGTGCGCTGGACTACCGCGTGCCCGACGCCCAGGGCCTGGCGTACTACCACACGCTCAAGGCGCTGAAGGTCGATGCGCGGCTCTTGTGGTTCCCTGACGAGAACCACTGGATCCTCAAGCCGCGCAACAGCCGGCTCTGGCACGGCGAGTTCTTCGGCTGGCTGGCCGCGCACGACCCCGGGCGCCAGGCCGCCGCGCCAAAGAAGGCAGCGCCCAAGAAGGCAGCCGCCAGGAAGGCCGTCAGGCCGGCGCGCTGAACACCACGCGGTCGCGGCCCTGGGCCTTGGCCGCGTACAGCGCCGTGTCGGCGCGTTTCCACAGCGACGCCAGGGCCGGCTCGGCGGGCTGCTGCGGTGGGCCGGAGAGCGCGACGCCGATGCTCAGGCTCAGCGGCAGCGTCGTGCCGCCCCAGGTGAGCGGCCGCTGGTGCAGCGCGTCGCGCAGCCGCTCGGCCACGCGGCGGGCGCCCTCGGCATCGGTGGCCGGCAGCAGCAGCACGAACTCCTCGCCGCCGATGCGCGCCGGACGGTCGGACACGCGCGCCACGCTGCGCAGCACCTCGGCGATGTGCGCCAGCGCCGCATCGCCGACGGTGTGGCCGTGCTGGTCGTTCACGCGCTTGAAGTGGTCCACGTCCATGGACAGCAGCGCAAACGGCCGGCCACCCCGCGCCAGCCGGTGCTGCTCATCGGCCAGCGTGGCCAGCAGGCTGCGGCGGTTGGGCAGGCCGGTCAGCGGGTCGTGCAGCGACAGGTGGCGCAGCCGCCCCACCAGGCGCAGCAGCACCATGCCGCAGAAGCCGCCGTTGACCAGCAGCGTCATGGTGATGAAGCCGAGCATGACGCCCGTCTGCACCGAGCCGGCGCCGGCCTGGGGGTCCAGCGGCGCCCCCAGCGGCGAACCCAGGGCCCCGCCCACGGCGCGGGCGGCCGTGATCAGGCCGATGCCGGCCAGCGGCGCCGCACACAGCCAGGCCCCGACGGGCCCGAACTCCGTGCGCAGCGCACGTGCTGCCAGCCAGGCCGCGCGCAGCACCACCCAGCCCATGGCGCCGCTGGCCAGCAGGGTGATCCAGCGTGGGTCGGCGCCCAGCGCCAGGGCCGCGGCGCTGCTGCCGGCGCCGAGCAGCAGCGCCATGGTGTTCTCGAGGTCGCGGGTCGGCGTGCGCGTGAACAGCGCCGCGCCACGCGCCGCGAACACGAAGCCGGTGAGGTTGAGCGCGTTGGCCAGCCAGCGCCCGATCCAGGGGTCGAGCTGATCTCGCACGCCGATCAGGGCCATGCCGCAGCCCAGCAGCACCATCGCCGCGCCCCAGTGCAGGGCCGGCCGGCGCGCCAGGCGCAGCCAGGCCCCACCCAGCCACATCAGGGCGAAGAAGGACTGCTGGAGCAGCATGGCGGCCAGCAGCGCGGTCAGGGGCGTGTCGAACGATGGCATGGGCAGCGCCCCGGCGGCAGCCGCTGCGGGCGCGCCGGGTGACAATCGGCATATCGGACGCCGGCCCATGTTGATCAACTTCTTCCAGACGCTTCGCGCCGCCAAGCTCAAGGTTTCCGTGACGGAGTACCTCGCGCTGCTCGAGGCGCTGCAGGCGGGCGTCATCGGCCCCTCGGTCGACGAGTTCTACGTGCTCGCTCGCACCGTGCTCGTGAAGGACGAAACCCAGTACGACAAGTTCGACCGCGCCTTTGCCGCCTACTTCAAGGGCGTGGAGCTGCTGACGGACTTCACGCAGGACGTGCCGCTCGACTGGCTGCGCAAGACGCTGGAGCTGGAGCTCACGCCCGAGCAGAAGGCGGCCATCGAGAAGATGGGCTGGGACGAGCTCATGGAGACGCTCAAGAAGCGCTTCGAGGAGCAGAAGGAGCGCCACGAGGGCGGCAACCGCATGATCGGCACCGGCGGCACCAGCCCCTTCGGCGCCCACGGCTACAACCCCCAGGGCGTGCGCATCGGCCAGGGCGCGGGGCGCAACAAGAGCGCCGTGAAGGTGTGGGACCAGCGCGCCTACCGCGACTACGACGACACCAAGGAACTCGGCACACGCAACATCAAGGTGGCGCTGCGCCGGCTGCGCCGCTTTGCGCGCGAGGGCGCCGAGATGGAGCTGGACCTGGACGGCACCATCCACCACACGGCGGCGCAGGCGGGCCTGCTCGACATCCGCCTGCAGCCCGAGCGCCACAACAAGGTGAAGGTGCTGCTGCTCATGGACGTGGGCGGCACGATGGATGAACACGTGCATCGCGTGGAAGAACTCTTCAGCGCCGCCAAGAGCGAGTTCAAGCACCTGGAGTTCTTCTACTTCCACAACTGCGTCTACGACTTCGTCTGGAAGAACAACCGCCGCCGCTTCAGCGAGAAGACCGCCACGCTCGACCTGCTGCGCACCTACAACCGCGACTGGAAGCTGGTGTTCGTGGGCGATGCGACCATGAGCCCGTACGAGATCCTGCAGCCCGGCGGCAGCGTCGAATACAACAACGAGGAGCCGGGCGCCGAGTGGCTGCAGCGGCTCACGCACGCCTTTCCGCACCACGCCTGGATCAACCCCGAGCCACAGGGTGTGTGGGGTTACCGGCAGAGCATCGCCATCGTGCAGCAGCTCGTGGGCCAGCGCATGTTCCCGCTCACGCTGGCCGGGCTCGAGGGCGCGATGCGCTTGCTGAGCAAATGACGGGCGGGCAGCGCGGCCCGCGCGCGGGGGGTGTGGCGGCGGTGCTGGCGCTGCTGGCGGCGCTGCTGGGCGCCGGCTGCGCGGGCACGCCCGGCGCCGCGCCGGCAGCGGCACCGGCCGCGCCGGCCGAGACCTTCTCGCTGCTCACCGAGCAGGAGTACGAGCAGCAGTCGCCCACGCTGGGCGTGCGCCTGCAGGTGGACGCGCCCGCGCCACTGAAGGCGCTGCTCGAGCGCCACCTCGACCTGGTGCGCCTGGGCGCGATGGCCAGCGACGACGTCGACGACACCGAGTGGGCGCGCCTCATCGACGCCAGCCCGAACCAGGTGCGCGAGCTGCTGCAGACCGAGGGCTACTTCGCGCCCGTGGTGCGCATCGAGCGCACGCCCGGGCGTGGCAGCAACCAGCCCGACCTCGTGCGCCTGAGCGTGGAGCCGGGGCCGCGTGTGCGGGTCTCGCGCGTCACGCTCGAGGCCGAGGGCGAGCTCGAGCGCGCCGCCAGCGCCGGCGACGCCCACGGCGCCACCGCCCTGGCCGCGCTGCGCGAGGGCTGGGAGCTGCCCGCTGGCAGCGAGTTCCGCAACCCGGCCTGGGCCTCCGCCAAGGCCGCCGCGCTGGCACGCCTGCGAGCCGCGGGTTACGCCAACGCGGTGTGGGCCGGCACGGGCGCGGCCGTCAACCTCGAGCGCAACGAGGTGCGGCTGTTCCTGGTGGTCGACAGCGGGCCGCTGTTCCGCCTGGGGCCGCTGCAGATCGAGGGCCTCGTGGCGCAGGACGCCGAGACGGTGCGCAACCTGGCCAACACGCGCGCCGGCGTGCCCGTGACCGAGACCCTGCTGCTCGATTTCCAGGAGCGGCTGCAGAAGTCGGGCCTGTTCGAAACCGTGGCCGTCACCCTCGACACCGACCCCAGCCAGGCCGCGGCCGCACCCGTGGTGGTGCGCGTGCGCGAGACGCCGCTGCAGAGCTACACCTTCGGCGTCGGTGTCAGCGCCAACACCGGCGCCCGCTTCTCGGTGGAGCAGCAGCTGCGCCGGCCCTTCGGGCTGCCGCTGTCGAGCTCGCTCAAGGTCGAGGTCGGCGAGAGACGCCAGGCCTGGGACGGCGAGATCAGCACCCGCGCCGACGAGCGCCTCTACCGCAACCTGCTGGGCGCCGCGGTGGAGCGGCTGCGCTCCGACAACGACGTCGTGCTGTCGCAGCGCGTGCGCCTGGGCCGCACGCAGGACACGCAGCGCATCGAGCGCCTGGGCTTCGTCGAGTGGGAGCGCTCCAGCCGCCGCACCGACGCCGGCGACCGCACCGACGCCACGGCCGTGTCGCTCAACTTCCACGGCGGCTGGCGCGAGCTCGACAGCGTGGTGCTGCCCACGCGCGGCAACACCTTGTCCATGCAGCTGGGCATCGGCCGCAGCAACGGCACCAACGCCAAGACCGGCACCTTCGGCCGCACCTACGGCCGGCTCACCGTGTACCAGCCGCTGGGGCGCACGCTGTACACGCAGGCGCGCCTGGAGGTCGGGCGCGTGTTCCTGGAGCCCGGCATGGTGGTGCCGGAGTCGCTGCGCTGGCGCGCCGGTGGCGACGAGTCCATCCGCGGCTATGGCTACCGCTCGCTGGGGCCCCTCATCGACGGCGTGGTGGGCAGTGGCGAGAGCGTCCTCACCGGCAGCCTCGAGATCGCGCGCCCGCTGTCGAGCAGCATGCCGGCGTTGTGGGGCGCGCTGTTCATCGACGGCGGCAATGCCGCCACCAGCTTCGCGCAGCTCGAGCCCGTCTACGGCGCCGGCTTCGGCCTGCGCTGGCGCAGCCCCGTGGGCCCGCTGCGCATCGACCTCGCCTGGCCCGAGCGCAGCAGCCAGCCGCGGCTGCACTTCAGCATCGGCATCGCGTTCTAGGTGCAGCCCGTGAACGACGAGACCCGGTCCCCACCGCCGCCGACCCCGGCTGCGCCCGCCGCCGCGCACGCCAGCGGCCAGGCCCGGCCATGGCTCACGGCGCTGGGCATGGCCACGCCGCTGGCCTGGGTGGCCGGCGCCGCGCTGCTGCTGCTGCTGCTGGTGGCCGGCACGCTGCACCTGCTGCTGCAGCGCGAGGCCGGCACGCGCTGGCTGCTGCAGCAGCTGCCAGGTGTCACGGTGCAGGGCTGGCAGGGCGCGCTGCTGGGCGAACGCTGGCAGGCCGAGCGCCTGGTGGTGAGCTGGGACCAGGGCCGCGCAAGCGCCGAGCTGCAGGGCCTCCGGGCGGAGGGCCTGCGCTGGCACTGGCGGCCGCGGCCCGAGGCCTGGCTGGGCCTGGACATCGCCGAGCTGCAGCTGCAGTCCGTGACGGTGCAGACCGGCCCGCCCGGGCCGCGGCCCATCGTGCTGCCGCGCCACGTGGCGCCGCCGCTGGCGCTGAACCTCGCGCGCGCACGCATCGGCACGCTGCAGGTCGACGCGCACCCGGCCGCCACCGCGCTGGCGCTGGACAACCTGGCCATCGACCCGCGCCCCGGCGGCGCGCACCGCATCGGCCAACTGGCCGCCACCGCAGCCGGCGTGCAGGCCGTGCTCTCGGGGCAGGTGGGCACGCTGGCGCCGCTGCCACTGGACATGAAGGCCAGGCTCGCCCCTGCCCCGGGCAGCACGCTGCCGGCCTGGGCCGCCGAACTCACGCTGGGCGGCAGCGCCGAGGCCCTGGCCGTGGCGGCCACGCTGCAGGTGCCGGCGGCCGCCGGCCAGCCGGCGCAGCAGGCCGAGCTGACGGCGCAGCTGCAGCCGCTGCAGGCCTGGCCGCTGCAGGCCGTGGCGCTGCGCACCCGCGCGCTCGACCTCAGGGCCCTGCACGCCCAGGCACCGCGCACACGCCTGGGTGGCGAGCTCACGCTGCGCATGAGCGGCCGCGACGCACCGGCCTTTGCGCGCATCGCGCTCGACAACGGCCTGCCGGGCCCCTGGGCGCGGCAGCAGCTGCCCCTGGCCAAGCTGACGGCCGACCTGACCGGCAGCCTGGCCCAGCCCGACCGCGTGGAACTGGTGCGCGCCGAGGCCCTGCTGTCCGACGGCCGGCGCAGCGCCGGCCGCGTGCAGCTGCAGGCGCTGTGGCAGGGCGCCGAGCTGGCCCTGCAGGGCCGGCTCGATGGCGTGGCACCGGGCCGGCTGGACGAGCGTGCGCCCGCGATGGCGCTGTCGGGCCCGCTCACGCTGCGCGTGGCCGGCCTGCCCTCGCCCGACCCCGCGGCGCCGCCGCCGGCATCGCCCCCCGAACCCCGACTGGCCTGGACGCTGGACCTCACCGGCCAGCTCGATGGCACGCCGCAGCCCGTGCGGCTGGCCATGGCCGGCGAGGCCGACGAGCGCCGGCTCGAGGTCTCGCGCCTGCAGGCCACGGCGGGCGCGGCACAGGCCCACGCGCAGCTGCGCCTCGTGCGCAACGGCCCCGGCCCGCGCGCCGACTGGCGCCTCACCACCAGCGGCAGCATCGTCGACTTCGACCCCCTGCCCTGGTGGCCCGGCGAAGCCGACGGCCCCTGGCGCCGCGGCCCGCACCGCCTGGCCGGCGGCTGGGACTTCGACGGCCGACTGCCGCACGACGCCGCCACGCTGGCGCCGCTGGCCCTGCTGCAGCGCACGGCCGGCAACGGCCGCGTGCGCCTGCACGACTCGCTGCTGGCCGGCGTGCCGCTGGCTGGCGACGCCACGCTGGGCTACACCCAGGCCGCCGCGCCCACCAGCGCGCTGCTGCGTGGCGAGCTGCGCATCGGCGGCAACGTGCTGCGCATGGAAGGCCGCGCCGACCCCACGGGCAACGGCAGCAACGACCGCTGGAACGCCGAGCTTCTGGGCACGGCCCTGCCCAACCTCGCGCCGCTGTTTGCGCTGCACCCGGCCACCCAGGCCTGGACACCGCGCCGCGGCACGCTGACGATCAACGCCGGCGCCGAAGGCCGCTGGCCGGCGTTGCGCACCGCCGGCACGGCGCGCCTCTCGCAGCTGCAGGCCGGCTCGCTGACCCTGGCCCAGGGCAGTGCGCAGTGGCGGCTGGACACCGCGGGCGAGCGCACGCTGGCGGCGCAGCTGGAGCTCGGCGGCCTGGAGCAACGCGGCAGCGGCGGCGTGCAGCGCGCCGACCACCTGCGCGCCAGCGTCGACGGCACGCTGGCGTCGCACCGCATCGACATCGGCGCCGCGGCCCCGCTGTCGCCGCCGCCGGTGCTGCTGCAGCTGCTGGGCGCGCGCCAGGAGACCGGCACCCGCGCGCAGCTGGTGGCGCGCGGCGGCTGGCGCGACCGGCCCGACGGCGGCGGCCGCTGGCAGGCGCGTGTCGAGCGCCTGGTGCTCGGCGCCTGGGACGGCAGCGGCGCCGACGGCGCACCGGCCAGCGCCTGGGCACAGGCCGCCGACCTCGACGCCACGCTGGACTTCGGCCCCGGCTTCGCGCTCGAGGGCGTGCGCGCCGGTGCCGGGCGCGTGCAGGTCTCCGACGTGCTCGCACTGCGCTGGGACGAGGTCGACCTGCGCCTGGGCCAGGCCCGCACCGACCTGCGCCTGCGCGCCGACATCGAGCCCTTTGCGCTGGCGCCGCTGCTGCGGCGCGTGCAGCCCGGCATCGCCTGGGCCGGCGACCTGCGCCTGGCGGCCACGGTGGCCCTGAACGCCGGCGAGCGCTTCGAGGCCGACCTGATGTTCGAGCGCCGCGACGGCGACCTGCACATCGACAGCAGCGAAGGCCTGCTGCTGCTGGGCCTGACCGACGTGCGCCTGGCACTCAGCGCACGCGACGGCCGCTGGACCGTGACGCCGCAGTTCCGCGGCCGCAGCCTGGGCGAGATCTCGGGCAACGCGGTGCTGCAGACCACGCCACAGAGCCGGCGGCCGCCGCCCGAGGCGCCGCTGAGCGGCACGCTGCAGGCGCGTGTGGCCGACATCGGCATCTGGGGCCCCTGGGTGCCCGCGGGCTGGCGGCTGGCCGGCGAGCTGCGCACGCAGGCCCAGCTCTCGGGCACGCTGGGGCAGCCGCAGCTGACGGGCGATGTCAGCGGCAGCCGCATCGCGGTGCGCAACCTGCTGCAGGGCATCAACGTGTCCGACGGCACGCTGGCCGTGCGCCTGGAAGGCGACCGCGCGCGCATCGAGCAGCTCAGCGTGAAAAGCGGCGAGGGCACGCTCAGCGTCACCGGCGAGGCCGAGCTGGGCCGCCAGCCCACGGCGCGGCTGGACGTGGTGGCGCAGCGCTTCCGCGTCATCGGCCGGGTCGACCGCAACGCCGTGGCCAGCGGCCAGGCGCAGCTGCGGCTGTCGCGCGAGCGCGGCCAGCTCGACGGCCGCTTCACCATCGATGAGGGCCTGTTCGACGCCAGCCGCAGCGACGCGCCCTCGCTCGACGACGACGTGACCGTGCTGCGCCCCGGCGAGGAGCCGCGCGCCAGCGGCGACGAGGCCAACCCGCGGCGCAACTTCGCACTCAACCTCGAGCTTGACCTCGGCGAGCGCCTGCGCGTGCGCGGCCGCGGCCTGGACACCGGCCTGCGTGGCGACCTCAAGCTCACCACGCCCGGCGGCCGGCTGGCCATCCACGGCAGCATCCGCACCGAGCAGGGCACCTACGCGGCCTACGGCCAGAAGCTCGAGATCGAACGCGGCATCGTCAGCTTCGTGGGCCCGCCCGACGAGCCGCGGCTCGACATCCTGGCGCTGCGCCCGAACATCGACCTGCGCGTGGGCGTGGCCATCACCGGCAACGTGCAGGCGCCGCGGGTGCGCCTGTACTCCGAGCCTGACATGGGCGAAACCGAAAAGCTCTCGTGGCTGGTGCTGGGCCGCGCCCCCGACGGCCTGGGCCGCAGCGACACCGCGCTGCTGCAGCGCGCCGCCGTGGCCCTGCTGTCGGGCGAGGGCGAGGGCCCCACCGACCAGCTGCTCAACCGCCTGGGCATCGACGACGTGAGCCTGCGCCAGGGCGACACCGACATGCGCGAGACGGTGGTGAGCCTGGGCAAGCAGCTGTCGCGGCGCTGGTACCTGGGCTACGAACGCGGCGTCAACGCCACCACAGGCACCTGGCAGCTCACCTACCGCATCGCGCAGCGCTTCACGCTGCGCGCGCAGAGCGGGCTGGAGAACTCGCTCGACGTCATCTGGACCTGGCGCTTCCAGGAAACGCCGGCCGATGCCGCCATGAGAAAATCCGTGATCGAGCCGCGCTAGGCCTGCACGCGGTCGCAGGCCCGCTGCCTTTCCCGCCGTAGTTCAATGGATAGAACGGGCGCCTCCTAAGCGCCAGATGCAGGTTCGATTCCTGCCGGGGGGGCCAGCCACGCGGCTGGCAGCCCGCTCAGCCGCGCAGCGTGCGCAGCACCTCGGGCGCGGCCCACAGCTCGTCGACACGGCCGTAGTGGCCGGGCGGCACGTCCTCGCGGCCGACGATGCGGTCCTGCGTACCGGGGCGCGAAAGATCCAGGCGCTGCGGCGTGATCGGCATGGCCGAGCGCAGGTTGTAGAAGGCCACGACCACGGGCGATGTCAGCGCGGCCTCGTTCTGCTCGGCCACCACGGCCACGCGCTGCGACTCCAGCCGCACCAGCGAGCCCGTGGGGAAGATGCCCAGGCTCTGCACGAAGGCCGCGAACAGCACGGGGTCGAAGTGGCCCTTCCAGCCGGCCATGCGCGCGATGGAGCTGGCGGGGTCCCAGCCGGCCTTGTAGGGGCGGTTGGAGGTGATGGCGTCGTACACGTCGCAGATGGCACCCATGCGGGCCAGGCGGTCGATGCCCTCGCCGGGCAGGCGGTGCGGGTAGCCGGTGCCGTCCATGCGCTCGTGGTGGTGCAGGGCCACGTCCAGCGTGGCCGCGGTGGCGGCGCGGCCCTCCGTGAGCAGCTCGTGCCCGCGCACGGGGTGCGAGCGCATGACGTCGAACTCGGCGTCGGTGAGCTTGCCCGGCTTGTTGAGCACGTCCAGCGGCATCAGCGCCTTGCCGATGTCGTGCAGCAGGCCGGCCTGGCCGGCCTCCCGGCATTCGGCGTCGCCCAGACCCACACGGCGGCCCAGCGCCACCATCAGCGCGCACACGGCCACCGAGTGCATGTAGGTGTAGTCGTCGCGCGTCTTCAGGCGCGCCAGGCTCACCAGGGCACCGGGGTTGCGCATCACCGAGCCGGCGATCTCCTCCACCAGCGGCAGGCAGGCCTCGGCGTCGAGCGTGCGGCCCATGCGCGCCTCGTTGAACATGGCCACCACGGCGCGGCGGCCACGGTTGCAGACCTCGGCGGCCTCGCGCAGCTCGGCCTCGAAGGGCGAGCGCTCGACCACGGGCGGGGCCGCGGCGGGCGTCGGCGCACCGGCCGCCGCGGCGGCGGTGGCCGCGGCCGGTGGCGTGTCTGCCGCCGCGGGCTCGGGCGGGGCGACGTCGAGGCCGAGCGCCGTGTCGATCCAGCACTCGCGCACACCCGACTGCCGCACCTGGGCCAGCGTCTTCGGGTCGTCGATCACGAAGCGCGTGCGCCAGAACGGGTGCGCGATCCACGGCCCCTCCAGTCGCAGCAGGTGCATGCCCACGCGCAGCTGGGTGACGGGGATCTTCTTTTGCATGGGCCTTCGCGGCG
>Ga0209278_1000927_pt1 | contig 19406 bp, 14 predicted proteins | sample JI81BgreenDNA_FD_187504 | JGI IMG/M metagenome (GOLD analysis project Ga0209278, IMG submission 187504) | Wastewater effluent complex algal communities from Wisconsin, to seasonally profile nutrient transformation and Carbon sequestration -... | ecosystem: Engineered > WWTP > Effluent > Algae... | reverse complement strand
GCGTGTCGCCGCTATTCCCCCAGCCAACCCGGGGGAAGCGCTTTCGGTTCTCATCGATCGAGAGCGCGTGCCTCCCGTAGCCCACGCTGCTGTCGAGGAAGCGATCATAGTGCTTGAGGTTCCAGGCAGCGAAATGCCAGCTTATCTTGCCCCCCTGGGGCGGCTTCTCGATGAACTTGAACTGCTTCTTCGCCGACCAGACCAAGCTGCCAGCAAAAAAAGCTGCGGGAGCGGATGCGAGGATTTTCCACGTCGAACCCAGATCGCTCGCCCAAGCAGCAATTGCGAGGAGACTGCTGAGCGCCGCCAGAACCAAAAGCACCCGCTTGACGATTACTGTCCCGAGAGCCGCGACCGTGTCGAACACACCGATAAATGTCGGACCGACGTTGCCCTGGGACTCGCCATTGGCACCCCGGCCTTCGCTTCCGTATTTCAACCTGAAGCGCCGTGCCAGCTCCTCGCGCTCCGCTTCGTAATGTCCGCGATCCTTGCCAGAGCCATGCTCATAGACGCGGTAGACGGCTTCTTCGGCAATTTTGCGCAAGGCGACACCGCCAGTGGGGAGCGGCTTTCCATCCTCGCCATGACGCGGAATCCCGCACAGGTTCATCACGTTGGCCACGCACCGGGCGGTGTAGGCACCCCGGCTGAAGCCGAACAGGAAGATGCGGTCGCCATCCTCGTAGTGGCGCAGGATAGCCTCATAGCAATCGATGATGTTTTCGCTGATCCCGGTGCCAAAGGCGGCTGCGAGGATGTTCCGAACCCTGCCTCCGAGTTCCCCTGACCCCAGGCCCGGATCATAATAGGCGACCTGATCGGCAGGATCGAAGCCGGTCTGGGTGCCGGGGCGCATGGCACGGTACATTTTGTAGATGTTGGAGAGACGCTGGTCAGGCAGCACGCCGCCATACTGCCCGGTTCCGTCCGAGAAGATGATGATGTTCTTCCCTGAAGCGCCATCAGTCTGCATCAGACACACTCCTCAATGACTACCTGCGCGGTGCCGTCGCCCTATGCCGCCAGACGCTGTTCGCCATAGTGCACTGTATTCTCGCCTGTTTCAAAGAACAGAACTTCATCGGCGGGAAGCCGGATCAGCTGCCGGGGCTGAAGCAGGATGCGCTCGCCGGCTCGAACCATCGCCAAGTGGCTGTCGGTCGGCCGCTTCGCCTTTTCCAGCAGGCGCGTGGTGTCGATCACATCCGCGTCGATCGCGAGCAGCTGCCCGTCAACGTCGACGATGTGCTTCATTCCGAGGTCCCAGTAAGCCATCTGCGATGCTCCTTCTTTCGATGAGAGGAGTATCGCAGGCGCACACGTCAAAACCTGTCATGTCCAAATTCATTGAGGAGGCACAGGACGTTCACCAGCGTCATGTCCTCGACCGTCCGGCATGGCGTTTCGAGCAGCAGCGGGCTCGCAATGACGATGGCTGCTGCCTGCGCGCGGGAAACCGCAACATTGATCCGGTTGAGCGAGAACAGAAAGGCGAGGTCGCGGGGCATCTCTTCGCCGCTGGAAGTCGTCATCGACACCAAGCAGATCGGCGCTTCCTGCCCCTGAAACTTGTCGACGGTCCCGACGGGCACACCCGGCGGCAGAGCCGCCTTCAGCGCATTGACCTGTGCATTATAGGGGGCGACGACGAGTATGTCCTCGTGCGCGATCACGCGATCCTTGCCGTTTCGGTCCCGATAGACCGAACCTACCATCGCTTCGATGTGGCCGCGGATGGCTGCAATCTCTTCGGGTGAGACCTGGGATCGTCCCTTGTGTTCGACAGGTGCCAGACGTGCGCCAAGCAGGCTTGCACCGGTTGGGGAAACGAGCGTCTGCGCCGCGGCCGCCTCATCACTAGCCAGACGGTCCTCATATACGGCTGCGGAAATGAACCGGCAGATCCCGGGATGCATGCGGCGGCTTTCCGGAAGGAAGATGCCGCGCTCGGGCGGAATGACCCGGTGCCCATCGATCAGGTATTCGAGACAGGAAAGCCCGCTCTCCCCGGGATGGCTACCCTGAAGCGGCTGTGGAAGCTGCATTGGGTCGCCGACGAGGACGATGTTATGGGCGCAGCGGCCCATCGCGAGGATGTTGGCGAGCGAGACTTGTCCGGCCTCATCGACGAACAGGTAGTCGAATGCAGGCGCGTCATAGCGCGCGAAATGCCACGCGGTGGAACCGACGACGTGTGCGGTCCCGATCTCGGGAGCGTTGTTGTCGGTTACAGCAATGATCGCCGGATGATCGTCAGCATCCTCGGCATCGGAGACCTTCTGGACGATGGAACAGGCGAGCGCCTGGTCTTCGGCCCTTTCTGCGACTGCCTTGAGAAGATTGCCGATCGCTTTGTGGCTGTTTGACGCGACGGCGACGCGCTTTCCCGTCCGCACGAGGTCGGCAATCGACAGGGCGCTCACATAGGTCTTTCCCGTCCCGGGGGGACCCTGGATGCCGAGGGTCGTCTGGTCCATGGCTGCGATCGCGCGGCTTATAGCCTTAGGAAGGTCATCATCCTCTAGAACGATCCCGCCCGGCCTCGGCCCATCGCTGAACACGGGAAGGGCTTTGGTGAGAAGATGCTCAAGGGCCGGAACGCGTCCCGTATTGGCGATCATCTCGTCGATGACGGCCATCAGTGAATTGCGAAGCACTTCGTTCCGGATTGGCTTGGGCGGGAGAAGATCGAGCCTTTCAGGCAGGGGCCCCTTAGCGTGCGAGCGGCGCAGAACCAGTGTGCGGTCGTCATGATTGAGCGATTGAAGCTGCACGTCTTCCGGCATGGCAGCGGGCTTGATGCAAGGGGCTTTGCCCGCCCGAAGCTTGGTGTCCTGCTCGGGAAAGCGGTAGGTCCGTTCCGAGGATTTGGTGGTCACCTGAACCGGTGCGTCGATGGCCTCGAGACCCTGAAGGCAGTCGAGGTCGTCGAGCAGTTCTTCGCTTTCCTGCGCGAGCCGGTCGAAGATCGCCCAATAAGCAGGCTTGTCCTCCCGCTTGTGAAACTGGCTCAGGTCGAGCAGCAGTGTAGCGACCTGTTCGCCGAGACGCGCGCGCACGGGTTCGAGCCGCTGCCGAAGGGCTTCGAGCTCGGCATCCTCTGCCTCGACATTCGAGAGCGTGCCGCCAGCAGGCACATCGCCAAGGACCGGCCACGGCATGCCCGTGGGGCGCACCTCTCTGATCAGCCAATCCCGGAGCAGTTGTGTCGAGATGCAGTCGGTCCGGTTGTAGTCATGGATCTCATCGAGGAGCCGCTGCTCGCCGGTTTGCCGCCACTGCTCATAGAAGACGACACTGGCACCCGCCGTGGCAACGTCTGCGGCGCGCTTCTCCATGTAGAAGGCTTCGAGATCCTTGATCGAATAGCCCTTCTCGGACGCGATTAGACCGCCACCGACGACCTTGAAAAGATCGACGAACCTCTGCTCGCGCTGCAGCTGATCCATCGCAGCCTCGCCGGTGCGGTGCGCCGCCGTCAGGCGCCGAAGGGCAGCGATCTCGTAATTGGCATAGTGGTAGATATGGGCCCTCGGGTATCGCCGCATGCGTTCGACGAGGAAGCTGAGAAGGTCGCGCATAGCCCGCCCTTCTTCGTCGCGATCATGCGCCCAGAAGGCCCGGAACTGCCACTCACCGTCCTCCATGAACCAGACACCATGGAGATATTCGAGGCCTCCCGGAAAGTACGGGTCGCCTTCGATGTCGTAGAACACATCACCTTCAGCCGGCTCGGGAAGAAGCCCAAATCCCTTGCCCGGCTCCAGATCGCGCAACTCGAAGGATGGGCCTGCGCCCGCGCGCCGGGCCGTCTGCAGTCTGGCTTGCGCCACAAGCTTGCGCTGTGTCTCGGCTGCCATTTTCGGGACACGTTCCGCCCTCCCGGCAAGCGCCGCCATGGTGGTAACCCCGGCTGCCTCGAGTTTCTGGCGTTGGCTGCGGGTTATGCCTGCGACAAGGGCAAGGCTGTCGTCCTGCTCCCACTGCGCATTGCAATGATCGCTCCAGCGGCAAAGGCCACAGGAGGCGTTGGGCTCGGCGCGGGTTGCCGGGCGTTCGGCCACAAACCCTTCAAGCATCGAGCGCGCATGCCGCGCGTAAGCGGAGACATCGGCCAGACGAACCGTGTATCGGCTGCCGTCGCCAAGCTGAAGATGCGCGGCCTCAGGAGCCAGACCCTGCACCTTCGCGAGGAGATCGCTGTAAAGGCACAGTTGCAACACATGCTTGGGGTCTGGCTTGCGCTTCAGCTTGGTGTCGACAACTTCATAGGACCAGGAACCGAGCGCGGAGGGGCGATCAACCCGCTCCAGGAAGTCCGTGTAGCCGCCCCAGGCACCATCGAGCAATGCGCCCTGGAAGATGATGTCTGCCCCCTGCGCCATGGCCGCGTGGGTCAGCTCGACCGATTGTTCGAGGGAAAGCCCATCCTTGGGGATCTCGGTGATTGACCGACCTGCAGCACGAAGCTGTTCCAGAAAGGCCAGCTCGTGCTCATCGCCCTGCTGCTGCAGGAGCAATGCCTCAGCACTGTCATCCTTCGGAGCGATGTCACCTTGTTCAATCAACCGCAGATCAAGAAACGTCGCGTGGCGGCACCCCTTGAAACGCATCAGGTCCGAGGCCGAAAAGCGGAAATTTCCTTCGATAAATCGCATGCATAGCTCCTTAGCATAAGCTATGCCCGTTCAGCATGACAAAACCTGTCATGGAGATTCTGAATGTCATTCGCCAAGGCACAGGAGCTGTTGAAACTCGCGATGATGGCGACGCGCCGCAGCGGCGTGTCGCTTGACGAGATCATGGAAGAATTCGGCTGCGTCTATCGGACTGCGCAAAGGATGACCGAGGCGCTTGAAGCGGCGTTCCCCCAGACGGAAGCCCAAGAGGGGGAAGATCGGAAAAAGCGTTGGCGTATGCCCGCTCGCCACGTCGCAGCTCTCCTGTCACCCTCGCCAGAAGAACTGGCCGCACTATCGAATGGGATCGCGCAGCTCGAACAGGCCGGTATGCTTCAGGAGGCCGCACTTGCGAGGAGCCTCGACCGGAAGGTGAGGGCGCTTGTCCCGCCGGAGAAGGGCACCCGCCTTGCAGTCGATGAGGAAGCGATTCTCGAGGCGCTGGGCCACGCGGCTCGTCCCGGACCAAAACCGGCCGCCAATCGTGACGTCGATATGGCGATATATGAAGCGCTGAAGGGGCCATTTCTGCTCCGCTTTCCCTATCGCAAGCGAGGCCAGACTAAGCCCGTCGAGCGCATCGTCGCGCCACACGGTCTGTTGCTGGGTGTTCGCCGATATCTGGTTGCGAGAGACACCGCGAAGCCGACAACCGCACCGCTGCAACACTTTCGCGTTGAGGAAATCGAGGCTGCTGAGGTGCTGGAGGAATCCTTCGAGTTCGATCAGGATTTCGATATCCGCCGCCATGCCGAAAAGGGGTTCGGTTCCTTCGAGAATGCGGCTGAGTATGGCGATGTCGTCTGGCGCTTTTCGCCGGAGGCGGCGGCACATGCGCGCCGCTTCGTCTTTCACCCGACCCAAACGGTCGAGGATGAACCGGACGGCTCATTGCTGGTACGGTTCAAGGCGTCCGGGCTGCTCGAGATGTGCTGGCACCTCTATGCTTGGGGGACGGCAGTCGAGGTTCTTCAACCTGAACGGTTGCGCGAGATGGTGCACCAAAGTCGCCGGAGCTTTGGCGCTTTCCCTTGAAACCCTCGGCCCAAGGCCACCTATCTTGCTTATCCCTTGGCCCAATCCCGTGATCAATCACGGGCACCGATGGTCTTGCCAGAAGCGCTCCCAGCGCGCGGCCCATCTTCCTTTCACCATAGCGCAGCTGATATCGCCAGACCGCGGCGAGACACACCAAGCCCCAGTTCGATCCCCGCCAGCGCCTCCGGTGGAAGTGCAGCGAATCCTGGGTCCCGAAACCAGAATATGCCCATGAGGGCCAACGCCTGTTCTGGTGCCCAGCAAATTCACCAACGCATCGCGGGAAGCGATGGGGTCACTGTCGGGGCATGGGTGGCCCGGTGAGCAGGAACCGTCGAGCTCCCGGGCGGCTATTCCGGACAGCCGCAGCCTCGGACCCTCCGCACACCAAACCGGGCCATCACCATCCCAGACGTGGGTTGGCGTGCAGCTGAAGCTTTCCCCTGCCGGGACCACTGCTACCTGCAGGGCGAGGAGAAAATAGCTGAACATTATTGGCGGGTCCTACCTTGCTGAGCGCAATGGGCTGATAACTGTTTTGTAACCGTGGCTTAGTCACTAAACAGCGTTCTGCGAACATTGCCCGCCGGAGCAGCAAATCTCAATGCCAAACCCGCATCGACTGGAATTCCACCGACAGGACGCCACCAGAGAAAGAAGCGCCCCCGCGAGGGTCGGTTTCGGGCAGGTGTGAGATGAGACCCCGAGATGTGCCGGAGGTCATCGGAAGCAAAGTTGGGCATTTCCTCGGGCGTCGTGGCCGATGGTGAATAGGCCTATCTCTCTCGTCCTGGTCAGGCTTCGCCAAATCGGTTAGCGCACACCTATGGCGGAGGATTGGACCGAATTCGAAATTGACGCGGTTGTCGCTGACTATTTCGGAATGCTTGCTGACGAACTCGCAGGCCGTCCATTTGTAAAGCTCGCGCTATATCGTAGCCTTGCTGAAAAAATACCCAGAAATATCAAATCGATCGAGCGCAAGCACCAGAACATCAGCGCGATCATGATCGGCTTCGGACAGCCATGGGTCACTGGCCTCAAGCCAGCCAAGCATTATCAGAATGCGTTGGCAGACGGAGTCCTGCGCTGGCTCGACCAACGACCCGACTGGCTTGAGCCGAGACTTCAGGCTGATGAAGGCAATCCGGTTCGCAAAGTGTCGTCGCTCCTGATTGGACCTCCACCTACCCATCAGAATGAACCGCCCTTGATAGATCCGGCTTTGATGGCCGCAATCGGCAAGAAATATGATGTGGCTGAACGCGACGCCAGGAACCGCCGACTGGGCAAGGCTGGTGAAGAGCTGGTCTTGCATCACGAGCGCCAGTCGCTCTTCCAAGCCGGACGAGACGATCTTGCCGACAAGGTGCGTTGGACATCCGTGCAGGACGGCGATGGTTATGGGTTCGACATTGCCAGCTTCGAGCCGGATGGCCGCGAACGGCTCATTGAGGTGAAGACGACCAATGGCTGGGAACGTACACCTTTTCACATCAGCAAAAATGAAATCACGGTTGCTGAGACCCGCACCGATGATTGGCACCTCGTGAGGGTCTGGAATTTCGCGCGCCAACCAAGAGCATTCAGCCTTCGGCCCCCGCTCTCGGCGCACGTCGAACTGACACCGACCAGCTTTCTCGCTGCGCTAAGATAGGCCACCGTCCGTTGATGCGGCCGCGACGATTTGTTTGAGGGCACAGGAGAGGGCCGCCTGGTCGATTACTAGGCGAGTGATCGCCTCACAGTCTATGAAAGCTGTGGCAATGTAGGCCCGTGATTGCGCTTGCCTTTTTCGTGAACTCGCAAGAAGCTTGGCCGGCATGGTCAATATGTTTGTCGCCATCACGGACCGCAGCTGGTTTGATCTGCTCAGTCAGGAACAGCCTGATGAGGTTAATTTCTGGGCACCGAGCGGCTCCCGCGGCTTCCGGGCGGTGTCATGTGGCGAACTGTTTCTGTTCAAACTCCATGCCCCGGAAGACTTCATCGTGGGCGGCGGCGTTTTTCACCATGCCTCAAATGTCCCTTTATCCCTCGCCTGGGAAGCGTTTGGCATCAAGAACGGCGTGGCGTCACATATGGAAATGCGCAACCGGATTGCCCGCTATCGGCGAGACGATGCGCTGCTCGACCCAAGATCAGATCCCCCGGTCGGCTGCCGAATATTGACACAGCCCTTCTTCTGGCCCCGTGAACAATGGCTTCCTGTGCCGCAAAGCTTCGCGCGCAACATCGTTGCCGGCAAGCGCTACAGCACTGAAGAGGCCGATGGCCGCTATTTGTGGGATGCTCTTGCTGATCGATCGGTTGGGCTGGGTATTTCGAGGCTGGAGGCCCAGCGCTACGGTAAGCCACAGCTTGTCCAGCCACGTCTGGGCCAAGGTGCGTTCCGACTGGCGGTGACTGACGCCTATGAGCGGCGCTGCGCCGTATCAGACGAGAAGACGCTGCCGATTCTCGATGCTGCGCATATCCGAGCCTATGGTGATGGCGGCGATCATGACACCGCCAACGGCCTTTTGTTGCGGACCGACATCCACCGATTGTTCGACCTTGGCTATGTCACGGTTTCCGAGGATCACCGTTTTGAGGTGAGCCATCGCCTCAAGGCCGATTTCGACAACGGCCGCCATTATTACGATCTTCATGGTCAGGTGCTCCGCATGCCGAAGCCTGGCTATGCTGCCCCAGCGCAGGATGCGCTGGCCTGGCATCGCGAACATAGGTACCTCGGATGAGGAGCGGCTACCGAAGGATGCTGATTGGGGAATTGTGATTTGAGCGCTTGGGCCTCGCAAATCTGAGCCATTGTCACTTCCATAGTCAAATCTGCTGGTGCGTCAGTCAGGTGTCGAAGACCCGACGCCGTTCGGTTGGCGTCGGGGGCTCACTCAGCATCATCCTCATCTGCGCCCATACGGTATTTGACGTCGTAATTAATGATGAAATCAAGTTCCTCTTCATCGAATCCAAAATGCGGAGCGAGCAATCGGTCAATTTCGTCGATCAGAGCCTTCGAGCGTTGAATCTTGAAGGACTGGGTCTGCGTTGTGCCGGTTTGGCGCTGTTCGCGAGTAAGCATGACGCTGTTTTCGTCGAGGTCATCAAGATAAGCCTGCCCGGCCAAAGCGAGCCTTTCATCCTGCAATATGCGCTCGTTTAATCTGAATGCTTGAATATCTGCTGGGTTTAGGTCGCGAAGATTGGAAGCAATTGTGTACCACCACCAAAATGTAGTACTGCTCAAAATCGCCACAACAATTCGAGGATCAACCCCTGCTCGGAGAGGTAGTCGCGTCTCGCGAGATGAGCTACCTGCGACGCCGTTCACGAAAAAGCGCGGGCGGTTTATTGTGAATACCTTCCAGTATAGACCTCCGGTAGTGCGATAGTAGACCTGTTCTCCCCCAGTGCCCCAAACATGTTCCATTGTAAGTGGCTGCTTCAACATCTTTGCCAACAACTGCGGCTCGATAGGGTGCTGAAATTTTGGTACCCAGAAAGAGGTTCGCTCAGGCGCAACAGGCACATAGGCAAGGTTCGGGACGATCTGATCTCGGGCATTGGCCGTCCATTTGATGTAACCAGTGGTATGGACGGCCGACCTTCCGGTCGGGTTCGCAACGTAGATCGTCAGCGCCCGATTGACTGTGTCAAACAACTTTGCGGGTCGCCAAGCGAAATTTGAATACCAGGTCTCGTGTCCCCGTTCGATAATCTCTTGAACAGCTTTCATACGTGCCGTCGAAATCAACGACATAGGCAATATCATACTGGTGCCGCCGTTTTCCGCGAGCAGCGCGTCAGACCTTTCAATGAAGAGCGCGTGTATCGCTCGCGATTCCAGTGTTGCAAAGCCGCGTGGAAGATAATCGACCTCGCGCGTTTCGAGGTAGGGCGGGTTCCCAACTACGGCGTCGAATCCACCGGCGCTGATGATCCCGAAGAACTCGATCAGCCAGTGAAATGGCTTATGGCTGGATTTCCATGCCGCAAAGCTGGCGCTCGTGGCCAGATCATCGCCGGTTTCGATACCATAATCATTGGCTAGAAAGCGATCCAGTTGCGCCTCGAGCGCCGCAAGCCGCTCCCGCAGCTCGGCTTTGTGGTCTGGACCAATGGTACCGTGCAACTTTGTTTGCTGCTCACGGAACAGGCGGAAGGCAGCGTCCAGATCCTGCGCCGCCGCCTCGATCTGTCCTGCCCGATCGTCGAAATCGAAACCCTTGGTTTCAGTCGCTTTGCGCACATCGGCCATAGAGGTGTAGCCGATCAGCGTATTCCCCGCCCGGATGTTGAAGTCGATATCCGGCAGCGGCTCGATCTGGTCGGCGCGTTCAAGCTGGGAAGCGAGTTTCAGGAACAGGCGGAGTTTACAGATTTCCACCGCCTCATCCATGATATCGACGCCGTAGAGGTTATCGAGGATGATCGATTTGTAGATGAAATAGGACCGGTTGGGATGGCGCTCGATCCGTTCAAGCACGGCGCGGAAATCGGAATAGAGCTGGCGCGGCCCGCCGACATCCGGAGCGCTCTCGACGAACTGCTCCATCCGCTCAAGGCAGGCGTCATAGAGATCGTACAGAATGTTGAGCGCGGCAAACAGGAATGCACCCGAACCGCAGGCGGGATCGAGCACCTTGATCGCCGAAATGCCTTTCCAGAAGGCGCGGACCAGATCGGGGCTTTCGGCGTATTGGATCGCATCGCGGGCGAACTGGCGGATATCGAGATTGAGGGTGATGAAGTCCTCGATTGACGAAATCTCGCCGGAGGCCGCTTTGGCCTTGAGGTTAGCATAGCGTTCGCGCCGCGCCACCAGCTCACGCCAGGTTTCGGTCGGCAGGCCGAGGCCTGCAGCGGCTGTTTTGTTCCAATCGCCGCGCTGCGCGACGTCGTCGATGCCTACTGCGATGTTGTCGGGAAGCGGCTGATCCGCCCCATGCTTCACCGCCGGGTAGATATAGGCATCGGGGTTTTCGGATAGCATCCGCCACACAGCGCTACCCGGCTCGAATGCCACTTTGTCGTGCGCGATGGCGTTCTGGAAAAGCCAGGGAATGACGGTGTTCTTGGTAATGTAATCGGTGATGTCTTCCTTGGTGTAATATGCCCCCATCTGCTTTTGGTTGATGTACTTTTCGAAGATATGGCCGAGGACATCGGGGTTGATCTCGCGCCCGTCATTGCGGGTGATTGGTCGCGTATCGAGAGTCCAATCGTATCGATCGAAGAAGTCGAAAACCGCTTGAAACGCCTCGTCGGCAATTTCGATGCTGTTACCTTCAGCCTCCAATATGTGAGGCTCGAACAATCCGCCATTGAGATAAGGGATCGTTCCGAGCAATTCTTTCGTCGCAGCGTCACGCTCGTCTGCAGGCTTAGCGAGGCCTCCGTGAAAGAGGGTCAGAAGAAATACGCGATAAAAGCTATGAAACTGGTCCTCCCCTCGCTCGGCACGGACGCGCGCAAGGCGATCACGAAGGTAATTTGGATTGCTGTCGAGAAAGCCTTTGCGCTGAATAAAGTAGACGAACATCAGTCGATTGAGCATCAGCGAGGCATACCATTGCCGGTCAGTTGCCGCTTCTAAACCTCTAATGAAGCCAAGAAATGCCGCGTGCTGGGACTGGAACTCGCCAAAAAAGCGGCGCGTGATCTGTTCGCGTGTGAACGCATCTCTAAGACTGCGGATGGTTCCGGCCAGCGTCAAAGCCTCTTCGCTTTCCAGCGGGAAAACGATGTGCTCGAGCTTTTGGAGCATCAACTCAGGGCTTTGGGATGTTAGCCAAATGTGATCCCGTACAGCGGCAGGCTTGCCTTTCTCGCGCTCGACCCACTGCCAAATTTGTTGCGTTCGCGCCTCGTCCGTGAAGATGATTAGATGTTCGTACACGCTCTTGGTTAGTTCGCGTTCAATCCGCCTTCTGACCCTATTGTCGGGAATTTCTGCGCAGTGGAATATACGCACTCCTCGTTTCTCAGCGACGGGTGACAGGGCGAAGCGCGCACCATCAATCTCGATCACCTCATCGATCCGGGATGCTGGCCGATCCCAGCCCAACTCCTCGACAAACAAGTTGCGGAAGTCAAACGCACGAAGGAACGCCTCGCGTGAATTTTGGTCGATGGCCATAACTAACCCTTCAAACCCATCGAGCAGATGATCCTCATGTCGGCTTGGGCCTCGTCCTTGTCCTGCCTGACGCAAAGGCGGCCATCCTCCCGGAGCGCGATGACCATCTGGGCGAGCGAATAATCGCCGATGCCCGTTTTCAAATGGCGGTTGAGTGTGTCGATAGCTGATTGAAACATCGGGAAATCATAGATGTCTGCCATCGCCTTCTCAACGTCCCGCACAAAATGGTCAGTCACAAACAGCGTGCGTTCATTGCCCTGTTGCTCAAGAAACCGCTTCAGGCGGTCGTAGGTCTTGAAACGGGCCCCCGAAGGCCGCCCTAACGCACCGTGGGTGGTCCGTTCCTCCTGCATGAGGTGCTCTACCCCATGGCGGACAATATCGTGATGATATTCAGTTCGCTCCAACGCGGGCTCCGTCGGCGGGCACTCTGCCGCGCGCAGGATTGCCAGCGGAGATTGCGTCAGGATTTCACCGTTCTGATCGACCCACGCCAACGCGTCATTGTCGTCGGGGGTCCGGATATAGACGAGCGCACCGGCTTTCGCATCGGGCACCGATGGCAATGCTTTGGTGGCGTAAACCACATCCGGCAGATCTTCGACCAACTTCCGAAGCTTGGGATCGGCGGTGATGGCATTCTGCCAAATCTGGAACGCGTATGACGCAAGATCGACTTCGCCATCATCTTCCCCGTCGAGAATGCCTGATTTCTCGCTGTAGAGGTCTTGGATGGGGTTTTCCTTGTTGTCGTCCTCGAAGAAAGTTTCGTCCGAGCCGACAACCTCCTGGTTCTCTTTTAGCCGCGCTCGGACACGAGCGCGCAGCCTGATGATGCGCTCAACGCCCTCCGCAGGAAGGAACGAATAGCAGTTGATCGTATCAGCCTGCTGGCCGATGCGGTCGACGCGGCCTGCGCGCTGGATCAGCCTGATGATCGCCCAGGGCAGGTCAAAATTCACGATCGTGGCGCAATCCTGAAGGTTTTGTCCCTCCGAAAGCACGTCGGTCGCGATCAGCACGCGAAGCTCGCCCTCTGCCTGCGCAACCCTTTCCTTTTTGTTCGACCTTGGGCTGAAGCGCCACGCAAGCCGGGTCGGGTTCTCGGATTGGCCAGTGACTGCGGCGACCGCTGCAACCCCGGCGTTGCGAAGAGCCGTCTCAAGATAGCGGGCGGTGTCCGCGAACTGCGTGAAGATCAGCAGCTTATCAGCGGGATGGCGGGCGGTAACCAGCTCAATGAGTGCATGAAGCTTCTTGTCTCGCGCCTCTTCCCAAGGTCCGCAGATTTCGAGAACACGGCGAAGAGCGTCGATGTCGGCTTGAAGATCGGCCTGCAACGCTCGCTTGAAGTGCGTGGCCTTCAACCATTTGAAGCGTCGTTTCTTCGCGTTGGCATAAACCCCATAGATTTGAGCTGCATGCTGCTTGAGGGCGGTCAGTTCATCGGAAGCGACTGCAGTCGCGTCGTCGTCCGCGTCGCCATATTCGCCGGTTTCAAACAAACCTTCGATTGCATCGGAGTCCGCGTCTTCGTCCGATACATCGAGAAGTTCAGAGTCCTGGGTGCCGATAGGCACCGGCAACTCATGTTCCAGTGCATGCAGGTACACGAGATTGCGCATGATGTGTCTTTGCAACGATTGGACGAACGCCGGACCGCCGCTCTCAAGGCGTTTGAAAAGGTTCGTCTTGCAGAAACCCATCAACCGAATTCCGGCACGCCCGAGCCCATCCATGATAGTGTCTTCCGCAGGCGTAGGCGGATGCGCCGGGTCTGGGTTGAGATAATTCGCAAGGCCATAGCGAGGGAGCGCTAGCCCATCGATTGCTGAAACAACCTCATCCGAATACGCCTTCGCGTATGGGTCCATGGGGTCGCTATCGTCGATCTCAAACTTGACTGATCTCGGTTGCCGCACCGGAAAATATGACCGTGTTCCATCCGAAAACGTGATGTACTTCCGGCCACTATCCTCATCTGTCTGGGCGTAGTTCTGCAGAATGAAACCGCGTGTCCGGCGGATCATGTACAGCCGCATGAGCTCGCGCCAATCCTCAGTCTGATCGCTTTTCTCGAACGCCGGGAGAGACCGGACCGCGCACTGATGCCGGCGCACAAACTCGGTTTCACCGCCAATGGTTCGGATCATGGCCTCGGGGCGAATTCCAATGTCCTGATCGTCTTCGATGAAAAGACGAAGCTGCGAGGACAGATCGATGAAGGACTTGTTATAGGGTGTGGCAGAAAGCAAAATGCATCGACTGTCATTTGTCCGAATGTAATCCGCAATCGCTTTATATCTCTTCCCCTCGCGGTTCCTCAGGTTATGGCTTTCGTCGATCAAGACAGTTCGATAGCGCTTCAGTTCTTTGAGTTCGCTTTCAACCCTGGATAGAGACACGACCTTGGCGTTTAGCTCGTAGGTCTCGACGTAGTCATGCCACATATCGAGAAGGTTCTTCGGGCAGATAATCAGTGCACGTCCGTCGACTTCCTCCACGATCTTGAGGAGGGCGGACGCCATGATGGACTTTCCCAACCCAACGACGTCGCCGATCACCACGCCATTACGCTTGTTGAGGTGATGGGCTGCGACTTTCACCGCACTGGTTTGGAACGCGAAGAGCTTGTCACCAAAAATGGATGGGATCCGAAACTCTGACTGACCAAGTCTAGCCTCTTGCGCGAGGTGATATGCGATCTTCAGGTATACGTAGTGAGGCGGGACCAAGACCTCCCCCGCCCAACTGGTCTCGATAATCTCGGCCAGCTCTTCTGAAATGTCCACGCACCACCGATCAGTCCATCGGGCTTCGAACCATTCCGCCAACTTGTTGCAAGCATCGTGGTCCATAACGTCGACGTTCAATTCTCCCTGAAGGGAGAGACCTGCAAAGGTCAGGTTGCTGCTGCCAACAAAGCCCACCTTTGGATTCACTGGGTCAGGACGATGCAGAAGGTAAAGTTTCGCGTGCAGTGGATGCCGCAGGAACAACTTCACGACGACTTTCTTGGCCCGAATCTGGCGTGCAAGCCGCCGAAGTCCTGCTTCGTCGCTGTTGGAAGGCGTCCCAAGGGTGAGTTGTGTCCGAAATTCCTCGGCAAGTGCCTTCTTGAGCTCAAGAGCGCGGGCGTTGTCGATGCCATCCTCGTGAAACGCGGCAGCAAGCTTTTCGCGAAGCCCGCGTTCGGGCGATTGGTGCATACCGACAAGAAGTCGGCACGAATTTCCGTTTTCCCCAGACCAGGTCTCAATGTGTTCATCGATCCGGCGCCAACCACGCAAATTGAAGTAACCCACGCAGAAATCGGCCCGATCCGAAACAGAGAGAACCTTGCTCAGTTCGGGAAGAAGAGAGTTGTCGATGTTATCAAATATGCGCGGCATGCGAGGTCAGGTCTCCAGCTTCCATCGGCTGTGCTATCAGGATCAGACCTTAGCAGAAAGGGCTGATAGCTCGTGATTTTCCGTCTCTCGAGGCATTATCGCCCAAGGCCTTCTTGGGCCACTATCGCCCTGTTGTTGGTTGAGCTTCTCAATTGGTAGCTCCGCCCGTTGCTAGGGCCTCCCCCCGCCGGATTGTCCGATACACCGTCGGCCGCGAGACCTTGAACAGCTTGCCGAGGTCACTGATCGAATATTCGCCAGTTGCGTGCATCTTGAGCAGTTCGCGCTGTTGCAGGTCCGAAAGCTTGGGCGGCTTGCCCCGTAGTTTACCCTTGTCCCGGGCGATCTTCATGCCCTCGCGCGTGCGCAGGCGGATGAGGTCGCTCTCGAACTCGGCGAAGGTGGCGAGGATGTTGAAGAACATCCGGCCCATGGGGTCGTTGGGGTCATAAACCTGCTTGCCCAGCGCGAGGCTGACGCCACGCTTCTCGAGCTCATCGGCGATCGCGCGCGCGTCGGGCACGGATCGGGCCAGGCGATCCAGCTTCGGCACAACCAGCGTCTCGCCAGCGCGTACCGCAGCCAACGCCTGGGCAAGGCCGGGGCGATCACGGTTGCGGCCGGTGAGGCCATGGTCGGTGTAGATGCGGTCTTCGGGTACCCCGAGGTCCATCAGCGCCCGGCGTTGAGCGGTGAGATCCTGCTTGTCGGTCGAGCAGCGGGCATATCCGATGAGAGTGTTGGTCATTTGTAACGGATGAGGCCCCTGTGTGAGAAAATAAAGCGTACCACCTTAATGAGAGGGCGGGCAAGCCGGATTTGTGGAGGGGAGGGGGGCTGACCCCTGGCGCCCGCAGAGTGTCCGTTGAGCGATCCCTTTCGGACAAGCAACGGCAAGGTGCCATCGCTGTTACGAGCGATGCGCGCAATGGCAACAATATGTCACTGAGGCGCTCTTCGATTTTTGCGACATATCAGTCTCGTTAGGGCGCATTGACTCCTTTGTGCCTGAATTTGCATTTTGTTGAATTCTAGGAGCGCCCCGGCTAGGGTTGGCTCACCGACCAATTCGGGAGCAGTTGGAGTCCGCATGACAATCCAAGTCAACATCACGCCTAATGGCCGAATGAGCTTGCCTGCTGACATCCGAAAGCGGCTCGGGCTCGTCGGCGGGGGCGCGGTATATCTGGATGAGACGCCTGATGGTCTCGTGCTGCGAACAGCCGCTCAGGCTGTTGCGCGCGCGCAAGCTTTGGCGAAGCAATACACGGAAGGAAACCCGGATGCGTCGGTCGACGCTTTCCTCGCCAAGCGCCGCGAGGAAAGCGGAGAGTGAGCGAGATCGTATTGGATGCCTCCGCACTCATCGCCATGCTGAAGGGGGAGAAGGGTGCTGACAAGGTCGCTGCGGCAATCGCAACCGCCCGGATATGCACCATCAACTATGCCGAGGTGGTCACCCACTTCATCCATCTCGGCATGCCCGAGCGCGAGGTTGACGCCATGCTCGATCCTCTGCCTATGACGATTGTGCCAACCGACAAGGCCCTGGCGCAATTGGCGGGGCGGTTGCGGGCTGTCACTGCCGATCACGGGCTTTCGCTTGGCGATCGCTTCTGTCTTGCTCTGGCGCAGCGTGACGGTCTGCCAGCTTGGACCAGTGACCAGAGCTGGAAGGCGATCGCCAGTGCCGTCAAAGCCAAGGTCGTTGCTATTCGATGATGTCCAGCGGGAAGGGCAGGGCGTTTGCCATCTCAATGCTATTGCGCCGCCATAATCCTGCCTGGCAGCTTCGGCGGGGTTCGTCCCCAAAAGCGGAAATTCGCAAACCGACCCCTTTGTGGTCATCGCCGCCTGCGGTAAGGTTGGGGCCATGAACCGCATTCATCTAGTTGTCCTTGCTCTAGTAAGTGGCCTCCTTGGATGCCAATCGGAGAAGGCGGACGAGGCAGCGATCAAGCGGATGGTCGAGGAGGCGCAATTACGGAGCAGTGACGGTGCCAAGCCTGTGTGGCTAAAGTGGACGGCTAAGCCAGAGCTTTTCAGTCAGGCGCGCGATCGAGGGTATGTCTATTGCCTAGCGAATGGGCGAATAGATGAGGCTTGCGCCGCTAAGCAGGATGAGGCCATTTCGTCATCTGTGCTCGCAATACATCTATCTTCGGGTCAAGCCAGGATGCAAGACGTGGGAACCTTAAGCTTGAAAGAGCGGTGGGTTGCTATGAACCCAGAGATAGCGCCGCGCGTAACCAACGAGTGTTGGAAACTCTACAACGAGCACGGTGGAGCGGATGCCCGAATCCTTTCGGTCTGCCTTGGAAATCTCACAGACTACTCCCCGCTCATCCCGGTGCCCGTCGTGGATTAGCAGTCTGTCCGCATCCCACCCAACTGCGGCCATGAGCAGGGCTGGTGCGCGATCCCAAAAGCGGCGTGGCGGCTTTGCCCCGCTTCTGAAAAATTGCTGCCATTCAGCAGTCGACCCCTGTGTGGACGTTTGCTTACGTGCGGCGACTTCCTGAAAGCGGCCACGTGTTCATGGGGCGCGGAACCGCTGTAATCGGAACTTTCCGCCCATTCGGCCCAAGGTGTTCAACGGCATAGCTCGCAACTCGCCGCTTGCTCTGATCTCCCACTGCCCCCACAAGCGTCCGCGAAACGATAGGGAGAAAGAGATTGCTGTTCCACACAATGGTAGGCTCCAACGACATCGAGCGGTCGCGGCAGTTCTACAACGCGGTTCTGGGTGTTCTGGGAGTGCCAGAGCCGATGAACAATATTGCCGGAAGCGGGCATATGCGCCTCTTCTACCCGAACCCGGGCGGAACAAACTTCATCGTCACTCAGCCAATCAACGATGAACCTGCCACCGTGGCGAACGGGGCTACGGTTGCTTTCTCGTGCAATTCGCCCGAACAAGTTCAGCAATTTCATGATGTGGCCGTCGCCAACGGCGGAACGTCAATCGAAGACGCTCCCGGCCCGCGAGAGTCTGCGATGGGAACGATCCACCTGACTTACGTGCGCGATCCTGACGGCAATAAACTTTGCGGGATCCACATCCCCGGATAAGCTTTTTGAGCCGTCCCCAGCCTGCATCGCCGGGGCAGTGACCAATGGGGAGCGGCCTTTCCGCTCTCCACCCAGTTGTTGCCGGTTCGGTGATCTTCGGAAATCGATAAAAGCGGCCATCGGAGCTCGCCCGACGGCCGCAAATGTTGTCAGATCTCGATGCGTTCAGCGAGGACAAGAGCGTCCTCCACGTCGACCCCGAGATACCGTACGGTATTCTCGATCTTGGAATGGCCCAGCAGGATTTGCACCGCACGCAGATTTCCGGTCGTCCGGTAAATCATGGCCGCCTTGGTGCGGCGCATGGAATGGGTGCCGTAGTCTTCACGCCGCAACCCGACCGCGGTGACCCACTCATCGACGAGGCGAGCATATTGCCGTGTGCTCATCGGTTGACCGGAATGGATCCGGCTTGGGAACACGAAGTCATCAATCGTGCCGCCGCGCCGCAGCAGCCATGTTGCGAGGCTCGTGCGCGTGTCCGCGGTGATTTCAAATTGCACAGGTCGTCCGGTCTTCCGTTGGATGATCATTGCGCGGTCGCGGACTTCAGATCCGGCCACGAGGTCACCGATCTTGAGCTTCACCAAGTCGCAGCCCCGCAGCTTGCTGTCGATCGCAAGGTCGAACAGGGCGCGGTCACGAAGCCGCTCCTCGCGGTCAAGGAAGAACCGGATCGCCCAAATCTGCTTCTGAGTGAGCGGCCGCTTGGTGCCAACAGTTCTGCCGGCATTCCAAGAGACTCGATTCTGCATCGCCGGGTCGAGGTGAGAGTAGGTCATCATCTTTCTCCAAGGCCTTGAGTGGCCGGAAAGAAAGAACGGGTGCCGACTCGGCCACGTCGCCCCTACGCTCCACATGCAGCGCGATAGCCGTCCTAGGTGCTCAGGCGCGCTCACGCGGAAGGGCTGCTTTTAGGATCGCCCAGAGGCACCGCTCATGGCGGTTTGTGGGTGGAAACCGGAACGGCGGGTTTGGAGCGCTGGGGCCAAGGCAGGCACTGGCATGGTGTCGCCGGGCCGTATATGCAGATGTAATGCCACCAACGGTTGTGTTCGACAGTGACTGCGTTCTGTG